>ERZ836877.40-NODE-40-length-184680-cov-9.885888_pt1 | contig 184680 bp, 148 predicted proteins | sample MGYA00519469_ERZ836877 | MGnify/ENA primary metagenome ERZ836877 (study PRJEB31850, sample SAMEA3708809) | human gut metagenome | biome: human gut; feature: human-associated habitat; material: faeces | place: China | collected 2014 ... | reverse complement strand
GTGAAAGTTGAGGCTTTTGCTTAATTTTTTTTGTAGGGAGTTCTGCAACACCGCCTACGGTCTATTTTCCTGCCTCTTGCGTAAATTGAATTGCCGGTGGCGTTCAATTGTTTCACCATACCGTCATACATGCCGTCATGGTTCCATACAAGTATAGGCTTGTCTGCGTCAGGGCCTGTGCGTTCGGCGACCATTATATGGGATAGCGTCGCCACCCATTCATCTATGGTGCCGATTCCTCCCGGCAATATTATGAATATATCGGAGAGAGTTATCATCTTTCCTTTTCGTTCGTTCAGATCTTCGGCATGTATTACTTCATCGCATACGGCATCTGCCCGATGCATGAAAAACCGGGGAATCACTCCGGTCACTTTAGCTCCGTTTTCATGTGCCGCGAGAGCGGTATCGTGCATAAGTCCTGCATTCACTCCTCCATAAACGAGTTCGGCCCCGCATTTTCCTATTACGGATCCGATAAGACGGGCCCCGTTTGTTACATCCTCCGGAAGGCCGTTCATCGACGAGCAGTAGCATGCGACTTTTTTTCTTCCCTTCTCTGTCATAGTAGTATTTAAAATGATGCCGCGGCAGGATTCCCCGTCGCGGCATCGATTATTAGTTTGCACTCTTATGAGTTATTCTCCCACGATGGCTGCTGTATCGGTAGCGATCACGAGCTCCTCATCGGTAGGAATTACCACAACCTTTACTTTGGAATCCTTACCGGAAATCTCAACCTCCTTGCCACGGCACTTATTGGCTTCGGCATCGAAGGTAACACCGAGATAATCCAGTTTCTTGCAGATATTCTCTCTGGTTACGGTCTGGTTTTCGCCGACACCGCCGGTGAATACTATTATGTCTACACCGTCGAGAACGGCCGTGTATGCTCCTATATATTTCAATATACGGTATTCATACATGTCGAGAGCAAGTTTAGCTTGCTTGTTGCCCTCCGCGATGGCGTTCTCGATATCGCGCATATCGGAAGACAACCCTGTCACTCCCAGAACGCCGCTCTGTTTGTTGATAAGTTTCATAAGTCCGTCGGCATCCAGATTGAGCTGTTTCATGAGATACACCAGTGCTCCGGGGTCTACATCGCCGACACGTGTTCCCATCATAAGGCCTTCGGTGGGGGTCAGACCCATAGAGGTATCTATGCTCTTTCCATCCTTGATGGCTGTTATCGAGCCACCGTTGCCGATATGGCAGGTGATGATTTTCTGCGATTCATAGGGGACACCTAAAAATTCGCATGCGCGTTTTGATACGTAACGGTGAGAAGTGCCGTGGAAGCCGTAACGGCGTACGCCATATTTCTCGTATGCCTCTTTGGGAAGTGCATACATAAAGGCTTCCGGTGGCATGGTCTGGTGGAAAGCCGTGTCGAACACAGCTACCTGAGGAACCGTGGGTATCAATTCAGACACAGCTTCGATACCTGCAATGTTCGCAGGGTTGTGAAGCGGTGCCACTGTATAGCATTCCTTGACTTTTTCGATAACCTCGGGAGTGATAAGCACTGACTTGTTGAATTTGTCCATGCCGTGTACCACGCGGTGGCCTACGGCTCCGATCTCATCAAAGCTCTTTATAACGCCCTCTTTCTCGTCGGTGAGAACCTTTATGACTTCAGCTACGGCATCTTTGGCATCGGCCATCTTTGTCACGATGGTCTCTTTGGAGCCGTCGGGGCGTTTGAATTTCAGAAAAGAGTCCGGAAGACCGATTTTTTCCACGCCTCCTTCGGCCAGAACAGCGTGACTTTTAGAATCTATAAGTTTGTATTTTACGGAGCTTGATCCGCAGTTAAGAACAAGAATTTTCATGTGTTACAGTCCTTTGTCGCCTATTGCCTGGTTGCAGGTTACTATGATTGTGTTTTCGATATCCTCTACAGTCGCGCCGCGGCTCAGGTCATTGACCGGAGCGCCGAGTCCTTGCAGGATGGGACCTACGGCACCTGCGCCGGCGAGACGCTGAACGAGCTTATAGGCGATGTTGCCGGTTTCAAGCGACGGGAATATAAGAGTGTTGGCATGTCCGGCCACTTTGCTGTCAGGAGCTTTCTGTTTGCCTACCGAGGGAACTATGGCGGCATCGCTCTGCAACTCTCCGTCTATGTTAAGAGTTGGATCGAGTTGGTGAACGAGTTCGGTGGCGTTACGCACTTTGTCGACACGCTCGTGGCTTGCGCTGCCACGGGTAGAGAAACTCAACATGGCTACCACCGGGTCGAGCCCTGCTATATCGCGGGTGGTCTTGGCTGTGGCTATAGCTATCTGGGCAAGCTCTTCGGTGGTTGGATCGGGCACTACGGCGCAATCTGCGAATACCAGCATTCCATTATCTCCATACTGCGTACCTTCGGGAAGAAGCATTATGAAAGCTCCGCTTACAACCGATATTCCCGGTTTTGTTTTAAGAACCTGGAACGCCGCGCGCAGAACGCTTGAAGTGGGACTGAGAGCTCCGGCAACCATACAATCGGCGTCGCCGGCCTTGATCATGAGGCATCCGAGGTAAAGAGGATTCTTGACCTGATAACGCGCATCTTCCAGAGTCATGCCTTTTTTCTTGCGGAGTTCGCAGAGAAGCTCGGCATATTTTTCAGTGAAATCTTTATTGTCGCCATCGACTATTGTGGCTTTCCCGATGTTGGTAAGCCCGAGCTCGGTGGCTTTGGCAAGAATCTCATCTTTCTTGCCTATGAAGGTTACCTGTGCTATGCCGTCGCGGATTATGCGGTCGGCTGCTTTCAGGGTTCTTGGTTCGGTCGATTCTGGCAATACCAGACGCTGGGGATGCTCCTGGGCCTTGGCCGTCAGTCTTTCAAATAATTTCATGGTTCTTATTTGGTTAGGCAGTAGTGTGGATTCCTGTCCGCACGGCTGCGTGTTGTAGACACAGATTATTTGCAAATATACAAAAAAATCGCATAGCCGTAAACATGCTCTTGAATATGGAAATTTAAATCACTTCAAAGTTCGGATATTTGATTTCCATTTCTTCAAAGAGGAGGTGGGGAAGGATGTTTACGCAGGCATGGAAGAGGGGCATTGCAGTTGGTTTATAGAATTGTTTTTAGTAATTTCGCACTTACATACCCGGTGCGGTTAACGATACTCTCTGAATTTCATGATGAGAATAAAACGCCTATACCTCTTCATACTACAGACGTTCCTGCCTCTTTTCGCGATGACATTTTTCATCGTGCTTTTCATCGTAATGATGCAGTTCTTGTGGCGTTATATCGATGATTTGGTAGGAAAGGGGTTGGAATTCAGCGTTATAGCTGAATTGTTCTTTTATGCGGCCGTGTCGATGGTCCCCATGGCGTTGCCACTTGCCATACTGCTCGCATCGCTGATGACATTCGGTAATCTCGGCGAGAAATTCGAACTTACGGCAATGAAGGCGTCAGGCATATCTTTGCTGAAAGTAATGTCGCCGCTTATTGTGCTCATGTGTTTCGTTTCGGTTGGCGCTTTCTTTTTTCAGAATAATGTTTTGCCTAAAGCTCAGGTGAAAATGTGGACACTTCTTTTCTCCATGCGTCAGAAGTCTCCCGAGCTTGAGATACCGGAAGGTGTGTTTTACGATCAGATACCGGGCTATAATCTGTTTGTAAAAGAGAAAGACAAGGAAACCGGGATGTTGCGGAACGTTATGATATATGACGTACAGAACGGGGGGGACAACTCCACCATACTGATGGCCGATTCCGCGCGTCTGGCAATGGCTCCCGACATGAGCCATCTATATCTCAGAATGATGCATGGCGAACAGTTCGAAAATCTTCGTCAGATGACAGGCGGCGACCAGAACGTTCCATTCCGCAGAGAGGAATTTTTTGACAAAGAGATACTGATTCCCTTCGATGCCAATTTCAACAGAATGGATGAACAAGGGATGCGCGATCAATATGTCGGCAAGAATGTAGCTGAATTGCAGGCTACAATCGACTCGGTAACCGTTCATCTCGACTCCTTGGGAGCGGAGTATGCCGTTTCGCTTCGCCATAACAATCTGCCTATTCCGGCAAAGACTTTGCCCTCCGGAGGCGGTAAGCCGCAAGTGGCGAAATCATTGGTGGCCTTGAATATAGATTCACTGCTCAGCGCCATGCCGTCTGAGAATGCCGCCGAATTGCTGAGGTCTGCCAAAAGTATGGCGCGCAACCGGCAGATTGACCTCGATGTCAAGAGCGTGGTGGTCGCTGAAGAGAAGAAAACCATACGTAGGCACGGTATAGAGTTCTATCGCCGGTTCACTCTTTCGGTCGCCTGCCTTGTGTTCTTTTTTATCGGAGCTCCTCTAGGTGCCATAATACGTAAGGGGGGACTTGGAACCCCGCTTGTAATATCTATTCTGCTGTTCCTTTTCTATTATATAATAGACAACACCGGCTACAAGATGGCACGCGATGGCCGCTGGCCTGTGTGGGCCGGCATGTGGCTTTCATCTGTGATTCTTGCGCCGCTGGGTATATATGTAACCTGGAAGGCCATGAACGATTCTGCCGTTTTCGATAAAGATCTTTACCTTAACTTGCTTCGCCGTATTTTCGGAACCAGACCCGACAGACATGTGGAGTATAAAGAGGTTATCATGAACGAACTTGGTGATGAAGAGGCGATGCGGATGCTCGATTCGCTGGAAGAGAGAGCTGAAGGCCTCAGGAACGGAATCAGGGCGTCAAAGAGTTATCTTGGTTATTGGAAAGGTAATTTCCCGGCCGATACATTGCGTTCATACATTCAGTATGTAGAGGAGTGTGCGGTACGCTTTACAGACTCTAAAAACCAACGATTGCTCGCTCTGCTGCCGGAAATACCTGTGTTGCGTCGCCTTGGTATTTACAGGATAACGCATCATAAGTGGATAGGCATATCGATGGCGATACTGGCTCCAATAGGATTCCCACTTTGGATATATGCCCGTCGTTCCTATCGTAATCTTGACAAGGATCTGGCAAAAATAGCCTCTCTGTGTAAAACTGTGGCGGAAGAATGATTGCAAGTGCGGATGGTTGAATGAGCCTGTTTGATTAAAAAACCGCCGTTCTCACGAATGGCGGTTTCTTTATTCTCCCCTGGTGTGTGGATTTCGGGGAAAATAGCCTAAACTTAATGAACAAAATTTATCTTCTTTCAATAGTAAGAACACTGCATGTTTTTCTATTGTTTTATTATTTAAAACTTATTAACCAATCTTAACATAGGCCGGTCTATAGCTAATATAGCGGTAGATTCTTGCAACAGAAAGGAATTTGGTATATTTGTAGTTTAAAATGTCAATTATCCGGAGATGGAGAAACCGTTGAGGTCGGTTTCATGATTCCGGATAGTGGAAATATAGTAAATGATGCGTACAGATTCTGAACTTAAAGGTATATCATTGCTTGGCAACCAGAATGTTGCCTATCCCGTAGACTATAATCCGGGTTTGCTTGAGACTTTTTGTAACAAACACGAGGACCATGAATATGTGGTTACGTTCGATTGCCCTGAATTCACAACATTGTGCCCGAAGACCGGTCAGCCCGACTTCGGCCACATATTCATCTCATATATTCCGAGAACTGAAATGGTCGAGAGCAAAAGCCTCAAACTATATCTTTTCAGTTTCCGCAATCACGGCGATTTTCATGAAGATTGCGTAAATATAATACTCAACGATCTCTGGAATCTTATGAACCCCAGGTATCTGGAGGTGAAAGGGCTGTTTATGCCCCGTGGAGGTATCAGCATATATCCTTTCGCCAACCGTGGTGATGAAGAACATAAGGATCTCGAGAAGACCCGCAGACTGCAGGCTTTCGAGTCCATGACAAGATAAACATATGGCAAAAGATTCTATTATAGTGCTTTCCGGGGGGATGGATTCGGTAACTCTGTTGCATGCCTGTAAGGAACGTATAGCGCTTGCCGTTACGTTCGATTACGGTTCCAACCACAATGCCCGCGAGGCCGAATGCGCACGCTGGCAATGCGAAGAGCTCGGAATAGAGTGGCTGTGCATTCCTTTGGAGTTTATGGGCCGCTATTTTGAAAGTTCTCTTTTGTCGGGGGCGGATGCCATACCCGAAGGCCATTATGCCGATGAGAATATGAAATCTACGGTGGTGCCATTCCGTAACGGTATCATGCTTTCGGTGGCATGCGGTCTTGCGGAATCGCGAGGACTGAAACATGTCATGATCGCCAACCACGGAGGTGATCATGCGATATATCCCGATTGCCGCTCAGGTTTTATCAAGGCAATGTCGGAAGCCATGACCAACGGCACTTATGAGGGTGTTGATATAATAGCCCCGTTTACCGATATAACAAAGAATGATATCGCATGTCTTGGCGCCAAACTCGGTGTCGATTATACGCATACCTACAGCTGTTATAAGGGTGGCGAGAAACATTGCGGTAAGTGCGGCACATGCGTCGAACGTCGCGAGGCGCTTATGGCCGCAGGACTCCTGACAGAATCGCAGGAGTTGTTCTGACACGTGGGGGAAGGATATTCTAAAGCAATAGCACAATGTATTACGTAAAAAAACGACTTGAAATATCGGCGGCCCATCGTCTGGAATTGTCATACCCGAGCAAGTGCACGTCCCTTCACGGGCATAACTGGATAATTACGGTGGAGTGCAGGGCACGCGAACTCAATTCCGACGGGATGGTCGAGGATTTTACAATCATAAAGCAGAAAATCACAAGTATGCTCGATCACGCGTGTCTTAACGATGTGCTACCGTTCAATCCTACTGCCGAAAATATAGCGCGATGGATAGTGGATTCGATTCCCACGTGCTTCAGAGCCGAGGTTTGTGAATCGGAGGGAAACACGGCCATTTACGAGGAAGATTGATTGACAGTGTTTTGCAACATGCTATATGTTGCAAAGTTTCTCAAAATCTTTTATATATTTGCATCAGGATGAAAAAAATTAACGAGATATTCTACTCTCTTCAGGGTGAAGGCCACCACACCGGTTATCCTTCCGTATTCATACGCTTCTCGGGATGTAATCTCGAGTGCCCGTTCTGTGATACCCATCACAAACAGGGTATATATATGAGTGATGATGATATCATAAGGGCGGTGAATCTGTATAAGGCCGACTGGATTATACTTACCGGAGGTGAGCCATCCATGTGGATAGACAATGATTTCGTAACATCCCTGAAACGTGCTACGGGCAAACGTGTGGCAATAGAAACAAACGGAACGCGCCCGCTTCCGGCATCGCTCGATTGGGTGTGTGTATCTCCCAAGCATGGCATATGTGGTTCCGACACGGATGAAAGCATCATAGTGGCCGAGAGGGCCGATGAACTGAAAGTGGTGGACGTGGGCCAAGACCTTGAACCCTATTTCAGTCTTCCGTGTGTAGACGAACATACGCTGATGTATCTGCAGCCATGTTTTGTCTCCGATGTGCACAAAAATAATGAAAACCGTATGCGTACCGTGGGACGTGTGCTTGCCGATCCGCGATGGACTCTCAGTGTTCAGCTGCACAGGTTCCTTGGCATACCATAAAATACCCAGCTATGTCTCGCCTCGCTTTTCTCCTCGTTGCTCTTATGTCGGTGTTTGCCGTATGTCCGCAGGAGCGCAAGCTTGAAATATTCGCTTCCGGGTCTGACAAACCCTTATGTTCCTGGCATGTCAATCCGGCATCTGTAATTAAGGTGGATGCCGCTACCGGTGTGCTTGTCTATGACTCGGCCAACGGCGCGACCGTACAAAATCCTGTGGTATGGTTATCGGAAATAGACCATATGCGGTTTGCCTATGATCCCGACGCGATACCCATTATGGAGTCGGGAAATTCCGCCGGATGGCATCTTTCATCGCCGGCTGGAGATTATCTTTATATTTCCCCTCCTGAAGGAACGGACCTGCGCAAATATACTGTTCCCATTTCTATCTTCGATACCGACGGCAGGATTGTCGGCGGCGTGGACCGATGGGAAGGGAATCCTGTGAGAATCTGCCTATTGCCAAAGGGTAACTACCTCATAAGAATCGGATCTTCAGTAACTTTAAAATTCGTAAAATCGTGAAACGTGTCCTTGCTAACCCTGCAGGCAGGGCCCTCTTTTGTCTGCTGTCGTTGTTCTTTTTATCATGCTTGCTGCCTTCTTACGCCGCATGCGGACAATGGCCCTGTGCACAAGAAAGCGAAGATGGGCACCCGACAGACGGTGATACGGGGTTCAAACCAAACCGTATGCTTGTGGTCAATGAGTTAGGACAGTTCGTTCCCTTCAATCTCGACCATGTATCGGATATACGTTTTGTGAACGTGGATGCCGCTGCATCGTGTTCGATAACGTTGAAGGAATGCACATATGAAAGAGTATCGATATCAACAGAGATATCAGATGAGGTTTCATCATATTCCGTAGGAATTATGACGGAAGAGGAGTCTGAACAACTTATACGGGACCTCGATATAATAGAATGGCTACAGCGCAATAGCATATATAATATCACAGCCGCGGAACAGGATTTGGAGATAGCCGGTGAGGGGGACCTGATTCCCGGGAAACGATACCGGATTGTGGCGGCTGCCCGCGACCGTTTCGGTACATGGGATGTAGTATCGCGACTTGATTTCACAGCACTTCAGCCCGACATAATTGGTAGTCCTGAAGTGTTGCTTAAGGTGGAATATCCATCAAGCGATTCAATCGAGGTCCGTATGATGCCCAATAAAGATGTGTCGGCTTATTATTTTCTTTTCGGCCCGGAGGGAAGGTATCAGGATTACTTTGAAAAACATAGCGAGGATGGATACAGTTCGTTTGAAGAGATGGTTATTCAACTCGGGACAAAGTCAGAGGCTACCATGGTGCAGAAATGGACAAATCTCTCGGTCAGATTTTCCTATGAACTTGTAATAGTTCCCCTCGACAGGCGCGGAACCGTTTTGCCTGCTGTAGTCAGTAAACTGGTACTGCCCTGACACACAGAGTCGGATAATGGCGCGATATTAGCAGAGACACCGGATGCGGGAACATATAGGTCCGCCCGGTGTTTTTGTATTCCTACTCGAATACGCTAATGAATGTTAAATTTTTACTAACATGGTCAATTTCGCTAATGAAGCGATTAAAATCATAATCAAAACGCCTAATTTGGTGATTATGACATCTAAAACCGAAAAGTTGTAAAGTTTTTTATTCGTATATTTGTAGGGTAATGTAACCGGTATAGATACAAAAAAAATCTATACCATTATTTGTGAATTAGTTGGACTGATCCGGGGGAATTTGTTAAGATAAAGACGTGAAGAACTCCATACTGCTGATTATTTGTCTGGTGCTGATTGCCGGATGCAGAAAACCGGCCGATAAGGCTTATGACATACCTGAGCGCAGTCAGTTGAATGATTCCCTCAAGAACGGTAACTATTCATGGGTTGCCGACACTCTTGTTGTCTTGAAATCGAAAGCGCTTGAAGAAAATGACTCGTTGCGGTGGGCATACTATGTGAATGAAGAGGGGGCCATAAATTACTTTCTTGGAAAAATAGACAGAATCATACCCAAGGCCGACAGCGTACAGTCATGGGCGACCCGGCATGATGACCCTGCCAAGACATCAATGCTTCTAAAACTGTCATCGCGTATTCGGGGGGCTTATTATCAGCAGTATGACTTTCAGCCGGATTCAGCTATAAAATATCAGAAGCAGGCGTTGAAATACAGCATTCCTGACGATGAATCGGATTATATAATGTCTATGGCTAATCTGGCCGATGCTTATAAACTGACGGCCCGTTATCCCGAAGCTTCCGATATATATTACAGGGCAGTTCTCTTTGCGGATTCTGTAAATGCCGAACCCAAATCCTGCGAGATGGTCTATAGCGGTCTTGCGGGAGTATACACTGCCATGGGAGATTATGAAGAAGCGGAACCCTGGTGGAATAAAACCATGGAGTTATTCGACGGCATGGATCCATACGCTAAATTCGCGAACCTAAACAATCTCGGAAACTATTATTATAAATCGAAACAATACGGAAAATCTCTCGAGACATTCAAGCGTCTTGAGACATTCCTTGATTCGGCGGGGAGTGCCGGTTGGGAGATGAATTTCTGTAGGGCAAACCTCGCGGACGTATATCTGTGTCTTGACAGTCTTGACCGGGCTTCGAAACTTCTTGACACTCTTGTTCCCTATTTTGAGGAAAAGGCACCGATGTCTGTTCCGCTGTCCCATCTGCATAACCTCCAGATGAGGCTCGCTTTGGCTCAGGGCGACATAGCCCGGACCGAAAACTTGATAGAGGCACATCCGCTGGTCGATTCCGTGCGTAACGAACAACGGGAAGGAAGGCTTGAAGCTTTGTCGAATTACTACCAGAAGACAGGGCAATGGAAAGAAGCCTTCGTCACGCAGTCAAAACTTCAGGAACTGAAAGATTCCGTAGTGTCCCGTAATGTGCGTCAGACTCTTGGGACCCATAAACTGGCTTATGACCGAGATACACGTCTGCTCACTCTTCAGACCGACAACCTGCAAAAAGAGGCCCATATCTTCAAACTGCTTATGATTTTAGGTATTTCGCTGCTGATTGTTGTCGGGCTCGTTCTCACCGTAATAATTGTCAGGTCAAGAAATCGCCGGCATGAAGAGAAGATGCTGAAGAAAATAGTATCGCTCCGTATGGAGAGCGTCAGGAACAGGATAACACCTCATTTTATATATAACGCGCTTAATCAGGAACTGCTTGCCCGTCAGAGAGGTCAGGAACCGAGGTTGCCTGTCATAGTAAGTCTGTTGCGCAGGCAACAACTGCTGGCCGACAATGTTTCGGATTCGATACAGGAGGAACTCGAATTCATGAGGGATTATATCGAGGTGGCCCAGGCGCGGATACAGGCCCCGTTTCAGTATCAGGAGAATATTGAAGAGGGTATAGACCTGAGCGCTCTTGATATTCCGTCGATGTCCTTGCAGATACTTGCGGAAAACGCATTCAAACATGGCTTCTCATCTTTGCCTGAACAAGAATCAAGACGTCTTTGGGTAGAGGTGGTACGAGAGGAAGGCGCGGTTGTAGTGCGTATTACCAATAATATGTCAGTGGAAACCAAAGGAAATGCTTCGTTATCAGGTATAGGACTACGCATAATTGCGGAAACGGTAAACTACCTTAATGCAAGCGGCAAAGGGAATCTGTCGTTTACGGCAGGTCCTGATTCTCCAGGTTTCTGGACTGCCGCTATTACCATTAAAGAGGGTAATGCGAGAAAAACATCAGATTCTTAAGATCAAACATATTCTTTTCCAATAACACAACCGCTTACTATGAATTTTCCAATAAAGACAGTAATTATAGATGATGATGTCCCAAGTGTGGAGGTGCTTGCCGAAGGCCTCAAGGCGCACTCCGATGTTCAACTGGCAGGCACGGCCAACGATCTTGAAAACGGGCTGTCGCTGATACAGAAAGAACGTCCGGACCTTGTATTCCTTGATATAGAGTTTCCGGAAAGCAATGCCTTGGAGCTGACTGAAAAACTACAGGCAAGCGGCAGATTTAAAGTGATATTTTACTCATCTTACCGTAAATATCTTCTTAAGGCATTGCGATTGCAGGTATTCGATTTCCTTCTCAAACCATTCGATTCAGCGGATCTCGCGCTTATATTGCACCGTTACCGCCTGGCAGAGCGCGAGGGCATGCCACGTTACGCGATTCCGAGACTGCAACATTCCATTCAACAGGAGGTAGCAGATCAGAAGCATATAGCGGTCACCACCGTGACCAACGACAAGGTTATAGTATCGGCCAACAGCATAGTTTATTTTCGCTATGACAACCAACGCAAGCTTTGGGAAGCTGTGCTTAATAATCTTGAGAGGCATATCCTGAAAAGGCATACCAATGCCGATGTGATACTGAACTATGGCCCCAATTTTGTGCGTACCCATAAGTCGTATATAGTAAACACGGCATATCTTGGAGTCATAACCCAGAGTGAATGCAAACTTCTGCCGCCGCTTGACCATATCAAGGAGATAAAGATATCCAAGAATTATCGTCGCGACCTTCTTGACCGTTTCTACGATATCTGATCGGATTCCAAGAATCTGTAATCGCCTCAAAAATATACTCGCATTAAGTATAAATTAAATTTGAACACTTCCTTATTTTTTACTATCTTTGCATCATGATTCCGCAAGAATCATGATGCAAAGTAGCGCGCGTGGCGTAATTGGTAGCCGCGCTAGACTTAGGATCTAGTGCCTTGCGGCGTGGGGGTTCGAGTCCCCCCGCGCGCACAAAAAAACCGACAACCTTATCAGGTGTCGGTTTTTTTGTATTTTCAATGTCGGTAATGACCGGCTTAATCGCCCATTTTTATGAATGAAGGTTATTCTTCATCATCGAACAGCGAGGGTTGTATTACCTTGGGTGTGTTGTCTTCTATGGTTATTTCTTCCGATTGCTCGCTTTCCGTTTCGATCTGTTCAACCTCTGCTTCTTTTGGCTCTTCGGGGAAGCGTATGGGTTCGAGTTCCGTAACTTCCGCTACTTCAAAATTACTGATTCTCTTTCCTTTTGCCTTGAACCCTTTTACAGAGATGAACTCTTCGGCATCTATTTCAAGCGAAGGGCGTACCGAGTCGGTACCTCCGAACATTATTTCCAGGCGGGGATAGGAAGTGTCGGTAAGTAAGAGTTTTCTGCTGTCAGCTCCGCTTCCTACAAATCGTTGCGGTTTGGATGATGCCTCGAATGTAAAACGTTTCAGATATGAAAATCCAAGTTCAGGATCGAAGAAAGCGAGTGTCCATACCTTTTGGGTATCGAATTTCTCTATGCGCTCTATATTGTCGTCGTAGTGATTTGTATCGGAGTAGGAGGAGGTGAAATATTCACCGTCGCGCGTAACTATCAGCACCAGGTCGTCTCCCTGGAAAGTACCCAGCGATTCTCCACGCCCATCATAGTTAAGGCGCAGCACATCCCGGTCAAACCAGACTTCGCGTCCGCCAAGAGTAGAAACACCTTTCTTTTCGAGAGAGGCGGAGGCGACGGCGAATTTTGTAACCTGATTGCCCAGAGACTCCTTGCCCTTTATTTCAAGTTTCGAGAAGTCTACGGTAACATATGGTATTCTCGGCCGGCGTCCGTCCGGCCCCGGTTCATCGCGCAAAGAGACCTTTACAACCTCGGCTTCTCCATTGGGATTTACCGTAAGCCATTCTATCCGCGAACCGGGAAGCCCCTTGGTTATGTCGTACATCCTGTCTCGCGTGAGACCCGTTATGAAGAAACGTTTCTTGTAATATATGCCCCCCTTGCCGTTACGGTAAATGACATTGTAAACGGTACGCCGGTCGTTCTTCTTGAACAATCCTATGTGTATCACCTTTTTGCCAATATATACTTTCTCCTGTACCTTCATTATCTTGTAGGTGCCATCGCGGTATATTATCAGAATGTCGTCTATGTCGGAACAGGTGAACTTGAATTCGCCATCCTTGAGTCCGGTACCCATGAATCCCCCTTCTTTGTCGAAACACAGGCGCTTGTTCGCTTCAGCGACTTTTGTCGCCTCGATAGAGTCGAATCCGCGTATAACGGTGCGACGCGGGAAGTGGCTTCCGTATTTGTCCCGCAGATATTCGAACCATCTTATGGTGTATTCGACTATATGGTCCATATCGTATCTCAACCGCTCTATCTCGGCATTGAGCTGAGCTATTTTCTCATCAGCCTTTTCCTTGTTGAATTTAAGGATTCTGGCCATACGCATCTCCCATAGATGCTCGAGATCCTCATCGGTTATATCTCTGAAAAAATCAGAGATAAAAGGTTCGAACAGCACACGCAGACGTGAAATCGCCGATTCCATAGAAGCGGCCGCTTCGACTTGCGGATCTTTATACATCCTCTCTCCAATGAATATTTTTTCAAGCGAAGCCGCAAGCTGCTGTTCGCGTGCCTCGTCAAGTCTTATGCCGAGTTCGGCGTGAAGGAGGTCGCGTGTACGGTTTGCCGAGTATTTCATAAGATCGGAAACCGAAAGGAATTGCGGTTTGTTGTCGGCGATGACACAGCAATTGGGAGAGATGGATATCTCGCAGTCTGTAAACGCGTAGAGTGCGTCTATGGCTTTGTCGGAAGATGTGCCGGGATTCAGATGGATAAGAATCTCGGCTGTAGCCGAGGTATTGTCGTCTACACGTCTTATTTTTATTTTCCCCTTTTCCATGGCCGCGAGAATAGAGGTGATAAGAGTGGCTGTGGTTTTCCCGAATGGCAATTCGGTTATGGCCAGAGTCTTGGTGTCTACTTTCTCTATCTTCGCGCGGACTTTTACCGAGCCGCCTCTTGCTCCGTCGTTGTAACGCGACGCATCGAGCAAACCGCCGGTCTGGAAGTCAGGCAGCAGCTGGAACGGTTCTCCTTTCAGATAAGAGACTGCGGCATCAGCTACTTCGGAAAAATTGTGGGGTAATATTTTCGAGCTTAGACCTACGGCTATACCTTCTACACCCTGTACCAGCAGCAGTGGAAATTTCACCGGTAGTGTCACGGGTTCTTTTTTGCGCCCGTCGTAACTCGGAGTCCAGTCGGTAATTTTCGGGCTATACAGGGTCTCGAGGGCGAACTCCGACAATCTCGCTTCTATGTATCGCGGGGCCGCGGCCGAGTCGCCCGTAAGTATGTTTCCCCAGTTACCTTGAGTGTCGATAAGCAATTCCTTCTGACCGAGCTGAACCAGAGCGTCGCCTATCGAGGCATCTCCGTGCGGATGATACTGCATGGTGTTGCCCACTATATTCGCGACCTTGTTGAAGCGGCCGTCGTCAAGAGTCTGCATGGAGTGCAGTATGCGTCGTTGCACAGGTTTCAGACCATCCTCGATATGAGGTACGGCGCGTTCGAGAATCACATATGATGCATATTCAAGATACCAGTCCCGGAACATACCCGTAAGTCGGGTATGGTTCTGGAACGGCATATCGGAGTTGGTGGTATTATTCTGGGTATTGTCTTCCATAATGTAGAAAATCACCATAAAATTACTAAAAATTTTCTTAAATTAGCGGTCATGAATCTTAGAAACTGTTTAAAATTAAGTCGGTTTATAGTTCTTGTATCGCTGATGTCAGGTATATCCGCAAGTTTTGCAGCTGAAACTCCGGAAAACAACCGGCGTCCGATAAAATCGCGTTATACCCTTGAGGTGGGGCGACGGCATTCTTTATGTACCTACCTTTCCCCGCTGGTCTATCACGGAGTGGATTTCGCCATAGAGGGTGAATGGAGCAAAAAAATGCCTTTTGATCCGAGATGGGAAATGGCATTCCGCGGCGGCATTGAATTTGCCGACACACGCTCACCTGCACGCAATTCATCGACACTCGGCTTCGAAGCCTCATTCTCATGGGGTATGGAGAGGGTGTGGCAATTGCCCGATAGCTGGAGCATCTCGGCCGGGGGTGCCGTGGCTCTCGACGGCGGGGTGCTGTATCTGAGGCGCAACAGCAATAATCCGGCGAATGCCTTGGCAAGAGTGGGTCTTGACCTCAGGGCATCTGTACGTCGTCCTTTTTATATCGGCAGATTGCATCTTACCGCGTTCGACCAGATTTCGCTTCCTACCCTCGGAGCATATTTCACTCCGGAATATGGCGAGACATATTACGAGATTTATCTCGGCAATCACTCTGGTTTGGTAAAATGCGGATGGTGGGGAAACAATTTCGGACTCGACAATCTGCTCGGAGTGGAGATGCATTTTGGCAAGCGTGATCTTGTCTTGGGTTGGAGATACGACCTCATGACCCAGCATGCCTGTGGAATAGATACCCAGCTCTGGAGACATGCGGCGGTAGTTGGTATTAAATTTTGATGCAGATGAAACACAAATTGATATATGCACTTGTGGCGGGAGCCGTTTCCATGATTCCGTTGTCGTCCTGCCATGAGGTAGAGACTTATCAGGATGATCCCGTGGGGAATTTCGACTGTCTGTGGCAGGCCGTGTCTGACCATTATTGTTTCTTCAGCGAGAAAAATGTAGACTGGGACAAGGTCGGGGAGTTTTATCGAAGCAAGATCGGTCCCGGTACCCAGTGGCCCGAACTGTATAACGTGTGCGCATCCATGCTTAATGAGCTTGAAGACGGCCATGTGAATCTGATAACCCCATTCTCGACCTCAAGCTATCGTAAATGGTGGACCGATTACCCGCAAGATTTCGATCTTCGTACCGTGCAGGAGTACTATCTTGAATTCAATTACTTGCAGACAAGCGGTATAACCTATGCCATGCTTGGAGACGACATAGGATATATGTATTATCCCTCGTTTTCATCCGCCATAGGGGAGACCAATCTCGATTACATACTGGCGGTGCTAAGCCAGTCGAAGGGACTTATAATAGATATCCGCAACAACGGCGGAGGGTATCTGACAAACATAAATACTCTGGTTGGAAGGTTCACCACACGTGAATTTACAGGCGGATACATGCGCCACAAGACCGGCCCTGAGCATGATGCCTTCTCGGAGCCGTATGCCATGACTTACAAGCCGGCCGAAGAGGGGAGAATACGTTATATAGGCAAGCCAATAATAGTGCTTACAAACCGCAGCTGTTTCAGTGCGGCCAACAATTTCGTGGCCGTCATGAAAGAATTGCCGCAGGTGCGGGTGGTTGGAGCCAGAACGGGAGGAGGCGGCGGCCTGCCGTTCTCTTCTGAGATGCCTAATGGCTGGGGTGTGCGTTTTTCAGCCTGCCCTGTTACCGATGTGAGGGGTAATTCGATTGAATCGGGGATAGACCCCACGCCGGGATGTGAAGTCCACGCGCCCGCCGAGGAGCTCGCCGGCGGGAAAGATGCCATACTCGATTACGCAATTTCTCTGCTGTCGGGGAAGACGGAACCTGACGGTCCTGCGGAGAAATAGAAGATGGTAATGCATTGCGGGGAGGTGAATTTGAACTTATCGGAGTCCGGAAGCGTTCAAAGTATCGTATTAACAGGAATGGGAAGGGGATTAAAATATGATGCTATGAGCGATGATGTATTGAGTTACGAAGAAAAGAAGGAACTTCCCGATTCTATTTTCGGTCTTCCCGAGCGCAGGGAATATCCCATGCCCGACGCGGCTCACGTTCGTGCAGCGGAAGCCTATTTCCGTTATTGTCCCGATGAATTGAAGCCGAAGCTGGCAAAAGCCATACTCCGTTTTGCTGCGAAATATGGTGTGGACGTAAAATCGCCTACTGTCTTATCGTACGCGGAGTAACCAATTTTGATACCGAGCCGGAACCGTGCTTGACTCAAGCCGGTTTTGGCTCGGTTTGAGTCTGGGTATTGCGTTAAAGAGTTTTTTTTGTTATATTTGCACGTTCTATATGCCACTGCAATTTGTGTAGCGGCATAATTCCGTGCAGATTAATGTGTTAAAGCAAATCTGTTTCTTTTTGACAAAACATAGAATTCCGGGCAAACGCGTTTGCCCTTGAGACCAAAAGCATAATATGTACAGGGACAAGACCTGCGGCGAGTTGCGCATCAGTGATGCCGGCTCGAAAGCGACCCTTGCAGGATGGGTACAAAGAATCCGCAAAATGGGAGGCATGACCTTCCTTGATATCCGTGATAGATATGGAGTTACACAGGTAATCTTTGATTCCGAGGCAAATCCCGCCCTCTTTGAGATTGCCAACAAACTCGGCCGCGAATATGTGGTGCAGATTAAAGGCAGGGTAGAGGAACGCACGAGTAAAAACCCCTCTATCCCCACAGGCGACATTGAGATTATAGCTGAGGATGTCAAGATTCTTAACAAGAGTAAGGTTCCTCCGTTTACCATTGAAGACAACTCCGACGGTGGCGATGACCTCCGGATGAAATACCGCTATCTTGATTTGCGTCGCAACTGTGTGAAGAACAATCTCGAGTTGCGCCACAAGATGGCATTCGAGATACGCCGCTATCTCGATTCGAAAGGATTCCTTGAGATAGAGACCCCGATTCTGGTAAAGTCGACTCCGGAAGGTGCCCGTGATTTCGTGGTTCCTTCGAGGATGAATCCCGGAGAGTTCTATGCTTTGCCCCAGAGCCCGCAGTTGTTCAAGCAGCTTCTGATGGTTGCGGGTTATGACCGCTATTTCCAGATTGCGAAATGCTTCCGCGATGAAGACCTGCGTGCTGACCGTCAGCCTGAGTTCACACAGATCGACTGCGAGATGAGCTTCGTTGAGCAGGATGACGTAATCGAAATGTTCGAGGGGCTTGTAAAGCATATATTCAAATATGTTAAGGGTATAGATTTCACAGAACCTTTTCAGCGCATGACATGGGCCGACGCCATGCGTCTTTATGGCAGCGACAAGCCCGACCTGCGTTTCGGCATGCAGTTTGTGGAACTCACCGATCTTGCCAAAGGACATGGTTTCTCTGTAGTGGATGACGCGGAGCTTACGGTTGCGATATGTGCTCCCGGTTGCGCCGGTTATACCCGCAAGCAGCTCGACGAACTCACCAACTTTGTGAAACGTCCGCAGATTGGTGCCAAAGGTCTCATATATGTCAAGTTCGAACAGGATGGAAGCGTGAAGAGTTCCGTTGGAAAATTCTATACCGAAGATGAGCTTAAGGCATGGGGCGAGAAAGCCGGTGCCCGTCCCGGCGACCTGCTTCTCGTAATGACCGGTCCGGCCATGAAGACCCGCAAGCAGCTTTGTGAACTGCGTCTTGAAATGGGCAGCCGTCTCGGTCTCCGCGATAAGAATAAGTTCGCCTGCCTGTGGATAGTGGACTTCCCTCTTTTCGAGTGGGATGAGGAAACACAGCGTTACTATGCCATGCACCATCCCTTCACAGCTCCCAATCCGGAAGACATTTCCATACTCAAGACCGATACCGGACGCGCACGTGCTACGGCATACGATATTGTTGTCAACGGTACGGAACTTGGCGGTGGATCCATACGTATACATGACGCCGAGACACAAGATCTTATGTTCGAATTACTGGGATTCACCAAAGAAAGGGCTCAGGAACAGTTCGGTTTCCTTATGGATGCTTTCAAGTATGGAGCTCCCCCTCACGGTGGTCTCGCCCTCGGATTCGACCGTTTCGTATCTATCGTTGCCGGTCTTGATACAATCAGAGATGTTATCGCGTTCCCGAAGAACAACTCGGGCCGTGATGTGATGAACGAGTCGCCTTCTCCTCTCGACCCCGCTCAGCTTGAGGAGCTTCAGCTCAAACTCGATATTCGTGAAGATTAAAGTCAAAGAAATAGCGGCTGCCATCGAAGAGGTGGCTCCGCTCTCGCTTCAGGAATCTTACGATAACGCAGGAATGCAGGTCGGAGACCCTGAAATGCCTGTAAGCGCGGTCTTGGTGTGTCTTGATGTAACCGAAGATATTCTGAATGAGGCCAAAGAGAGGGAATGCAATCTGATAGTAAGTCATCATCCCCTTATTTTCAAAGGCCTTAAGCATCTTACCGGTTCCACATCGACGGAACGTATCGTGGCCGAGGCCATAAAAAGCGGTATCGCCATATATTCGGCTCACACAAACCTTGATGCCGCAAGCGATGGTGTCAGCGCCGAGATCGCACATACACTCAATATGTGCAATCTGCGTCCGTTGCGTCCCGATGCGCCCGGCAGCGATACCGGTCTTGGTGTTTTAGGCGACATATCACCTACGCCCAAGATGGAGTTTCTGCGCAAGCTGAAAGATAATTTCGGTGTCAAGGCGTTGCGCTACAGTTCGCAGTCTCCGCAGATCGTGGTGCGTAAGGTAGCGGTATGCGGTGGTGCCGGAGGTGGATTCATAACCGATGCTCTGGCCGAGAATGCCGATGTGTATGTAACAGGAGACCTGAAATATCATGACTTCACCACCTATGGTCTTGATTTGCTGTTGGCCGATATAGGCCATTACGAAAGCGAATTATGCTCGATGAAGATTTTTTCCAAGGTAATCAGGCAGAAGTATCCAGATTGTCTGGTATGTTTCGCCGAGCATGAGGTAAGTCCGGTGGCCATCTGCTGATTGGCGGTTTTCAAATCCGGAATGTGGGGTAGAGGGAGAATTAGCAACTGTTTAAAATAAATAATATATGGCAACTGAAAAGAAAGCAGACAAAGAACGCAGTGTTGAAGAACGCCTGAAGGCACTCTACAAGCTGCAGACACTCCTTTCTGAGATAGACCGCATCAAGATAGTCCGCGGCGAGCTTCCCGATGAAGTCAAGGACCTTGAAGACGAGCTGGTGATGTTCCAGACCCGTATTCAGAAATATAAGGATGAGATAGCCGATCTCAATTCTTTTATCAACGACAAGAAGGGCGACATAGCTAACCGCGAGATGAAAATCGCCAACTACGAGTCTCAGATAAACAATGTGCAGAACAACCGCGAGTATATCTTCCTTGAGAAAGAAAAGGAGTTTGAGAATCTCGAAATCCAGCTTGCCAAGAAGAAGATGAACGAGGCTCTGGCGCGCATCGCTGAAAAAGAGGGAGAGATAGCCCGTTGCGAGGAGGACCTGACCGACCGTACACATATTCTCGAAGAGAAAAAGCAGGAACTTGCCGAGATTATATCGGAGACCCGCCACGAGGAAGAGCGTTTGCGCGAAGAGGCCAAAGAGATAGAAAGCGGTATAGATGACCAGCGCACCCTGGCCGCTTTCAAGCGCATAAGGAAGAATGCTCATAATGGTCTCGGTATCGTGACCGTTCAGCGCAATGCCTGCGGAGGTTGCTTCAACCGCATCCCGGCTCAGCGTCAGCTTGAGATACGCATGCACAAGAAGGTGATTGTATGCGAATATTGCGGCCGAATCATGATAGACTCCGCACTGGCCGGCATAGAGGAACCGGTAGTGGAGCAGGCGCCTGCGAAAAAACGTCCGATACGCACAAAGAAAACCGAAGAGTAACTCAATCTCTCGGTAAAACAAACCTAAAACAAACCTTCCTTAACTGCCACCCGGCAGTTAGGGAAGGTTTGTTTTGATATATCGGATATAAAGGTATATGTAAGTGAAATTCAATTTATCCCTCCGAAATAAACCGACTTTTAGAGAGGCGAACTATAACATAGGGGATAAGTACCACCTCCGAGAGCATCCCATAAATAATACCCCAAACATTCTCTTAGTGTCTGTATAGGATTTTCTTTCCTTTTAGTATATAGATATTGTTATCAATTGGATTATCCACTATATGACCGGATAAATCGTAATAAGCATCATCTTCCGGATTGAATCTCGAGTAATCGATCTCTTCCGCTGAACTGAAATCATCGGTTTCTATGAAATTTGTGAAATAGTCCCATCCCCATGTATTTCGGTATAAATCAGCAGAACCGACAGGCACATATACAGGAGTATCCTGTGGGGTGCGGTTTATAAAGTCATCACCATATTTCCCAAATGGAGCCCATCCGGGATTTAAGCTCGCTGTTTATGCAAGTTGGTGGTATTTGAGCTGCACAGTATATACTTTTTACGTTTTTCCAGCATTCGCAACTTTCGGCACCAAGAGTTTCTAATGTAGAAGGAAGAGAGATCGTTTCTAATCCTTTAATAGTATAGGCCTTCAAGTCCTATCGATTTCAAGTTCGATGAAAGTTGAAGTTCTTGCAGCTTACCACACTGCCAGAAGGCTCTTTCTTCAATTTTTTCAATGCTGTTCGGCATAATAAACTCTGTAAGTTCGATACAGTTATCTACGAAACTTATCGGGATTATTGTCAATCCTTCAGGAAAACGAACCTTTTTGAGTTCATAGTTCAACGCAAAATGATCACCTCCGGAAAGAGATTGACATGAATTTGGCAATATCGCTTCTTTTAAACGAGTTGCATAGAAAGCGGCATCACCGATTTCCTTCAACCCTTCGGGGAAATTACATTCAGTAATTTTAGTTGAGAAGAATGCGCCGCTATTGATTTTTTTCAAGGTTGTTGGCAGTATAACTTTGCCGGTCAATGATTTACAATTGACGAATGCCATATGCCCAATTTCTTCCACTCCTTCGGGAATAACAAGTGGATTGACATTCAAGCTGATGCAGTCCGAAAATGATCTTTTATTGATTGCCCTTAAAGAAGATGGTAAATTTACATCTTCGAGACCAATGGCATAACAGAATGCCGCCTCACCTATCTCTACCAACCCCTGGGGAAGTATGATTCTGCGAAGAGGAATACAGTCAATATACTCCGAACCTGGAGTATATTGCTCCGATTGATACCAAAAAGCATTTTTGGGTATTCGATTGCCTGCTATCTGCGCATATTCAAGGTTGGCAACAGACAGCCCTCCGTAGAAGCTGCTGCTCCATATAGTATGGAAATCATCCGCATTGATTGGACCGCGTACTACAAGTGAGTCGATGTCATTTATCTCATCGCCAAGCACGGATGCAAGAGTTCCCGGTTGAACTAAAGTAATATCTTTATATCTCACCTCTGAACGGGTTGGTTTCATAACCCTCGCATTCCGGGGAAGAATCTCCAAACTGACGGCAGCGTCATGTACATATGAATCCCGAAGAGAGATTACATTCTTTCCATTTGAAGTTTTCGATAAATCGTCTAAACGCACGCAGTCATACTTCCGAGCGGATAGTTGTAAGAAATTGAAAACTATGCTAATAATTATAATATAAATATGTTTGCCCATTCTGTAATGTAAGTTCATAACCGCACTATTGTCCGTGTTTAAGGTGGCAATAGTGCGGTTGAGTTGGTTAGTTTTATTTTACAATGGTTATTTTTCGAGAATCTACAATTATGTCATCTATGAAGTATGTAACAACGTAAATGCCCCCATTACAATTCTGAATATTGACGAGAATCTCCGATTCTCCCTTTGTTGATGACCCATCGGCGACAACAGCTCCATTTTCTATGGATGATATTGTAATACGTGAATTGTCAGGAGCTGCTCCGCGTACTTGGGAATGCCCAATAGATAAACGTCATGAGACCATCCTTTCATGGGTTCAGCATCCACATAGATTGTCCATGTCCTTTCGTTATTGTCTTGAAGTATGTAGTAATCAACATCTTTGTCGATGAATTGGTTTTGCGCTATTGTGAACGCGTCCTCCTTTGAGACGTTGGTGGTTTCGGCTATCGCTCTTCTGGAAAGGAGACAGCATAGCAAGAAGATGAGTAGTGTAATTCTTGTTCTCATAACAATATGATTTTGTTAATAATTTTAAAACTTTCGCAATTTAGCTAAATGTTTTAAATGATTGCAAAAATATCGTAAGTTTTTTTAAGTAAACTCTCTTAGTTTGTCGGGCCTGAGGTATGAATCTTGAAATACTCTTCCATCATTGTTCGGAATATGATACGGATTCAACGTTGCGCCTTGTAGCACGACGCTCCGCGTGATATGTCGTTTCATTCCTATTGATTGGGGAATGATTTCATTATCAGAGTAATGTATCGTGGAATATAAAAACAGGCTGAATAGCTACTGATCAAAGTAATTATTCTTATGCCTCTTTTAAAGACCTCAATCATATGTTCCAGTCATTGATTTACCAATGACCACCTTTGTTTTTACCAATACGGACAATCTTTTCTTTATCCCTGAGTGCAGAAATAAATCTATTGACCTTGCGGGTTGAGAACCCTGTCTTTGCGGCTATCTGTGGTTGGGTTATGCTCGGGTTATATCCGTAGCGAGAGTGCCGCTACTTCCAGTCCTCACATATACTTCACCGTTGTTCTTGATAGCAACAGGGCGATGAGGTGCCTAATTTCCAACAATTATAGCGTTGGCCTTGGATATTTTGGCTAAATTTGCATATGGATTGGCTCCACCATTCCATGACATTTTTTTGCTTATACTCGCCTTAAAATATACATAACGATATACATAGCGGCAAAAAACATCGTAAATTAAATTATGAAACGGATTATCCTCTTACTCATAATCGCATGTTCCATTTTTCCCGTTAATGCACAGGCCCTTGACGGAGATATCTTACCTTCCGACCGCAACCATTGGACTGTGACCATAGCATACGATAAATCCATCCCGGGGAAATGGAAACTGGCAAACGGTTCATTCAAGATGTTTAAGTCTGGTAGCGGTGTAAGTTTCGGAGCAGATTATATGATGCTGATTGGTAACAACTTTTTCTTTGAACCCGGTGTGCGCTTATTTATAGATAACTACAGCTACGATAATGTTACCATTGGAGCGGGCACACCATTGGAACCCTCAAAAACCTATGACCCGCCAGTTCGGAAAATAGGTTTGCGAATGCCATTGACAGCGGGATATAAATTTGATGTCCTCAAACGTGGCAGTTTCTTTCTCTCTGCGGGACCAGAGCCTATTATGGGATTTTTCGCGCGGACCAAGGTGGATGAAGACCAGACCGAGATATTTGAAGAAGATATGTATAAAACACTGATGCGTCGCTTTGATGTGGCGTGGGATATACGAGCTGCTATAATTATAGACCGCTTCCGTATTGATGTTACAGGAGCTTTCGGTTTACTTGATATTATAAAGACCGATGCGAAGATGCACGAGTATCGCGTCAGCATTGGTCTTGGATATATTTTTTAGAGTTTACGCAAAAAGTAAATGTCCATTTTGTTCTGCCGGAGCTACGCGTCCCGGGTGTCCTCAGAGATAGCATACGGGTAACGGTAAAAAGCACAAATACCATCTGCACTTACTATAACATTTCTCCTTTCCCAAGCCTTAAGATAGCTCCGTAAGACTTTTATTATTGTATCTCCCGTTGTGAACTTTTGTTCGCGACGGGAGTTTTTATTTTTAAAGTTGTACACTATGAACTGTAAGATTATTAACCCGGTTGTAGCGTTGCTGCTGTTCCCGTTGTCGGGAATGGCTGACGTTCCCGATAATGGTCCCGATGTCGAATCACTCTCTTCCAAGGAAAATATACGGCAGGATATAATTTATCCGGCCGGTTCGGCACGTCTTAAACCGGTAACCGGGATGGCCGATAAATATCTTGCGAGCCGGCTGCCCGCCGAATGGCGATATGAAGAAGGCCTGAAACAAACGCTGCCTGCGGAAGACCTCTGGTGGAAGCAATTCGACGATGCTGCTCTCAACGAACTGATACAATTGGCGGAAAAGAATAATTTCAACCTTAAATCGGCATATACCCGTATAGAGACCGCCAAGGCCAATCTGCAGCAGGTGCGGTCGGCATGGTATCCTACCATAGGATTGACAGCGGGGTACACAAGAACAAGATCTTCGGGCGAGACCGGCCCCGAATATTCCAGGGCATATACAGATGATTATATAGGCCTGGGTCTTGACGTCAGTTGGGAAATAGATGTGTTCGGGCGTGTATATGCCCGCAGCAAGGCCGGAGAAGCGGATGTGGCCGCTTCGGAAGCCGATTATGTCGCCGCCCAGATAGCATTGTCGGCAAACGTTGCCAAAGCATATATAACACTTCGACTGGCACAGACACAACTTGCCATAGCCGAGGAGCACATCGGGAATCAGGAAAAGATTGTAGACATGACACGCGCAAGAATGGAATGCGGTCTCGGCAACAAACTCGAAGTCACTCAGTCGCGGGAAACATATCTCTCTACCAAAGCCAGTATACCTACGCTCAAAAGCGATGTAGCCGTAGCCAAAAATTCTCTTGCGGTTCTTTGCGGCACGTATCCCGAGGAAATCGAAAAATACTGTACCTCTGATGTCCCGTTGCCGATATTGCTCGCGCAACCGGCGGTAGGTGTACCGGCCGACTTGCTGAGGCGGCGTCCCGATATTCTGGCAGCCGAACAGCAGCTTGCGGTTGCGGCCGCCAACGTCGGGGTGTCGAAAAAAGAATTTTTACCTACGCTTTCGCTCACCGCCAGAGGTTTCACACAATCGCATAAGCCGGGCAATCTTTTTAAAAGCAACAGCCTTGGATATATGATTGCACCTCAGCTCAGCTGGACTGTCTTCGAAGGATTTGCCCGTAAGGCGGCCGTAGCCGAAGCCAAAGCCGCCATGGAGCAGGCTGTGGACGACTACAACCAGACGGTGCTCAACGCCGTGCAGGAAGTCAATACCGCGATAGCGCGGCTCGAAGGAGCCCGCGATGCCATAGGGATACAGTTGGAATTGCTTGAGGCCGGAAAGGAAAGCCTCACACTTGCCGTAGATCTGTATAAACGGGGTCTGACACAGTTTTCCAATGTTACCGACGCGCAGATAAATGTGCTCGAACAGGAAAACACACTCGCCGCCTACAAGGCCAATACCCTGCAGGCCGCCATTACATTGTACGAGGCTATAGGGGGAGGATATTGATTACGAAACTTAGACAGATATGCCATGAGATATTACTGTTTGTATATTATACCGGCGTTGCTTTGCGTGGCCGGTTGCAGTCAGAAAAAACAGAATGATTCCACCGATGAGGTTATGTCGGTGAAGGTTTCAGAGCCTTTGGTCGACTCCGTTACCCTTGTAAAGACTTATCCCGGCGAACTCGTAGCCAAAGAATGGGCCGATGTGATAGGTCGTGTGGACGGCCAGTTGCTTAAACAGTATTTCAAGGATGGCCAGTTTGTCAGCAAAGGCCAGACCTTATACTCCATTGAGGCGACGAAATATCAGGATGCCGTACGGCAGGCCGAGGCTTCGCTCGAGACGGCGCGTAGCCAATATGACTACTATTCGCGTCAATATGAGGCCATGAAGAAAGCTCTGGAGAGCGATGCCGTAAGCAAAATGGATGTAGTTCAGGCGGAATCCAACAAGAAACAGTCTCAGGCCGCCATACTCAATGCCACGGCTGATCTCTCTATCGCGCGCACCAATCTTTCATATTGCACGGTAAAAGCCCCGATATCCGGGTATATTACCGGCGGAGATCTGAAAGTCGGAGCCTATGTGAACCAGGGGGCGGTTCTCGCCAAGATAACCGACAATTCCGCTTTCTCGGCGGAGTTCCGTGTCGAAGACGCCCAATACGAACAGATGCTCGGCATGAAAGGAGGGCTTGCCAATGTGGCTTACCGTAAGGTGCCGATCAAGTTCAACACATCGTTGCCTCACGATTATACGGCCGATCTCGTGTTCGAGGCGCCGTCGGTAGATTCCAACACAGGTACATTGTTGCTTAAAGGCGACGTACCCAATAATCACGGCGAGCTTAAAAGCGGTATGTTCGTTACTGTATCGCTTCCTTATGGATTCGAGCCTAAAGCCGTCATGGTGCGCGATGCCTCGCTGCAGACAGACCAGCTCGGTAAGTATCTGTATGTCGTAAACGACTCCGACAATATAGTCTATACGCCTGTGAAGGTCGGAGAGGTATATCGCGATTCGTTGAGGATTGTGGAGAGCGGTATAAAACCCGGTCAACGCTATGTTACCGACGCATTGATGTCGGTAAGACCCGGCATGAAAGTAAAGCCGGTACGCTGACGTGGTTCCGGAACGCCCGAATAGGGTTACAGGGTGCTAAGCGAGGAGAGGTAAAATATAAGTGTTGCATTAATTCATAAGCAGATATGTTCTCGGACTTCTTCATAAAGCGACCGATATTCGCGACTGTGCTCGCGGTGTTGATGGTGCTTGCCGGACTGATGACCGTGTTCACCATGCCGGTAGCGCAATATCCTGACATAACGCCCCCTACGGTGCGCGTGTCGGCATCTTATCCGGGTGCCGATGCAAAGACGGTGGCCCAGACCATAGGCATTCCCATAGAACAACAGGTAAACGGTGTGGAAGGGATGCTATATATGAGTTCAAGTTCGGCGGACGGTTCCTATTCGCTTACGATAACGTTTGAGAGCGGAACCGATCTTGACGAGGCCGCGGTGGAAGTGCAGAACAGAATCTCGATGATATCGGGTACGTTGCCTTCCGTGGTGGAGCAGGAAGGAATAAGCGTCAATAAGGAAGCCACCAATCAGGTATTGTTCGCGGTACTCCAGAGCGACGATCCGGATAGGTATGATGCCTTGTATCTGACCAATTATGCCCAGCTGCATATTATCGATCCGCTTTCGCGCGTAGATGGAGTGGGAGGAGTTCAGGCTTTCGGTGCCGGGGAATACAGCATGCGGGTATGGCTTGATCCTGAGAAGATGCGTCAGAAAGGTGTGACTCCCGACGATGTGGCGGCCGCCATACGTTCCCAGAACATGCAGGTATCCGGCGGTTCTGTCGGAGCTCCGCCAAAGACAGGGAATTCCGAGTTCGAGTATACGCTCGTGTCGCAGGGCCGGCTCAGCAGTCCCGAGGAATTCGGCAATATCGTTTTACGTACCGACGGGACAGGTCTGTTGCGTCTGCGGGATGTCGGCAGGGTAGAGCTGGGTTCTTCCTCTTATTCCAATGTGGCAAAAGTGAACGGTCAGGAGACAGCCATGATAGGTGTGAGCCAGTATCCTGGTGCCAATGCCATAGAGGTTGCCGACGGAGTGATCGCGGAACTTGACCGTCTGAGCAATTACTTCCCCGAGGGCATCTCTTACCGTATTGTCCAGAACTCCACCGACTATGTCCATTCATCGCTCGACAATGTATTCGTGACCTTCGCGCTCACATCTCTGATTGTGATGATTGTCATAATGATATTCCTTCAGAACTGGAGGGCTGTCATGATACCTATGCTTACCATTCCGGTATCGCTCATAGCCACGTTCGCGGTTATGAAGATAATGGGATTTTCGCTAAACACACTGTCGTTGTTCGGCCTTGTGCTTGCAATCGCCATTGTGGTGGATGACGCTATAGTGGTGGTGGAAGACTGCTCGCGTCTTGTTGATACGGGAACCTTGACGGCGACTGAAGCCGCCATGAAAGCCATGAGGGAACTTACCGGTCCGGTTGTAGGGGAGGTCCTCGTGCTGATGTCGGTTTTCATACCCACGGCATTCGTATCGGGAATCACCGGGTCGCTTTACAAGCAGTTCGCTCTGACAATCGCTGTCTCCACGGCTTTTTCGGGTTTCAACGCACTTACACTCACGCCCGCCCTTTGCGCCCTTTTCCTCGTACCGCGCAAGCCGACACGGTTCTTCCTTTTCAAAGGTTTCAACAAGGGATGGAACAGCGTGCTGCAGTTTTACGACCGGATAGTTACATTCATTCTGGGGCGCCCACGGATGTTCATGATTGTTTTCTGTATCATAGCTTTAGTGGCCTTCTGGGGATTCTCGAAAATGCCGACGAGCTATATTCCTGAAGAAGACATGGGATATTTCATGACCAGCGTGGAGTTGCCTACTGGTGCCTCGGTAGAGCGTACCGGAAAGGTGCTCGACGGTCTTACTGAAAACATATTGAAAATAGATGGAGTGAAGGATGTTATGTCTATCTCCGGATTTTCGTTCTTAGGTGGCAACGGCAGTAATGTCGGTATTCTTATGGTAATGCTCGACCCCTGGAAAGAGCGAGGTTCTAAAGAGAGCATAGAAAAGATAATGGCCGAGACAGACCGTGTATCGAGGCAATTTCCCGAGGCCTATTGCTTCTCGGTGAATCCTCCGGCCATACCTGGCCTTGGAATGAGTTCGGGACTCGCCATGCAGTTGCTTGATATAAACAGTCTCGGAGCCGACCAGATGGCCAAGGCGATAGAAGCCATAAGGAAAGAAGCTGAGAAAGACCCTCGCATAGAGTCTGTAACCTCCTTGTATCAGGCAGGAGTGCCACAATACGACCTGAAGATAGACCGCGACAGGGTAGACATGCTCGGTCTCGATATCTCGCAAGTGTACGCTACTCTTGCCGCCTATATGGGTGGTGAGTATGTGAATGATTTTGTAGATTTCGGCCGTGTGTTCCAGGTGCGCATGCAGGGCGACGGTTCCTCGCGAGACCTGATAGGGGATGTCAACAAACTCTCCGTACGTAACGCGCAGGGGGATATGGTACCTTTCTCGGCTTTCTCCAAAGCCGTGCCCTCCATGGGGCAGTCGGTAGTGTCGCGCTACAATATGTATGATACCGGAGCTTTGAATGCCACCGTGGCCAAGGGAGTTTCCTCTTCTGAGGGAATCAAGGCTATGGAAGAGATTGTGGAGAAGGCTGTCGGAAATACATATTCTTATGCGTGGACAGGTCTGGCATATCAGGAGACGCAGGCCGGTACGACCATATCCTTTGTGTTTATATTCGCCGTGATCATGACTCTGCTTGTCCTGGCTGCGCAATATGAAAGCTGGACAGACCCTATGGCGGTAATAATGTCGTTGCCTATAGTAGTGCTCGGTACTGCCTTGGGCGTTTTGTTCATGCGTCAGAGCATCAGTATCTATACGCAGATAGGATTGATTCTGTTGCTTGGAATGTGCGCCAAGAATGCCATACTTATAGTGGAATATGCTATGGATTTCCGCAAGAGCGGAGTCCCCGTCCGCAAAGCCGCCCACGATGCGGGAGTGATAAGATTGCGCCCGATAATGATGACGGCGTTGGCATTTATTTTCGGCGTATTGCCCATGATGTTCGCCACGGGCGCCGGTGCCAATTCAAGGATAGAGCTGGGTACGGCGGTTGTGTTCGGTATGACCATGAACGCGCTTCTCGGAACAACCTTCGTGCCGTTGCTGTGGGAAGTTATGCAACATTTCCAGGAGCGTTACCTCGGTCCGTTGGCGATGAAGATGCGTGGTCTGAAAAAACAGAAGACAGCTGTTCCGTCTTCCGACTCTCCGGCGACGGCGGCCCGGGGTCAGGGCGATACCCCGTCGGGTGCCTCAGCTTACGACGACACCAATCTCCCGTCCGGAATCTGAGAGTGTGTTTACTTTTAACATGGATTAATGTTTAGAAAAAGCCTTTGCCATAATCTTGAGTTTTTTTTCAGCGCTTTCCGCTCCTTTTCTCCGTTACGGGCCCCGGCCCGCGCCTTCGAAAAGGAATGGAAATCCCTTGAAAAATCCTCTCAATCTTAAGGCAAGTTAAAAGTAAACACACTCTCTGAGAAATTCGTGATAATTAATATTTACAATTACAATATATATAGTAAAATCAGAATTAAATATTAAATTTGCGAATACAGGATATGGCGAATGTATCTTGTAAGACGGTCTGAATTGAAAACTCTACGTACCATATTAATAATTCTTTTCGTTGGTCTGATTGTAGTTTGGATTACTCAGATAAAGGCGGAACCTACACAGTTTTTTGAGGATAATAGTTCCCGGTCGCGTAAGGAACTGTTTGATAAGGGTACGTTTCACTTGAAACAGAACGAACCGGATAGTGCTTTGGCTTATTATGTACTCGCATCGCGGAGATATGAAAGTCCACAGTTGTCGTCTTCCGAGAAAGAGATATGCGCCAAATCACTTACCAATGCGGGCTACGTTTATTTCTTTTTCTTTAATGATTATGCCGCTGCATATTCGGCATTCCTATCATCTAACGAGATAGCGGCAGATGAGAATCTAATGCGTCTTAAGTGCATGAATAATCTCAACATAGGCAATATATTCTCTATATATGACGATTATGATTCAGCCTCGAAATTCTATAAAGAGGCGTTTGCAACCGCTCGAAAGAACGGATATGATGATTTGAAGATGACGGCATTTGTAGACCTTGCCGATATCTATTTTAATGAACAAGGAACTGTAGACCCGATATGGAATGAAATTATAGCGATTGGGAAGGATACCCTACCCGAAAACCATCCGCTTACATCTTATACACGCAATATATATAATGGTCTCAAAAGTGTAAGAACTAATAACTCAGATGCCGAGAAGTGGTTTGATAGGGCTAAGGACTCTGTAGGAAAGATTCTTTTGGGAGAGAGATATGGCTATAATGCTGATTTTATGGTCTCAAAAGTATTGCAGCTTGAAGGAAAACCATCTGCAGCTGCAGCAAGACTGAAAAATGTGCTTGCCGACTCATTGATATCGGCTAACAGAGACATTGAGGCCATGGCATGTCAACGCATATCGGAATACTATAGAGAGGCATCAAAACCGGACTCGGCTCAATTATACAAGATCAAATATCTTGAACTCAGTGACTCTATTTTTACTACTCAGAAACTGACAGCCGTAAAAGATCTCACTGCCGCTCATGAAAGGATGAAATTCACGGCTCGCATTTCTTATCTAAGTGAGAGCCGGGCTTTTCTGCGGCTTTTGTTGATATGCATAAGTGTGGCTCTTGCAATCGTGGTTTTCCTTATGTTGTGGATTGTGCGTAAGCAGCGGCTTCTTAAGTTCAGAAACGATGAGTTGTATAAACGAAACCGCGAGTTGCTTGAAATGAGTGAGCGCGGAACGTTGCCCCTTCCGGAGGTTATAGAGCCGGATGATTTGTCAGGATTGACTGAAGAGAACACGGGATTGACTGAAGAGAATATAGATAAGGCATCTTCAAATGAATTAAAAGGAAAGCTTTCTCCTGATTCTGAATTCATAGCTGAATTGAACAAAAAGATTGTAAAGGTAATGGAGAGCGATGAGATATTCTCTCCGGACTTCAATGCATCGCGTCTTGCAACGTTATGCGATACTAATTCCAGATATCTTTCGGCGGCTCTTTCAGCTACTGAATCGGGTACTCTTCCGGCACTTCTTGCCCGTTATCGGGTTAACGAGGCTATGCGTAGGCTTGCCGATATAAATGGCAGATATGGCAATCTGACAATAGAGGCAGTTGGTGAAAGTGTAGGATTTAAAACAAGAAGTACGTTTTCTTCGACATTTAAAAAGGTTACTGGTCTTACTCCTAAGGAATATAGGCAAATAAGTATAGAGAAGTCCCGCAAGGACTAATGGCTGCCATTCAGCGTATTTTTGTATCAATATCCGAATCTAACACATTTATTCTCTTGTCGGGTATTGTGCGGCTTTAGGAAAATAATACTTTTGCGAATACACTTTGTGTGTTTCGTGTAATTGTATGCTCAGCGCGTTTTGCGAGGGGCGGTATTTAGTATATGCTTCTTATGAAACATTTTTCCCTACGTCTGCTTATTATTTTAATAGCGCTGTTGTCGGCATCTCTTGCCGAGGCTTCTGTATATTGGCTATCTCATTGCAATGGGCAACTTGCCGCCTCTGCGACTCCCGTTGTAGAAGGAAGCGCTACAATCAGTGTGTCCACCTTGTTTGATGCTGCGGATTTAGCTCCGTTGAAAGGTAATGAAATTGCGAAAATACGAGTTGGAATAGTGTCAAAACTGAAGTTGGATGGTATTAAAGTCTGGATTGCCGAATCTATTGATGCCGACCCGTTGGTCAGTATGGATATAGAGAAGGAGTGTCTGGTAAGCGGATGGAATGAAGTGTCTATACCGAGCCATGTGGAAATTTCAGGCCGACCTCTATATGTAGGATATACATTTACCCAACCTGTCAAAAGCAATGTGGTTTCGGTAGCGGAAACTATGGATAATCACTTGCTGATGTTAAATACCGGTCATGGATGGTTAGATGTGAGTTTGGAATACCCTGGAGCCTTAAGTGTTGAGTTAGGTATTGAAGGGGATTCTGTTGTAAAATCGGATGTAACTATTTTGTCGTTTTCACCGGAATATACGGTAGTGGAAGAAAATACACCGGCTTATATGAAGGTGAAATTTATGAATTCCGGTTCAGAAGCTTTGAGGGATTTGTCTTATACTGTAGGCTACGAATCGGAATCTTTTGATGGTTTCGTTTCTTTTCCACAGATAGCTTCGAGGGAAAGTGGAGTTTTTTATATTAGAGTCCCTATGAAGATATCGGATAAAAAAACGACGGTAGTATTGAATGTGAATTCAGTAAATGGGCGGCCTTTACAATCAATACGCACAGCAGAGGTGGATGTAGAGATATCCGAGTCTCCTTTGCTTAAAAGAAATGTGCTTTTAGAGGAGTTTTCCAATGAATATTGCGGTAACTGTCCCGATGGGGCAGTTCGCATTCATAATGTGATTGACAGACAGGATGAACCATCTCGAGTGAATCTGGTTGTCCATCATGCCGGCTCTTCTTACGATTCGTTTACCATAGAGGCCAGCAAACACTATGAAAGCGCTTTTTATAGCCGTAACAAATATTCTCCCATGGCTATGTATGACCGCACTCCGCTAAATGGAGCTGTTGATACTAATGTTAATGATGAAAATACTATAGAGGAAAACCTTAGATCCCTACTCTCCATACCGGCATGCTCAAGTTTGTCGATTATTCCTTTCATAGATAAGGAAAGTGGAATTATAGAGGTGGAGGCTAAAGGAATGGCCGATTCTCAAAGAGAAATGGCTCTTGTCGTTTTCCTCACGGAGTCCGGGGTTCAATCTATAAGACAATATGGTGCTTCCAGAGACTATGTTCATGATAATCTGCTACGTACTGTGAATGCCGTATGGGGAGAAGCTGTGAATCTTGACAGCGACATGAGATTTAACATGCGTACAAGACTTGATTATGACAGTGAGTGGGCAATCGAAGCATGCAGACTGATCGCTTTCCTTACAGATGATGACGAGAATTCACAATCTTATAGAAGAGTGCTTCAGAGTGTATCTCTTCCGTTGATGTATGCCGAGGAAAGGGATTTGGATTCAGGTATAAGGGATGCACAAGGAAACAATGAAATCATAAAGATATCCATGGCAGATGGTTTGCTGAATGTAGAAGGGGAATATGAAAGAGTCGAAGTGTACGATTCCACGGGCTTAAAGGTAAATGATGGCGTTCTTGCGTCTGCTTTTTACATAGTGAGAGTACTGCTTCACAATGGAGAGTGGGTAACCAGGAAAATCAGAATTTAATAAAATACTCAAACAGAAAAACACAAATAAAAATACACCATAAATAATTAGCCTATGAAAGTCAATAACCTATTTGCGGTCGGAGTAGCAGCCGTAGCAGTTGCTGCGTACGCTGCCATGCCGCAGACTATGTTTCCCATTCGTTCTATGCAGAATGGAAATAATTCGGTAGCTCCGTTGCGACTTACGCAGAGGACACTGAACCGGAGTTCATATGATGTAGGTCCTCTTTACGAAGCTGACGGTAATGTGGATGGAATTATAAGAATTACTTATTCCTGCGCGTCTACAATACTCTCCTCTCCATTCAATGCTGTTTTTAATTTCAATGAGGACGAGGGCACTGTAACCATAGAGAATTTTGGAGGTTTTGCCGCAAACGATGAATATAAATTCCGACCTGATATAATCACAGCTCCTTTTTCAGACGGAGTCATCACAATTCCATGTTCCGGACTTGGCCCTGATGAGGCAGGTTCCACTAAACTTGGAGTTCTGGAGGCTTATGGCATGGATTTGTATCTAAGGGTAGGGAAGATTGAATTTGACGAAAACTTTATGTCAAGCATTCCCGAAGCCGAGCCGGAACTTAAACTATATGTAAGTGAAGACTTCTCTACTATTGAAACTCGTCTTGAAGATGGGCAGTCTGTGGCGGGTGTGATAGACTATACTGATCTATTTGGCATGTGGGCTTGTTCGGGTGCCTGCAAGGGTGGCATGAGCTTTTCACGGATAGAAAGCGGTCCGCTGTGGGAAATAAGCGATAACGAGCTTGATTTCGGCACAATGTACACTTCTACAGAATCTCGCAGATCTCTCACTATAAAATCAAAGGGGGACGAACCGATAGATTTCGTTGCTACCACAGACTCTCCTCTTTTTACAGTCTCGCCCGTTTCCGGCACCGTGGGAGTGAGTGACAAGTCTGTAGTTACGGTTTGCTTCAATTCCCCAACACCGGGCGACTATGAAGGCACTCTGACAATTACAGCCGGAGGAAAAGTGGAAAAAATAAAGCTCACGGGTAAGGCGGAAGATCGCGACACCGATTTCTCGACAATAGTGACTGAAGGGGATGCCTCTCTTATAACATGGGAAAACGTTTCGGAAAACGCCTGGAGCCTGGAAGGCAACAATGCTGTCTACAGGTGTGCGAATAAAAAGACATCCGGTGTACTGAAGGCTTCGTTTTCAGGACTCAAGCCAAAGCGTATAACTTTCGATGTAAAACTTGCATGCGGTACTAAAGATGGTCTTTCTTTCAATATAGAAGGACACAGGATGTTTGATTATAATGCCTCTCTCAATCATACTGTAAGTTACATAATTCCAGGCGGCTCCCGTTCGGTGGAGTTTGTCGGTTTCAATTCGGATTATAGCGAAGGAAACATTAGAATTGGCAATTTGCATATCGAAAATGTAGACACTTGGGAGGCGTTGTCTCCCGACGGTTCTGTAACTCCTCTCACCGGGGAAGGCTTTGTTAACATAAACGGAAATGCCGTGGCAAATTCTACAAACTCGGTAATGATGCTTTCTCTCAATCTGAAAGATGAATCAAATCTTTCATTTGATTATGAAGCGGGTTCTTCAGAAGTATCAATTGAGTTGAATGAATCTCAGATAGGCAAAATCGCGACAGGAGAGAAAGGTACATTCCACTATGATTTTGCAAGTGGTGCCTCCGCATTTATCATGATAAAAGTCAAGACCCCGGCGGAAGCGTCTAAAACTTCTTATGCATCCATAAGTAATCTGCGTTTTTCCAATGGTAAGTATCATGACACGTCAAAAAAGTATAATGCGATTGTAGGTTCATATCTTGGTAATAATGGTTCATATACTTCCGTACCGGTTATTGTAAACTATTCGCTTGATATTACTTTGACATCGGGTGGTAAAGCTTTTTTTAGCAATCTCTTACCTGATAATAATCTTTATCCTGACAGTCAGACAATAGAAGGTACATGGGAGGGCAATAAGATACATATACCGACATGGAAAAACATCAATATAGGCACTATTGCGGCCTATGACAATAATTCGTTTGACTACCTTCCGTCCTATTGGGGCTACCGTTATTGGCTTGTGGCGGGTAAGATTAACAGCGAAATAAAGCAGACGGAGATTCTTGACGAACTTACTTTTACAATCAGTGAAGATGGTTCTACAATCATTCCTGACAGTGACTTTGGTGTATGGTCTACAAATAATTGTGAATCCAAGGAAATAGTTTCTTTCTATAGTGCCGATTCCAAATTTGTAGCTGTTTCCGATGAAGCCTCAATCGCAGCTTCTGCAACGAATGTGATTTTTGGAAATATCATAGCCAACGGATATGATTACAGTCGTAGCGTTTCTCTGTTGGCTGCAGGCGCGGACTGCGAATATTCTGCGGTTATTGAAGGAGATGACAGCCACTTTACGGTATCTCCGGCAAATGGCGTTATAAAAGCCGGTCAAAGCGCACTGTTGAATGTCGGGTTCTCTTCAACAGAACCGGGTGTATATAATGCGGTATTGAAAATATATTCGGATGGAAACGATCTTGAGATACCCTTGACAGCCAATGTTGAAGATTTGCCTGATTATTCAGTTGTTGTAACTGATGGAAGGGGTTTGATATCTTTCGACAGCAAATATGAATATCCCTGGAAGGTTGATGATGGGGTTGCGATCAGCACTAACGAGGGAGTTCATAATTCAAAGTCGATTCTTGGACTTGACTTTGCAATTCCGCATGGCAAGATAGCCATATTCGGACTCAAAGGCGCTACATGTGCCGAGCCTAACTATGACGGTTTTGCAATTGTGGTTAACGGTGAGACGATTTATTCCGATGTTAGCCGTAATGAGAATGTGGATGTCGAAATTCCTTTTGAGGAGGGCGAATATAAGATACAGCTTATGCATGTTCGCGATTCGAAAGATGAGTTGTATTCGGCATACGACCGCACTATAGTGAAAGAACTATCGTTGAAGATTATGGATCCGGGTGTCCATCATATAGGATTTGAACCTCCGTATAAGATGCTCGCTCCAGTAGGCGAGGTCATTTCGGATGTAGTAACGGTTTGTAATTTGACTGATGAACCTGTTACAATCACATCTGTAGAAGGAAGCGGTTGCTTTGGTGCGTTGATGCCAGAAAAAACTATTCTGGAGAAAAAGAGCGATTCTGCAAATATCCCTGTTACTTTCCTTGCGGATAAGGATGGCGAGTTTACTGGAACCATTACCGTGCATACCTCTGCGGGCAATATTGAGATACCCGTTTCCGCTACTGCAGACTATGTGAAGTACATCGGGGCTGCGGAGGTCTCATCTTACGCAGGTCCATATGTAACGATTTTGATGGCATATGGTGAAACAGAATGTACTTCTACAATGTTGTATCCATCGGATTTGATGACGGATCTCAAAGGCGCGAAAATGGAGAGCCTTACTTTCTTCCCGACACATCTTCCTGACTATACATTCTCTTGCCCAAATATAATGGCTGAAGTTGGAGAATCTGATTCTTATGACTTTACTACGCGAGTTGATTTCCTTGAACCGGTGATGACAGGTGAAATGGTCGACGCCGATAACTGGGAATTGACCATACCCTTCGATACTCCCTATCAGTATAATGGCGGTAATTTCTTGTTCCAGCTCACAAATTTGGAAAAAGAGACATTCGGAGGCCACACACCCATACAGATGGCTTTCCGACACTTCCCATCATCAATCGGCAAAACTATAGTCACTCTTCATGATATGAGTGATGCTCCGGTTGAGACACTCCCATATATGAGAGTGAAATATGACCCCACTACTGTAGGTATAGATGATGTCAAAGTTTCTCTTTCCGAGGTTTCAGACATAGAGTTTTTCTCAATTGAAGGCATACGTCTTGAATTACCGGTAAAAGGACTTAATGTTGTAGTAACACATTATTCGGATGGTAAGACTCGTTCTGCCATTATGCTGAAACGTTGATTCTTTCTGTTATACTATAATTTACCCCTTCTCATCATTCGGATGAGAGGGGGTATTTAAGTTATGATACTTCTCATTTAAGTGTATCGGAAGCTCAGAATCCGGTGTACTGATATCTGTCGTAACAGGCTCCTTGCGGAGTGGGGTCGGTTACCTTCACAGGTTTACGGTATGCTTTCTCCATGAGTGACTGCAAGGTCGCGGCTCCTTCGCTTCTCGCTCTCTTTACGGTGCCGTTGCGGTAAAGTAGTTTTTTCGATCTCCTCTCTATGTTCGCCTTTATAGCGTTTTCCTCCTCGACAGTCATTTTGTCGCTTCTTAAAAATGCAAGAGGCCCTATGGCTTTTGTATCGATAACTTCCCATGAGTTTTTATCGGTAGCCTCATGCAGCTCTATTATTTCCGGCGGAAGGGTTAATCTTATTGTATCGCCCGACATGTCGGTATCGAGATTCTCAAGGTCGAACGATATGCTGCCTCGTTGTTTCTGCACAGCGAACATAACCTTGTCGTTTATAGTGTCAAGTACAGGAACCTCGCTGTAGATATCCAAGGCGCAGAGTTGCACCATAGCCTCTATACGGCTTATATCTCCTTTTCTTACCTCTATATCGGCCTTGTCAGACTTGTGAGTGAAATAAAAGATAGCTGCCGCTATTATCGCCACGATGGCGATAAGTATCAATATCTTGATTTTAATTATCCTCATCATGGCTGTCAGTTTTTGAAATCTATGTCTGTGGTATAGCCCTCGGCCTCGAACAATGTCTTGAAATACGCATCGGCCTTTCTTTTAGCTGCTTCCGTAAGCCTTTGTCTGAATTCAGGATTACTGTCGATTTCCTGTTTCAGTGAGGCATTGGCCTTCTCTTTCATCTCGGCCCTCTCTTTGGAGTCGAGATCGGAGCGTAGCAATCCGATGTTTTCATATTCCTTTCGCAACGGCATGTCGCGACCTGTCAGTTCCGTCTTTACGGGCGGAAGCGCGATACTGACTCTTTTGTTGTCAGAATCTACGGATATATCGTCTTCCTGCAATTCGGAAAGGTCTATGTATGCCCGCATATATGAATCGTAGGAATATACGGCTATCCTCTTACCGATCTTATACCAGTCCGTGCGCTCTGATTTGACGGTCTTGGTTATCGTCATAGTGGCTAACACCAGTTTCTGTTCCGATTTTATTTCCTGGTAAAAATCACGTTTGAGATCCGCTTCCTCTTTATGGCATGAAGGCAATAGCATTGCCAGCAATACGGCTGTCGCCAATATAATCTGTTTCATTCTTAAATATGTTTAAACAAATAGTGTGCCGAAAAACCGGGACGTAGGCAGCTGTTTACCAGAATATGTAGGCTATGGCGACGGCGGCTATCGCTCCTGTAATGTCGGCGAGCAGCGCGTATCCGGCCGCGTATCGCGTGCGGCTTATTCCTACCGAACCGAAATAGACGGCCAGAATATAGAAGGTCGTGTCTGTCGACCCTCTCACTACTGCGGCAAGCCGGCTTACAAAGGCATCAGGCCCGGCTGTTTTCATCACATCGAGCATCATGGCGCAACTGCCGCTGCCGCTCAGAGGTTTCATGAGCATGGTGGGCAGGGCTCCCACCCATCGGGTATCGAACCCCATGCCGGCAACCAGACGTTCCACACCTCCGGTAAGCATGTCGAGACATCCCGATGCCCTGAACATCCCTATCGCGACAAGGATAGCCACAAGGTAGGGTATGATGCCGACAGCTGTCTTGAATCCCTCCTTGGCACCTTCTATAAACACATCGTAAACCCGGATCTTTTTCTTTATGCCGGCTCCTATGAACAGAAGAATCACTGAAAACAATATGAAGTTGGCGGCAAAGGTGGAATAGATTTCGACTTCCTCTCTGGGAAGACTTGAAAACCACCAGGCTATGCCGCCTACTGCTAAGGTTATCGCGCCCAACCATGACCAAATTACCCGATCCATGCGTATGCGTTGCTTCAGACACAGGGCCACAAGGCCCACCAATGTGGCTATACCGGTCGCAAGCAGTATCGGCAGGAAAATGTCGGTAGGGTTGGCCGCGCCCCCTTGGGCGCGATACATCATTATGGATACAGGTATCAGGCATAGCCCCGAGCTGTTGAGCACAAGAAACATAATCATCGCGTTAGTGGCGACTTCCTTGTTCTTGTTGAGCGACTGCATTTCCTGCATCGCCTTTAGCCCCATTGGAGTGGCCGCATTGTCAAGACCGAGCATGTTGGCGCTCAGATTCATGAAAATAGCCCCCATCGCCGGATGATTACGCGGTATCTCCGGAAACAGACGTGAAAAGAATGGAGCCACGATACGTCCCATAGCCTCGACGGCTCCTCCTCGCTCGCCTATTTTCATTATTCCCATCCAGAGTGTAAGCACACCGGTCAGTCCAAGCGATATCTCGAATGCGAAAGAGGCTTGTGAGAAGGATGAGTTCATTATCTCGGTCCAGACACCGATTCCTGTTCCGAAAAAAGTCTGCCATATCGCAGCAAGAAACGCCGCTATGAAAAATGATATCCAGATCCAGTTGAGAATCATAATGCACCGGTGATTTTACGTAATGCCTCAAGGTAATCGCGCGAATAGAGCGAAATTTCCACGATATCTATACCTGACTGCCGGGCCAGTTCGGCTGAGGTGGCTGCAGGATGTTCCTTTTCGGTAAACATCACCTTAGCTCCTTCCGCCTGTGCATGGTCCAGGGCCATGGCCGTCTGTGTCGGTGTGGATTCCTTTCCTCCTTCCTGCAGCGATATCTGTTCAAGTCCATAGTCCCGTGCGAAATATCCAATCGAGGGGTGTTCTATGAGGAAGGCTCTTGAATGATGTCCGTCGCTCAATGCCGCAGCTATGGAATCGTCAAGATTCTTCAGCTTTGACAGCAGCTTTGTCTCCCTCTCTTTGATCGCATCAGCTTTATCAGGGAAAAGTCGCTGAAATTCCGCCGACATGTTGGATGCCATAAGACCGGCATTGCGGATGGAACTTAGCAAATGAGGGTCGCTTCCCTCATGGGTCTCGGCAGCGTCATTACCGTTGGAATGTTCCCCATGGTCATGATGGTCATGGTTGCAGAAATGGGGTAAATCCCGTTTTATCCCTATGGAAACATCGGTAATGGCGAGATTAGGGAAATTCGCCCGGATTTTCGGCTCGAGCGATTCCTCGAATCCCGGTGTCCGCATGGTTAGCCAGACCTTTGACCGGGCAAGTTGTTTCAGTGTGCCTACCGCCGGCTCGTACGACTCCGGATCGGCTCCCGGGGGAAGCAACTGTATTACGCTTGCCGTGGAGTCGGGTAGAAGTTCTTCCGCAAGCCAGGCCTGCGGTCCTGTTGATACCGCTATTATCGGTGTCTCGTCATTTTCATGGTGTCCGCATCCGGTCATGACGATCAAAGCCAGCAGCAGAACCGCAATAGTTCTCATGAATCAGAATTTTCTTATGCCCATTATTTCGCGTACATCGCGCAAAGTGTCGGCGGCGAAGGCGCGTGCCTGTTCCGCTCCACGACGGGCGACTTTCGAAAGATATTCATCGTTGCTGCGTATGTCGAGAATGCGTTCTCTGATGGGGAGGGTAACTTTGAGAATATCTTCCGCAAGCTGCTTCTTCATGTCGCCATAACGAATGGAACAATCGGCATACGCGGCGCGATACCGGTCGGTAACTTCCTTGCCACTAACAAGATCCATGAGTGTGAATAGGTTCTGCACAGGTTCCGAAACCGGTTGGTTCGGTTCTTTCGGACCTTCGTCGGTAACGGCGCGCATCACCTTCTTGCGCAACGTCTTTTCATCGTCTATAAGATAGATGCAGTTACCCTCGCTCTTGCCCATTTTGCCGGAACCGTCAAGTCCGGGGACTTTTACGGCCTGACCGCCGAAATTGAAGTTGACGGGCTCGCTGAAATAGTCCACGCCATAGAATGAATTGAAGCGGCGTCCGAAACGGCGAGTCAGTTCCAGATGCTGTTCCTGGTCTTTACCTACCGGTACGTAATCGGCGTGATGGATAAGAATATCTACGGCCATAAGGGTCGGATAGGTGAGCAGACCGGCGTTCACCCTCTGCTTCGTATTCTCGTTTCCTATTATCTCTTTCTCTATATCATCGCTGTCGCTTTTGATACCCAATGCTTTGCGTGCCTTGTCTTTGAAAGAGGCCGTGCGCATCAGCTCGCCGATACCGGCGTGCATGTTCATAAGCAGGTACATCTCCGATATTTCCGGTACGTCGCTCTGTATGTATATTACGTTCTTCTCTGGGTCGAGACCTGCAGCCAGATACTCGGCCAGAATGTTCTTCACGTTTTCGTGAAGCATCTGCGGGTCCGGATTGGTGGTGAGAGCGTGAAGGTCGGCTATGAAGTAGCGGGTATCGTAGTCTTCCTGCATTTTTACGAATTTGGAGAGGGCGCCGTAATAGTTGCCGAGGTGCAGGTTGCCGGTAGCGCGGATACCGCTGAGTACTATTTTTTTCTGATCTGGTGTTTTCTTGAACATAATCGGTTGTTTAATTTCATGCGAAGCAGATATACGGATATGTGGAATCTGTCTGATGCACTTTTATGCAAATTTATAAAATACTTCCCGTAGGGCAAAACAAAAACTCCGTGTAGCAGATGTGTTACACGGAGTTTTGTTTACAAAGTAATACGTGTTGTTATACAGTCTGCTTGGTGAGGTTGGGATTTATCTCTCCCCATTTGTCGATCGGAGGCATTATGCCGAGCGAGATAACCTCGTCGCGCAGAGCGCAAAGATGTTTGTAGCTCTTTTCCAGTTCTGCCTCTTCTTCGGGGGTGCCGGTAACAGGAGTAACGGTAACGCCGTTCTTGTCGACAGTTGTCTCCATTGCCATCATGATGTTATGGAAACGGTTGTTGTTGACATATGTGCCTACCGGCCAACGGAACATCGGGCCACCCATGGTAGCGGCTATCATCTCGATCGAAAGGTATGCCGGACTCTGGAACGAGCTACGTCCGCGAAGGTCGATAATTTCCTTTCCTCCCTGTATGACACGCTGTTTCAGGGCTTCCCATTCATCGTTGGTAAGGGGTTCGGTACCGATGAAATCTACCAGCGGCTTGCCGTTCACACGTGTAGTGGAGGCGAATACAGCCATCTGCTCGCCGTGGCCGCCGTATGTGCGGCAATTCACTATGTTGTCGGGTTCTATCTTGAGGGTCTTGGCAAGCTGGTTGCGCAGACGGGTGGAATCAAGAGCGGCGAGTGTCGATACCTGACTCGGCTTGAGACCTGAGTAAAGCAGTGTGATCAGACCGGTGATGTCAGCCGGGTTGAAGATAACCACCACGTGTTTCACGTCCGGGCAGTATTTCTTAACGTTCTTACCGAATTCTTCGGCTATGGCCGCGTTGCCTTTCAGCAGGTCTTCGCGGGTCATGCCTGCCTTACGGGCGGCACCGCCTGAGTTCACTATATACTTGGCATCTTTGAGAGCTTCAGCTATGTCTGAGGTATAAGTGAGGTTAAGCCCTTCGAAACCGCACTGCAGCAGCTCTTCGGCCACACCTTTAAGTCCGGGGGCGTACGGGTCATAAAGACAGATGTTCGGGGTAAGTCCCATCATAATGGCTGTCTGGGCCATGTTCGAGCCAATCATTCCTGCGGCTCCGACAATCACAAGTTTGTCTTCTGTGAGATATTTCATTGCTTTTAAATATTGAGAATACTATGTTTATGAGTATGGAATCATTTTGATACCATACTCTGATTATTCCGCTTTATGGTCATAAGTTGAAATAGTAGGTGCCGGTAGACAACGGGGCATAGAAATTGAAGTTCTGGCCGTTGATATAGTAGCTTGTATTGTAAGCCGGCATGTCTATACCTCGGTTCCACATATCGCTCCATGGATTCCAGGCACTGAGAACGGTAACATTATACTGCACCCCGTTCCATGAGTATGATACACGCATAGGGAGCGTGCGCCATATCCCCATCGAGTCGTAACCGCAACCCATCACGGTTATTACTCCCTGGTTTTGCCAGTCGGGAGAGCCGAACCCTATGTTGACGTTCAGACCTCCACCCCATGGCGAACCCCATCCTGCCGGCGGAGGCACGCCAGGACCCCAGCCGGGATTCGGACTGTATGATCCACCGCTGCCCGGAGCCGGTAGGGAACTCGAGTTCCATCCGCCACTTCCGCCCGGATTGTAGGAGCCTCCACTGCCGGGGGCCGGCAATGAATTCTGCCCGAAAGCTATGGACGACGCCGCGGGCAATATTGATGCGATTATGGCTGTACGCCATATTATTGACAGTATCTTCATAATTAAAGCTCCTTATCTGTATTTACAACAAACAAGGAGCTTTTAAAGTTTCAGAAAAATATTGTTGTGATTACATGTCGCCGTCGCCGTAGCCGGAACCATCTATAGGCTCGGCGGTCTGCTGTCGGTTCTGTTTGCCGCGCATGTTGCCGAAGCTGTATTTAACGGTAAGTGAGAATGTGCGGCCGCCACGCCAGCGTTTGCTTTCCTGTGTGTAATCTATGCCGTCGATGGTCTCGCGGAATTTACGCGAGTCAAATATGTTACGGCAGTTGAGCGATACTGACCAGTTGCCGAAGGTCTTACGCAATCCTGCATCTACGCTCCAGCCCCCCTGACGCGAACCTTGCGCGGTAAGCATTTTTGACGCGTATCGTCCCGTGGCCTGGAAACTGAGTTGCCAGGGTATGCGTACGGAAGCCATTATGCGGGCGTCCCATGCGAACGAATTGCGAGCTTCGCCGCTTACCCACCCCCATGTCTCGGGATTGTATCCTTCCGGTATGAAACCTTCGGGAGGTGCGATGTGATCGCTCCATGCCGAGATATGGTTGTTGTAAAGATTCACGGTGGTGGTGAGATCGAGTCTGCGGAACAGGTTGTTCTTTACAACTATCTCGCAGCCGGAATTCATTTCTTTCGATACGTTCTGCTGGGTGGTGTACATTATGCCGTGGTCAACATATGAAAGACGGTTCATTATATTGTCTGAAGTTCTCAGATAACCGGAGAACGATATCATATGGTTTGTCCAGGATTTTATGTAGTTAAGCTCGAAGGAGTTGCTGTATTGCGGTTCCAGTTCCGGATTTCCGTATTCAAGACGTGTGGGGTCGGATGTGTTCACGAAGCTGTTGAGCATGCCTCCCCAGGGGCGACGTATGCGACGCGTGTAGTTTATCTGCACTTCGTTGTCGTGAGGTAGGGAGTAGGAGAGGAATACCGACGGGAATAGAGACGCTTTGTTGCGTTTGAACAGCGGAGCGAGCTCGTTGCGGTTGTCGACTCCGGCAGGGAGCGGAGCTGTCATCTGGTCGAAGTCAAGTGAGCGTGTGCGTATCTGCCAGGCCTCTCCGCGCAATCCTGCTGAATATGAGAAATTGCCGGTCTTGCCGCCTAATGTGATATAGAGGGCAGAAACGTTGTTCTGGTATATGAATTTATTGTAAAGTTCGGGAGCGACCGCAAGATTGCGATTGTCGTCAGATATCATGCCGGTTACCGGAGTCGATTCGTGGGAATAGTTTCCATTGAATCCGGCTTCGAGTTTCAGCCAGTCGGTAAGCTGTTTGGTGTAGTCGATCTTTGCCTCGATGGAGTTTACCCGTATTGTCTGGTCCTGGGTGCGCTCGGAGTATGCTCCTTCGGCTAAATCGATGTCGGTGTCGGCCAGGTCGTTCTCGTTAAGGTAGTAATTGTGGTTTGGTCCGCCCCAGTAGTTGTATCCTATCATCACGTCGAGCGTGTGCTGGTTGTTCCACTTACGTGTATAGCCCAATTCCACGTGCGCTCCACGGTTGTCGCTTTTGTTGCTCGAATACTGGGTCTGACTATGCCAGGGCAGTCCGGCTCTCGATGAGTAATACTGGGTGTCGGTGTGTCCCCAGCGATGTCCGAACATTCCGAAAGCGTTCAGATAGAAGTCATCTTTCTGGGTAAGATGAAAAGTGGTACCGGCGCGTACGAAAAGGTTATTGCCGTGGTTACGTGATTTACCGTACTGGTTCAGGTATCCTCCGTTGAAGTATTCGCGTTCAGAAAGCGAGCCGCCGGTATTGTGGCGCATGCGGAAACCTACGCTGGCGTAACTGTCCCACTTTCCGCTGTTGTAGTTTATATTGACACCTACGTTGCCCCCGCCGCGCGAGTTGGCGCTCACGTCCACCGAACCGAAATAACCGGCGCGTCTGTCGGCTTTAAGCACGATATTTATTATACCGGTCGTACCTTCCGGCGAGTATTTCGCGGAAGGATTGGTTATTACCTCTATTCGGTCGATGGTATCGCCGGGAATCTGTTCGAGGATCTGGGCGCGGTTGTCGGCTGTAAGTCCCGATTCCTTACCGTTTATCCATACCGTTACCGAGCTGTTGCCTCTAAGCGAGACTTCTCCGTCCTGGTCAACCTCGACCGAAGGTATCGATTCAAGGAGTTCGCTGGCGCTCTGTCCGGCCGCTACCACATTGGCGTCTACCTGAAACACCTTGCGGTCAAGTTCAAAGCGCATCTGGGATTTGACACCCTCCACCACTACCTCTTGCAGCAGTTTGGAATCATCGGCCATTTTCATTACGCCGATGTCTGTGGTGTTGCCGGCTACGGTTACCGGACGTTCATTGTCGATCACTCCTACTGAAGAAATACGTACGAAGTAGTCGCCGTCGGGTACATTGGTAAGCGTGAATTTACCGTTGTCGTCTGTTGTGGTTCCGATGGTCAGAGGCTTGCCGGTCTTCTTGTCGACAAGTTGTACGGTCGCGTAATCGAGCGGTGCGCCGTTATCCTTTGAAACGGCTTGCCCGGTGATAGTACCGTCGGCCCATACCGCAGCAGGCGCGGAAGCTGCAATCAACCCAAGTAAGATTTTCCTGAGATTCTGAGATAGATACATTACAGTGTGATGCTTGATATCAGTTCATTGGTTGGCTATATGATTCCCAATTTTTCCGTATGGCTGAATATCCTGAAAGTGAAACCTGTTTTTCAGCCACAATCACAAGACCGCGAAGACAACCTGAAGTTTATTTTCCCATTCGTATTTTAAGGTTTTTTAACCCCGGCTTTCATAAGAGTGTGTTTACTTTTAACTTGCATTAATATTGAGAGGATTTTTCAAGGGATTTACGTTTCTTTCCGGAGGGGCGGCCCGGGGCCGGTAACGGAGAAAAGGAGCGGAAAGCACTGAAAAAGACCTTAGGATTATGGCAAAGGCTTATTCTGAACATAAATCCGTGTTAAAAGTAAACACATTCTTAGACAAGCTCTAATGTCGTATTTCATTAATTGTGTTTGGTGCTATATGTTTGGTATATACTATATTACATTTATCTTAAATGTTCGATCCCATAATATAAATTTTAGAATAATCCAATAATGTGTCTTATTTTTTTATTGGTGTGCCAATGGGTATTTTTACAAAAACGTTGATTTATGATGTGTAATATGTTATTCACTTCAACTAAGTAAGTATTTACCGATAATAGAAAAGGGTGGATACCTGGTCTTGCAGGCGGTCGAGGCGTATGCGGTAGGGGTTGGTTTCATTTTCCGGGTAGGCGTTCTCTATGTATAGACGCGCCGCCTCCATATTTTTCATCATCGAGGTGCGGTAGCTGAGCCTACGGTAACGTTGTTCGAGCCATTCGCATTCAATCTCTGCAACATAAAGCAAAACATCGGCCGTATACTGGCGATCCATGCCCAAAGTCAGGAAATGCTTCACTATGGTGTTGAGGTCGGATAACGATGGGCGACGGCGCGGAATCTCACCATATAAGTTGAATATGTACCGGATTTCCTTCTTTGTTTTCTCTATCCATTTCTCAGGTTGCGGGTCGGCCCAATATTCCAGATATTCGCGGGCTTCTTTCCTGACATCATAAAGCTCCAAGACCAGTTCCGAAAGCTGGTCGGCAGTCATCCCCTGCAATATCTTTTTTATTTTGGCCTTGCTCATGCGGAGAACTGTTTTAATTATAACGCCTCTTTCATCTTTTTGTAAATGTATGTTTTGCCACGGCTCATCTTGTTCCCGGCAGGTCGGTCAAGACTCTTGAAGTGAAGGCTGTCCCCACTTTCAGGAAGCCAGTCCACAACATTATCCATCCACTTGACCATACCTTCGCGTGTAGGATGAGGGTTGACTTTGCTTTGTCTCGGCAGACTCAATGAGGTGGAATTGTAATAATTCTCGGTTCCCACTTTCTCAGCAAGCCATTTGTTCAGGGTGCTACCTCCCTTTTTGCCCGGCCATGTCGGGGGGCCGATCCAAACGTAGGGGATGTCGCCGAATGCCGAAAGGATATTGTCGACCGATTTACCAAGTCTAGTCTCCGGGTTGCGTTCAAACAACTCATTCATACCTAAAGATACAAATATGGCATCAGGTTTTTCCCGGTTTATAATCTGTTTTAATTTTTGGGTAGTTCCCCATTTGTTTATGGTAGAGCCGTCCCACACCACTGTCGCTACTTCAAAATCGTTCAGCTTGCCATATTCGTTCATACGTTCGGCCAGCCAGCCTGTCATACTGTCGCCTAAGAAAAGTACCTTTTTTATAGTGTGCTCTTCCTGTTGCGGGGCATCTTTCTGCTCCGGTTTCAGCTGTTGGGCGGATAGACGGCCGGCCATGAATATGAGCACCAACGCAACGGTGCCGATCAATGCTATGTTTCTTTTAATTCTCATATCGTACGAAAAAAGTGCCAGGGCCATTCATATCGGCCGGCGTTCTTAAGATATAACGTCTTTAGCTGTCAAAAGTATCGCAAAATCATTAATTCGGGTCTCCATCGGCGCTCGCTCCGCCTCCGCGTACTCGGGGAAGATATTCTGATGTGTATTTTCTCTCTCCTCAATACTTGAGGTTTGTGGATTATTTGCTATCTTTGCCCGATAAGTGCCGATTGATTCGGACGGATATTTTTTGTCGGGGGGAAGAGATATACATAGAAATTGACAGATATAGATATTATGGCAAAGCAAGAGGATGTATTCAAGACTATAGTGGCCCATGCCAAGGAGTATGGGTTTGTGTTCCAGTCAAGTGAGATTTATGATGGTCTGTCGGCCGTTTATGATTACGGTCAGAATGGCGTGGAACTGAAAAACAATATCAAGCGTTATTGGTGGGAAGCCATGACAATGCTTCACGACAATATCGTGGGTATAGACTCCGCTATCTTCATGCATCCTACTATCTGGAAGGCTTCAGGCCACGTGGATGCGTTCAACGATCCTTTGATAGACAACCGCGACTCCAAGAAACGTTATCGCGCCGATGTGCTTATCGAAGATGCCATCGCCAAGTTCGAAGAGAAAGCCGACAAAGAGGTGGCCAAGGCCCGCAAGCGTTTCGGCGATTCGTTCGACGAGGCTATGTTCCGTCAGACGAACCAGCGGGTTCTTGACATTCAGGCAAAACGCGACGAACTGCATCAGCGTTATTCCGATGCCATGAACGCCAACGACCTTAAGGAACTTAAACAGATTATTCTTGACTATGAAATAGTCGACCCGATTTCCGGTACAAGAAACTGGACCGACGTGCGTCAGTTCAACCTGATGTTCAAGACCGAGATGGGATCTACAGCCGACGGTGCCATGGAGGTATATCTTCGTCCCGAGACTGCCCAGGGAATATTTGTGAACTATTTGAATGTGCAGAAAACCGGCCGTATGCGTATCCCGTTCGGAATAGCCCAGATAGGCAAGGCTTTCCGCAACGAGATTGTGGCCCGTCAGTTCATTTTCCGCATGCGTGAGTTCGAGCAGATGGAGATGCAGTTCTTCGTGCGTCCCGGCGAGGAACTGAAATACTTCGACTATTGGCGTCAGACCCGTCTGCGCTGGCACAAGGCCCTCGGTCTCGGCGACGAGAAGTATCGTTTCCATGATCACGAGAAACTCGCCCACTATGCCAACGCCGCGACCGACATTGAATTCCAGATGCCGTTCGGTTTCAAGGAAGTCGAGGGTATACATTCCCGTACAGACTTCGACCTCTCGCAGCACGAGAAATTCTCCGGTAAGAAAATACAGTATTTCGACCCGGAACTGAACCAGAGCTATACTCCGTATGTCATAGAGACATCGATAGGAGTAGACCGTATGTTCCTTTCTGTTTTATGCTCATGCTACGAAGAGCAGCAGCTCGAGGGTGGCGACAGCCGTGTGGTGCTCCACTTCCCGGCGGCTCTCGCTCCTGTGAAATGTGCGGTGCTTCCTCTTGTAAAGAAAGATGGTCTCCCCGACAAGGCACGCGAGATTCAGCATCGTCTGCGTTTCGACTTCACCTGCCAGTACGATGAGAAAGACTCCATCGGCAAGCGTTACCGCCGTCAGGATGCGATTGGAACCCCCTATTGTATAACCGTTGATCATCAGACTCTTGAAGATGGCACCGTAACACTCCGCGACCGCGATTCTATGGAACAGACCCGTCTGAGTGTCGATGAACTTGAAAAGATGCTCAAGGAGAAAGTGGCCTTGAACAATCTGCTTAAAAAACTTCTTTAATCAATCACCCGGGAGGTTCAAATGGTATTGTCGCCCTCCTCTCGATAAAGAGATTCAGTATGAAAAATATCGTAAAAATAGCGATGGCATTGGTGCTTGTGCTCTCCATGTCATCGTGCAATTATAACTCGCTTGTAGAGAAACAGCAGAAAGTAGACCAGCAGTGGGCGCAGGTTGAAAATCAGTATCAGCGTCGCTCAGACCTGATACCGAATCTTGTAAACACGGTTAAAGGTTATTCCGAGCATGAATCGAGTACCCTTCAGGCCGTAACCGATGCTCGCGCAGGACTTTCGAAGGCATACAACGATGCCAACGCCGTGGATAATCCGCAGGAGAACATAGAGAAATACCAGCATGCCCAGTCTAATCTGAAAGGTGCGCTCGACATATATGTAAACGCTGTCAGAGAAGCCTATCCGGATTTGAAAGCCAACACCAATTTCATGTCGTTGCAGGCAGAATTGGCCGGAACTGAAAACCGGATCTCCACCGAGCGTATGCGCTATACCGAGGCGGTTCAGGATTATAATACATCTATCAAGAAGTTCCCGACCAATATTTACGCCGGGTGGTTCGGATTCAAGGAGAAACCACAGTTCAAGGCGGAGGAGGGAGCACAGAAGGCACCCAAAGTTGAGTTCTGATGAATAAGATTAAATTGATGTTTCTCGCCCTTCCGCTGTTCATTATGACCGGCTGCAAGAGCGATGACGACGAACCTCAGGACTATCAGGAGTGGTTGGATCGCAACAATGCGTATGTAGCCGACTGTCAGCAATCACGCGATAGTCAGGGTAAACCGTTATACACAAGATTGGATCCTTCGTTCGCGCCGGGAATCTATTCGTTGGTCAGATGGCACAACGACCGTTCGCAGACCGCCGCCAATCTGAGCCCCCTGGATAATTCCACGGTTAAGGTCAATTATCAGTTGCACGATATAGACGGCAATCTTCTTGACAAGGGTGCCGGCAGCACTTTCCAACCTTCCGGTACCGTCGTGGGGTTCTGGACAACGCTGACCAACATGCAGGTAGGCGACACCGTTACCGCCGTAGTGCCTTACGAGGCAGGTTACGGCAACGTTATCCATGGCAGTATCAAACCTTATACCACACTAATATTCTCTATCAGACTGAAAGAGATCGTAGGATATGAAATCAAACACTGATACCATGTCAAAAAATCTTATAACAGCGGCCCTCGGCATAACATTGTCGGGGGTCGGCGTTTTTGCCACTATTCATCCGTTTGAAACGTTCAGACTGTCGCCTGAAAAAACGGTAACACGCCCCGCGGCTCCCGCAGCCGCCGATTCGTCGCAAAACAAATTCGACGACATGCAATTACTGAAGGGTGGTCTTCCGCTCTCGATACTCGACCAGAAACAGGACTGGACAACCGTGGTCTCCGACTCGGCTGGATTGTTGCAGTTTCCCGAGGCAAGCCGGTTAGGAATATTGCGTACTCTCACAACGCGAGTGCGTTCGCCGCGTTTTGCGAAAGGAACGCTGAAACTGCGGTCTAATGTCCGTGCCGAGGTGCTTGTCGACGGCCGGAAAGTCGCGACCCACGCGACGGCCGACTCAGTACCCGGTACTGAGAACGCGCAATTGGAATTGGAGCCGGAGAAGACAGCTCTTGTGCAGATTAATTTCCTATCTATGCCCGGTGATCCGGTAAGTCCTCAACTCGGACTTTCGTTCGAGACATCATCCGATGCCGACTCGCTGATAGTAAGCGGCCCTGAAACCGACAGACGCTTCTCAATCGAGACAACGACACTCGGAAGCCGGGTATCGAGTGTGGAATTGTCGCCCGACGGCAAGTATCTGATGGTTGCATATTCCAATACCACGGATGGCAAGAATTACAACTATTGGACGGAAATTCAGGAGTCTTCCTCATCCCGCGTCATATTCACCTCTACCGAAAGTCTTTCATGGATGCCTAAGGGTGCCATGCTGTATCAGACCCGAAAGGCACTCGACGGCAACGGCTATGAGATAATAAAACGCGATCCCAGAGGCACGTCATCAGAAATAATGGCGCGTGTGGCTTCCGACCGTTTCTATATTTCTCCCGATGAGAAATATATAATTTATTACGAGGAGAAGAAAGGAAAAGAGGAAAAAGGCCCTATGATCCGCATAAAAGATCCCGATGACAGAATGCCGGGGCAGCGCGACGCGAACTATCTGGTGCGTCAGGATATTTCGACCGGAGCCATAACACCGCTCACATACGGCGGACCCTCGACATGGCTCAATGACATAGCTCCCGACGGAAACCGCATATTATATACAACTACAAGAAAAACGCCTTCGGTATTCCCGTTCTATGCCTCTTGTCTCGTAGAGATGGACATGAATACATTGGCTACCGACACTCTGGCATCAGGAGTTGGTGAGAGTGGCATTACTTCGGCTATTTATTCTCCCGACGGGAAGAAACTCTTCATAACCGCCGGTCCCGAAGCTTTCGGTGGCATTGGCCGTAACGCCGGTGATTCCAAATATGCCAATGAGTTCGATGTGCAGGGCTTTATCTTTGACCTTGCCACCCGCAAACCGACTCCCGTTACGCGCGATTTCAACCCTTCGATTCAGGGTGAACCGGTCTGGAACCATGCCGACGGCAAGATTTATTTCCGTGCCGAAGAGGGTTTCTATTCACCCGTATACCGCTTCGATCCCGTAAAGGGCACATTTGAAAGGCTCGCTACTGACATAGAATATTCCCGTGGTTTCTCCGTGGGTAAATATGAAAGCCGTTGGCTCGCCACTACCGGCACAAGCTATCATTATGCCGGACGTGCCACGCTTCTTGACCTGAAGACCGGAAAATCGCGTATTGTGGCTGACCCTTATGCATCGGAAATGGCGAGCATAGAACTCGGTAAGGAGGAACCCTGGACGTTTACTGCCGACGACGGTTCGCTTATAGATGGCATGATGGTGCTTCCTCCAGACTTCGATCCTTCGCGCAAGTATCCTCTCATAGTATATTATTATGGAGGCACCTCTCCCTCTTCCAGAGGCATGACCAATCCGTATACTCCACATCTGTTCGCATCGCGCGATTATGTGGTATATGTTCTCAATCCCTCCGGAACTCCGGGTTACGGTCAGGAATTCTCGGCCCGTCATGTAAATGCCTGGGGTGATTGGACAGCCGATGAAATCATAGAGGGTGTAAAGAAATTCTGCAAGGAGCATCCCTATGTCGATTCCGGTAAGATAGGCTGTCTCGGAGCCTCTTATGGCGGATTCATGACCCAGTATCTGCTGACAAAGACCGATATCTTCGCGGCTGCCGTTTCTCACGCCGGTATATCGAACGTTACCTCTTACTGGGGCGAAGGATACTGGGGCTACAGCTATAATGCAGTAGCGGCCGCCAAGTCTTATCCCTGGACCAACCCAGATCTTTTTACCCGCCACGGCTCTTTATTTAACGCTGACAAGATCCACACTCCGTTGCTGCTGCTTCACGGCAATAAGGATACCAACGTGCCTGTGGGCGAAAGTATACAGCTTTTCAATGCCCTTCAGATACTCGGACGCGAGGTCGAGCTCATAGAAGTTGACGGTGAGAACCACTTCATAGCGGACTATGAGAAACGAAAACTATGGCATGCCACAATCATGGCATGGTTCGCCCGTTGGCTAAAGGATGATCCCGCATGGTGGGATTCAATGTATGAATAATGAATAGATACACTAAGATTGCTACAACCCGGCTTGTCAGGATGGTTATGGGATTGACCTTCCTGACGGCCGGTATTTTCTTTTCTTACGCAGTCCCGAAGGGTGATATCCCTTCTCCCAAAAGGGAATTCCGTGGCGCATGGCTTCATGTCATAGGTCAGTCGCAGTATATGGACATGAGTACCGAAAAGGCAAAGGCCTATATCTCCGATCAGCTTGACAAGTTGCAGGAGGCCGGATGTAACGCTGTCATATTCCAGGTGCGTCCTACTGCCGATGCCATGTATGAATCGGAACTTGAACCATGGTCATACTGGCTTACAGGAAAGCGTGGACGTGCTCCCGAACCTATGTGGGACCCGTTGAAATATGCGCTCGATGAGGCTCATAGACGTGGAATGGAGTTCCATGCGTGGCTCAATCCTTATCGTGTAACCTCCACACCTAAAGAGGTGCTTCCGTCCTCTCACATGGTAAACAAGGAGCCGCATCGCTTCGTGCGCTTTGACGGAAAGATATTTTTCGATCCGGCCTATCCGGAAAACCGAGACTTCATATGTGAGGTCGTGAAGGATATCACACGGCGTTATGATGTGGACGCGATACATATAGACGACTATTTTTATCCATATCCGGCAAACGGCAAGAGATTCGAGGCTGACGATGCCTCTTATCGCAAATTCGGAAATGGCATGGAGCGCAGAGCATGGCGCCGCCATAATGTGGACATGCTGATTCAGCAGCTCGATACCACTATAAAAAACACCAAACCTTGGGTCCGTTTCGGTGTATCGCCTTTTGGCATCTGGAGAAACAAAGCCAACGACCCTAAAGGGTCGGAGTCGTCGGGCCTGCAGAACTACGACGACCTGTATGCCGATGTGCTCCTATGGGCCGAAAAGGGATGGATAGATTATCTGGTGCCGCAGCTTTACTGGACTCTCGACATGAAGGCGGCCCCAAGTCGTAAACTTGCCAAATGGTGGAATGACAATACTCCTGCCGGAGTAGACCTTTATATCGGTCAAGACGTACAGCGTACCATGACGAATGCAGATCCCGGAACGGGCGACAGGAATGAACTTGCCACCAAGGTAAGGCTATCCCGGGAATTGCCGAACGTTAAAGGCAACGTATGGTGGCATGGATATTGGGTAACGGGAAATTTGAAGGGGGTGGCCGATTCGTTGGCTACACGTCATCAACGTACCCTTGCGTTACCTCCGGCGTGGGGAGACAAAAGCGTAAGACCAGTAGCTCCCTCCGGTCTGAAAAGCGAGATACGGGACGGGATGACTATAATCAGCTGGAACCCTCCGGCGCGAGATACCGAGCAGAGCGAGAATGGTATAATCCGTTATGCCGTCTATGAATTTTTTGAAGGGGAAACACCCGATATAGAGAACACGGAGGCTCTGATTGCAGTTACTCCTGTGAACGCTCTGGCTGTAGGACCCTCTGACGACTCGCTTAAAGGTACTGTCTATCTCATAACCGCTCTCGACCGCATGAACAGGGAGAGTGCACCCGCCAGATTCAGTTTCTGAAACTACAATACAGGTTATTGATGAAACTTATAGAACTTAAAGACATAACACTGCGCTATGACCGCAAGGTGATACTTGAAAACATAGACTTCTGTGTTGACAGGGGCGACTTTGTGGCAATTACCGGGCCTAATGGCGGTGGCAAGACAACCATGCTGAAAATTATGCTGAGGTTGCTAAGCCCTACCTCGGGCCGTGTGGTTTATTACGACAGTCGTGGAAAAGTAGTGGACCGTCTGCCTATAGGTTATCTCCCTCAAAAATCCGCTATCGACACCGGTTTCCCGATTGTTGTAAGCGAAGTGGTAAAACAAGGGCAGCTGACGGGCTTTTTCAGACGTGAGACCGAAAGCATGCGTCGCCGTTATCGTGAGGTGGCTGAGTTATGTGGTATCACCGAATTTGAAGACCGGCCGATAGGGGCATTGTCGGGCGGACAATTGCAGAGAACGCTTCTTGCGCGGGCCATAGTATCGGAACCTGAGGTGCTGGTACTTGACGAGCCGCTGAGTTATGTCGACAAACAGTTCGAGCATCAGATATATCACATAATGGAAGACCTTGCCAGAAAGACCACTATCGTGCTCGTGTCTCATGAAATGAGCGTAATAGCCGGAATGGCGAACCGTCATGTGATTGTAGACCGTGGTCTGCACGTCTGTAATCATGCCCATCATTTTTCTAATAATTGCTGCGATGAATAAGTTTTGTTTATTATCGGCTGCATTGATTCTGACACTCGCGTCGGCAGCATGTGGACGCACGGAAAAGACAGAAGCCGTAACAGCCGATATAGAAGCCGCCCAGATGCAGGGTAAAGAGGCTGCGAGATGGCTGCTGCATCAGGAAATCGCCGACTCCGCGGAACTGAGTTTGCGTGCGGAGCAGGCGAGGGCAAGAAAATATGAACTTGAAAAGGAGGGTAAAAAAGAAGAGGCGGCTGCTTTCGACTCTGCTTTTGTCAAGACTGTGAAAGCTGTTAATCCAAAATATAGATACAAATGGTGAGTATGGAAGAGAATACCGTATCTCAAGATATTATACATCTGCTTGATACCGAAGCGGAACGTATTAATTCACACGATTTTATCGCATCCGACCCGGTGCAGTTCCCGCGTCGTTTCTCAGCGTTGCCTGATATAGAGATTGCCGCCATGCTCAGTTCTATGATCGCCTGGGGCAATAGAAAAATGATTTGCCGGGATTGCGACCGCATGCTCTCCATGATGGCCGACGATCCCGCCGCATTTACGCTTGAAGGAGGATATGAGGAGATTCCCGATGAAATAAATATCCACCGCACTTTCTTCGGACGCGATTTGAAATATTTCCTGAGAGGAATGCGCCGTATAATAGGGGAACACGGTTCCCTTGATGCCTTTGCATCCGCCATCGGTGCGGGAAACGACGAGGCTCCGGCATGGAAACTGGCCGAAGCTATGCTCGGTGTGCTTCGTGAAGAGAATGGCGGTAAGGAAGACAGCCGCTGTCTCCCTGTCAATCTTAAGGCTACGGCCCTGAAACGCCTTAACATGGCTTTGCGTTGGCTTGTGAGAGATGACGGCATAGTGGACATGGGTGTATGGTGCTCCATCCGCCCGTCGCAACTGTTCATACCTCTTGATGTGCATGTAGGCCGCATTTCGCGTGAACTCGGGCTTCTTACACGTCGCAGCAACGACCGCAAGGCTGTCGAGGAACTTACGGCCAGACTGCGTACGATCTGTCCCGATGACCCTTGTCGCTATGACTATGCCCTGTTCGGAATAGGAGTGGAAGGACGAGTGCCATTGCGCGCGGACTCCGTATAAAAGAGAAAAGTTATGATACTTCACTGAAATACGTTATCTTTGCAGATTGAAAGAATCAATAATCAGACATTATGACCGAATTGGCTCCCAAATACTCGCCTGCAGAGGTAGAGCAGAAATGGTATGAGTACTGGATGGAACACAGATTGTTTCATTCGGAACCTGACGACCGTCCCCCTTATTGTATCGTTATCCCGCCCCCGAATGTAACCGGTGTGTTGCACATGGGGCACATGCTCAACAACACAATCCAGGATATCCTTATTCGCCGCGCGCGTATGATGGGCAAGAATGCCTTGTGGGTGCCCGGAACCGACCATGCCGCGATTTCCACCGAGGCCAAGGTCGTGGCTAAACTCGCATCCGAGGGTATCAAGAAGCACGATCTTACCCGCGAGGAGTTCCTTAAGCATGCTTGGGACTGGACCGACAAATATGGCGGCATAATACTGCAGCAGTTGCGTAAGCTCGGCGCTTCGTGCGATTGGGAACGCACGTCGTTCACTATGGACCCCATACGTTACCAGTCGGTAATAGAGGTATTCAATCGCCTTTTTGACAAGGGGTTGATATATCGTGGCGTGAGAATGGTAAACTGGGATCCCTCGGCTATGACCGCCCTTTCGGATGAAGAGGTCATCTACAAGGAGGAACAGTCTCATCTTTTTCATCTGCGCTACCGCATAGAAGGAGACGAAGATAAGTATATCGTAGTTGCCACTACACGTCCCGAGACCATTCTCGGCGACACCGCGGTATGCGTCAACCCGAACGATGAACGTTATACATGGCTTCGTGGAAAGCGGGTTATCGTACCGTTGGTCGGACGTTCCGTACCCATTATCTTCGATGAGTATGTGGAAATGGATTTCGGCACCGGTTGCCTGAAAGTCACACCGGCCCACGATGTGAACGACTACATGCTCGGCGACAAGCATAATCTTGAATCGATAGATATATTCAACGACAACGGTACTATTTCAGAAGCCGGCGGAATGTACGTGGGCATGGACCGTTTCGATGTGCGTCGTCAGATTATGAAGGACCTTCAGGATGCCGACCTTGTAGAGAAAGTTGAGGATTATGTAAATAAGGTCGGTCATTCGGAGCGTACCGATGCTGTCATAGAGCCGAAACTGTCCATGCAGTGGTTTGTGAAGATGAAACCGCTGGTGGCTCCGGCGCTTGCCGCTGTGGAAGATGACAACATTAAACTCGTGCCGCCGAAATTCAAGAATACCTATCGTCATTGGATGACCAATATCCAGGATTGGTGCATATCGCGTCAGCTTTGGTGGGGACACCGTATACCGGCCTGGTTCCTTCCCGATGGCAGAACCTATGTTGTGGCCCGCAATGAGGAGGAGGCGCTTGTAAAAGCCATAGAAAAGAGCGGAAACGCCAAGCTTACGGTCGCTGATCTGCGTCAGGATTCCGATTGTCTCGACACGTGGTTCAGTTCCTGGCTGTGGCCGATATCGTTGTTCAACGGTATTCTGGAGCCTGACAACAAAGAGTTCAAATACTATTATCCCACGGCCGACCTTGTAACCGGCCCCGATATCATCTTCTTCTGGGTGGCCCGCATGATTGTAGCCGGATATGAATTTGCCGGCGACAAACCTTTCGACAATGTTTATTTCACCGGTATCGTACGCGACAAAATCGGTCGGAAGATGTCGAAATCTCTCGGCAACTCTCCCGATGCGCTTGAACTCATAGATAGTTTCGGTGCCGACGGCGTGCGCATGGGTCTGATGCTCGGTGCTCCTGCCGGCCATGATATAATGTATGACGATTCCTTGCCGGAACAGGGCCGTAATTTCTGCAACAAGATATGGAATGCTTTCCGTCTGGTAAAGGGTTGGGAAGTAGCCGATATCGATACTCCCGAATGGTCGGCTTTGGCCGCCGAATGGTTCGCCGGACGTTTGAACAAGGCTTTGGCAGAGGTTGAGGATCTTATGCAGAAGTTCCGTATTTCGGAAGCATTGATGACCGTTTACCGTCTTTTCTGGGACGAGTTCTCATCCTGGTATCTGGAGATAGTCAAGCCTGCATATGGTCAGCCGATAGACCGAAATACACTCGATGCAACACTCGGTTTCTTCGATGTGTTGCTTAAGCTTCTGCATCCCTTTATGCCCTTCATCACCGAAGAACTATGGCAGCATCTTGGTGAACGGAAGGAGGGAGAGAGCATCATGGTGGCTCAGCTTCCGCAAGCCGGCGCATACGATGACGACTTGTTGGCTCGTTTCGAGCACCTCAAAGAGGTTGTGGCCGGAGTGCGTAACATACGCAAGAAGCGTCAGATTCCTAACGCTGATCAACTGACTCTCAACATAAAGGGAGATCATAATTCAGCTCTCGATGCCATATTGCGTAAGATGGGTAACCTCGGCGAAATCGTCCAGGTAGAGGAGAAAGATCCGATGTCTGCTTCGTTCATAGCCGGTGCGGTCGAGTATTCGATACCCCTCGGAAGCAAGATAGACAAAGAAGAGGAGCGTAAGAAACTTGAGGCCGACCTGAAACACCTCGAAGGGTTCCTTGCAGGCGTGCGCAAGAAACTTGCCAACGAGCGTTTTGTAACTTCGGCTCCTGAAGCGGTTGTGGCCCTCGAACGTAAGAAAGAGCAGGATGCCCTCGCCAAGATAGAGACAATCCAGGCAGCCCTCTCCGCTCTCTGATTACCATTCTCAGCGATATAAATACCGGAGGGTGTGGCAAACTGCCACACCCTCCGGTATTTATATCCCAATTTTTGATGTACGAATACTTATAGTAAGCACAGTCGGTATTTATGCTTTTTACAGTCACTCGTGCCGTCGGAAGAGAAGGGGTGCCATCTCCGAGGGTACTCGGGATGCGTAGCATAAGTTAGGCCAATGAGATATTCAAAGATGCATATTTATTTTGTGCGTGAACTATAAATTCAAACACACTCTTGCTATCGGTTAAATTTGAATACTTAAGTATTTACAAAGACTTGTGTATTGCAAAATCGGCGCCTTTTGGTTAATTTTGAAAGGTTGTTGACGTATTGAATTTATGGAGCCACAACTTGCAGTCGGTAGACAGCTACCGGTTTCAAAATGTTCATGATAATATGAGACTGATATCAGCTGAAGAAATAGAACAGGCAATGCCGACACCTGATGTGTGCGTGCAATGGGTGAAGGAATCTTTTCTCATGAAGGACAAATGTGTATTGCCTCCCAAAATATCCCTCCATCCGCGTGGTGATGATTTCATCAATACCATGCCATGTCTGTTGCCTGAGAGCTATCTTACGTATGGTTGCAAGATTGTAAGTCGTGTGGCCGGGCAGCATCCGGCACTTAAAAGTGAGATATCCATTGTCGACACTTCTACAGGTGCTGTTACCCACATGCTTAACGGCGATTTTATCACGTCACGCCGCACAGGTGCAGTGGCTGCGCTTGCCATAAACACATTACGCTCATCGCATGCCGAAGTATATTCTTTTATCGGTCTCGGTGTTATAGGACATTCTACGCTTGAATGTCTCATCGCTACCAACAAAGATCGTAAGATGCGCATACGTCTTATGCGATATAAGGATCATGCTGAACGTATGGCTCGGTTATTCAGTGGTATCGACAATGTGGACTTTGAATTTGTCGATACCATAGAGCAGTTGGTAGATGGAGCCGATGTAGTGGTATCAGCAATAACAAGTGCCGAAGGGTTGCTTGTGGAAGACACCTCACTTTTCAAGAAAGGAGTGCTGGTAGTTCCTGTGCATACCCGGGGGTTCCAGAACTGCGATCTTGTGTTCGACAAAGTGTTCGGAGATGATACGGCACATATACGCGATTTCAGATATTTTGATAAATTCAGGAGTTTCGCTGAGTTGGGAGATGTGCTTTCAGGAAAAGTCATAGGTCGGGAAAACGACTCGCAGCGTATATTGTCCTACAATATAGGACTCGCCATTCACGACATTCTTTATGCCCGTAAGTTGATAGCGATTATAGAAAAAAGATGAGACGTAAGCTGATAAGGAAGTTTAAAAGATTATATGAGCAGAAGTATGTATCGCACGTAATTCCTATGCTTCAATGGAAGGTGCGTCATAAACGTCATATACGTGTATTGTTCATAGTCTGCGATTTGAGCACCTGGAAATCGGAACTTCTTTTCAAGGAAATGCTGGGGCATCCTAAGTTCAGACCGATTATTCTTGCATGCCCTTCTTCCGAACAGGATGAATGTGCGAAAATTGAAGCGGTAGCCAAGGAACGAGGTTATGAATACAGACGTGTCGACAATGTAGAGGGCCTTGACCTGCAGCATGAGTTTCATCCTGATATAATTCTCTATCCTAAGCCATACGATGGCACGGTTGCTCCTAATCTTAGGTTTGAGAAGAATCTTAAATCGTTGTTCTGTTTTGTGAATTACGGTTTCCATGGTGTAGACGAAAAGTGGAGTCGCAATACCTCTATGCTTAACAATTGCTGGCAGGTGTACTATGAAAACCGCATTACAATGGAATCGTCGGCTCCGCTGATGGACAATAAGGGATGCAATCTTATGCTTACCGGACTTCCCGTTCAGGATGAACTGATGGCTCCGGCGCAATGCGACCCCTGGAAAAAATGTGAAACACCTAAAAAGCGGGTGATCTGGGCACCGCATCATTCCATTGACCCTGAGAACTGGATTCACTATGCCACTTTCCTTGAATATGCTGAGTTATTCCCGAAGTTGGCACGTAAATATCCCGAAGTGCAATGGGCTTTCAAGCCTCATCCGCTGTTACGCCCCAAACTTGACAAACTGTGGGGAAAGGAACGTACGGATGCCTACTATTCCATGTGGGATACAATGCCGAATACCCAGCTTTCCGATGGAAAGTACTACGACCTGTTCAAACACTCCGATGCTCTTATACATGATTGCGGTTCCTTCACGGTGGAATATATGTATACCGGGAAGCCAGCCCTATATCTCAAGGCCGGAGAACATGTAACCGACGGTTTGAATAAATTTCAACGCAAGGCTTTCGACTGCCATTACATAGCCTCCGATGCAGATGCCATTGAAGTTTTTATAAAAGATATTGTTATCGCAGGGGCAGACCCTCTTGTAAAAGAGCGAAGCGAGTTCTATAAGGGGTATCTGATACCCCCCTACGGTAATAGCGCATGTCATAATATAGTGAATGCTATCCTTGGGAAGAAATAAGGATGCGATTATCAGGTATAAAGGATGTTCAAGATATATGTAATGGTGTACTTTCTCGCAATAAAACTGTTATAGGGAAGTGGAAGACATTATACCTGTGATTTGCGTATATACTTTTTAAGACGGATATTCCCCAAAAGTCTATTTCTACGATAAGATTTAAAGAGTTTCAGCATCTTTGGGGATAGGCCTGCACGCAACTCAGGATATCTTTCTAACGCTTCTCCGACCTCTTTAAAATCAATAGAGATTCCATTCGTCCATCTTTCAGATACTTTTAGCAGTAATGAGAATTTGCGGAATCCCCACCAGGCTTTGTTGAATTCAGGAAAGCAGCCCAATTCCGTAAGATAGTCGAATACCCATTTCATGTATCGCTCCGTATCATGCCTTCTGCGTTCGGAGAAAGGCCCGGTGGAAAGGGATCCTTCTCTTATAAAATATACCAACGCTCTTTTGCCGCATACGGAAATCCGCTTTGCGTTCATAAGCAGTTGTACCGACATTATGAGGTCTTCGCCGAAAATCATCCCTTCGGCTTTTTCGGTTACTTTGTCAAATAGTTCAGCCTTTGTAAAACGGCTCCACAGAGCCCAGTATCCGCCGTTCATATTAAGTTTGAGAGCTTCTGTCCCACTCATGGTGCCCGTTATGGTTTCTACAGATTTTATTCTTTCACCGTTTTGAGTTTCTATCAGGAAAGATAACTCCACCATATCGGAGCCGTCCCGACGCGCAGTCTGCATAAGGTTTTCAATAGCGTCAGGCAACAGAATGTCATCGCTGTCAAGGAATTGTATGTATTCTCCGGTAGATACATCCAATCCTTTCATACGTGCTGCCGAGGGACCGCTGTTAGGAATGCTGATTGTTCTTATCCTTGAGTCTTTCTTGCTGTATTCTGTCAATATGTCGGCTGTGCGGTCGTGGCTTCCATCATCTACAGCGATTATTTCAAGGTCGGTATACTTTTGGTTAGTAGCCGATTTCAAGGTCCGCTCAAGGGTGGCTTCGGAATTATAGCAGGGTATTATTATAGATACTCGTCCTTCAATTCTCTTTTCCGGGTTATCGGTGTTTCCAATCATCTGTTTTTCCATTCTGCATATTTTATGAATATATCAGGTGATTTAGATAGCAGTCTCCATCTGAGGCGTTTGCCAAAAGATAGCTTGACAGATGGTTTTCTAATTCGGTTATCCCATTTTGAAACAATAGAACCGAGCATATCGGTTTTCTGTTCCCTGGAAAGAGTGGAATCCGCGGCAATTCTAAGGGTTGACCTGTACACCTCTTTCAATATATTGGCGTTGTTTTTTTCGTTTTTTCGGTATTCCTGTTTTAATAGATACTCTATTTCGTTCACAAATCCACGTTTAAGAAGCATCCATTCCCTTATGTCATTGCCGAAATACTTTCGGTAAAGGTTGTTGTGCTTTGTAAATATCAGATGAATATATCCATCCATGATCTCTTGGCGTGCAAGCATATTGGCAATCATGGAATCTTCCTTTTTGCGATAATGGAACATTACTTCATGTATGATCCTTACAGCTTTTCTATCCTCTTCCGAAAGAAATCTTATCCAGAATTCCCAGTCTTCAAGGCCCGTCCGGAAACGGTCGTCAAAGCCGCCGATGGCCCTGAAATCAGCGGTGCGTATCATCGCAGTAACATAAAACGGATTGTTTATGAGTAATGCCGGAAAGCCGAGATATTCCACTTTGGATGTGGCCTTTTGTGAGCCGAAAAGTTCAAGGTCGGCCAATACCATCTTGACTGCCGGTTCATTATCAAGAATTTTTACGCATTCTTCAAGATAACGGGGAGCTATTTTGTCATCGCCGTCAAGCATCATGACGTATACGCCGCGGGCCTTTTTGACAGCAAGATTCCTTACGCCGGCAAGCCCGTGGTTTTCTGAATGTAAAAATTTAAACCGGGAATCTTGTGCCGCATACCGTTGCGCTACTTTTGCTACATTGTCTTTAGAATCGTCATCGGTAATTATGGCCTCCCAGTCTGTGAATGTCTGGTCGAGAAGCGAATCAAGAGCTTCTCCAAGGTATTGTTCCTGTCCGTATGCGGCTACGATAACCGAAACTTTAGGATTGATGGCGACGTTTGAATTATCGGCATTCATTTTTCGACTTTGAAAACTTTCATTATACTGTTTCTGAATGCTTCCGCACTGAAATTGTCATTGTAAACAGCGTAGGCCCGTTTGCCTATTGACGGAAGCTCTGCCTTACGTTTTATAAGTTCATGTAGTCCTCTTGCCAGATCATCCGCATCGCCTCCCTTAACGATAAATCCATTTTCACCATTTCTGATAAATGATGCCGTTCCGGTTTGGTCGGAGACGAGTACCGGTATTCCGACCTGAAAAGCTTCTGTACATACAATCGGCATAGGATCATCAAGAGAAGGACACAACAGCACATCGCATCCGGCAAGCAAGTTCATCAGTGAATCATGTTTCATGTTGCCCTCCATACTTACTACATCGGGCGTGTATCGTTGAAGTTCCTCTCCGGTTTTTTCATTTTCAATCCGACCTGCACAATGCACTTTTATCATAGCTTTTTCTTCGTCGGAAAGTTTGCCTATGGCTTTTGCGAGTATATGATGTCCTTTCCGCTCCTCTATGGTTCCGGCTATGAGCAAATGTAATTTGCCGTCATTGAATTTATATTGGTCGGCAAGTGTCGAAGTATCCAGATCTTCCACCCCGTAATACAGGTTCTTGAAAGAATCAGCTACAGGTGTCAGCTTGCGGGCGTTGCTTCGGGCATGTTCTCCAACAATGAAAATATCGTTGAAATCGGCTGTTAGTCTTTCAAACTCATCTCGGCTTAAAGATTTGTAGCTGGTGGCGCTTTCATGAATCCATCCTAATTTGCGGCTTCCTTTTATCTTTGATATAGGAAAAGTTGTGATGCTTTCTATCGTGTTAAGCATTACCGTCTGGAACGATCCGAAGAAATCGATCAGATCACTATTGCCTTTTTCGTCAAAATACCATATGGAAGACAATCTGCCTATATCTACAATTGCCGGTATTCCGGCTTTCTTAGCTTCATCTATGAGCGGGCCACCTCTGAATGAGAAAATATATGGATTAAACCCATTTGTTTTCAGAACGATGGCCATATTCAATAACGCTCTTGGGGCACCGGTAAGCGACATTTCGTGGCTTACAAGGAGAATATCGCGGACACTTCTCCCATTCTCTCTTACATTTTTCAAATGGCTAAACATCTCGTCGATGCCTATTGGGTCTGTATTTGTAGTGCGGTAACGGTATCCGCGTATTATTCTGTGCCACCAATATTTCCTGTTCAAAGTAGAACGATATCTGGAATGCGGGTACAGTTCATTGAACTTTTTGTGCATCTCGCCGGCTGTACGGTTGCTTATCTGCGGATTATGAAAAAAACGTTTCAATGCTTTGAACGCTCTCAGTTCCTCACTTTCTGAAATATTCGTATCCATTGTAGTCCAAGTGCCATAGGCGCATAGGAACGCGCTTTTATATGAAACACAAAAATAATCAAAATTTTGTATTAATTTTGTAGATAAAAGCGGAATATGAATCTAATATGTTCAGAATTAATAATCCTGCGGGCTATGGAGCGCTTTTAGGAGAGGCTTTCCCTGAATATCCGGAGGCGATGCAGCTTATGACCAATTTATTGCAAGAAGGCGTTTTCAATCCCTTCTGCCCTAATGGCCGTGTCAGGCATCCTGATTCTGTTGTGCTTCACTTTGATTATGGCCAATCCCGTAATAAGGTACTGCTTGTCGGATTCCGCAACAAACGTTATGTGTTGAAGCTGTATAAACGTCCTAAGGCGTTTGCAGGATTCGTGAAACGCTATATCGGCTCAAAGGCACGTAAAGCTGCGCGCAACGCATTGGTATTGCTGAAATCCGGTTTCAATACAGCCCGTCCGGTAATATGGTGGGAACGTCGCGAAAGAGGAGTGATTACCGACAGTTGGCTTATTACAGAGTTCCTTGATTACCACCTAATAGCCGAGTTCCGGGAGCCAAGCCTGAATAAGATTCAAAAACAGACTCTTATGAAAGCTATATCGCTTTACATGCTGAGACTTCATGCTGCTGGCTTCCTTCCGTCTGATTTCAATATAGGCAATCTTTTCTATTCCGCTGATGAAAAATTTCACAATGGGGGGAATGATATTGCTGTAAACGATATAAAGGATTTTTACATCATCGACATTAACCGCATGAAGCAAGGGCGTGTGCCCGGATTCCATGAAGTGATGAAGAGTTTCGATCAGTTGGGAATCTTGCCTGAAGAGTATCCATATCTTCTATACCCTTACGCCGATGCCCGCGGATGGAGTCGCGATAAATGTGTAAAGGAGATTGTGAAGATTCGACATCGTAATTCACTTCGTAAACGCCTGCTCCATTTCAAATGACAAAAATCATTTTCCTGATAAGCCGTTTTCTCGACGGGGGAATAGACACGGTATTGGTCGAGTATCTGCGAAATCTTGACCCGTCGCGTTATGACGTAACGCTTGGTATAGGTATAGGAATGGGAGATCTCGAGGTACATCTTGACAAGATTCCCGGCTGGGTGAAGGTTCGTCATATGGTCGATACTCCTGAACTGACGGCGTTAAAGAGGGCAAAGATTGTTCGTCGCCTGTCGTTCCCGGAGAAACTGCGTGATGAGGTTCTGCTTAATCCGAGACGTAAGAAAGCTATTTATAAGTGGCTTAAAATATATGGTTCGTCAGCCGACCTCATAGTCGATTTCGATTCCACGTTCTATACCCCGTTATCGCGATTGAAGCGTGAGAAAAGACTTTCCGAGGTGCCGGTAGTCGGTTTTTATCATTTCAGTATAGCGGAAAACCTGAAACGCGATGAACGCCATACTTCCCGTCAGATGGCAGGAATGGAGAGTTATGACAACATTGTGTTGCTTTGCGATGCCATGCTTGCCGAAGGATGTGAATTATATCCCTCCCTTGCATCTAAATTTTTAAGGATTTATAATGGCTTTAATATCGCAGACTTGCGTAGGCGTGCTGAAGCAATCCCTATGACTGATGGTATTGAGCCATATTTCCTTTCGGTGGCGAGACTTGAAGAGAGTCAGAAAGATAATCTTACATTGATCAAGGCCTATGCGAGATTCCGTAAGGATAATCCCGATAGCAATGTGCAGCTTAGGCTGATTGGCAAAGGTAAGGATGAAGGGATGTTGAGGAGGGTCGCGGAAGAACTTGACGTGTCGGACCATGTGATTTTCATGGGTTTTCAATCGTTTGCGGTTCCGTGGATGAAGAATGCCGTGGCAACGATTCTCAGCTCGAAATATGAGGGTCTCCCTACGGTTCTCATAGAGTCTTTGGCAGTAGGTACCCCGACATTGGCTTCCGATTGTCCTACAGGTCCGGCCGAGATTTTAGGAAACGGTGATTTCGGAGTACTTTTCCACGTCGGTGATGCCGATGCTCTTGCAATGAAGATGGAGCGCATTGTCAACGATAAAAAATATGCAGAGCAACTGTCCGTGGCGGCACTGACAGGTGCATCCCGTTTCGAAATTGCAAAATCTGTCGATGCGCTTGTGGCATTGGCTCGTGGAAAAAAATACGGACCGGAAGGAAATGATTTTGCTGCCGATGGCTCAGGTCGCAAATCAACTGGAATATCTGTTGTGTTGAACACGTATCAGGCCGAAAAATATCTTGATACGGTTCTCGGTTCAGTAAAATGGGCAGATGAGATTGTTGTGGTAGACATGCACAGCGATGACCGTACGCGGGAAATAGCCGAGACTTATGGTGCCCGTGTTATTCTTACCGAACGCGCCAATTATTGTGAACCTGCCCGCAATCTGGCTATCAAGTCGGCAAGAAATTCCTGGGTGCTTGTACTCGATGCAGATGAGGTAGTCCCCGATGCTTTGGCGAAATTCCTTATGGATAAGGCTGTCGCACCTGAAAAAAACGAAGTGCGCGGATGGAGGATTCCTCGCCGGAACAAATTTATGGGACGCGAAATGCACTCTCTTTATCCCGATTATGTAACCCGTTTCGTTGCACGCGATTACGTCGACTGGCCCAAAGAAATACATAGTCAACCTATTGTCGAAGGGCGAATAGCTTCGATTCCGGAATCTCGTAAAGACCTTGCGTTGATTCATCTTGAGGAAAATACACTTGAGTCACGTATGGAGAAGATAGAGCGATATACCGATTTCGAAGCTGTGCGCAGAGGACCGAGAAAATATTCGGCAGCCCAGAAAATATATAAACCGGGAATGAGAATATTGCATACTCTTGTCTTTAAAGGTGGTTGGCGTGATGGTAAGGCCGGTTTGGAATGGGCCCGTCTTGAGGCCCGTTATAAGAAACGTACCATAGAGAAGCAAGAACGGTTGGCAGAAAAAACAAATAATAAAAATTGATGCCTGATGGATAATTCATCTCATGCAGATTCCGCTCCGTTGGTGAGCGTCGTTATACCCAACTATAACTATGCCCGATATCTCGGACTTAGGTTGGAATCAGTGCTTTCACAGACATTTCAAGATTTTGAAATCATACTCCTTGACGATGCATCTACTGATAATTCCGTAGAAGTGATAAATGGATTTGCAGACAATCCTAAAGTCTCCGGAATAGAAATTAACCGTAGCAATACCGGTTCCCCTTTTAAACAGTGGGAAAAAGGAATCTCAATGGCTCGGGGAAAGTATGTATGGATTGCCGAGGCAGATGATTTGGCAACGCCATATTTTATGGAGAGTTGTGTCGGCATTATGGAAAATGATTCAAAGGTCAATGTCGTGAAGTCAATGAGCCGGTTGATTGATTCTGATGGCAACCACCTTGATTGTAATCCATATACGCCCGGTTATATTTATGATTATTCCAAAGACGACGGAAGAGTTTCAATATACCCGGGTGATGAATACATCGCTGAGCGTATGCTTCGAATCAATGGCTTTTATAATGCCAGTGGAGTGATGTTTCGCAAAGAGGCGTGGCGGAAGCTTGAAGACAGATCCTACAGAGATTTCCGTTATGCCGGAGATTGGCTTTTCTGGGGATTGCTGATGCACGGTGGCCGCGTTGCCGAGATTGGTGAAAAAATGAATATATTCCGCATTCATGGCAAGAGCGTGACCGTGGAGGGCCATGTCTTTAAGGCACGACTTTATGCTGAGGGAGAATTGGTAAAGGCAAGACTTGAAAGATTGGTAGATAGTATCCTGAATGTCGATTTCAAGAGGTTGCGCAGTTACAATTACTCCAAATTGGAACATAAGGCTAAATACAAGGAAGTAGTGGCGGAATTGGAACGTCTTGAACCCGGATTTATGGCGAACCATTCAGTTAGAAATGGGTATGCGGGTAAATGGCTTTGGAAACACTTCATATTACCGTTGACTACCACTGCCAAGATTCCGAAAGCCATTGACGCTCTGATTCCGATAACGACATTTCCTCTGAATTTCCGGAATTTTCGTAAATCGTAGGGATCAATCTGTGAAAACCTACACAAATCGTAGGGTTCAGTCTGCCCTCAGGCTGTTAAGGGCCGATACGAGACGGGCATTGTCGTGACGGTCGCGGATGGCGAGGCGTATGTACTGACGGTCTGCCGGGAATCCTTTCTTATGGCCGCAGTCTTTTATCAGCATGTCGGCCTTTTTTAGCAGATGTAAAGTCAGTTCGTAAGAAGTGTATGGGGGTAACACTTCACAAAGAAAATAATTGGCCTGAGAAGGTATTACCCTAACGAAAGGAACACTTGCCAACTCTGTTGCAAACAGAGCCCGTTCTTCTTTGAATTTGTCGCATGAGGCTATGTAGTCCGATTCGTGCTTGCTGAATATCTGCATGTAGAACTCGGCGAACGAGTTTATGTTCCAGATAGCCACATCCCTCTTTATACGGCTTATACGCTCTGTATCTCCCGAAGCCAAGATTCCCAGACGAAGACCGGGTACACCATAGCTTTTGGAGATTGATTTCATTACGCAGAGGTTGAGGTTAGCGGCCAAGATGTCATTGTCAAGCAGCGTGTTCTCTTTTATCGAACCTTCCGAGAAGTCGACGAATGATTCGTCAATCATTACCATGATATCGCGTTCAGCCCCCCATTTTACAACCCTTAACAGGTCCTCTTTTTTTATAAGATTTCCAGATGGGTTGTCTGGGTTTACGATGAGCAGTGTCGAAAGTTCCTTGTCGGAGAAATAATCCATAAGGTCATCGGCGGTATATGAGAAGTCCGGATTGTCCGGTAGGTAAGTTACGACACGTTCTTTGGGCAGACGGTTGGGATACTCCTCGAATGTTGGCAGTATCACACCTGTTTTGCCGTCCAAATTTTCCATAAGCGACTTTATAAGTTCTGCCGCTCCGTTACCGACTACGGTATATTCGCTGCGTATGCCGAAATATTTTCCCGCCAAAAGCGAGTTGACACCCATACCGGATGGATAGTCACGCAAAAGCACCTCGAAATTGGCCTTCATCTCTTCCACCATACGGCGAGGCGGGAAATAAGGGTTCACAAGATAACAGTAATCAAGCAGGTTGGGATAGCGCCAATAACCGCCGTAACTGTTTTGTAGTTTCTTTAGGCGGTCTTCCGGATCGGTGAAGATGGTCTCGGCTATTCTGAGATCCTGCACATCATCTATTTCATACCATAGCTCGTCGCCGATGCTGAGTGCCTTCATGTTTGTACGGTCTATCATGGTCAGCACCCTGAGCACCTGCTCGTAATACTCATTCTCTCCCAACACTTTTATATAGGCTTCCAGGAATGGTAGATAGTGGCGTAGACTGAACTCTTTGCTGAAACGGTATACGTTTACGGTTTTATAGTAAGAATCCACCTCTTCATAGTTAAAATCCTTCTTGGGTATGAAGTTCACTATGTTGTTTTCCCTGTCTATGTGAACCATAGTGCCATCCATCCATGTCTGGTATTTGGCCACAAGGGCTACATCGGGATAAGGTGAATCCATCGCCATACGCAATATGTTGTCGGAGAATATGAGGTCGCTCTCCAGCAACAGCGTGTCATCCTCTGCCATGTAATCCCTTGCCAGCCATAATGAATGAATGTTGTTGGTCTTGTCGTATACCGGGTTGTTTACAAACACGATAGGCCAGTCGGGATAATTGTCGGTGATGTAATCGGTAAGATTTTTGCTCTTATATCCGGTTACAATTACAATGCGGCTCAGATCAAGCTGCCCCAACTGATGAAGCATACGGTCTATCAGACGTACTCCATTCACTTCGAGCATACACTTTGTATTATCTGCGGTAAACTCACCGAGTCTGCGCCCCATACCGGCGGCAAGAATGATTGCTTGCATATGGTTCTCTATTTGGAAATGGTCCGGGGGATAACCCCCGGACTATATTGTTTTATCGGTTCTTATACATGTCGTCGTAGTAGCGCTCGTAGTCGCCGGAGGTGATGTTGTCCATCCACTCCTGGTTGTCGAGATACCAGCGCACGGTCTTCTCTATGCCTTCCTCGAACTGCAGGCTCGGTTCCCAGCCGAGTTCCCTCTGCAGTTTGCGGCTGTCTATGGCGTAGCGCATATCGTGGCCGAGCCGGTCGGTTACGTAAGTTATGAGGCGTTCCGACGAACCTTCAGGGTTACCGAGCAACCTGTCCACGGTCTTTATCACCACCTTTATGAGGTCTATGTTCTTCCATTCGTTGAAGCCCCCTATGTTGTAGGTCTCGGCCACTTTACCCTTGTGGAATATGAGGTCTATGGCGCGGGCGTGGTCTTCGACGAACAGCCAGTCGCGTACGTTCTCGCCTTTTCCGTATACGGGCAGCGGCTTGCCGTGGCGGATGTTGTTTATGAACAGCGGTATCAGCTTCTCGGGGAACTGGTAGGGACCGTAGTTGTTAGAGCAGTTGGTCACCAGCGTCGGCATGCCGTAGGTGTCGTGGTAGGCGCGCACGAAGTGGTCGCTGCTCGCCTTCGAGGCCGAATAGGGGGAATGGGGGTTGTATTTGGTGGTCTCCAGGAAGAATTCCGTTCCGTAGGCCATGTCGTCCTCGCTCGACGCCTTGGTCGTGAAGGGGGCCGGCACACCCTCGGGGTGGGTCAGTTCGAGGGCTCCGTACACCTCGTCGGTCGAGATATGGTAGAAGAGCTTGCCCTCGAATTTCTCGGGCAGGGATTCCCAGTACTCCCTGGCAGCCTGCAGCAGGGCCAGGGTGCCCATCACGTTGGTGCGGGCGAAGGTGAACGGGTCCTTTATGGAGCGGTCCACGTGGCTCTCCGCGGCGAGGTGGATTATGCCGTCGATATTGTATTCCCTGACTATGCGGCGCATTTCGTCGAGGTCAGCTATGTCGGCGCGCACGAAGGCGTAGTTGGGCTTCTCCTCAATATCCTTGAGGTTGGCCAGGTTCCCGGCGTAGGTGAGCTTGTCGAGGTTGACTATACGGTAGTCGGGATATTTGTTCACGAACAGCCGCACCACATGCGAGCCGATGAATCCGGCTCCGCCGGTGATCAGTATATTCCGTTTAAAATCCATTATTGATTCTGTTTTGAGTTGGTCGTGTAAGCCATAGACCGCAATGACCAATGACTGATGACTGTTGACTAATGACTGTTGACTAATGACTGCCGACCAATTTGATTATACACTTCTTCAGCGATTCCGTCCAATACGGTACTTCCATGCCGAAGGTGCGCTTGAACTTGGTCTTGTCGAGCACCGAGTAGGCGGGACGTTTCACCGGCGACGGGAATTCGTCACTGTGGCAGGGCTGTATGTCGCAGCCGTCGTTGCCGGCCATCTCCGCTATCGTCTTGGTGAAGTCGTACCACGAGCAGACTCCCTCGTTGGAATAGTGGTACACTCCCTCGTTGCCATCCATCAGACGGTCCTCCATTATGTGGAATATGGCTGCTGCCAGGTCCCCGGCGTAGGTCGGGGTGCCGGTCTGGTCGAACACGACTTTCAGCTCCGGTTTGGTGGCCGTGAGATTCAGCATGGTCTTTACGAAGTTCCTGCCGTATTCCGAATAAAGCCAGGCGGTTCGGAATATAAGCGCCTTGACGCCCGATTCGGCTATCCGCTGTTCGCCATGGAGTTTTGTCAGACCATAGACACCTGTCGGAGTGCCTTTCTGGTCCTCGCGGCAGGGAGTGTTGTAGGGGTCGCCTCCGAACACGTAGTCCGTGGAGATGTGTATGAGTGTGCCGCCTGTCTCCTTAAGCGCGTCGGCGAGGTTGCCAACCGCCGTGGAGTTGAGCAGCTCGGCGAAGTCAGCGTCGCTCTCTGCCTTGTCCACGTTGGTGTAGGCGGCGCAGTTGACTATGACGTCGATCGAATTGTCTTTCACGGCTTTTTTCACAGCCCCGGCATCGGTGATGTCGAGTTGCGCCACGTCGGTGAATATGTAGTTGTCCGACGAGGCCGCCGACACGTCGCGCATGCAGTTGCCCAGCTGGCCGTCGGCTCCGGTCACGAGTATGTTCATTTTAGATTTCTCCATATACGAAAGGTGAGTCGAACTCTTCAAGCAAAGGATGTTTCGTGTCTTTCTCGCTCAGCAGCGCCTCAGAGGGGTCGATGCGCCAGTCTATGCCGAGCGAGCCGTCGAGGATCGAGATTCCGCCGTCGGCCTCGGGATGATAGTAGCTGTCGCATTTGTACTGGAACACCGCCGTGTCGCTCAGTACCGCGAATCCGTGGGCGAATCCGCGCGGCACGAAGAACTGGCGGTGGTTGTCCTCGGTCAGTTCCACGGCCACGTGCTGTCCGTAGGTCGGGGAGCCCTTGCGGATGTCGACGGCTACGTCGAGCACGGCACCGCGCACGCAGCGCACCAGCTTGGCCTGGGTGTAGGGGGGACGCTGGAAGTGCAGCCCGCGCATCACGCCGCGCGACGAGCACGACTCGTTGTCCTGCACGAATCTGACCTCCCTGCCCGCGAGCTCGTTGAAAATCCTCTCGCTGTAGCTCTCGAAAAAATAGCCACGGGCATCCTTGAATACCCTCGGCTCAAGTATGATCACTCCCTGTATCGGGGTTTCTATCTTTGTCATTGTATGTCTGATTTTGATTGGCGGACCCTGATAACGGGGATCTTACTCAAATTTTTGCAGATTGCTTTCCCCCGCTATTTTCACAAGGTACTTGCCATACTGGTTTTTCAGCATGGGCTTCGCCAGTTCCCGAAGCCTGTCGGCCGATATCCAGCCGTTGCTGTAGGCCACTCCTTCGAGACACGCGATCTTCAGTCCCTGGCGTTTCTCGAGTACCTCGACGTATATCGAGGCCTCGGCGAGCGAGTCGTGGGTCCCGGTGTCGAGCCACGCGAAACCGCGCGGAAGCGTCTGTACCTTCAGTTCCCCATCTTTCAGGAACTCCTGGTTCACGGCGGTGATTTCAAGTTCCCCGCGGGCCGACGGCTTTATGTTGGCGGCCACGTCGACGACCTTGTTCGGATAGAAATAGAGGCCGACAACGGCGTAATTGCTCTTGGGGTGCTCGGGTTTCTCCTCGATGGAGATGCAGTTCCCCTCGCCGTCGAACTCGGCCACGCCGTAACGTTCCGGGTCGTCGACCCAGTAGCCGAATACGGTGGCTTTGCCTTCTTCCTCGGCTGTGCGTACCGACTCTTTCAGCATTCTGGAGAATCCGGCGCCATGGAAGATGTTGTCGCCCAGAACGAGGCACGCCGCGTCATCGCCGATGAAGTCGCGGCCTATGATGAATGCCTGGGCAAGTCCATCGGGCGAGGGCTGTTCGGCGTAACTGAGTTTGATTCCGAAGTCCGAGCCATCGCCGAGTAGCCTCCGGAATCCAGGAAGATCCTGCGGAGTGGAGATAATCAGGATATCGCGTATGCCGGCGAGCATCAGGGCCGACAACGGATAGTAAATCATCGGTTTGTCATAAACCGGCAATAGCTGTTTCGAGACTCCTTTGGTGATAGGATAAAGGCGGGTGCCTGACCCGCCGGCCAAAATGATTCCCTTCATAGTTTGCAACGAATAGAATAATAGTGCAAAGATAGCAAAAATAGGGCGGTTTATGTATTATCCATCTCTAAAAAGCGTTACATAACTGAAAGTAACCTTGCTCTAATACGGTATGTTGAATTTAAATAACATTTCACGATATAAAGTCATTGCCTTTTTTGTTTTTCTGACCGCATCGCTATTATCCTGTTCCGGCGGAAAAGATGGTGGGAATGTCAAGGAAGACAGTATGGAAAATGCAGCCCGATTATCGCAGATAGCGATCCCGGAAGTTCCCGACTCTCTGACAGAACCCGGCGATAGAGCTGACTATTTGCTTGCCCATTTTTGGGACAGTGTGGATTTTTCGGATAGTAAAGTCCTGACTGATTCCATAATTATGGAGCAGGGCATAAGCGACTTTATAGCGATAATGGATTTTTGCACACAACCCGGTCTTGAAGCTGGCGTAACCAAACTGCTTGATAGGGCATATAACTCTTCTCCGGAGGCTTATGCCCGGGTTTCACAGCTTGCCGAGCGTTATCTGTGGGAACCGGAAAGTCCTTTCAGGTCTGAAAGATATTATACGCCATTTGTGGAATATGCGATGTCTAAAGGTGGGAATGGTGCTGTGCATGCCGAATATCGTCTTGAAGAGATAAAACGTAATTCCCCGGGTACTGTAGCCCCGGATTTCTCTGTCAGAGACCGTAATGGGCGCAAAGTTAGTCTGAAAGAATACACTCGGAATAACCCGTTGACAATCCTGATGTTTTATGAACCTGATTGTGAGAGTTGCAATAAAGTCATCGACGCGCTTGAGGCGAACGAGGCTTTTATTGCATCGATTGCAGAAGGTGGTATCGGATTTATGGCGGTGTATCTTGGAGAGGACGAAACCCTTTGGCGCGGACATGCTGTTGGATTACCGAAAGAATGGAAGGTCGGCATAGACATTGACCAGACAGTCGACAGTGAAGATTTATATGTGGTCAGGGCAACACCCTCCTTTTATCTTATCGATTCGTCGGGACGCATAATTGTAAAGGACGGCACTCTGGCCGACCTATATAAAACCCTCTAATGAGAATCAATAAAGAGGGAATGATAATCAGGATTAATCAAGAATGCTTCTGAATAATTCCGATTGGAGGGATTAACCGGGAAGAGCCGGGAAGAATCGTGATTTAACATTAACGGGATTAACCGGGAAGAATCGTGATTAACCGGGATTTAACAGGATTAATCGGGAAAGATTAATATTAATGGAATAGTCGTAAAATCAGACGGAGCAACTTTCACAAGCTGCTCCGTCTGCATGTTTTCCATAATACTCTTTAACTAACCTAACATCATGAAACGAATTTCTTTCTTTTGATATTAAAACACAATGTGTGTGCAGATGGTTTAATAGTATGTCGTTTTTTTATGAAAAATAATTTTCGTTTATAACTATATTGTTGACACACTGCAAATTGTCTAACGAAAATTTTTTCAATAATTCGGCTGCGGATATCGGATTGGTGTTGGGTGCGAGTCCTGTAATACCGGTAAGAAGCCCCAAAAGTCGCTCCGGGCCGAACCGTTCTCTTAGCCGAGCCATGTTCAGGGAATTGTCGCGTTTCGAAAGACGCTGTCCGGCTCTGTTGACCAATAGCGGCAGATGTCCGAATCGGGGTGGTTCCCAACCCATCAGTTCGTAAAGATAAATCTGTTGGGATGTGGAAAGCAGCAAATCATTACCTCTTATAACTTCGGAAATGCCCATTAGATGATCGTCCGCGACAACTGCGAGTTGGTATGCCCAGGTACCATCGCCCCTTTGTAAAATGAAGTCGCCGCAGTCTTTTGCCAGATTGAAGGAATTCGGTCCACATATCATGTCGTCGAACGGTATGTCGCGATCCGGTACAGCCAGTCTCAGAGATCTCCATCGCTCAGGGCCTTCCATTTCGTTGAGCCTGCCGAGAGTCCGGGAGAGATCGGGAAGTTTATTTGGTCTGCATGTTCCGGCATATATCATTCTGCCGTCTGACTGATGAGGAGCATTCGCAGCCATTATGTCTGCCCTTCTGCAGAAGCATGGATATACCATCCCGGTATCGCATATAGACTTGAGGATGTCGTAATAGAAGCTATCGCGCTTACTTTGGCTGTAGGGAGATGATGTTATGGTATCGTTTCCCTCGGGTATATGGTTGTCAAGTCCTCCTTCATCCCATTCAAGGCCGAACCACTTAAGATCCTCTTCTATCATCGCGGCATATTCGGCCCGACTGCGTTGCCTGTCGAGATCTTCATGTCGAAGCACCCATGTACCGCCTTTGCTCTTCACCGAAAGCCAGGATACAAGGGCGGTAAAAATATTGCCCAAATGCATTCGTCCCGTTGGGGAGGGGGCGAATCTACCTTTTTGCATCTTTTTCAACTTTTGGGAGCGTAAAATCAGACCATCCGGGAATGTTTTCCCATTGTTGGCGCGATCCGAAGAATGCGTTTACCATATCTTCGGCTTTGCGCTTCCGGGGAGTGTCAGGTTTGTGCGGTTCACTCTCTGAAATCCATGACAACGGTCCGAAAGGCCATTTGCCGGCTATGGATTTCATAAACATCTTTATGACGAAAGCCGGCGCAATAGGTGTAAGACGGAAATACCAGGGTAGCCCCTCTTTCATTTTCTTGAAATGAGTGTCTGCATCGTCATGACCGCGGAAGTGAAGAAATGATTCAAGTAAATCAGAATCCCGGAAAAAGGCTCCATGGAAATTCCCCGTCGCAAACCATTCCGGTTCGAAAATTTTTTCCGGAGGAGGGCATCCTAAAGTTCTCAGCAACATTGTTTCAAATTCATGATATGTAAGACGGAACGACTTTCCTGAACCTATGTTGTAAGCCCGGTTCCAGAATTCATCCGGCAGTTTTACAGACGACAGATTGGCAAGCAGTCTGCCGCAATCGCTGTCGGTGGTCCATTCCAGCACACCGCGCATCGGCACATGAAACGTAATGGGATCGGTCCCTTTTTTCAGGAGATCTGCCGAGAGTATGCTGCCGAGTCTGAGCGAAGCCCATTTGGGTATTCCCGATTCGCGCAGCATTCTCTCCGCTTCAATTTTAGAGTAGGCATATGTATCGTATTTAGCGGGAATTTGTGGACTTGATGCATCTACCCAATGGTCGGGAATGTTATGAGGGCCATATTGCGAAACGGATCCTATATATACAACAGGGCATCGTGAAGGGTCGGGCAGAGACAATACGGAGTCGATTATATTGCGCATAGACCCGAGGTTGACTTCAAGAGTCTTTTCCGGGTAGTGGTCTGCCAAAGGAGAAACCATACCACCTACGTGCAGACACATATCCGCTTCCGCGATACCGCGCGATACACTTGTGGCATCAAGCAAGTCGCCCCAGATTACTTCGAAACCCTCGGAGTTCAGATAAGGGGCAAGCAATCGTCGGTTCTTTTTCGAATCGCGCGCCAACAGTATATATGTCGGGTGTCCGGATCGCGAGGCAAGTTCGCGCAAAGCGGCCATTCCCATGGTGCCGGTGGCTCCTGTCATGAATACTTTCATAAGAGCAGAATAAAACGGGGGAAGTCGTTTATGACCGCCCCCGTATTAGAATAATGGTTATTCAATAGGTTTTATTGTAGTTTCGCACGTTTGGAATCCCATATAAGGTATCCTATCAGGCAGATGTATGCCACGCATCCGAGAATTTGGGATGTTTCCATGCCAAGAGGGTTCTGGTATTCGAATCCTGCAAAGCGTGTTACGGCGGCGAATACTCCGAATAGCGCTCCTCCGGCAATCAGGCCGGAAGCAATCAGGGTGCCTCGGTCGCGACGTGCATCGTTGAGGTTCTTATCTTTCGATGAATTACTTACGAAGTAAGCTACCGCTCCGCCTACAAGCATGGGGGTGTTGAGACTGAGAGGTATGAACATGCCGAGGCAAAAAGCCAATGCGGGTACGCCGAGCCAATTGAGGATGCAGGCGAGGATGGCTCCAACCATATAAAGAATCCAAGGTGTGTCTCCACCCATCATAAGGGGTTCGATTACTTTTGCCATCGCATTTGCCTGAGGGGCTACAAGCGCGTTTTCTCCCGAGAAACCGTATACCTGGTTAAGCACCATGATAACACCTCCGACCGTAGCCGCCGATGCGAGAGTGCCGAGGAACTTCCAGCTTTCCTGCTTGCGTGGCGTCGATCCGAGCCAGTAGCCAATCTTAAGGTCGGTAACAAAGCCGCCCGCCATAGATAGTGCGGTGCAGACAACGCCTCCTATCACCATCGAGGCGACGATGCCGCTTGTGCCGCTAAGGCCGATAGCCACGAAGATAGCCGAGGCTATGATAAGGGTCATAAGAGTCATTCCGGAAACGGGATTGGAGCCGACGATCGCAATCGCGTTGGCGGCTACTGTGGTAAACAGGAACGCAATCAGTACGACTACCGCCCATGCCACTATCGCCTGCCATAGAGTATTGATGACTCCGAACCAGAAGAATATCAGCACGGCAACGAGAGCGATAGCTATGAAGAACACCACATGCTTCATTGAAATGTCGGTCTGCCATCGTATTTCCTTGGCACCCGCGGCTTTCCCTTTGAGTTCGCGACCGGCCAGACCGACAGCCTGCTGTATGATGGGCCATGATTTGATTATCCCGATTACACCGGCCATGGCTATGCCGCCGATGCCGATCATACGGGCGTATCCGCTGAATATGGCATCCGGAGCCATTGCCTGGAACTCAGGGGAGCCGTATGTGCCGAGCAAGGGTATTATGATCCACCATACGAATATGGAGCCGGCGAAGATAACGAAAGCATATTTGAGACCTACTATATAACCGAGTCCGAGAAGGGCGGCGCCGGTATTGCAGCTAAGCACGAGTTTCGTTTTCTCGGCAAGCATGGTTCCTGCCTGTGAGGCAAGAGAGGTTACGGTCTCGGCCCACCAGCCGAATGTCGCCACAATATAGTCGTATATACCTCCTATGAGCGAGGCTGTTAGGAGAGTCTTGGCCTGACCTCCTGTGCTCTGTGCCGAACCTTGGCCCGAAATGAGCACCTGAGTGGTGGCTGTGGCCTCCGGGAAAGGATACTTGCCGTGCATATCCTTTACGAAATACTTACGGAAAGGTATGAAGAAAAGAATTCCGAGTATACCTCCAAGTAAAGAGGATAGGAAAATCTGATAGAACTGTACTGTGATTTCAGGATATTTTGCCTGAAGGATAAAAAGCGCGGGCAGCGTAAAGATGGCACCGGCCACTATGACTCCGGAACATGCGCCTATGGACTGGATTATAACATTCTGTCCGAGCGCGTTCTTTTTACCCAGCGCGTTGGAAAGCCCCACGGCTATGATGGCGATGGGAATGGCGGCTTCAAATACCTGTCCTACCTTAAGCCCCAGATAGGCGGCTGCGGCAGAAAAGACGATGGCCATTATCAAGCCGGTTATGACCGAGTAGGGGGTAACTTCCTGCTGGTCGTGGGCAGGATGCATGACCGGCACGTATTGCTCATCGGAGGCCAATTCCCGAAACGCGTTTTCAGGAAGACCAGTCGGAGTTAGAGCTTCGTCGGTTTCTTTCATCGTTTATGATTTATAAATTGTTAATATTGCTGTTAATCAATTATATTTTACAGATGTCAATGCGAAAATAACAATTTTTAATGTTTCTTACAAAAAAAACTTGCCGGTTTTTATTGTGAGTTATGCAGAAAAATATTAATTTTGAGCGTCAGAATAGTAGTCTTTCTTTCGTTTTGGACTAAATCAGATACTTATTTTTAATTTAATACATTAATTAACATAGACCTGACACAGATGAAAAAAATTTTACTCGCAGCGATGGCTATGGCTTCTGTAAGCGCAATGGCCACTTCTTTCTATCCCGCACCTGAAAATATGGTAGGTGACTGCAGGGGCGTATCAGACAACGGTAAATACGCTGTATGGACTGATGATGAGAACATCTATTCCTATATATGGAGTGCGGATGACCCTGAGAATCCCAAATTGCTTTCCGGTATTCTTCTTATGGATATTACCGATGATGGTGTAGCGGTGGGCTCTCGTGTTCTAAGCGGCAATCAATATCCCGGTTACTACAAGAATGACGAGTGGACCGATCTTCAGATCACTCCCGCGACTCTTAATACCAGCGAAGCCAGTTGTGTTACTCCCGACGGCAAGGTTATAGCCGGTTACTTATATTGTCAGACATCGGCCTCTCTGACTAACGGTGGATATTTCCCCGCCCGTTGGGATTGGGACGAGACCGAGGGCGATTATGTGCTCACCCTTTACGATGATCTTGACTATGATCAGGGTGGTGGTTTCCTGCAGGGCATGTACATTACAAGCATCTCACCCGACGGTAAGGTGATGGCAGGTTCTCTTTTCTGGGGATTTTCATCGAATATCGATGCCATAATCAAAGACGGAGAATTGATAATCTGGGATAAGCTTGAAGTGCGCATGGTGCCCTGGTATTACAAAGATAAGTATATGGGTGATGAAAAAGGATATTTCATCAACGGCTTCCGCGATCAGGAAAGCACCAATACATTTGGCGATGTGATTTACTCAAACGACGACAAGGGTAATTTCTATTGCAGCCGCACGAAAGTGCTTGAAATCACCGATGAAGAAGAGGGTGAAGGACGTATCCGTATGGAGGCTGCCGTTTACAACTATCTTACCGATGAATGGACCTATAATGAAAAATATAATGGTTGGTCTTGCGGTGTCGACCAAAAATACGAGTTCCCATTCGGTCCTTATGTAGTAGTGGATGGTGCAGCGAATGATATAGTCAATTATTGGAACGTAGATACACAATCGCTTGAGCTGTCGCATATTTCCAAGATCTCAATGGATGGAAAGGTTCTTGGCGGTGCCACACGTGAATTCAACGAAGGAATCGGACAGTATCAATATACACCGTTCACCATAGTACTTGATGAAGCTCTTGTAGAGCCCGGTAGTTCCGCTCCTCAGGTGTTTACCAACGGTCGCAAGTCTGTAGTAGTCGCCAAGGGTCGCATTGACTTCTGCGGTGAGGCCGGTGAGGTTTATACGATAGACGGCAAGCTTGCAGGCAAAGGTACTTCCGTACAGCTCGCTCCCGGCATCTATGTAGCCCGCACGGGTGATGAAAGCTGCCGCGTGGTCGTGAAGTAAACAGTATCATTCACATGTGAAATCATATAGAGCCGTCCCCGTGCTTCCCGGCAAGCGGGACGGCTCTTATTTATATAAAATCAAGATGACTCATAAAACCATAACCCTACATGGCGTTTGCGTGGCGATGGCTTTTGCAGCCATACTTCCGGTCTATGGCCAGACCCAATACTGGAAGGCTGATTTCAAGAGCGGTAATTTCCCGGCTACGACCAAAGTAGATGAATATAACGGCGATGCGATAAATGCGACCCTTTATAAAAGGGTCGATCTTGCCAAGGCATGGAGTGTGGCCGCTGTGGGAAATGATTACGCGGCCCTCTCGGCTTCGCACACACGTACCGACAATCCGGTTTCCAACAAGTTTTATTCACCATTCTTCACTGTCGCAGACGAGAATGCTTTGCTGAGATGGCGCGCTCGTTCCATACTTCCCGGCTTTCCTGAAAGTTACCGTATCTCTTACCGTACTTCGGAAAATTCAGATCCCGTACTGCTTGCCGAGATAAGCGAGGAAGAAGATGTGTGGACAAATCATGCGTTGCCGCTTGCTTCTCTTAAAGATAAGGAGATTCAGATTGTATTCGAATGCAACAGTACGAACCGTTATCTTTTGGCTGTGTCGGATATATGGGCAGGTGTACCGGAAATAACTTCGCTTAAAGTCAAGGATAAAACCAAACATTTCGTTGCCAACACTGCGGATAACACCATATCGTTCGACCTTGTATCGGTCGGCTCCTCTACCGAAGATGTCACTCTCGTTTTCAGAACAGGTAAAGGGGATGTGGAGTTGACTTCAGCGCAGTGGGGAGGTGAGTCTCTGCAGCCCGGAGAGATACTTCCCGTCGAGGTCAAGGTGGAGTTCCCCGCCGATGAAAAATCGGAATACTCCGTGATAGCCCGCGAAGGAGACAAAGAGACAACCTTGCTTACAGGTACGGTATGGAGTTCGGAATATGCACGTACCCTCCTTATAGATGAAGGCACCGGTATGTGGTGCAACAGCTGTCCGAAGGGTATACTTGAGTTGCAGAGTCTCGAACGCACCTATGGTAATCAGGCAGCGGTAATCGCGACACATATAAATGATCTGTTCGCTCAAGACGCTTATTGGGCAAATCTGAAATGGTTCAACGTGCCGAGAATGATGGCGAACCGCAACAATACATACAGCGGTGAGAGCATAACCAAAATGCTTCCGGCTTTCGACGCTCCTACCCACGGACGCATCGATGTTACTTCTGTCGATGTGGAATCTTCTTTCAAAGCTACTATAAGCGGAGAAACGGAATTCGGCTTCGATGCCGACAATTCTGACGGCAAGTATGGCTTGTGTTATGTAATAACTTATGAATTCCGACGTTATGAAGTAGAAAGGGATTTCTATCAGGAAAACAATTGCACTACGACCTCTACCATTCAATATTATTTCCTTCCGAGTAAAATCCCTTCCGATCTTGCAATATTCAGCGGTCTAAATGCGGAATGCCAGTATGGCTTCGACCCCAAGCCTGGAATGATACCGTCTGTCATACAGGCCGGCATAGCGACTCCGTTTGCTTTTGACATTCAGTTACCCGACGTGGCCGATTCCTGGGATGGTTGCCGTGTTGTGGCTTTCATACTTGATACTGAGACAGGAGAGATAGTAAATGCAACTCAGACAGAAGTGAAGCAGACGGAAGTTAACAAGGTCGGTGAGACATTCGGCGAGGTAGCGCATCATGCCGTATGGAACGACGGAACTCTTAATTGCAGGAATCTTGGAGGAGGCAAAGCCATCGTGGAGGTATATGCTGTTTCAGGAATGCTGATAGAGCGTGTGGAAGTAGGCGATGGTGAAAATCTCGTTCCGCAAGGCGAGGGTACTCCGAGAATCATTAGAGTAACCAGCGATGACTTTACCGAAGTTTTGAAAGTAAAATAATCTTTATAACTGACCTATTACAACGGATTACAGATGAAAAAATATCTTTTGACAATACCTTTGGTTACCTTGGCTTTCGGAGCCTCGGCCCATACGGTTCTCTTTTCCGAAAACTTCGATGGAGATTGGACCGTCAACTTCCCGACTGTATTGGAACTTGATCATTTGCCACCGGCAGCCAACATAAACCCTATGTTTATGAATTCAGATGGCGTGTCCATGCCATGGTGGCCGGGGAAGGACAGCAACTCGGCTACAGACCGTTTTATGATGTCCCATTCCATCTACCAGACGCCGGGTCAGAGCAACGATTGGCTTTGCTCCAGACCGATTGAAGTTACCGGTAAGGGTTTTACACTTACGTTCGAGGCCCAGTCGGCACCCATGCGTGATGTCAACAATCTCTGCGACTTATGGTTGTTCATAACCGAGACACCGGTGGAATCGTCCAATCTTCCTACCGAACCTACCATGCATCTCGAGAAAGTGCCTTATGGTGAAAGCCTCAACGATGTTGAGAACGATTTTATCGAATATTCTCTCGATTTGGATCCCTGGGCCGGAAAGACGATATACCTCAATTTCGCGAACCTTAACGACAATAAAGATATACTTTGCATAAACAATGTCTTGGTACGTCGTCTCGACAATATTGGTATAGAGGCGGAATCACCGGAATATGTTCTTGCAGGGACATATGACGTAACCGGAAAGCTTGAGGGTACTCTGGACGGTGGAATAGACAACTGGACACTAACCTTCGAAGCTCCCGGTTCTGAAACTCAGACAATGCAAGGTAAGCGTATCAATGCAGGTGAGACTGTAGATTTCACATTTACGGCCAATGTTGAAGCCGATATGGTTTCGACATGGAAACTGACCCTTACCGGAGACGATACGGAACCGGTAATAATGAAGGGGAACACCACCGGTGTCCTTTTCGTGCCTAAACACAGAGTACTTTTTGAAGAGTCTACCGGAACATGGTGTGGCAACTGCCCCTACGGCATATATACCATAGAGTGCATGCTGGCCGATGATGAGATGAAAGATATGGTAATACCCGTATCAGTGCATATAACGGGTGGAACTGAAGACCATATGGTGAATACTGCCTATTCCGCTCAACTCGGGCTTACCGCCGCTCCGATGGCACGTGTCGACCGTCAGGGATCAATAGCCGCTTTCTCAGGCTATGACACATCTTTCGATAAAAACAATGAGCAGACTGTTGGCAACCGCATATATAAGCGTGCACAGAAACTGACTTTCGCCGATATAGAACTTGACGCACGGTTCAACATTGTAGGTACCGATACCGTATCGATTGACTGCGACGTAAGAGTGATGCCCAACCTGACTCTGACAGATCCGCACGCCGTAGGCTTTATACTTACTGAAAACAATGTTGGGCTCGACGGCAATCGTGATTGGCGTCAGACAAACTATTTCGATACCATGGGCGACCGCATTCCGAGCGGCATGAACGGCTGGTGTAAGTTGCCTCATGATGTATCGGGTGTCCGCTTCCAGGATGTGGCCCGCGGAATATGGAATTTCAACGGAATCAACAACAGCATGCCTAAGACTCTCGTATGCGGTGAGACCCACAGATTCAGTTACAATATTCCGATTCCCGATACTTTCGAGGAACGCGAAATAAAAGGTAAAAAGACTGTCGTATCGCCGGCGATCAAGGCTGCGAACCTATCGGTGGTGGCTTTCCTTGTAAATCAGGAATCATGCGAGATTGTCAACGCTGTTTCCGTTCCAATGAGCGAGCAGGCTGAAGACCGCTTCACGACCGCGGACCTGGTAAAACAACTGTCGGGTGTGGAAGCGATTGCAGCTGCTCGTAACGGAGATGTCGAATATTACAACCTTCAGGGTATTAAGGTATCCAATCCTGTGGCAGGAGAGGTATACATAGAACTTAAAGATGGCAAGAGCCGAAAGGTAATCTTCTGATTTAAATCTGATAAAGAATATTCTTAAACAGCTGTCCCGCAGATTCGCTTATGGGCGAAGTCTGCGGGACAGTCGTTTATAAATTTAATTGTACTAATAAATTTAAAGGTCAGTCTTAAGCGTCGGATTGATAAGATATAGTCTTTCGGTAGCGCGGGTCATGGCCGTATATAGCCATCGTAGAAACGAGATATCCATAGCTTCCGGGGCTATTCCTCCCATATCGATATATACATGCTTCCATTGACCGCCCTGTGCCTTATGGCAAGTTACGCAATAGGCGTATTTTGCCTGCAAGGCATTGTAATACGGGTCGTTGGCGGCTGCCATTATTTTTTCGTGAGTGCCTCCCTCTTGTTCATTGCATACAATCTGGAAGAGGCGTTCCATCTCGGAGTGTGGTATCGAAGGTCCTTCCGCCATAAGAGACCGCAACATCAGCATGGCGCCTATTGTGGAGCCGTCTCCCGGAAAGAAAAGCTCGGTTTCCGTAAAATACCGTCCATACATCTTCTCAGTGCGTCCTACCCATTTTACAATCGCTGTCTCACCGTTGGAAATAAATCCTTGTTGGCTATTGCGAGCTTTCCAGAAATAATCGTTCTTGCATATCACAAGACGGTCTCCCTGTTGCAGAGGCTCCTCGGCATACATCACCATGTTGCGTATGTGCATGTTGTAACGGTTGGCCCGTATGTTCGATCTGGTAATGATCAGAGTTTCCTCTTCTCCTGCCGATGCCCATGACGAGGAAAGATAATCAGCCAATTCGGTAGAGGGTATGGCCCGAATGTCGTCGAATCCCCGCAGCTCGAGTTGTGGTATGGTTATGGCCGGGGGCTCAGCGGCAATCCCGGGTAGAGGGGGGGACTTGCCCATCTGTTTGAAAACCGGAGAGTTGAAAATGTCGGCGGTAGGTTTAGGAGTGGGAGGCTCGCATTTATATGATGTTATGGCGTGGCGTACTATTGTGGCGTTGTGAAGTATACCGCTTTCCGCGGCCTGTCTTACCGTAACTCCGAGAGTCGCTTCTACTGGATTCAATCCGAGTTCTCTGAGTCGGTCGTGATTCATGGCCGGAGAGTTGTCTTGCCCAACGGGTGGGAGCTGGGCTCTGTCGCCCACAAGAATCATCGCGCACCGTTCGCCCGAGGTATATACATGCCTTACAAGGTGGGCCAGAACCGAGCGGTTGTCGCGTGTATCGGTAATAAGCGAAGCTTCGTCTACTATGAAAACAGTGTCTTTGGCGTGATTGGGGCTAAGTTCTATTTTGGTTGAAGGCCCCGATCCTACCGGGTGGTAAATGCGTCGGTGGATTGTGGAGGCCCGGCATCCGGCTGTCTGACCGGCTACTTTGGCTGCGCGTCCGGTGGGCGCGAGTATCACTGTGTTTATCTTTGAACGTGTGAGGGCACGCACAAGTGCGCCCACGACAGACGTTTTACCGGTGCCCGCATATCCGTTGAGTATGAACACATCATCGGGCAGGTGGCCTACGACAAACGCCGATAGCATGTTTATGGCGAGTGTCTGCGAAGCGAGAGGCTCGAATCCCAGTTCAGATACGGTAAGCATGGCAAGATCTGTGGCTGTCATGAAAACAAAGATACGCAAGAAAGGGGGGAATTGCAAATAGGCCTGCGGAAGAGTTGAAAAAATAGTTAAATAGTGGAAATAATGGATATAAAAGGGTCCTGAAATTGTGAGTAACCGACCTTTTTTTGTTAACTTTGCAACGATAAAAATAGAGCCCGATATAAAAATCAAGACATAGACGGGCTTCCCAAAAGGTAAATACAAATACTATAACCATTTATAGACGTAAAAATGAAGATTGAAAAAGTCATTGGTCGTGAAGTCCTGGACTCTCGCGGCAATCCCACGGTAGAAGTTGATGTAATTCTTGAAAGCGGTGTTATGGGCCGTGCAGCAGTTCCCTCCGGTGCATCGACCGGTGTGAACGAAGCTCTTGAGCTCCGCGACAACGATCCCAAGCGTTACATGGGCAAAGGCGTGCTTAAAGCAGTAGCCAACGTAAATGGCCCCATCGCAGAACTTCTGAAAGGCTTCAATGTACTTGACCAGATAGGTCTCGACGAGGCTATGATCGCACTCGACGGAACCGATACAAAATCCAAACTTGGCGCCAACGCCATCCTCGGCGTATCTCTGGCAGCAGCCAAGGCGGCAGCCAACTATCTTGACCTCCCCCTTTACAAATATATCGGCGGCGCGAACAGTTATGTACTCCCCGTGCCTATGATGAACATCATCAACGGCGGCGCTCACTCTGACGCTCCTATCTGTTTCCAGGAGTTCATGATCCGTCCCGTAGGCGCTTGCTGCTTCAAAGAGGGTATCCGCATGGGTACCGAGGTGTTCCACAATCTTAAGAAAGTGCTCAAGAACCGCGGCCTCTCTACCGCAGTAGGCGATGAGGGTGGTTTCGCTCCCAACCTGGATGGCACCGAGGATGCTCTGAACGTAATCATGGAAGCTATCCGTCTGGCCGGTTACGAACCCGGAAAGGATGTTACTATCGGCCTTGACTGCGCAAGCTCGGAGTTCTACAAAGATGGTCTTTACGACTACACCTGGAAGCAGGGTGCCGACGCTCCCAAACGCACCAGCGAGGAGCAGGCCAAGTTCCTTGAAGAACTTATCAACAAATATCCTATCGACTCTATCGAGGATGGTATGGCCGAGAACGACTGGGAAGGTTGGAAGATTCTTACCGACCTGATCGGCGACCGTTGCCAGCTGGTAGGCGATGACCTGTTCGTTACCAATGTCAAGTATCTGGAGCGCGGTATCGCCGAGGGTTGCGCCAACTCAATCCTTGTGAAAGTTAACCAGATCGGTTCTCTTACCGAAACTCTCCGTGCTGTAGAGATGGCTCAGCGTAACGGTTATACCGCCGTTATCTCTCACCGTTCGGGCGAGACCGAAGACGCTACTATCGCCGACATAGCTGTCGCTACCAACGCCGGACAGATCAAGACCGGTTCCGCTTCCCGTTCCGACCGCATGGCCAAATACAACCAGCTGCTCCGCATCCAGGAAGAACTTGGAAACGAAGCTGCATACGGTTACAAGAAGATAGCCCGCAAGTAATTGTATGCCGGATTTATCCGGCAAGTAAATCACACAGATAATTGTAGATGGCCTCGCCCCTGCGGGCGGGGCCATTTAACCTAACACGAATATCAAGACTGTATATGAAAGCATATGTTTTCCCGGGTCAGGGTGCCCAGTTCGTTGGTATGGGCAAAGACCTTTATGACAATAATCCCGAAGCCAAGGCCATGTTCGAGAAAGCCAACGAGGTGCTCGGATTCCGAATCACCGACCTTATGTTTGAAGGCACCGAGGAGGATTTGCGTCAGACGAAAGTGACACAGCCCGCCATATTCCTTCACAGCGTCATTCTCGCGAAATCTCTCGGCGACGAATTCAAACCCGACATGGTGGCCGGCCACAGCCTTGGTGAATTCTCGGCTCTCGTAGCTGCCGGAGCTCTCAGTTTTGAAGAGGGCCTGAAGCTTGTTTCCAAACGCGCCCATGCCATGCAGAAGGCTTGCGAAATCAAACCCTCCACTATGGCAGCCGTTCTCGCCCTTCCCAACGAGAAGGTCGAGGAACTCTGCGCTGAGGTCGAAGACGAGATTGTGGCTCCCGCCAACTATAACTGTCCCGGTCAGGTTGTTATTTCGGGTACGATAGAAGGTGTGGACAAGGCTTGCGAAAAGATGTTGGCCGCAGGTGCCAAGCGCGCCATGAAACTGAAAGTGGGGGGTGCTTTCCACAGTCCTCTCATGATGCCTGCCCAGGAAGAGTTGGCCGAGGCTATCGTGGCTGCGAGCTTCCAGACTCCCGTGTGTCCCGTTTATCAGAACGTAGACGCGAAACCTCACACTGACCCTGAGGAAATCAAGGCGAATCTTATAAAGCAGCTTACCGCTCCCGTGCGCTGGACACAGTGTGTCGAGGCTATGATCGCCGATGGTGCGGATGAGTTCATAGAACTCGGCCCGGGTGCGGTGCTTCAGGGTCTTGTCAAGAAAATCAACCGCGGAGTAGCCACATCCGGCAAGCAGTAATCACAGACAATGAACATTGCCATTGTAGGAGCCAGCGGAGCCGTGGGACATGAGTTCCTGCGTGTGCTGGCAGAGCAGAAATTCCCTATAGACAATTTGCGTCTATTTGGCTCAAAGCGTTCTGCGGGAAGCCTTATCGAGTTCTGCGGTAAGGAATACATGGTTGAGGAGCTTACTCATGATTCCGATTTCTCGGGTGTGGATATTGCGTTTACCTCGGCCGGTGCAGGAACCTCAAAAGAATTTGCCGATACCATAACGCGCCACGGCACGCTGATGATAGATAATTCATCAGCTTTCCGGATGGACAATGATGTACCGTTGGTTGTCCCCGAGGTCAATGCTTCCGATGCCCTTGACCGTCCGCGCAATATAATCGGGAATCCGAACTGTACCACTATCCAGATGGTCGTGGCGTTAAAGCCTATAGATGATCTGTCGCGGATCAAGCGCGTGAGAGTGGCGACATATCAGGCGGCATCGGGTGCCGGACATGCTGCAATGGAGGAGCTGCGCACTCAGTATTCCGAGATTGCCGAAGGGAAGAAGCCTACCGTAGAGAAGTTCGCATATCAGCTTGCGTATAACGTTATACCTCATATCGATGTATTTCAGGATAATGATTATACCAAGGAGGAGATGAAGATGTTTAACGAGACCCGCAAGATAATGCATTCTCCGGATATCCGTGTGTCTGCCACTTGTGTGCGTGTCCCGGTAATGCGTGCCCATAGCGAAGCTATTTGGGTTGAGACAGAAAAAACTATTGATCTTGCTGAGGTGCGCAAGGCGTTCGAGAATGCGCCCGGACTCGTCGTGGAAGATAATCCTGCCGGTAAGATCTATCCGATGCCTCTTGACAAGGCGAACGCCGATCCGGTGTTCGTGGGTCGTATTCGTCGAGACATCGCAGACGATTGTGGTCTGAGCTTCTGGGTTGTAGGAGACCAGATAAAGAAAGGGGCGGCTCTTAATGCCGTGCAGATAGCCAAATGGCTATTGAAAAACGACCCCAAATTCAGCAAATGAAGCAAGTAAAGCCCTACGATTTACGATAATGACAGTCCCGTTCCGAGTCTCGGAGCGGGACTGCTATTTTTGATTTTAATGATTCCTGATTTTGCAAAGCGGCGTGGGTTGATTAAATTTGCAGTCATGTTAAGTAAAGTATCGAGAGTCGCCTCGATATTGGCACTCTCATTTTTTGGATTTACATCTATTACCTATTCGCAGACATTTCATTGCCAGAACGATTCTTTAAAAGCGGTTTCTGTTCTCTCTGACAGCCGGCTCGCCGGTATGGCCAAAGGGGAGCGCAATGTGGCGATAGCCGAAATGCTCGCAGGAATACCGGCGGCTTCAAAGGTGGAGGCGGCTGCTTCTGCAAATGGCAACGTCGCCATACGTCTATGCGAAGTTGACCCCTTGCAGTTTGTAAATACGGTATTGGCATTTAACAATACCGTCTCTCGTGATGACTCCGACATAATGATGTTGAGTAAGGAGTATGCAGATGTCGCGCGTCGGAAGGGAAAAGAGACAGAGGATTGGATGGCCCATTTCCTTTTTCCTGCCGACTGGCTGAACGACAACCTTTTCAGACGTAATCTGCAGGAGGTATCGGGTAATTTCAACCAGATACTTCACGAGAAATTCAAGACCATAGATTATGTAACGCATAACCGTGATGACTATGCCGTTTTGAAAGACTCCGCTCTTTATGACCGTGTAAGACGTATGGAGATGGGATACGTACAGTATCCGCTCAGGTTTCTCCCTATCAACTCGTTTACCAAGCGTCCTGTTAAGGAAGGGCTTGCCGATGGAGATATTCTGGTGATATACAGCACCGAAAATGACCTTGACAGCCGTGATATCGGTTTTGTAACCAAAGATAACGGAGAGTGCTATCTGCTCCATGTTTCTCCCGGCGAAGGAAAGGTGTGTCGCGAAGAATTGCCCCTTGACAAATATTTTAAAAGAAATGTGAAGCGGATTATGGGTGTAAGGGTCTTCCGTCTTCCGGAAAGCAATTGAACAGTCTATGGCTCAGGATTTCACATACAGAGGTGATGTTGTAGTATTTGATCTTGATGACACGCTTGCCTCGGAACGGCTATATTGCCGTTCCGGATTCAGGTTCGCGGCAGACTGGCTTTCGCGTTTTTATTCCGGTCTTGGCGATACTGCGGAGGTTGTAGTGGTAATGGATGAAGCCCTGAATCGCAGGAAGCCCCATTACGACTCGCTTGAACGGTGGCTTGAATCAAAGGGAGGGGAGGTTGCCGCAATCATGCCTGAATTGGTCAGGGCATGCAGAGCCCATGTGCCCGATAACGGTTATAAACTGACATCAGGAGCCCGCGACGTATTGGAAAGACTAAGGCGGAAAGGAGTCAGAATGGGACTTATAACCGATGGTAGGAGTATAACTCAGAGAGAAAAAATAAAGGCATTGTCGCTCGATGAGTATTTCGCTCCCGATGCAATCTTCATATCGGAGGAACAGGGTAGGGACAAGAACAGCCCTGAGAGTTTCGAAGCAATGGTGCACCTTTTCCCGGAAGCAAGAAGATTCTGGTATGTAGGAGATAATCCTGAAAAAGATTTCCGCTGGCCCAATCTGCTTGGCTGGAATACCGTATGTATAAGAGATGTTGACGATACCAATATTTTCCCCCAGCAGCCTAAAGAGTTCCCCTACGCCGCGTCAATGACAATCGATTCCATATCCGACCTCCCGGCAATTCTGGAACGCAGCGAATAAATTCGCGCTGATGGACCTGGATCGACGTTGGTTTTTATTTATAAGCTTCGGGATCGTATCCAATAGTTGGTACGATTATGTATGTGTTTTTTTGTATAAGAGGTACAAAGTCAAGTGTGTTACGGGGATTGTGTACTTTGAAAGCACCTCATCTGTTTGTATAGGCTTGGATTGATGACTTTGCTTTAATGGCTATATATGAAGGGAAACAGTCGGGGAATATATGATGATGGATGGTCAAAGGAGGTATGTCTTTTCTTCTTTCATTGCAATCATAGTTTTTCGATGGTCATTGATGAGGTGGGTACAAACCATCCCCATCGAATATAAGGTGGATACTGTAGAGACAAAAAGTATGAACAGGCTATTTTGAGCACAAAAGCACCTTGTTTTTGATAAAATCACACTATATTTGACATATCCATTGGGATTTATTCTTTAATCTCAATTTAAAGCAGTAGCTTTGCGGAAAACGCAATATATAATTGAAATATTGCGGATTTAAATCGTATCAAGAGTGTATTGACAAAAAGAGACATAATGAGTAAATGGTTAGCGAAAACATTGCATAGGGACTCTGCCACAGTGTCAAAATGGTGCAACAACCACGCGCAACCAGACTTGAAGACATTGGCACAAATAGCTGAGGTGCTCAATGTGGATATACACGAGTTTATTCGCCATACCAAAGTGGAGTGAACAGGATATGAGGTATACTATCGAAGAGATACGTCAGATGCCCGAAGGGCAAACTTTCGACTGCAAGAGCATTCATATAGAACCGAAGGCTCTAGCCAACACTATTGTCGCTATGACAAATGCCGATGGCGGCATGATTGCTGTAGGTATATCCGACAAGAATCGCCGTATAGAGGGTGTTGACCAAGACAAGGCTCACTTGAACGAGCTGCTGCGCACTCCGTTCGATTTCTGCGTACCTACCATCTCTGTTACAACAGAGTTCATGCCTTGCCAAGATAGCGATGGCAACGACAACCACATACTGATAATCCATGTTCCTGCCAGCCCTCGCCTCCATGCCAACCAAGCAGATGAGGTTTTCTGGAGAGTGGGCGACAAGTCGCGCAAGTTGCCATTTGAGGAACGTCTGCAACTGATGTACGATAAGGGTGAACGATATTATGAGGACAGCCCTGTTTACGATGCCTCCATAGAAGATATTGACATGGATGCGGTGAAAGCATATATGAAGAGGATTGGCTATGGCAAGTCTCCAATGGAATACCTGCAAGAGAACAAAGGATTTCTAACCTACAAAGGCGATGTGCCTCAAGTCAGCACTGCCACCATCCTGCTTTTCGGCAAGCGTCCGCAAAATTTCTTCCCGCGTGCCCGTGTTCGTTTCATCAAGTACTATGGCACTGAGGAGAAAGTCGGTAGGGAAATGAACGTCATCAAGGATGTAATCTTTGATGGACGCATCCTTGACCAGATACAGAAGACCATCGATTATCTTGAAACCCAAGTGAAAGAGCACTCCTATTTGGGCGAAGACGGGCTCTTTAAGACTGATAGGGAATATCCCAAGTTCGTGGTACAAGAGATGGTAGTCAACTCGGTTTGCCACCGTGATTATAGCATCAAGGGTACGGAGATACAGGTAAAGATGTTCGATGACCGACTTGTGTTCGAGACTCCCGGAAAGTTGCCAGGCATCGTCCGCACCGACAACATACGGCATACCCATTTCTCCCGCAATCCCAAGATAGCCGAGTATCTGAAAGCCTACGACTATGTGAAGGAATTTGGCGAAGGCGTTGACCGTATGTGTCGTGAACTCTCTGCCATAGGCACAAGAGAACCTCTATATCATCTGGTTGCCTTCATAATGAAAGCCACTGTGTGGGCTAACATATTGGAGGAGGGGCAAGAAAAGGGCAAGAAAAGGGCAAGAAAAGGACAAGAAAAAGTTTTGGCTCTGATTAAATCTACCCCCTATATAAGTGTCTCTTCTATAGCGGAGGAATGTGGTATGTCTATTAAAACTACTAGAAATCTGATAGATGAATTAAGGAAAGACAAATTGCTGGAACGCATTGGTCCGGATAGAGGTGGATATTGGAAGGTGCTTTCAAAAGACACAGAAAATAGGTAAGTAGCTGCGAAGAATAAATTCACATATGAGAGGAGATTATTTTTGAGATGATTTCGCAAGTCGAGAAGGCGCAATGCGGGCATTGCAACCGATGAGACCTTGCGGAATCAGCCAAAAGACGTCCTCTCATATGTGAATTTATTCTTCGCAGCTACTTAACAGTTTACTGCACGGCTACCTTGACAGGTGAACTTTCTTCTACAGCGACGAGATAGATGCCTGTGGGAAGTGTGATGATGGTAAGGCCGTAGTCAGCTTTAGCGGAGGCAACATGTTTGCCGTCGATACTGTAGATGTCGATGGTAGTGTCCATCGGTACATTTGTTATCATAACTTGATTGTAGCCACCTTTGACGATGGTTTTCGGGTTTCCATATATGGAATTGACAGATGAGAAGTCTATGCCTTTGAGGTTCTTGAATTTATTCCAAATGGGTGCGGTACGATAGTCTTCGTAAGATTCAAATGGAACGTAAACGAGAACATTCTCATATTGTTCATCGGTGAACTCATCAAGTGTCGCCGGTTTTGTCTGATGGTTTTCGATGATGTTGACATTCCATGTTTTCCAATTCCAGGCCAACGCATCGTTATATCCCTCTATTATGACTTTATCTACATGCCCCGTTGAAAACCAGTTAGTCTGGTCATCGAATAGCTCACTATAGTCAATGGATATTGAGTTGGCTCTCAAAACCGCAACATTGTCATTGCCGCAAGCAATCATTTCCCCTGCGGATGTATGTTTCCCAAGCGATACTTCCGACAAATGGTTATTTGCAAACGCCCGTCCCTTGATATGGGAACCATCCGGGATATTTATTTTGCTAAGTTTATTATCTGAAAAAGCGTCCTGACAAATGGTAGTCTCGACATTCGGGAAAGCAACATCACTCAGGTTGCATTTTTCAAATGCCCCTCTTCCAATTCTGAAGGAATCCATCGTTTGATTGCTGAGATTGATTGATCCGTTGCCCAATGAACCGCACTCACTAAAGGCCCAGTCGTCAATACTTTCAAGATTATCAGGCCAATTGATATTCAATAGGTTCTTACATTCATCAAAACATCCTTTCGGAATTTCCTTAAGGCAATTGGGTAATGTTGCTTTGACGAGATTCTCGCAATCCCAGAAAATGTGATCTTGCATCCATATAGAAGAGTATGAATTATCGCCATAATCGATCTTGTCAAGGTACGAGAGATCGATTTCTTTAATACCGCTTCTTGCGAATGCACAAGAACCAAAACTATTTATGGTGCAAATGGCAGGAAAGACAACCTCGGTCAAATCCCTACAATTATAGAATGCTTCTTCGCTAATGGTGTTTACGTTATATGTCCTATCGTTGAGTGTGTATTGATTTACCAGTTCAATTCGTCCTTCATATTTCTTGAAAGGATTCCTAACAACATTGCCATAATGATAATAGACTCCGTTTATCTCAATTATACCTGCGAGTTGATCATCTTCATACGCAGTTAAGGATGTGAAGTTTTTCCAATCAGGGGATGTGGTATATTCTGTATAGACTTGCTTGGGTACGGTCACTTTGATGTCCCTGTATTGAGCGGTAGTGAGAGTACCAATCAGTGGTGGTATAAGAGTGGCGCATTTTATTTCTTTCAGTTGAGGGAAAGATTGTCCGGTCATATTAAACGAAAGACCGAAGTCTTTGAATGTTATCTTCTCGATAGGACATCCGTCAAATGGGTTACATTCTTCCATGGTGTCATAGTCGACTATAAATTGTCGATTTATAATAACGTCTTTAAGTCTCGTACAACCATCGAAAACGTGAAGACCGGATGCAAATTCAAGCGGCAACCCGGAGGAAGACCAGCCACAGAAGTCAACATTATAGAGTGCCGTACAGTTTTCAAATGCTCGTTCTCCAACGTATTTTGTTGTATAGAATCTATAAGATGACAGGCTCGTACACCACTTGAACGCACAGGTGCCAATGTATTTGGCCTCGATTCCATCTGTAAGTTGCACACATCCTTCAAAAGCGTTGGAACCGATACTTTCAATTGAAATTGTAGATGCAGAAGGAATTGACTTTAGGTTTGTGCAATCTCGGAAAGCACTCGGAGGAATGTTGAATTCATTATTCCCATCTCCGGAATTATCAATCAATTTGAATTCTTTTATTGCCGATGAGGAAAAGATATTTGGTCCCAAGTATGTGCATGTATAGCATGTGAAAGATTCTATTTTGGAATTTGTAAAAGCAGACTCTCCGACCTCCTTTATATATTCTGTGGAACCACTGACTGACTTTATGCCTGAGTCAGCGAAGGCGTATGACTTGATGTACCTAAGGAATCCTCCTTCGGAAGTGTATTCCGTTGCCATAGGGAATGTTACGGAATTAAGGGCAACGCAGTAACGGAAAGCCTCGTCTCCTATATTGACGATGTAGTAGTCTTCACCATTATAAGTTACTTTCAGAGGAATCTGAATATCGCCTGAATATGAACCCTGTAGCTGTGCATATTTTTCAGGATTATATGTGATTTCAACACATTTTGGATTGTGCCATTCATAGCTGCCATCTGTGGGTACCCAAATATTCTCGTCTTTCGCAACAGAATCATCAAGAATGTTAAAGAAGAAGCCTTCAGAAGTGAAATCGTAGGCTTGTAATGATGGTACGCAGGCGATAAAGGCAGCTATCGCACCGGTCAGTTTGGGAAACTTAATCATTGGATGAAATATCCGTGCAAGCCCCGACACGGTTGGCTTAATACAAAAAAATAGCGTAGGGCTCAGTTACTGAATATCCCTACGAGGCATCGCCAAACGCCTTTGCGCAATAATCAGTCCCACCCCACGCCATGCGACATATCATCGACCCGCGTTGCGGGTGGGATACAACACATGCATGAGCGTCTTGACTGCTTTGTCTGCGCGGAAAGATTTTGGCGATTTTCGTAAGAGACATAGCAAACGCTACAAAATAAAATATGTTCCGCCTCTGCGGTTTAATTTACAAAACTACTTAAATTTAAAAATAGATGGGCCTTTTAACTGCTAAAAGATGTTAATAGGTTTTTCTCTGAAGTTATCTTTAGACTGCCATTAAATGAGGTAATCAGATTTTCTATACGCATGGGTGTTGTTAGGTACAAAACCTACATAGTCCGGATATAACCCGGATATAAATATGATCAGGCGGTTTATGGCTGCTTCATCTTGGTCGCTCCTGACTGAGATTTGGAGGGAGTGAAAGTTATTTCCAGCGGGAGTGCGTTGATTTTTTTTCAAAAACTTAGTAAAAGTTTTGTTAATAAATAACATTATGCTATATTTGCGGTGGAATAACCTACTTATCACCCAATGCTCTGCTGACATTATGAAAGACACAAACAGCAATAGGCCCAGATTATTGATAATTTACACCGGAGGTACTATCGGTATGATAGAAAATCCGGATTCAAGAGCACTGGAACCCTTTGATTTCGACCATCTGATAGACAATGTACCGAAATTGAAAATGCTCGATTTCGACATTGATAATTTCCAGTTTTCAAAGCCGATAGATTCCTCTATGATGACTCCGGGGCATTGGAGCGACATTGCTCGTGTCATAGAGTCTCATTATGATAGTTACGACGGTTTTGTCGTTTTACACGGCACTGATACCATGGCTTTTACTGCTTCGGGTCTGAGCTTCATGCTTGAGAATCTCGATAAGCCTGTAATAATCACGGGTTCGCAATTGCCAATAGGAGAAGTTCGCACGGATGGTGAAGAGAATCTGATAACAGCCCTGCAGATAGCTGCAGCAAGATGTTCAGACGGAAAACCCGTGGTCAGGGAGGTAGCTATTCTTTTCCAGAATTATCTGTTGAGGGGAAACCGTAGTATAAAATACTCCGCGGACAATTTCGATGCGTTCCGTTCGCCTAACTATCCTCCGCTGGCAACAGTCGGTCTGGGAATAACATACAACTGCGATGCTTTGCGCCATAGACCGGAAGTAACCGGTAAGCTGAAAGTACACTATAACATGGATTCAAACATTGTGGTGCTGGGCCTGTTCCCCGGTATATCCGAGATGGTTGTGAAGCATATTCTCGACCTCCCGAATATCCGCGGTATCGTATTGAGAACATTTGGTGCCGGTAATGGCCCGTGTAACGCATGGTTCCTTGATGCCATCCGCAAAACTGTGGAAAGAGGTGTGATAATAGTCAATGTTACCCAGTGTAGCAACGGCTCCGTATTGCCATCGCGTTATGAGACAGGGCAGAAATTGGCATCGAGCGGTCTGATACCCGGGCATGACATGACCACCGAGGCCGCCATAGCGAAAATGATGTATCTTTTGGGAAGCGACCTCACTCCCGATCAGGTAAAGAAAGGGATGGTTACTTCGCTGCGCGGAGAGTTGAGCTCCGATCTATCTACCGAGCCCTGACTCTCGCAGTATAGATATAAACAGCCGGCCGGTTCGCTGAGAACCGGCCGGCTGTTTATATCGGTATGTACGAGAAATCAATAACCTAATTCCTGCCCTTTGCGTACGGCAGGGATGCCGTTTTTCATCCATTCCGGCATAGGGTCGCCTTTAAGGTAATGATCGAAGAACTGCTGCAGACGTATGGTTATATCCTTGCGGTTCTTACGTTCGCGCAGGTTATGGGCCTCCCCGTTGTACTGAAGCATCCATACCGGTTTGCCGAGACGGCGAAGCGCCATGAACATCTCGATTCCCTGATACCAGGGTACCGCACCGTCGGCATCATTGTGCATAATGAGCAGAGGTGTATTCACTCTATTGGCGTGGAACACGGGAGAATTGGCCACATACAGTTCCGTAGCATCCCAAAGGTTGCGTCCTATGCGGCTCTGGCCCATTTCATATTGTCCCTGACGACTGTCGCCCGATTCCCAGCGTATGCCGCCGAAAGCCGATGTCATGTTGGCAACGGGAGCGCCGCTTCCGGCGCAGGCGAACATATCGGTTCTGGTAACCAGATAGGCAGTCTGATATCCACCCCAGCTCTGACCGTCTATACCGATACGGTCCTTGTCTATCCACTCATAGCGTTTGCAGAGTTCTTCGGCACCGGAACAAACGTAGTTGTAGGCGCATTCACCTGGCACACCGGCTGTGTAATGGATATCGGGAACGAATACCACATATCCTCGGCTAACGTAGAACGGATAGTTGACCCAACTCCAGGAGGGTTGCATGGTATAGTGCGTGTACAGGTCTTCCGATCCGGTCTCGTAGAAAACGCAGAGCATAGGATATTTCTTGGACGGGTCGAAATCCTCGGGCTTGTAGAGCACGCCCTCTGACAGAGAACCATCGTAGGCATACCACTTTACAAGTTCGGCGGTACCCCAGTTGTAATCCTTTGCCTGCGGATTAGCATCGCTGAGTTTACGCGCTTTGGCAAAATCAGTACCGTTTGATACATACACATCGGGAAGTACCGAGAAGTTCGATTTCACAAAACTGTATACCGGTTTGTCGAGCGCCTTTTTCAACTGAGTGAAGCTGTAACCGTCAAGGATTCTCATCGCCGGTTTGGCGGCTGTGCCGTAAGAAAGGGTGGCGAGGCCGTTCTCTTTCGATGAGTAGTCGAAAACAGAAAGCAGCATCTCTTCCTTAGGCGAGAAGAAACGGTGGTCAGGATCTGTCTTCATATAACGGTAACGGCGGTTATACTTCCGTCCGTCATCCTTGGTAAGGGTGAAGGGAGCGCGTATACCTTTGGGGTCGATGCTCCATATGTCATAGCGGTCGTATACGATAAGAGCATCGTCATCTTTACCCCATCCGGCCAGACCATGAGGCTGGGGTATCATCGGGTGGTCATCTTTTTCATCCCATAGAGGAACGTCGATTCCTTCCGACACTTTTCTTATCTGACCGTCCGCAATGTCGTATACATAATAGTCGCGGTCCTGGAACCAAACCACATATCGGCCAGAAGGGCTCAATTCCGCGTTGTCTTTGGTAATGGTGCCGATCTTGCGAATCTCACCGGTGTTGACATTGATTATCGAGACCTCTTCCGGCGCGTAATAGTCCCACTGCTGCGAGACTATCATCTCCGAAGGGTCTTTGACCAGAGCCCAGTCGGCATCCCAGCGGTCCGCGCCGCTTACCTCTACAAGAGGATTTGTGGTAAGTACGCGATCGCGTCCCGATGCTATGTCGAGCACCACCGGGAATGTGTGTTTGCGCAGCGATTCTACATTCTTGTTTTCCTGCGGAGGAGTCATGGGCGCGTCCCAACGCCAAATGTCGAGCTGCGGCTGTTCGAAATCCACTATCGTTGTGTCATCCGGAGCTATCTGTGGTGCGATTCCTATTACTATTCTTTTGCCGTTATGCGAGAAAAGAGGCGTAGAATACTGGTTGGGCCGCAAAGCCGAGCGTTCCTGAGCCGCGTTTGCCTCATACCATTTGTCGAGCAATTCCTTTTGCTTAACGGAATCGGCGGCGTGCGGACGGCTCAAGTGTATCTTTCCGTTGGGATAGTTGGCTATGGAGATTATCTGGACTTCGTTTTCAGGGTCAGCCACAGCAACATCGGCCAGCAACAGGTCGTATATACGTGTTCCGGTATCGTTCGAGTCGTTCGAGAATGTAACCGCGAGCTGGCGACCCTCGTAATCGAACACCGGCGTGCCGTAATGACGTTTCTCCTTGTTCAGGAAACGGAATGTGGTGTCGGGCAGATTCAAGATGCCCGAGCCGTCTACTGCCAGAGAATCACTGTCGTGGTGCTTTATATTGACCGCCAGACGGTCTCCGAGACGCGACATTACATACTCCTTTGCCCATTTCAACGTAGTCTGGTTTCCTGAGGGAAGATGACGTACTATAAGCGGGCGGCCGACTTTTTTGTCTTTAAGCCCCTTCGGAGAAATCAGGGTAGTGTCGCAACTCTGGTATGCAAGCCAATCGCCACCTTCTTTACCAAGTTTATATGATATTACAGAAGGTATTTTCTCTACCTTACCGGTGGCAAGATTCACTATGGCCAGTGAATCTTGCGGCAAATCGAAATCCTTCTTTTTGTCTATCTTAGCCTTACGGGTGTCGGCGAAAAAAGGTTTTATTTGAGCTACGGCCCAGCGTCCATCGGCTGTGAAAGCCGGTTTATAGCCGCGTGCAATCTCTATCTTCTTGTTCGATTTAGAGTTATAGAATGTCAGGATGCCGTCTCCCTCCTGCGGATTCACACTGTATGCGCCCCAGGAACCGTCGCGGGTAAGAAGATGGTTGGAAACGAGCTTCCAGTTGTCGAAGTCATCGTGTCCCAACGCTTTCTTTGCAGCCGCATAGGGTATTGCCGACAAAGAAATGGCGGCTAAGGCCAAAGTGGCTTTGGTTGTGTTTTTCATGATACTGTCAGTCTACCTTATGAAGATTATGCCCCATGCGGACCTTTTTAGTCTGCATGTAGAACTTGTTATATTGGTTAGGTTCTATTTCGAGCGGTATATTCTCTACGATTTCAAGACCATACCCCTCCAGTCCTATTCTTTTCACAGGATTGTTGGTAAGCAGTCTCATCTGCCTGATACCGAGAGAATGGAGAATATTGGCACCCACACCATAATCCCGTTCGTCGGCGCGATGACCGAGGTGCAGGTTCGCATCTACGGTGTCGAGCCCCTCTTCCTGCAGTTTGTAGGCCTTTATTTTATCCATGAGTCCTATTCCGCGTCCTTCCTGATTGAGATATATGATGGCTCCGCGTCCCTCTTTCTCTATCATCTGCATGGCTTTGTGAAGCTGCTCGCCGCATTCGCAACGCATGGACCCGAAGATGTCGCCTGTAGCGCAAGAAGAGTGTACTCGGGTAAGCACCGGCTCCGGAGTTGTCAGGTCTCCCTTTATCAATGCTATATGTTCGAGACCGTTGTCTTTCTGGCGAAAAGGTATGAGATGGAAATGCCCGTAGGCTGTAGGAAGCTCCACCTCTTCGCCCCGTTCCACTATGGAATCATTCTTCAGTCTGTATGCGATAAGATCCTTTATGCTTATTAGTTTGAGTCCCCACTCATCGGCACGACGGCGAAGCTCCGGCAGACGGGCCATTGAGCCGTCGTCACTCATAATCTCCATAAGTGTGGCTACGGGCTGGAGTCCTGCGAGACGAGCCAAATCGACCCCGGCTTCGGTATGTCCGCTCCGTTGCAGTACTCCGCGGTCTTGCGCATACAGCGGATTGATGTGGCCGGGACGACCGAATGTCTGTGGAGTCGACGCGGGATCGGCCAATGCCCGGATAGTGGCGGCGCGGTCCTGTATGGAAACTCCTGTCGAGCATCCCTCGAGTTTGTCGACTGTAACTGTGAAAGGTGTGCCGAGCACGGATGTGTTGTCTTCCACCTGACGGTCAAGTTCCAGTTCCTTGCAACGTTCTATGGGCATAGGCACACATAGTACACCGCGGGCGTTCTTCAGCATGAAGTTCACATCTTCCGGAGTAACTTTCTCCGCAGCCATTATCAGGTCGCCTTCATTCTCGCGGTCTTCGTCGTCGACAACAATTACAAACTTTCCCTTGCGGAAATCATCTATAGCCTCTTCGATTGTGTCTAACTTAATCATAATAAAAAGTTATATCTCTGTGGCCGGGTAAGAACTGTAACGCGCTCTGGATATCCCCGGGCTGTTATTATCTTATTTGGAAATTCTGAAAATTGAAAAATTCACGCTTCCGTATACCCTTTGCTGATTGAACCCCGGAAGTGTGGTGAAATCCCGGTTTTTTGAATGCTCGACTATTATTAAGGTACCATCCTTTATCATCTCGGAATTCAGAATAAGGGATGGAATCTTGTCGAAATCCTTGTGGTCGTAGGGAGGGTCGGCAAAAATGATGTCGAACTTTTTACGGCAAGTCGCTATAAACCTGAACACATCGCCCCGTATAACCGTAAGGTTTTCATCGTTCAACATATCTTTGACTTTCCGTATGAAGTTGGCCTGAGTGGCCGCCATCTCCACAGCGGTAACGTCTGCCGCACCACGGCTGAGGAACTCGAAGCTTATGGCCCCGGTCCCGGCGAACAGGTCAAGGACGGCGGCTCCCTCTATGTCAGTAATGTTTTCAATAACATTAAACAGGTTTTCCTTGGCGAAATCTGTCGTGGGACGTGCCGTTATGTTGCGTGGCACGTCGAAACGCCGATGTCCATATTTACCTCTAATTATCCTCATATGGTTTTTTGTGGAGAATCGTGGTTCAATTGCCTTACCGATGCACATTTCGGAACAAGAAACTCCGATAGTTTCCGATACATGTCAGCGTCTGCTCCCGAGATGGAAACTTCGCATTCGTCGCTTTTCAGCGAATAGACATCCATAAGGTTGAAGATACGGTATATGATGTCGGTCCATTCAGTATAAGGTTGCACCGATGCGCTCAATAGGGTATCGCCGTTAAGGGCTACTATATCTGTCTCTCCCGGACGCAAGTCAAGAAAAATGCGCAGCCCTGCGCCGAGATCGCGGACCTTTTCTATGAACATACCGAGATGGGAACGGACACGTGCGCCGGGGAACGTGCGTCGCAGAAATGCAATCATGCCCGGAATCAGGGTAAACAGGATAGTCTCCGCACCCGATTCATCGGACATCACATCTTCGTTGCGCGTTTTGTATACCATTGTATAGAGTCGTTCCGCATCTCCATCCTCTTTCAGTTCCGAGTCCGGAACGACAAGCGTACGCGATGACTCTACGATTATAGTGGCCGCGTAATCATCAAGCACATCGGGATTGTCGTATACGGCGTTTTCTATTTTGGCCATAAGTCCGTCGCGTTCTTTAGGCCATGTAGAGTCGACGAGCACTCGGGGAGGTTCCGTTTCAGAGTCCTTGAGGTTGAGCCATGCCGAGACACCATGGTCGCTTACGCGTACTGTAAGGTGCCATAGTCCGGTATCGCTGCGGTATGATGCGTTGGAATAGTCGGTCATATCTGCAAATTTAGTGAAAAAACCGACAGTCTCCCTCCTTTTTATTAAATTTGCGCATGTAAGAGTCTTTTAAAAGACACTTATGGGGGAGATTCGCCATATCTTAAAATTAGGATATCGCTGATTATGGATATAGACCGCAGAATATTGCAATTGGCGTTGCCGGCAATTGTCTCGAATATAACAGTTCCGCTGTTGGGTCTCAGCGATACCGCCATCGCCGGGCATCTCGGGGCCGAGCATTATCTGGCGGCGATAGGAGTGGGCGCGACAATGATGAATCTGTCGGCGTGGCTTTTCGGTTTTTTGAGGATGGGTACTGCCGGAATATCGGCCACCTCATACGGTCGTGGCGATACCGAGGCATTGAGCCGCCTTTTCTGCCGAACGTTGCTCATGGCTTTTGCCATAGGAGCGCTTATGATAGTCGTCCGTCATCCTTTGGCCGATATGCTGACAGGAGTCATCGAGCCGGGTGAAAATATAGCCCGGGAGGCCGAGGGATATTATGTTATATCCATCTATGCCGCGCCCGCGCAGTTGGCTACCATGGCCATGTCAGGCTGGATGGTAGGTATGCAGTCTACTTTCTGGCCGATGGTGGTGTCGATAGTTACGAATCTTGTTAACATTCCTCTATCGCTTGTTCTGGTTTTCGGGTTCGGTATCGGATTTCCGGGACTTGCAGTAGGTACGGCGGCGGCTCAATGGGCGGGATTTGCAATCGCTCTGTGTATATCTTTGAGACTTTGGCGTAAAAGGATAGATGCGGACACCTCTGTTGTTGGTAAAAGTCTATTTTCAGAAATGGGGTCGGTGTTCCGAAGAGATGGGTCGGCAGGATTTCTGACCGTCAACGGCTCTCTCTTTTTCCGTTCGGCCTGCGTGATGGCTGTTTCTGTAGGTATGACTTCTTTTGCCGGCAGCATGGGCGAGACCGCGCTCGCGGCCAATGCGGTGTTGATGCAGTTTTTTACGTTCTTTTCCTTCTTTATGGATGGATTTGCCCATGCCGCAGAGGCATTGATAGGGAAGGGAGTCGGAAGGCGATGTATCGATGAGGTGCGTCTCGCCACACGCCATCTGCTTCTATGGTCAGCCGGTGTCGCTCTGTTTTTTATGATGTTCTACTCTTTTGCCGGAATGTCATTGTCAGGTCTTTTTACCGACTCCCGGAGGGTTGTAGACTGTATATGGGATATCAGGTGGGTGTTTGTGGCTTTGCCACCTCTTGCCGTCGGTGCGTTTATATTCGACGGCTTATATATCGGCCTTACGCGTACGGGCGCTATGTTTTGGGCCACATTGCTTTCCGGACTTTTCTTTTTTATATTGAACATTTTGCTTGGAGTCCGAGGGGGTCTCGCCATTCTTTGGACAGGATTCATGGGATATCTGTTTCTTAGGGGCGCATTGTTAGGAGCGCGTTATCCGGCTGAACTGCATAAAATAAAACAATTATGATAGAATTTGTAAATGCCAAACTTAATATAGGGTTGAGCGTGGTAAGGCGTAGATCTGATGGTTATCACGATCTTGAGACGCTTTTTTATCCGGTAGGCCGTTTTAACGGTACTCCTGAGAATCCTACTCCATTTTGTGATATCCTGGAGATAACGGTTAACCATTCCGGTGGTGGGGATGACTTCCAATTTTTAGGCAGGCATATAGACTGCCCCCCGGAAAAGAATCTCGTGGTACGTGCGGTAAACGCTTTCCGGGGGGAATGTGTTGCAAGAGACGTGGCTATGCCCGATATGAAGCTGACACTTGAAAAACATCTGCCCGACGGAGCGGGCCTCGGAGGAGGGAGCGCGGATGCGGCTTTCACGTTGAACATGCTGAATAGACTGACCGGACGTAGGCTTGAGAAAGAGGCCTTGTCGGGTATCGCATTGTCGCTCGGGGCCGACTGTCCCTTCTTTCTTGAGAATCGACCACTGTTTGCCGGCGGAGTGGGCGAGAGATTTGAAGAAGTGAGCCTGAAACTTGACGGTTGGTGGGCGCTCATTGTCAAACCTGAAGTATATATATCGACCAAAGAGGCATTTGCGGGCATATCCCCACGCGCACCGCGCTTCGATCTTCGGAACTTAGGGAAATTGCCGATTGAGGAATGGAAAGAGTATGTTGTGAACGACTTCGAGGCATCCATATTTCCGGCTCATCCTGAATTGGGCGCCATAAAGGAGAAACTGTATGATTGCGGTGCCGTATACGCCTCAATGTCAGGTAGCGGAAGTTCAATCTACGGGTTGTATCGCGATGAAGAAACTATACGACATGCGGCATCCATGTTTGATCGTGGGAAATACGTCTGCAAGCTTTGATAGACGTATAAAACCAAAAGAGGTATTGACTTGTTTTTTCCTTGAAACAGCATGGTTGTTGGCACGATTTTTGCTGTCGTAAATGTATACCCTATCAGATAGGGGAGTTGCTTACACCCCGTTTATAAAGATAAAAACATGAGCAAGAACAAGCGTTATTATAAATATTCACGGCACACTGACGGCAGTGAGCCGGCTTCTGCAAAAGGTAATGCCCAACCTGAAAATGAGGTTGGAAATGAGAATGCCAAAGAAGGAAACGGACAATCCGAGACAGTTGAGGTAGACGGAGACTATGCCGGCGAAACCGAAGACACCCAGGCCGAACAGGAAGTGAATACTCTTGAAAATCAGTTGGCAGATGTGCAAGCCCAGCTTGAGAAAGAGAAAAAGGAATATATGTTCCTTATGGCTGAGTTTGACAATTTCCGCAAACGCACGCTTCGCGAGAAGTCGGAACTGATCAAGAATGCCGGTGAGAATGTGATGAAAGGTCTTCTTCCGATACTCGACGATTTCGAACGCGGCATAGAGGCTTCGGCCAACAGCGAGAGCGCCGAAAGTGTAGTGGAGGGGATGAAGCTGATTTATCATAAGTTCGTGAAGTATCTTGAGGCCAATGGCGTGAAAGAAATAAACTCTACCGGAGAGCCCTTCGACGCCGATCTTCATGAGGCAATAGCCCAGGTACCCGCCCAGTCAGACGACCAGAAAGGGAAGGTGATAGATACTGTGCAGAAGGGGTATATGATTAACGACAAGGTGCTTCGTCATGCCAAAGTGGCGGTTGCACAGTAATAACCGGCAGCTGATAAACTGTTTGCCGAACCGCTCAATTTAAAGAAACATGGCAGAAAAAAGAGATTATTACGAGGTACTTGGTGTTGCCAAAAACGCCACGGCAGATGAAATAAAGAAGGCCTACCGTAAGATGGCCATTAAATATCATCCCGACAAGTATGGCGACAAGCCCGAGTCGGAGCGAAAGGCTGCTGAAGAGAAATTCAAAGAGGCGGCCGAGGCTTACGACGTGCTCAGCGATACGGAGAAGCGTCAGCGTTATGACCAGTTCGGCCATTCCATGGGACCTCAGGGATTCGGAGGCGGAGGCGGCAACTACGGTTTCGGCGGAGGCGGCATGTCGATGGAAGATATATTCGCCCATTTCGGCGATATATTCGGGGATATGGGTGGCTCGTTCGGTGGTTACAGCTCCGGCGGTCGCGGTCGTCAGCCCCGCAAGCATGTCAATAAAGGTACCGACTTGCGTATTACGGTGAAGGTTACCCTTCAGGATATAATGAACGGCGTGGACAAGAAGCTCAAGTTGCCGCGTATGGTTGCCTGCTCCCATTGCAATGGCACGGGAGCCAAAGACGGCACGGCATTCAAGACTTGTGAACGTTGTCATGGCACCGGGTATATCAACACCGTGCAGCAGACCTTCATGGGGCCGATGCAGAGTCAGAGCGTCTGTCCTGACTGTAATGGCGAGGGGAAGGTGATATCGGAGACCTGCCAGTATTGCGGAGGTTCGGGCGTAGAGCGTAAGGAAGAGATTGTATCGTTCCGCATACCGGCCGGTGTGGAGGATGGAATGACCCTTACCATGAGAGGGCAGGGCAACGCTCCGCGCCATGGCGGCGTGAACGGCGACCTGCTTATAGTCATACAGGAAGAGAAGAATTCCGAACTTATACGCGATGGAAAAGACCTTATCTACAATCTGATGCTCGACTTCCCTACTGCAGCTTTAGGAGGATCGGCCGAGATTCCGATGGTAGACGGACGTGCAAAAGTGAAGATCGCTGCCGGAACTCAACCTGGCAAGGTGCTCAGACTTCGTGGCAAAGGTTTGCCCGAATTCAACAACAACGCCTCCAAAGGAGACTTGCTTGTAAATGTCATGGTTTACGTGCCCGAGAATCTCAGCGAAGGGGAACGAAGCGCGATAGAGAGCCTGAAAGACTCCTCCAACATCATGCCTTCGGCCTCGACCTCCCAGCGCATATTCTCGCGTCTGAGGCATATATTCAACAAAGAGAACAGGGGAGAATAAGACCTCGCTTCATAAAAAGATCCCGCCGATGTCTGAATTTCAGATATGGCGGGATTGTTTTATTTGCAGTATATTTTAGCGGTTTCTCCGGTGGAGGCTTTCAACATATATATTCCCGCCTCCGGCAGGATGAATCCGTCTCCATATGACAGGCGATGTCCTTGCGTGTCATAGAGGGTTGCATTGTATATGGTGCTGAGGGTTCTTCCTTCCAATCGGTACCAACGTCCGGTTGCGTCGCCGGTTAAAGTTTTCACTTGGCTTTCATTCCTTTCGACGGTGACTTCTATAAGATTTCCCTTTTCGGATATCAGCGTCAGAGCGAAAGAGGTTGGATTTCCATCCCAAGTAAGGAATGCAGGATCGGATAGCGGTGTGAATTTATCATAGCCGTATACTGTCGGAAAGGCATCGGTGTCGCGCGTTTCGGGATACAGATCTCGGTCAGCCTCTATAAGGTCTACCCTCTGATGGTCGGGGTCGTTGTTCACTGTATTCTTTTCCCATATATCGCTGTCGAAATCAATGTGCCATATAAGCAGTCCGTGTCCGGGCAGGAAACTGTCGTAACCTTGTTGCTGGCGGTTTTCGAACAAAAAGAACTCGTTCGGACTATCACCGGTTACCATATACGCGCAGTTGGAGTCCGGAAGAGGTTCGATCGGTATATACCCCGTGTCGAGAGGTTTCGGGTCGAGCCATCCGAGGGCGTAGCGTTCAAACGATGAATAATAGGGTGGAGTGCGTCCTTCGTTGTTATAGGGTCCGCTGTCCATCGTAGACCATTCACCCGGGGTGAAGGCCTCGTTGTAGACTGTGGTATAAAGATCCGGAAGCCCGAGAACGTGGCTGAATTCATGTACGAAAGTTCCGATTCCGGCCGGCCGGTCGTAATTCCCGGCGAGTTCGTTGGTGCAGGCATAGTGGTTCAGCGTTACACCGTCGTGGATATATCTGTTTTCCGGCTTCGCCTTGATGAGTTCATATGAGTGAGGCCATACATTTGCTGAGCGGGCGGTATCCGCTTCACCATAACCGGCATATATTATGAATACATTGTCAACTATACCGTCTCCATCGGTGTCGTATCTGGAGAAATCAATCTCGTCATCAAGAATCTTTGCCGCATCGATAACCATTTCGTGAGCATACGGTTCATTGCCATAATAATTGTTCCTGCCATAATAGAAACGTTTATTGGGCAAATCGACTGGTCCGTATACATCGAAAACGGGCGCGAATTTACCTCCGGAGTTCGATATGAAGAAGTCTCTTACAGAACCGGTGGCCCCATATTCAGAGAATCCTTCTTTATTCAGCATGTCTGAGAAAAACTCCTTCGGGTTTTCTATACTGAATTTTGTATCGGAGTAATTGCACAAAATGACGAGAGTATGTTTTTCGCCCATGGCGGTCAGAGGTGAGTCGCAAAGACCGATTCTACCTTTTGTATCCGAAGCGGATATTTTGTTGTATGGGGTTATATCGTCGACTTTTTCCCTCACGATTCGTTCAAATGCCTTTATCGTGTTGGCCGGATTGTAATTCCTGAGGAAAGCATGCTCATCTGCCTTGCGGGTAGGGATTGAGGAAATCATCATATCGGAAGGAACCGGATAACCATCCTTGTCGAGCATGGCGTAGCGGCACTCCCCCGATAGGAGCGCCATAAGAGGATACCCCTCTGCCGACATAAGGTAGTGGTGCGTGCGGCCGCCAACAATCCGGACCTTTATTATAGATCCGTCAGGTTGGCGATAATCTATCGTTCCGGGCCATGCTTTCACGGCAAACATCGAGATAGCCGGGAGAGTGAGCAGTGTTATGGAGAAAAGAAGTCTTGTCATGAAAAAAAAGATTGCTATATGAATAACGTAGATTCACATAGCAAATTACATTTGAAAGGGAAGGAGAGTTTTAAGTACGTTTACCACTCGTAGGCTATCGAGAGGCCGAGACCGTTTATGGCCCGGTCTGTATAATAACCGCTCCAGTAGTTTGAGGTGAGCAGCTGATAGCTTACTCCGAAGTCGATGGCCTGTTTGGTTTTTTCTTTGTTTACCGGAACCTTAATGCCTATGGATGGCTTGAGATAGAAGTATTCCTGATTTGTCAGGTATCCCTGGTTTATGCGCAGATAATCTTTGCCTACCAAGAACGAACATCCTGCCTTTATGTCGATATACAGACCGGTGTTGTTGCCCCACGGAGTGAATCGGAAATCGGTGAAGAGAGGTATCATCACACCTGTTGTGCGGGACTGACGGTCGATGTATCCGGGTTGGTTCCAGTAGTCGGGAGGTACATTGTCGTCCTGATGTGAGAATACGACCGACACACCGAGGCCAACCCCCATATAGAACCATGAGTTGTACTGCATACCCTGTGAGGTTGAAACTTCCAGAAAATCAGCTTCGATGTTGCCGAGGCCTTTTATATATGAAGCCTCCACAAATCCTTTGTAACGTGGCGAGCCGTTGAGCGGTGCCTGCAGAACGTTGGCTACCTGGTTGGCGATATTGTAATACTGCGCATGAGAGGCAGTCGGGATAGCGGCAAGAGTCAGAGCGGCGATAGCGTAAATCTTTTTCATAACCAAACTTATTTTTAGATATAACGCGCCACGTACCGCCAAAGTTCCGTATAGCTTCCGTATAAGGGTTCAAGCAGTGATATGGGATATTTATATTTGCGAGGTTAGCGGAATTTAGCTAACTTGCGTTCCTAACGAGAAATTACTTTAACTAAGAGAATGTTTGGATTTAACTTCCATTCACGCGAAGAGGATTTTTTGAGATGTTTCCGCAAGTTGAGGAGGGCGCGGTGCGGGCACCGTAACCGACGAAATCTTGGCGCGAACAGCCAAAAAAGACCTTCGGGTGATGGAAAGAATTTACCATTCATCTCTCAAATATAAATTCGTGTTAAATCCAAACATTCTCTAAAATAATATAAGAAATGAAAATCAGAACAATTGCGACTGCGGCGTTTCTCCTTTCAGCCACCGCATTCACTACTGTCGTCATGGCCGAGAAGATCGGTGTGGTAGTGATAGGAAGCGACGGGGTGATAAGCGAAATCGAGTTCCCGCAGTTGGACCGTATGGAAATAGGTGCCGGCGCGCTTACGCTGACCGATGTCTCCGGGAAGTCGACAAGCGTAGACTATCTCGATATAGAGAGGGTCGAGATCGGGGCTGCCGTGACCGGAGGAAGCGGTGTATCGGATATCGCGTCAGACGGCACGATCAGGGCATGGCCTGTGCCGGTAAAGTCCGAATTCAATGTGGCCGGTGCTCCGGAAGGAACCCAAGTGACTGTCTATAACCTTGCCGGGAGCAAGGTTGCCGCAGGTGCAACAGACAAAGGTACTCTTGCACTCGACCTTTCAGGATTGAATGGTGGCACGTATGTGGTAACAGTAGGTAAATATTCTTTCAAAATAATCAAGGAATAAGATAAAATGAAACTGATAAACAATATAATAGTATCTGTGATGGCCGCCGCCACACTTTCGATGTCCGCCCAGACTGCGGACTACAATACGATGTACCTTATCAAGGGTGATCGCGTGGTAGGTAAATATGGAGTGGATGAGGTGGATTATGCAAGCTTCAAACTTCCGCAAGGAGTGATAGCCGATGAAATATGGCTCAATGTCGACAATGTGGGCAAGAATAATGTAACCTATACCGTAAATACACTTGAATCGACTACAATTTACGCCCATGGCATAGTGCCTTATTGCGAGGCCAATTATATCGCTCTCGATTCCTTCGGTATGCCTATCGACGACCTCTCCCCCGATGAAAGATTGCAGGTGTTGCAGAGTTACCTTCCGTATGTAGGATACCTCGGTGTGGGCACTATAACCGCCACGATGAAAGATTATGCCGAGGATGGTCTCGGGAGTAGGTTTTCAGTGATTCCCGGTTACAAGTACTATCTATGTGCCTGGGAAGTGGACCCGGTAACCCAGCGGCCTCTCAATACATTCGTATATACGGAATTCAAAACTCTTGATCCCGGAGAAAGCTCAGCTACGCTCGATGTCTCGTTCAAGCGCCAGAATGAAGAAGGCCTTGCATTCAACGTTACAGGCAGCGACGACATATTGTATGTCATGACCGCTTATGGCATAAAGAGTGTGATGGAGGCTTATATCGGAGTTTACGGCATGGATTACCTGATGGGTACATTCGGTCAGAAAATGACGATTTCGTCTCTTCAGGGCGAGGGAGACCTTGGCAACGGCATAGAAGCCGCCACGTGGCCCGCATACGACAGCGGAGAGTACGTACTTTATGTAAGAGGTTATGATGCCCAGGGAGATATGATCGAGGCAGAGGCGACAGCCATATTCGAGGCTCCCGAAAACGAGGGCCCCGAAATCAATATCCTTGACCGCTCCAAGAATGCCGACGGAACGGTAAGTGTGAACTTCGAGGTAGTTCCGAGCAATGTTTCGGAAGCGTATGTGCGTCTGATGACAGAGAATGATGTAGACGATTATGTAAATGACGGCTGGGAGCTTTATGAATTGGCCTCTACAAGTCAGGCTACCGACATTTATGACGATATACGGGCTAACGGGGAATATACTTTCAGGGCAGAGAATCTCAGCGAGGAATGGTATTCGCTTCTGATTTATGCCCGTGATGCCGACGGAGCGAGAACTGTTCAGCGCATCAGCTTCAATATCCTGCCCGGTTCAGAATGGTATGACTATGCTCCGGTGCATGTGAAATCACTGCGTAAAGCAGCAAAGCGCGGAATGGCGAAGAGCCGTCGTCCCGCTTTCGATCGCGTGAAGTAAACAAGCCTATAAATCCAGAATAATAAAGATGCCCGGCGGTGTATGAAGCCGGGCATCTTTATTATCTTATGTCGGTGGCTATATCATCGGGGAGTAAGCCGGATATATCTGGTTATCGGAAGATGACGTAGAGATGCTTTCGCGCTTTTATATTTCGATAGAGCGTATGGATTCCTCTATTTTTTTCAGGGCATGATGGTAGGATGCCTTAAGTGCGCCTACGGAAGTACCGAGTATGTCAGACATGTCCTCATATTTCATTTCATCGAAATATCTCATGTTGAAGACCAGCCGTTGTTTATCAGGCAGTTTGGCGATTGCCTTCTGGAGTTCTTTCTGCAGTTCATCGCCGTCGAACCAGGGGTCGGCCTCAAGATTATTCAGAAGGAATGAATCTTCCGCCGTGTCGGATATCTCGTGTTTATTGCGTTCCTTGTTAAGGAAATTGATCGATTCGTTAATGGCAATTTTGTAAAGCCATGTGGAGAGTTTGGCCTCACCGCGGAAATTGTGGATGTTGTTCCAGGCTTTCAGGAAAGTGTTTTGGAGAAGGTCATTGGCATCATCATGAGAGAAGACCATCTTTCTGATTTGCCAGTAGACCGGCTCCCCGAAAGTGCGCATCAAGGTGCGAAACGCGTCGTTAGCGCATTTCGGATCCTGCAGTTGTCTCACGAGTTCTTTCTCGTCTATGGGCGGCGTGTATGCCATACGAAAGCAAATTTAATAAAAAATGCCCAATAATCCTATTAAACAGTCTCTAAACGATAAGATCTCCGCATAAAACAGCCGTAGCCACTTTCACAAGTGGCTACGGCTACATGTTTTCCATAATACTCTTTAACTAACCTAACATCATGAAACGAATTTCTTACTTTCGAAATTAAAACACCGGTATGATTAGAATGGTTCACTTTTCTTTGAAAAAAATTATCCGTACTCTTGGTATTATAGGAATAATTGGAAACAACAGGTTCTTAAACTCGAACTCCCGACTGACGGAACTAACCGCCGGAGATATCTAAAAATATGATTTTATGGTTAAACCATTGATGTCTATGATTGTCATTGATATTGTAAGGGCGCGATGTACTTGTTTGATATGGTTCAAGCCTTTGCAATTTAAGGATTTATCATTATGAAAAGAGAAAGCTATATAGAGGATAAAATAGGACGTGAAACGCCATTCCGTGTGCCGGACGGGTATTTCGAATCGTTCATAAAGGAGATGGAGGAAAAGTTACCTCCCTACCCGGAGGTTCCAAAGCCGATGAAATTGTCGACTTGGCATCGTGTGCGTCCATATGTTTATCTGGCCGCCATGTTCTGCGGTATCTGGTGTATGATGAAGATATTCTATACCGCTACGTCAATAACCTCTCCGCTTGAGGCTCCTGCCGAACATATCGCTATGATAATGGAGAATCCCTCGGACTATGGAGTGGATATGAATTCCTCCTCTCAGGAAGACTTCGCAGTGGAGATGGAGGTGGCGGACAGTTTCGAGTCGGCCTCCGAACTGCAGGAAGCTCTTGACCGGGAGTTTGAATAAAATCAACACTTACTTATAATAATATGAAAAGACTGTTAGCGATTGTAATGATGATCGCTGTGGCATTGGGAACTACGGTTCTCTATGCCCAAGACAAGAAAAAACATGGAGGTAAATCTCATGCCGAAATGCGGAAGGAGATGCGCGACTACAAGCTGAAATTCCTTTTGCAGGAGATGGAATTGAACGATGACAGCGATACCAAGGCTAAATTCTCCGAATTGTTCATAGAACATTTCGATACCCAGGGTAAGTTGTTCAAAGAGAAACGCCAGGCCAAGAAAGCCCTCGAGGCCAAGAGCAATCCTTCCGATGCCGATTATCAAGCATACCAGAAGGTGGAAAAGAGCGTAAAAGAACGCGAACAGGCCGCCGACCGGCAGTATCGCGGTAATCTTGAAAAAATACTTTCGCCCAAGCAACGCTATAAATTGCAGCAGGCAGAAGACAAGTTCAGGGATAAAATGCAAGAGATGCGGGCAAAAAAAGGCCACGGCCGACGCAAATAACGGCACGATTCCAAACACTCTCATAAAAACGAAATAATATGAGACAATTTTGTAATTATAAAGAATACGGAAGGAGGGCCCCGGCCCTCCTTACTGCTTTATTATCAGTAGTATTTTTAGTCTCTCCGATATCGGTCGAGGCCGCATCGAAGAGCAAGGCTAAAACATCGACAGGTAAAGTTGCAAAAGTGAAAAACACATTCAAGACACCTGATTTCGCATTCCCGAAAGTGGTCGCGGCGAATGCCCGCGAGGCTTACACGTCTGCTGTAGCAGCCAACGACTGGTCTACGGCTCTACAAGCGGCAATGCAGCTATGTGTGGTCGAAGGCCAGTTGCACTCCGAGCCGGCGGATTCCTGTATGAACATATTGGGAGAGGTGGCCGACAAGGGGACGGCTCCCTACAACGCTCTCGCCACGATGATGCAGGCACGTGTGCTTGCGGATTATTACGAAAACAACAGATGGCAGATAGACCAGCGCAATATCCCTGATACGGATGTGCCTGAACAGATATCGTTGTGGGATAAGAATATTTTTGCCAAGAGAGTATCGGAACTTGTGAAAAAGGCTCTTGATCAGTCTGCTTCTCTCTCCGGTACACGGCTGTCAGATTACGGCAATCTGATAGAAAACGCCGATAAGGCCGCCTCTTATGGTTTCACTCTCGGTGATTTCATGAATCTGAAAGCGTTGGATTATCTTGACAATTTCGCCGATCGTCCTTCCGGCAACAAGATTCCATTCACGCTTCCCGATTCCGACAAGGGGGCGCAGACCGATTCTTCTATATGGAGTTATATGACCCTGATCGCAGATAGGTGGATGGGTTCATTGAGTCGCCAGACAACGGGTCCGTTGGCAATCACCATACTTGACAAATGTGAGCCGTTTGGAAGCTCTGCCGTCAAAAATACGTGGAACAATGGCAACGGATACGATGAATCATTGGTAGCCTACTACAGAAAATGGACGGATTTTTACGAAGGCACCGAAACAGAGCAGCCTATCCTTGTGAGGCTTGGCGACCGTTTGAAAGAGGATAAGGCCAGAAAGGAATTTATGGCATCTGCCGAAAAGAGCCTGCAGAGTTATCCCAAGGGGCTTTATGCTCCTAATCTCCGATATTGTGTGGAGTCGATGAAAATGACAAACATATCGGCGAGAATCGAGGTAAACAATCTTCCGGACCATGAGATTCCGGTGAGTCTGCGGGTGCGCAATCAGCAGCAGATGTGGCTCCATGCCGTGAAAATTCCGGAAAGTAAATGGAACAGCGACATCAGTGTCAGGGATGTACCCGGGGTAGGCAAGGTGGCTGCATCACTTAAAGTTACCATTGGAGAGACGACACCTTTCAGTGCCGATACTGTGGTAAATCTTGAAAGTCTCCCATGTGGCGTTTACGCTCTGATCGTTACAGATCGGGAGGATATACGCAGCTATAAGAAAGACTATGCTGACAACAGACCGGCTTTATTCCGTGTTACATCTATCGCTGCAGCCACCGAGCGTGATTTACCGATGGCTGACAAAGATAGGAATACTTTTGTATATGCGGTAGATGCCGTGAATGGCGCTCCCGTCGACAATGCCGTTGTCAAGACTTACGAAAGATTGCCTTGGAACAGACGTACAGGCAACAACGGGTTCCGTCTTGTCTCTTCAACCGAGACCGATATGGATGGACGTGCATCCATAGGTGCCGAAGAAGTGAAGAAAGTATCAAGGCTTGAGATATCGAAAGGTGATGATAAGCTTGTAACCGAGGCATATCTGTATCCTATGAACCGCCATGAACAGGCAGGTAGCGATGCAGCTCTCTTCCTTGACAGATCCATCGCGAAACCGGGTCAGAAAGTGGAATTCGAGGCTGTGTTCTACACCCATGTCGGTAACAGTTTCTCGCTGTCGCGGGATCAAAATGTAAAAATCGCTTTGCGTAACGCATCTAATGTAGTGGTTGATACACTCAGCATGCGAACCGACCGCTATGGAAACGTCTCTTCATCGTTCATCATTCCCGACAAAGGAATGCTGGGCCGATGGAGGATAGAGGCTTCTTTGGCCGATGAAAGCAAAAAGATAATAGGGTATGCCGACATTTCAGTTGAGGAATACAAGACTCCGACTTTCAGTGTGGTTGTGGAAACGGAGTTCGGTATCGGAACAGTAGCTAAAGGATTGCCGGAAGAAATCAAGATAAAAGGAAGCGCACGCACTTATTCCGGGATGCCGGTTGCAGGCGCGCAGATTGATTTGACAGTCAACTATATCCCCTGGCGTTTCTGGTTCAGCCCCATAGGAAACGCACGGTTCAGCACCGGGGCTGTTACTGATTCGGAGGGCAAGTTCGAGATAACGCTCCTCAACTCAAATCTTAAAGACACCCCCTTCGCGTGCGCCTCTTACTCGGTGGAGGCATCTGTCACTTCGCAGGCCGGGGAGACTCAGCGTGGAGACTGCAGGTTTACGTTCGGCAGCGCCGAAGCCATAGTTCCGGAGATACCGGCGCGTATGCAGGTAGCCTCCGACAGCGTGCGTTTCAATGTGCCTGTACGAGACATGCTCGGTATGCCTCAGATAAGAAAGGTAGAATATATCCTGTACCGTATTACCGATAAAGAAGGGCACACCTCAGTATCAGATAAAATATGCAGTGGCGAATTCCAATCTCCGGCATTTTCATTGCCGGCGGCTAAGCTACCCTCAGGAAAATACAAACTTGAATTCGGGCTTGCCGATGTCGGGAATCAATCAGAGATAAAGGTAAGCGACGCTGCCAAGAGCGAAGCGGAGTTTGTTATTTGGCGTGAAGATGATGTCCGGCCTCCGGTGCAGACGGCGTTGTGGGTGCCTGAAAACCGGATTGTGGCTCCGGATCAAGGAAATACGACCTCAATTACAGTAGGTTCCGCATTTGCCGACCAGCACATTCTTTGTATCGTTGCAACTCCGGATGAAGTGGTGTCGCGCAATTGGTATATGCCGGAGGGAAGGAATCTCAGAATCGACGTTCCATCTCCTGCTGATGATTCAAGAACGTTTATACGACTTATTGCCGTTCGCGACAACAAACAATATACAGAAGAGATCACAGTCCTTCCCGCCTCTTCGCGCAAGGAGCTGAAATGTCAGACAGTCTCATTCCGCGACAGGCTTAATGCGGGCGATAAAGAAAAATGGTCTTTCCGTTTCAGCAAGGCAGAAGAAGGCGTTCCAGAGATATCGGCTATGGCCGTCATGACAGACAAGGCTCTTGATTCCCTGGTGCCGTTCAACTGGATTTTCAATCCCCGGAAATGGACGTCATGGTATTCGGCGGCTGAAATCAACTGGGTTCCGAATGGAACACGCAGTTCTTATATATATGGCAGATCTCCTGTTGCATACAAATCATTCCATTTTGCATTGCCCGACTGGATTTATAATACAGCGGTCAGCAGAGAAGTCTTATATGATGTTGTTTTGACGGAAGCTCCAATGACTGAGGGTACTATGGTAGCGCGTTCCATGGTAAGGAATGAAATGAAGATGAGCAAGGCTGAGAATACAGCAGACTATGGTGCGGTTGAAGAAGCTGAGGAAGAGATTGCGGATGACTCTGCCCCTGTCGCAGGTGCAGGGGGTGCCGAAGCCCCGGACTCGTCTGAGTCTCCGGATGTACCTTTGCGGGAGTCGGAAATGCCGGTAGCATTCTTCCGTCCTTCACTTGTTTCAGACCATGACGGTATTGTGAACGTGGAGTTTGAGGTACCCGATTTCAACACTACATGGAAATTCCAGATTCTCGGCTATGACAGCGCTCTTCAGAGTGCCATGACAACGCTCGACGCGGTCAGTGCCAAGCCTGTGATGGTTCAGATGAACGCTCCACGGTTCGTGCGCACATCCGACCGGATAGTTCTCGCGGCTACATTGTATAACAATACCGAACGCAACCTTCCTCTTGGCGGACGCATTGAAGTCGCCGATCCTGTTTCAGGTAAAGTATTGGTCGCAAAGGATTTTAAAGCGACTGATGCCGCTCCGTCGTCGGGCAGAGTCATAACCCTGGAATATGATGTGCCTTCAGACCTGAGTCTTCTCGCCATAAGGGCTTATGCTCTTTCGGAGGGTAACAGCGATGGGGAGCAGGCTCCGTTGCAGGTATTACCCAGCTCGTCGCCTGTGGTGGAATCCACTCCTTTCTATCTCGCGCCGGGTGAAAAGGAATTCAAAATAAAGTTGCCCGAATTCCCCGGAAAGTCGTCTGCAACGCTTACGTACTGCGACAATCCGCTATGGTATTGTGTAACGGCATTGCCCTCTCTTGCCGGCGATACCGGTGCCGGTATAATGTCGGTGCTCCGTTCTCTCTACGGTAATTGCATAGGACTTGGCCTGATGGAGAAATATCCCGCTCTGAGGTCTGGACTCAAAGAGATGATAGAGTCCGATTCCAATGGCGAGACAACGATACTCAATTCACCGCTTCAGAACAATCCGCAGCTGAAGATTGCCGCTTTGTCAGAAACCCCGTGGGTCAATAAAGCCGAATCCGAGACGTTGCGCATGCATTCGCTGGGCGAATTGCTCGACAGCACCGCCGGAAATCGCAAGATAGCCGATATAATAGACAAGTTGCAGGCCTTGCACCGTTCCGACGGCGGCTATGCCTGGTGTCCGGAAGGAAAATCATCGATGTGGGCCACTTCTCAGGTATTGCTTTACAATGCCATGTTGGGCCGTTTCGGATACATGCCATCAGAAAAAGGATACCGGAATAATCTTACACAGGCTATAGAATACGTGGAAAGAGAATGGCTTGACGGATTCAAAAAACATAAGCCCACCGATTCCGACATCGAGTCTCTGCGCGATTTCCTATATGTAAGAAGCTATTACAAGCAGGCCGGTATGTTGCCTCGGGAGAGTTCGGAATTCAGGAAATATGCCGCGAAATGTCTTAAGCTTGTGGCGGCTAACTGGCGAGGCTATGATATTTATGACAAGGCTACAGCCGCAACTTTGTTGGCTCGCGAAAACGATATGGTTGAAGCGCGTACAATACTTAATTCCTTAAGTCAGTTCTCCACCCGCACCAAGGAGAGAGGCATGTGGTTCGACTCACTTTCGGGAGGTGCGTTCTCGCCATGGAACAAACTGATAACAACAACTCAGGTTCTTGAAGCATATATCGATATAGCCCCGGAATCGGCTGATGTAGATTCGTTGCGCCAGTGGCTGTTGCTTCAGCGTCAGGCCGAAGACTGGTCTGATATGTCGTACGGAGCCGAACTCGTGCAAGGTGTGCTTTCATGCGGTGCGGATTGGAGCGCATTTTCATCGCGACCCCAGATCACTGTAAGAGGCAAGAAAATCGTTAAGGATAGTGATATGCCTCCCTATGGAGAGGTAACGATCAATCTCGACACAAAGAAAGCCTCGGGTGCGACACTTTCTATAAAACGAGATGCGGATTCCCCGGCATGGGGCGGTGTGATATGCCAATATATCGCTCCGATAGACGATGTGAAGGCATCCGGCACCATAGATGTGAGGGTCCGCAAAGATATATATCTGCTTCGCGAAGAGAATGGAGAACAGAAAGCCATCCCGTTCTCCGGAGAAGGCGATGGAATTGCACGCAAGGGCGATCTGGTGAGAGTCCTCCTCACCGTGGAGAATGAGCGCGATATGGAATATGTCGTGCTTGCCGACGAACGGGCCGCTTGTCTTGAACCCGTGGAGGCTCTGTCGGGGAGCGATATGATAGACAGTGTATGGCTCTACAGGGAAATGCGCAATGCCGTAACAAATTTCTTCATTCCTTACCTGCGTAAAGGAAGTTTCCAGATAAGCTATGACTGCAGATTGTCTCAGGAAGGGAATTTCACAGCCGGTATAGCCACACTGCAGTCGCAGTATGCTCCGACGCTGACAGGGCACTCCGCAGGAAAGAAAATCAATGTCTTGTCAAGATAAGGCCATTGCCTACAGTTAAGCCTAAAAAGCAGAATCGGGCAGATTTGTCGGTAAGACAACTATAAATCTGCCCGAGACTGCTTTTTTTTTCAAAAATTATTATTAATATTGTAGCTGACAAGTGGCATTTATGAATTGACCGGTGTATAATTGGGGTGAATGGCCGGGATATTTTCATAAAGAATACTCGCAACTGAGAATAGAATATTACCAAATCACATAATAATATGAGAAAAGTTTTACTTGGATTAATGTCCGGAATGGCGGCCCTTGGCGCCTTTGCCGAGGTTTCGACTCCGACATACTTTACCAGCGACTTCGTCGACCAGATGTACAATAAGAATTACGGTACTCCCCAGGGGTATACTACCTATGGTGTGGATGGAACCATTGAGGCGGACTGGGCCAGATACTTTAAAGGATACACCCCAACCAATGCATACATGTTCCTGTCGTGGGGTGGCAGTACCGCCGCAGCATGTTCTCCCTGTGGATTTACCGGTGCTTCGGGTGCTGTCCCTTCAGACCAGTGGCTTATAACTCCGGAGTTGACCGTCGAGGATGATGTGGCGATGTTCTGTTACTCGATCATGCAGACAGGTAAGGGGGGCACGCAGAGAATCTCTCTCTACGTATCCGAGGGAGGAACATCTAAAGAAGATTTTACCAACGTTTACAACGGAACTTTTACCGGAAAAGCCAATGATATCTATACCGGCATGCGGCTTTTTGTACTTGAAGGATACAAAGGGAAGAAGATCAGGGTTGCCTTGGTGAATCATGATAACACTTCGGGACTGATCGGTTTCTATGATATTGTCGCTTGTCAGTATTATTCGAAGGTTGGTAACGCCGATGAACTTGACTATGTGATACTTCCCGATAATTATGACAATAAGGCCTTAGGTGTGCAATACTCTATCTCCACGCCGATAGAAGTTAACGGTTATAAGGCTGTACTCCGTACGGACAATGGTTTCGAGACCACGTATGTCAATTCATCGGTTTTGAAAAAAAACAAGGTGGTCAACAGCAGTTTCGTATTTCCGGAAGCCATTGACATGCAGGGTGCGAAAGAGCAGGGCTATACCATCACGATAACACCTAACGACGAGAGCCTTCAACCTACCGTTATCAAAGGAAAGCTGGCATTGGCCGAATCAAAATATGAATCATCGGCACTTGTGGAGGAAATCACCGGTTCGTGGTGCGGCTGGTGTCCTCGCGGTATCGCATTTATGAATTACTATCAGGATAAATATAACTCGCTCGGCAAAGGTAAGGTGATACCTCTTATGATCCATGACGGCGACATGATGCAGGCTGATGCGACCTATCTGACTCCCATTATGACCCGTATGGGTAAGTTCAGTTCTCAGGTGGGCTATCCTATGGCTCTTGTAAACCGTGCTACGGCAGGTGATCCGGGAGAAGTGGATGTCGAAGGCGCCATGGCATCGTTGTCTTATGGACATCTTAATATTCTTGAAGCCGGTCCGGACGCTGCGGATAATACAAAAATCCGAGTGCGCGCCGGTAGCAAACTTTCATTTTCAACTTCGGCGTCTCCTGTAAATCTGGCTGTTGTCCTGATGGAGAACGGAGTGCATGGAAATACAAACGACTGGAATCAGATAGACTACTATGGACAGTATGGAGAATCGGCGGTGGCTCAAGCCTATGGAGAGGATCTGGTACCCTATTTCAGCCTGTTCCTTAACCGCACTACAATCGATCCGGCTTCTCGCTATCCGTGTGTTCCTTATAGTGAAATGAAATACAATGAAGTTGTGCGCGCCATATCTCCCTCTTACAGCGGTAAGGCCCTGGAAGGCGGATGGACTGCCGGAGAGGTTCGTTCCGATGATCTTCTGGTAGATATAACCGATGATGTGCAGGATATAACCAATTGCGCCGTAGTCGCTATGCTCATAGGGCCTAACGGCAACATCATAGGTAGCGACATCCTCGATTATGCAGATTGGGCAGAAAGCTTGGAAGGCTCAGGTGTGGTCTCGGCCGTTTCGGAGGCTCTGAAACTGACAGTAATGCCGGTAGCCGGCGGTCTCGGAATCAAACTTAACGAGAGCGCACGTGTAAGCGTGTGGAGTGTGGACGGAACCAATCTCTTTACCGGAGATATGCAGCCCGGCGAGCATATCCTGAGCGTAGCCAAAGGCCGCACGGTAATCGTGAAGGCCGAAGGTGCCGGCAAGACAGCCGTCGCCAAGGTCGTTATGTAAATTTTGATTGTCTCCAAAGTAAAAGCCGCAGGGATCGTCTCTGCGGCTTTTACTTTTTTTGTGAGTCGTTTAGGTATAGGGTTTAATTAGCTGTTCTGGCGATTTGTCAGACCAGGTGTATTTGTCCTGTTGGAAAATACTTCCAATTTTATAATTCGATGCTTTTTTTTATTCGATAAATACGAAATTATTAAAAAAATATATTACCTTAGCTGAGCGATTCCGGTATGCGACAACGCTGGACAATGTTTTAATATATAACAAATATGACAAAAAATCTACTTTTCGTAACAATGGCATTCATGGCTCTACCGACCATAGCCATGCAGCAGGAAGCCACTCCTATCTACAAGGTGTGTAAGGCAGTGACACCACCTAATGAAAATGACGAAATTATTTTTTATGTGCCCGACGGTGAACTGACTTTCTTCAGCCGTAACTGCACCGAGTTCGCTAACGACTACTGGGAGGGTTTGAAGCGCAATGATATCAAGGGTTCTGTAGTGCGCCAGGTATCCACGGCAGATGGCACTCTCTATTTTTCCAACCCGTTGGCAGATTTCACCATGCTGAGCTATCTGAAAGGAAGCTACGACTCCGATGGCTCAATTGTGATTGAAGGCCCGCAGTTCGTATATGATGAATATGACGACTGGACCGAGGAGGTGATCAAAATGTATATGTTGCCCATGAAGCGTGTGGTTAATGAAGAGGGCAAGGGTACGTATATGGCCACCGATGACATGAAATATGTGCTAAAGAAGACCGATACCGGTTATGAAGCGGCAGATCCGGAGATACTTCTCGGCCTCGCCGCTTACGGAGAGCTGGCCGACATGGATGGAAATCCCACAGGTGAGACGGGCTATGCATGGATGGGCTACGGCGAATCCGGCATACAGTTGACAGCTCATGCGGTTGAAAATGGAGTCACGCCTCCCGCGGATGCGGTTCTTGACAAATGGGTTTTCAAGGATCCATACGAAACCGCGTTAATCGGTGTCGCGCTCCATGGTGATGATATATATATTCAGGGAATCGACCGTGGAGTGCAGGATGCCTGGGTAAAGGGTAAGATTTCCGACGGAAAAGTGACAATACCATCCGGTTCCTATATCGGTATAAATCCCACCATCGCATATTATTCCTATCTGTGGGGTACAACTATCGAATATGAATATGATGAGGATGAAGAAATTATGAAAGGCTCCCCCAATGTGGAAGCGGTGTTCGAATATGATGCCGAGGGCAAAAAACTTGAGCTCGTGGACGGATATGCCATCTGTTCGATGCCTGAAGACTTTTACCTGCTTACAATTTACGAGGATGTGGAGATTTATGGTCAGGAGCGTAATATCAACACACCTCCGGCCAATCCATATGAACTTGAAGTGGAGCCTTGGGACGATTATTTCGAGGCCGGCAGGATTGCATTCAGAATTCCCGTCGTAGATAATGAGGGTTGTGTGCTTGAAACCGACAGGCTTTATTACCGTATTTATATAGATGGTGAGGTTTACATCTTCACTTCTGATGAGTATCCTCATTTTGAAATAGAGAACGATATGGTGAACATGCCCTATGGCCAGTATGACAACTGGGATATCTTCTGCAGTGGCAACTACCATGAAATCTTCTTCCACTTCGAACTTCCCGAAGAAGGATGCGGAGTGCAGTCTGTATATATCAACGAAGAAGGAAAAGAGCTTTGCAGCGAAATTGTGACTGGTGCGGACTCCGGTGTGAATTCAACGCGGATTCATGGAGAGGAAGCATCATGTACGTTCTACAATCTTCAGGGCCATGTCGTAGATCCTACCTGCAAAGGACCGGTTATCTGCCGAATCGTATACAAAGACGGCACGGTCAAGACTATCAAGACAATGCGCGTGGGCAAATAAAGCTGACGTAAGGAATAATAACGGGAGGCATTCATGTAAAATGGGTGTCTCCCGTTATTTCATACCAATGCTCACACTTCGGTTACCAGCCCCTCGCGGTTCAGTATAGTGTTCGGGAAGATGGCCGAGGCCTCTTTAAGGAATCCTTCGTCGTTTTTATAGCGGGAAGAGTAGTGTCCTGTCAGCAACCTTCCGACCTTGGCGTCGCGAGCTACGGTAGCGGCCTGCGCGGCTGTTGAATGTCCGCGCATTTTGGCTTCGAGGCAGTGCTCATCAAGATAGGTGGTCTCGTGAAAAAGAAGATTGAACCCCTCTATCTTTTCTGCAAGGCCGGGCATGTATGCCGTATCTGAAATATGGGCATAACGTCGCGGCGGGGTGGGAGGGAAAGTAAGCATATCGTTCGGCACGACAATACCGTCGGGCTTTACGAAGTCCTCTCCATTCTTTATGAGATTGAAACGGGATGTAGGAACTCCATGAAAATCGCACATGGCCCGGTTGAGATGACGTAGTCCCTCTTTCTTTTCAAACAGGTAGCCTACGGCGGGTACACTATGTTTCAATGGAACGGTCCGCACGGTGAACGAAGAATTCTCCCAGATCACATCTTCCGAGTCGGGCCGTATCACATTGAAACGTATCTCCATATCGGTATGATGGTTGAAGAAAGAGAAAATACGCTCAAGAATCTCTTTTCCCTCGCGGAAGGTATGTATGGTTATCGACCCTGTATTGCCGGACAGGGCCATCGTGCCCATAAGCCCCGGAAGTCCGAACACATGATCGCCGTGAAGATGCGTGAGAAAGATATTCGAGAGCCGTCCTATATTCAGCTTATTGCGCTGCATGGCAGTCTGAGCGCCCTCTCCGCAGTCTATCATGAAAAGGTTGCCCCGGTGCTCAAGGACGGTCGATGAAGGCTGATGACGCAGAGTCGGCTTCGCGCTGCCGCATCCCAGAGTGTGTATTATCATCAGTTTCTTTTCATTTGCGAGTAATCCTTGGCGAGGCCCCCCGCTCCGGTTTCTTTGTAAAGAGAAGGGATATCGTGTCCGGTCTGCTTCATTACCTCCACAAGACGGTCGAAAGAAACACGATGGTTGCCATCGGTAAACGAGGCGTAGATGTTCGCGTCGAGCGCGCGGGCGGCCGCGTATGCGTTACGCTCTATGCACGGAATCTGCACAAGACCGCACACCGGATCGCAGGTCATGCCGAGATGGTGTTCGAGACCCATTTCCGCAGCATATTCAATCTGAGCCACACTTCCTCCGAAAAGCTGACTGGCTGCGGCAGCCGCCATAGCGCATGCGACGCCTACTTCTCCCTGGCAGCCTACATCGGCACCGGAAATAGAGGCATTCTGCTTTACCACATTGCCGAACAATCCGGCAGTCGCCAGAGCATGTACCATCTGCTTTTCTGTAAAATTACGGGACTTCCAAAGGTGGTAGAGCACTCCGGGCACCACACCGCTGGAACCGCAGGTTGGAGCCGTGACGATAACCCCGCCAGAAGCGTTCTCTTCGCTGACCGCAAGGGCATAGGCGAATACCTTGCCGCGAGACCTCAGATTGTCGCGATATCCTTCGGCTTTCACTATGTAGGAGTGTGCCTTGCGGGCAAGATTCAGCGGCCCGGGAAGACGCCCTTCGGCTTCTATGCCTCTTTCCACTGCACGCTTCATGGTTTCCCATACCTCAACCAGATAAGGATATATCCCTTCGCCCTCGCGTTGCATCACATATTCCCAGTAGCTGCGTCCGGTGCGTTCGCAATAAGACATTATTTCCGACAACGTGTCGAGTTCGTAGATTTCTCCAAACCCTTCGTGAGGTTTGCCTTCCTCTTCAATTGCTCCGCCGCCGACGCTGAAAACCGTCCAAGAATCGGTAGGGAATCCTTGTTCGTCAAGACTCTTGAAGGTCATGCCGTTGGGATGATAGGGCAGGAATATATCGGGATGCCATACTATTTTTATCGGCATATCGGACTGCGAGAGCACATCGATGATGGCGGCGTCGGTCATGTGTCCCTTGCCGGTTGCGGCAAGCGATCCATAAAGAGTGACTTCGAATCCCTTGGCATTATGATGGGTCGCAAGAAACTGTTCCGCAGCTTTTCGTGGTCCCATGGTATGGGAACTGGAGGGACCGGTTCCTATTCTGTAAAGTTCTTTGAGTGATTTCATAAGGCAAATTTACTGAAAAATATCCAAAAACGGTAATCACACACTTCCCCTGTATCTAAATCATCATTTTTAGGTATTTTGGTATAGGGGATAATTGAGGAATTTTGTAAACTGTAAAATGAGTATCATCCGATATCATATAAACCCGCTTTTACGACGCAGCCGTATTCCGTCGCTTCTGCTCAGGAGCGTCTGTGCGGCATTGTTTGTAGTGTCGGTTTGCGGTAACATTTCAGGAATGGAGCGGACGCGACATCTTCAGGCCGATTCCATATTTTATAATGAAGGTATCGAAGGAGAGCTTCCCGAACTTAACATAACCGCCATAAAACAGCAAGACCGTCTCCGTAACGAACCGGTAAGCGGAACAGTGTTGGGTAGCGGGGAACTGCGGAGTTCGGGTGTTGTGGCCGTAAAAGGATTGTCTGAGATGGTTCCCAACCTATACATCCCCGACTATGGTTCCCGAATAACCTCTTCGATATATGTGAGGGGGATAGGTGCCAGAATGGATCATCCGGCAGTAGGGCTTGTAATCGACAATGTGGCCGTACTTAATAAAGACGCCTATGACCTTGATATACCCGACATGGCTCGTGTAGAGGTGTTGCGCGGACCGCAATCCGCTATTTATGGGCGTAATACGATGGGCGGGCTTATAAATGTATCGACGATATCCCCGTTCCGGTACCAAGGATGGAGGTTGCAGGTCACGGTGGCCAACGGACGGCAGACAAAGGGAAGCGTGGGGTGGTATCATAAATTCAATCCCCGGCATGCTATTTCGGTTTCGCTCCTTGCTAATCATCAGGGCGGATTCAGACGAAACGAATATGACAACTCTCTGACCGAACGTGAGACATCAGGCTCGTTGAGACTTAAATATCAATGGCGTATATTGCCCTCGCTTTCGCTTCAGAATGTATTGTCCACATCCTTGTTGCATCAGAACGGATATGCCTATGAATTTACCGAAACCGGGAAAATAGATTATAACGATCCGTGCCGGTATGACCGTTTTACATTAAGCGACGGGCTGACCCTTATGAAATTTCATGATGATTTCACTGCAGTGTCGGTCACTTCGTTGCAGTATATAGATGATGATCTGCTTCTTGACCAGGATTTTCTGCCTCAGCCATATTTCACTCTAAATCAACGTAAACATGAGCTGGCGATAACTCAAGACTTGACGGTCCGCTCTCCGGACAACAGTAACAATGCATATGGCTGGATAGCCGGACTCTCGGGATTCTGGAAAAAAATGCACATGGAGGCTCCGGTAACTTTTAAAAATACCGGCATCTCCGAGCTTATCGAGAAACATCGTAACGACGCCAATCCCTATTTCCCGATAGCGTGGAACACACGCTCGTTTTCTCTCGACAGCGATTTCGATGTCCCTACCTATGGGCTGGCGGTCTACCATGAGTCGAAACTTGGTTTAGGAGACTTCAAGATTACCGCTGCTCTGAGATTGGAATATGAAAGAGCCGTTATGCACTATCATAGTTATTGCTCTACAGGTTACGGGATATATGACAGTCCGGATCCTGACATGGTCCCGTCGCCTGATGTCATTGCCGGTTGGCCGTTGGTACGTAAGGTTCGCATAGATATAGATGATCGGGGAGATCTTAAGCGCGACTATTTGATGCTGCTTCCATCTCTTTCTCTGTTATGGAATATCAGTGGCGGAAGTTCCAATATCTATGCAAATGTGTCGCGCGGAGCAAAAGCCGGAGGTTTCAATACCCAGATGTTCAGCGAGGTGCTTCAGCAGCGTCTTATGAATATCATGGGTATAGGTAAACCGCATGACGTAAATGAAACCGTAGGATACAAGCCGGAACACAGCTGGAACTATGAAATAGGCGCCCATCTTGATTTTTCATCGGCGCGTCTGCAGGTAGATCTATCGGCTTTCTACATAGATTGCCGTGATCAGCAGCTTACTATGTTTCCCGACGGCACCACAACAGGCCGTATGATGACCAATGCCGGCGAGACGCGCAGCTATGGCGCGGAAGCAACGTTGCGTTGGAACGCGACGGACCGTCTTGACTTCAATGCCAGTTATGGATTTACAGATGCCCGGTTCCGTAAGTTTTCCGATGGCATAAACGATTATGCCGGTAAGAAACTTCCATACGTGCCCGGCAACACATTGTTCATCCAGGGCCTTTATCGCCAGCCGTTACAAGGCACGTGGGGTTCGCTTGAATTCGATGTGAGTGTAAGCATAACAGGTCCGATAGAATGGAACGAAGCGAACACTTTGCGCCAGAATCCTTATGCCCAACTTGCAGCCTCCGTAAGCTGGCGGAAAAACGGGTGGGAGTTGAGATTATGGGGCAAGAACCTGACAGATACAAGCTTCCATACATTCTATTTCAAGTCTATGGGGCATGAGTTCCTTCAACAAGGCAAGCCTCTGCAGGCCGGCGTAACCTTCTCTTATGAAATATGAACCAAACATTATAGTAGATATGAAATTTGTTAAAGCAATTAAATTTTTAGCATCTTTGGCAGTGATACTGTTCCCTGCCATGCTTGTGTCTTGCAATGACGATGACGATTCGGAGCCGACTCCGCCTCAAGTTGTGTTTGATCCCAATAATGCGTGTTATACTGGTATTATGGAGAGCACAGTCTCAATGCCTAACATGCCTGCGGTTACCTATCAGACCAAAGATTCCAAATGGAATTTCGTTATCGACACAAAGAAAAATACCTGTACAGTGAAGCTTATCGATGCTCGTTTCAGCGAGAAGATGCCCACGATGCTTCTGCATCTCCGAGATCTGAAGTATGATTCAAGAATGCAGACGGTCAAAGGTACCGATATCACACCCTATGTTCAGGAAGGCGACGGAATGACTCCCAACGACAGATTTAAATTCTCCAAATTCGAGGCCACTTTTGCAGATAAGGCACATAGCGGAGTAAATGTGACGTTCGAGGTCGCGAACATGGGTACCGGAAAATTCACTTCCACAGGAATTTTCCTTTGAACCGATGGCTTGATCAGGGAAATAGTGAAAATTCATGGTAATTATAGGGCAGGATATGTTGGAAAACATTTTCTGCCCTTTGTTGTGTTAATATTTTTTAATACCTTTGCAAGGAAAATTGCCCCCACGTACCCGGCATTTTCAACGAGAATCTAATAACCTTCTAATATAAAATAGATTATATGAATCTTTTGTTGGAGATAAGCAACGGCGACCTGGCTATTACCGCTGTGGTTACAGGTATGGCCCTCGTTTTTGCCGCGCTGCTGATTGCCAAATTGATTTCGCCCAAGTCTTATTCGGTACGCAAGGCCGAGACTTACGAGTGCGGTATTCCCACTCGTGGCGAATCGATGGTTCAGTTCAAAGCGGGATACTACATCTTCGCCATTCTCTTCCTTATTTTTGACGTCGAGACGGTGTTTCTGTATCCTTGGGCGACCATAACCAATAAACTTGGTCCCAGCGGTCTGCTCTGCATCGGTATTTTCATGTTCATACTTGTATTGGGCCTGGCTTATGCATGGCGGAAAGGAGTGCTGAAATGGGAGTGAAAATCAAGTCGATGAAACATGAGGACTTCAAAGACAACGAATACATCGACAATCTTGTAGAAGAACTCAACGCTTCCGGTGCCAATGTGGCTGTAGGCAAGCTTGACCAGCTTATAAACTGGGGTATCTCCAACTCTCTGTGGCCGCTATGCTTCGGCACGAGTTGTTGCGCTATAGAATTCATGAGTCTCGGTGCCGCCCGATACGATATGGCCCGTTTCGGTTTCGAGGTTGCCCGTAACTCACCTCGTCAGGCCGACTATATAATGGTGCAGGGTACTATTGTTCATCGAATGGCGCCGGCGTTGCTTCGTCTTTACGAGCAGCTCGCGGAACCCAAATATGTTATCGCCTGCGGCGGTTGCGCGGTTTCGGGTGGCCCTTTCAAGAATAGTTATTGTGTAGTGCCCGGTGTCGACAAGATTCTTCCGGTTGATGTCTTTATCCCCGGTTGTCCTCCGCGTCCCGAGGCTATGTTCTACGGATTGATGCAGCTGCAGCGCAAGATCAAAGTACAGAAGTTCTTCGGAGGCGTGAACCGTCAGGAGAAAATAAATGACTTTTTCAAGAAACATCCCGAAGAAGAGGGTAAAATAAAGTAAGCCTTACCATACCCATGAGCGATATTAAAGAAAAGATAGGCAAGATTTGCCCGGCTGCCACTTTCGAGGAAGGAGATGCCTTGTTGGTAAATGTGCCTGAGAAAGACTGGTACTCCCTCGCTAAACAACTCAAGGAAGACCGCGAGCTTGACTTTGACCTGCTTACCGCTGTGGTCGGCATGGACTGGGGCGAGACACTCGGTGTAGTTTATTACCTTACGTCTACTTCCCGCGACTGGCAGGTTATCGCCGTCAAAGTGGCTGTGCCCGATCGTAAGGACCCGATGATCCATTCTGTACAGGATCTCTGGAAGGTTGCCAATTTCCAGGAACGTGAGGTCTATGATTTTTACGGCATCAAGTTTATTAACCACCCCGACATGCGTCGTTTCTTCCTGCGCAACGATTGGAAAGGGTTCCCTCTGCGCAAGGATTACGATGCCGACCCCAAACTGAATCCAATCCCTCAAAAAGATGAGGTTAACGAAGATGATACGGTTTCGTACGTTGAGGATGCCAACGGAAATGTGAAGAAAGTCCCCGGCAAGGTATTCGAAGCTGAAGATTATGTCATGAATATCGGTCCGCAGCACCCATCCACTCATGGCGTGATGCGTTTCCGTGTGGCCGTGGATGGCGAGATTGTGAAGAAAATCGATGTCGTTTCGGGATATATACACCGTGGCATAGAGAAGCTTTGCGAAGGTCTCACATATCCGCAGACACTTCACTTCACCGACCGTATGGACTACATGTCGGCCCATCAGAACCGTCATTGCCTCTGCATGTGCATAGAAAAGGCTCTTGGTCTTGAAGTGCCCAGACGTGCTCAGGTTATACGTGTTATGATGGACGAGCTGATGCGTATCTCATCTCACCTGCTTTCGTTCGGATGTACGGCCATGGACCTTGGAGCGACAACCGCTTTCTTCTATGGCTTCCGTGAGCGCGAGATGGTGCTTGATATTTTCGAGAAGACATGCGGAGCGCGCATGTCGATGAACTATAATGTCATAGGTGGTGTAATTGCCGATCTTCACAAAGATTTTGTTTCCGATGTGAAGAGACTCATAGAAATCATGCCCTCCCGTCTGAAGGAATACCATACCGTATTCTCAGGCAACATAATCGCTAAGAACCGCCTTGAGAAGGTAGGTATCCTTAAGAAGGAAGATGCCATAAATTACGCTATTACCGGACCCTCGGGCCGTGGCTCCAACTGGAGCAACGACTGCCGTAAGAAGCATCCTTATAGCATATATTCCGAACTTGATTTTGAAGAGGTTCTGGAGACCGGTTGCGACTCATATGCGCGTTATATGGTGCGTATGCGCGAGATAGAACAGAGCTGCAAGATTCTTGCTCAGCTTGTCGACAATATCCCGGAAGGCGAGATACGTTGCCAGGTGCCCAAGATTATCAAACTTCCAATAGGCCGCTGGTATCAGCAGGTGGAGGCTTCGCGTGGCACATTCGGAGTGTATATCGAGTCTGACGGCCAGAAGAATCCGGCGCGTGTGCATTTCCAGAGCCCGTGCTTCAACCTTGTAGGTGTCATGGATCTTACTTGTGCGGGGCACATGATCGCTGATGTTATCACGATCGGTGCGGCGCTTGACTTCGTGATTCCCGATATAGACCGTTGACAATTAACACGCAGGCTGCCTCTTGAAATAGAGGCGGCCTTCGCTGCTTGAATATTAAAACCTTAGTTTTCCACGGTTCCCACCCATGTAGGGTGTCGGAACATATAACTGACCCAATGTTTGATTTCGGAATAGTAACTTCCTGGTTCAATGATCTTCTGCTTGGAACCGGAATGTCGCAGTGGCTGGTCACACTCATCGAGTGTGTGGTAGTGGGCGTGCTTGTGTTGCTCACCTATACAGTGCTTGCCCTTTTCTACATCCTCTACGAACGTAAGCTTTGCGCATGGTTCCAGTGCCGTCTGGGCCCTATGCGTGTAGGTAAGTGGGGTCTGCTTCAGGTTTTCGCCGATATGTTCAAAATCCTTATCAAGGAGCTCATATCGCTGAAAGGCACAGACCGTTTCCTCTTTAAACTCGCTCCTTATATAGTCATTACCTCGTCGGTGGTGATGCTCGCCTGCCTTCCCTGGGGACGCGGGCTGCAGATAATCGACTTCAATATAGGTATCTTCTTCATACTGGCTGTATCTTCGGTAGGTGTACTCGGTATACTGCTTGCAGGATGGGCCTCGAACAACAAATATGCGTTGGTAGGTGCCATGCGAAGCGGCGCTCAGATGGTCAGCTATGAGATTTCCCTCGGTCTGGCCCTGATGTCGATAGTCGTGTTTGCCGGCACCATGAATATCTCGGAATTGGTTGCTCAGCAGGAAACCGCCTGGTTCCTTTTCCGTGGACATATCCCCGCGATAATAGCTTTCATAATTTACGTCATAGCCGCAACCGCTGAAACCAACCGCGGTCCTTTCGACCTTCCCGAGGCCGAGCATGAGCTTACCGCCGGCTACCATACCGAATATTCGGGTATCTCGTTCGGTTTCTTCTATCTGGCCGAATACCTGAACCTCTTCATCGTTTCCGGCATAGCTTCTCTGATGTTCCTTGGCGGATGGATGCCTCTGCATGTACCCGGATGGACAGGCTTCAATGATGTAATGAACTGGATACCCGGGCCGATATGGTTCCTTGCCAAGTCGTTCTTCATCTCGTTTGTGATCATTTGGTTCAAGTGGACATTCCCCCGTGTACGTATCGACCAGCTGCTCGCTTTCGAGTGGAAGTACCTGATGCCTTTCTCTTTGGCCAATCTGGTTCTGATGGCAGTATTCGTAGCTCTCGGCTGGCATTTCTAAGCCGATGATGTCTGTACCGGTCGCAAGTGTTCAACACGGTTTCCGGGCAGACCTCACTCAAACAAGTAATCACAACACACTCTAACAACTGAAAAGCATAAATATGAGCGCTAATTTCGGAACAGTGACTCAAGTAATCGGTCCGGTAATCGACGTATCGTTCGAAGGTGGCAAGGAGAACATCCCACCCATCTACACGGCCCTCAAGGTAGTTCGTGAGAATGGCGAGGATCTCATTCTTGAAGTAGAACAGCATATCGGTGAAGACACCGTACGTTGCGTGGCCATGGAAAGTACCGATGGTCTGCGTCGCGGAGTAAAAGTTGAAAACCTCGGTCGCCCGATATCCGTACCTACCGGTAATCAGGTAAAGGGTAGGTTGCTGAATGTTATCGGTGAGCCTATCGACCATCTCTCGGAATTGAACCGTGAGAATCTGCGTCCGATACATCAGCCCGCGCCGGCTTTCGATGATCTGGCCATTTCTACCGAGGTGCTCTATACCGGTATCAAGGTGATCGACCTTCTCGAACCATATTCCAAAGGTGGTAAGATCGGTCTGTTCGGCGGTGCCGGCGTAGGTAAGACAGTGCTCATTATGGAGCTTATCAACAACATCGCCAAAGGCCATAACGGATTCTCTGTATTTACCGGCGTAGGTGAACGTACCCGTGAGGGAAATGACCTGCTGCGTGAGATGATCGAGAGCGGTGTCGTGAAATATGGCAGCAAATTCCGTGAGGGGATGGATAAAGGGGAATGGAATCTGCATGACGTAGACGCAAAAGAACTTGAGAAGTCTCAGGCCACACTGGTGTTCGGACAGATGAACGAGCCCCCGGGCGCACGTCTTCGCGTGGCTCTGTCCGGTCTTACGGTTGCCGAGCAGTTCCGCGACAATGACGGCGGAGGTAAGGAGATTCTGCTCTTTATCGACAATATATTCCGTTTCACACAAGCCGGTTCGGAGGTGTCGTCGCTTCTTGGCCGTATGCCTTCGGCTGTAGGTTATCAGCCTACGCTTTCTTCAGAGATGGGTATGCTGCAGGAACGCATCACTTCTACAAAGCAAGGTTCCATCACATCGGTTCAAGCTATATACGTGCCTGCCGATGACCTTACCGACCCTGCGCCTGCGACCACCTTCTCGTTCCTTGACGCTACAACGGTGCTTTCCCGTAAGATTGCCGAGCTCGGTATCTACCCTGCGGTTGATCCGCTCGAATCCACATCACGTATCCTTGATCCCAATATCATAGGTGAAGAGCACTACAATGTCGCGCAGGAAGTTAAGCAACTTCTGCAGAAATACAATGAGCTTCAGGACATCATCGCAATTCTTGGTGTAGATGAACTCAGTGATGAAGACAAACTTGTGGTATCGCGTGCACGCCGTGCGCAGCGTTACCTGTCTCAGCCGTTCCACGTGGCCGAACAGTTCACCGGTCTTCCCGGTGTGATGGTGCCGTTGGCCGAGACTATTCGCGGTTTCAAGATGATTCTTTCCGGCGAGATGGACGAGTATCCCGAACAGGCCTTCCTGAACGTAGGCACTATCGACGAAGCCATCGAGAAGGGTAAGAAGATGTTGGCCGAGGTCGCAAAGAAATAAGTTTACCCCACGCTCCCAAATAAGTATTTATGACACTTAAGATAATATCTTCTTCCGAGATTCTCTTCAGCGGCGAGGTCGACGCTGTATCGTTACCCGGTCAGATGGGCCGATTCATGGTGCTTCGTAACCATGCCTCGCTGATCGCAGTCCTTGTAAAAGGAATGGTGCGTTATCGTAAGGGAGATGCGCCGGAAGAGGAAGTGGAGATAAAGGGGGGCCTCGTCGACGTAGACAACAACGTGGTTTCCGTCTGCATTTATTGATGCGTACGGATGCCGCGAGTCGGCAAACCGCACTTCAACCAAGCTGTAAGCGATGAATAAATTTAAAATCAGCATACTGACAATATTGGCTGCAATGTTGCTGCCATGTTTCCAGCTACGCGCTCTCGCTTCTTCGGGAAGCGAAGATGGAAAACTCGATGTAAAGGAGGTTATATTTCATCACCTCGGCGACGGTTATGGCTGGGAGGTGCCTTTCTCTCATGTCTACCGTATCCCGCTTCCCGTTATCGTGCGTGCTGAAGATGGCCAGTGGTTCTGTTTCTCTTCCGCAAAACTTACCGAGGTTACGGTAACCGAGGTAGTGGAAGGAAAAGAGAAAGGCAAGAAGCACGAGAGCCTTGAGCATGTAATTTATACTACCGAGCGTAACGGCAAGCAGTATAGCTTCCTTATTCCCGAGAAGTCTGAAAATGCGAGCAAGGTGGTACAGGTGTTTCCTCTTGATGCGACTGAAAATGCGCAGGTGGAAAAACTGGTAGCGGAAAAAAATGCCGTGGTTAAGGCCGAGGCTCTCAAGAAAGGCATTGCTTTCAAGGAAGACAGCGCGCCCAAGCTGAAGGGTTATGCGTGGTTCGATGGTCAATATTATCGTGAGTATCGCACTTTTGACCTGTCGATAACAAAAAACGTGCTTGCCCTTTTCATATCGGCGTTGATTGTATTCCTGCTCGTAATGTGGCTTGTGAAATTCTACGGCCGAAAGGGTATGACCGCTCCGCGTAAGGGCCTCGGCTTCATGGAACTTCTCGTAAGCTTCATATATACAGGGGTCATAAAGCAGACTTTGGGCAAGAAAGCAGACCATTTCGCCCCTTATCTGCTTACCTGTTTCTTCTTTATCTTGATAATGAACCTGCTGGGGCTTATAGTGATATTCCCCGGAGGCGCAAACCTTACCGGCAATATCGCCATAACTCTGGTATTGGCCACTCTTACCTTTATAGTTACCAACATACACGGCAACAAACATTACTGGAAAGAGATATTTTGGCCAGATGTACCAATGTTCCTGAAGTTTCCTCTCCCCATAATGCAGGTCATAGAGATATTCGGTATGTTCACCAAGCCGGCCGCACTCTGTGTGCGTCTCTTCGCCAACATGATGGGTGGCCATATGATAGTGCTGACTCTTACGGTGTTGATTTTCATCTTTGCCGTCTTCGGAGCGGCAGCCAAGGGTGGAAGCGTAGTGGTATCTCTACTGTTTTCTATCTTTATGTTGCTGCTTGATATTCTGGTTAGCTTCATACAGGCATACGTGTTCACGATGCTTTCGACCATCTTCATTTCCATGGCCGTTGAAGACCATGACGGACATGAACATAAAGGAGAGCATGCGGATGAGACAGTTCCGAGTGTGGAAGCTTGATTCCGTAAGCCGTTTTATGACAAGTAAAGCCTGGGAATAAATCAGGAACGCGCAGGGGGATGGGACGAAAGAGTGATAATAAAAATTTATAAACAAAACATTTAAATATTCAGAATTATGTTTTCTATGATCTTAGCAGCAGAAGCACTCGCATCTCTGGGCGCCGCTCTCGGCGCAGGCATCGCAGCCATCGCCGCCGGTATCGGTATCGGTAAAATCGGATCTTCCGCTATGGAAGCTATCGCGCGTCAGCCCGAGGCTGCCGGCGACGTACGTTCGAACATGATTGTGATCGCCGCTCTTATCGAGGGCGTGGCTTTGTTCGCAGTCATTGTTGCCGCACTTTCGCTGTTCGTATAAGAGACCTCATTCTTTCCAAGAAGTAGTAAAACCATTAAAGATAAACAATGGAATTATTCACGCCCGATTTCGGTTTGGTGTTCTGGATGTTTATCGCATTCCTGGTCTTGTTTCTGGCACTTGCCAAATGGGGCTGGCCTGTGATAATTAAACAGATGAACAACCGCGCCGACACGATAGATAAAGGTGTGGAGTACGCCCGCGAGGCCAAGCTTCAGCTTGATCAGGCCCGCGAGGAGTCCCGCAAGTATGTCGAAGAGGCACAGGCAAAGCAGGCTGAAATGTTGCGTGATGCAGCCAAGATGAAGTCTCAGATTATAGAGGAGGCCAAAAAAGAGGCATCCGACGAGGCAAAGAAAGTCATGGAGGCTGCCAAAGTGTCTATTGAACAGTCACGCAAGGAAGCTGAACTGCAATTCAGGAATGAAGTCAGCAAGTTCTCTCTCGACATTGCCGAGAAGATGATGCGCGGGCAGCTTAAAAATGATGCCGCGCAGCAGAAACTTGTAGACAGTATGTTGGACGAAATAGAGAAAAACTAAGCGATGAACGACGGTCTGATACCCCAGCGCTATGCCAAGGCGCTTTATAAACTCGCTGAGGATAAAGGGAACGCAAAAGCCGTTTATTCGGAAATGAAGCAAGTTGCCGAGTCGTTCCGGAACAATCCGGAGCTTAACAAGGTTCTTTCAAACCCCTTCGTAAGCCGTAAAGATAAGCAGGAACTCCTCCTTTCGGCTGCCGGCGGTGCGGTAGAAGACGACTATCGCTCTTTCGTGAAGTTGATTCTCGACCATGACCGTGAGGAGTTTGCCTATGAGATGGCGCTTGCTTATCGCGACATTTACCGTCGCGACAACAAGATCTCTCAGGTAACTGTTACAACGGCCGCCAGACTTTCTGACGCCCAACTGGAAAAAATCAAGGAGATCGTTGCCAAGGCTTATCCGGATCACACTTTGGAATGGAACTTCCGCGAGAACCCCGATTTGATCGGTGGGTTTGTGGTTGATGTCGATTCCTCGCGTCTTGATGCCTCCTTAAGTAACGAACTTGAACAATTGCGTACTAATCTCTTAAGTAATTAGCGAAATGCTTAATCCCAGCGAAGTATCTGATATTTTAAAACAGCAGCTCGAAAACGTCAACTCGAAGGTGAAGTTCGAGGAGGTGGGTACGGTGCTGAGCGTCGGCGACGGCGTGGCGCACGTCTACGGCCTCGAGAACGTTAAGGCCAATGAGCTGGTGGAATTCGAAAACGGTGTAAAAGGCGTGGCCCTCAACCTCGAGGAGAGCAACGTCGGCGTGGTGCTGCTAAACAATGTCAACAAGGTTACTGAGAACATGTCGGTTCGCTGTACCGGAGAGATTGCCTCTATTCCTGTTGGCGAGGGTGTATTCGGCCGCGTTATCAATATTCTCGGTGAGCCGATAGATGGCAACGGACCGATCGATGGAGACCTCATCCGTCTTCCTCTTGAGCGTAAGGCTCCCGGCGTTATCTTCCGTCAGCCTGTAAACCAACCCCTTCAGACAGGTCTGAAAGCTGTCGATGCCATGATTCCTATCGGTCGCGGTCAGCGCGAGTTGATTATCGGCGACCGACAGATAGGTAAGACCGCGATCGCCATAGACACCATAATCAACCAGCGTCAGAACTATCTTGACGGTAAACCGGTATATTGCATATATGTAGCCATTGGCCAGAAAGCTTCTTCAGTAGCTGCCACAGTGCAGACACTTAAGAAGTATGGAGCTATGGATTACACCGTTGTTGTAGCTGCTACAGCTTCAGACTCTGCATCGATGCGTTATTACGCTCCTTTCGCAGGTGTTGCTATAGGCGAGTATATCCGCGATACCGGTCGCGACGCGCTGATTGTTTACGATGATCTTTCCAAGCAGGCTGTGGCCTATCGTGAGATCTCGCTCGTACTGCGTCGTCCCTCGGGTCGTGAGGCTTACCCCGGTGATATCTTCTATCTGCATTCCCGTCTGTTGGAACGTGCCGCTAAGATTATCGACAATCAGGAGGTGGCTTCTTCCATGAACGACCTTCCGGAGGTTCTCAAGCCCATGGTGAAGGGCGGAGGATCGCTTACGGCACTTCCTATCATCGAGACTCAGGCAGGCGACGTTTCAGCATATATCCCGACCAACGTGATCTCTATTACGGATGGTCAGATATTCCTTGAGACAGCGCTATTCAATCAGGGTATCCGTCCTGCTGTGAACGTAGGTATCTCAGTGAGTCGTGTCGGCGGTAACGCCCAGATCAAGCCTATGAAGAAAGTGGCCGGTACTCTTAAAATAGCCCAGGCTCAGTATCGCGAGCTGGAGAGCTTTACCAAATTCGGTGGCGATATAGATGCTGTTACGGCTTCTGTGATCGACCGTGGCCGTAAGAACCAGACTCTTCTTATCCAGCCTCAGTACAAGCCATGGCAGGTTGAGAACGAGGTGGCGGTAATCTACGCCGGTGTAAATGGCCTGCTTGAGAATGTGCCTTTGGAAAAGGTCCACGAGTTCGAGGAACTGTATGTGCAGCTCCTTAAGTCCAAGTATCAGTCGGAAGTGCTCGACCAGATCAAGGCCGGCAAACTCACCCCCGATATGGAGACGAAGATGAGAGAGTGCGCCGCCGACATCGCCGCCCGCTACAAGAACTGAACTGACTGAAACCCGACATCATACATTATAACTTCCGGAAGCCTGATACGCTTCCGGGAGTACCAGTTAAACAGCATCAGAAAATTTACAGATGGCCACCCTGAGAGAACTAAAAACTCGAATAGGCTCGGTATCGTCATCCGAGAAAATTACCGGAGCGATGAAGATGATTTCTTCCGCTAAGGTACATAAATTTGAACAGGCATTGCGTCAGTTGCTCCCTTATAAGGACCAGATTGAGTCTGTGATGGGGCATATTCTCGAAGCCGGTTGCGATTTTTCGTCACCGCTCATCGAGAACCGAGAGGTAAAGGCAGTAACAGTTGCGGTCTATGGATCTGACGACGGTCTCTGCGGTGCCTATAATGTCAATATTTTTAAGGCTGCGATAGAGAGAATCGAGGAGCTGAGAGAACAATATGGTAAAGATATCGCCATTACGGTGATTCCGGTCGGGAGCAAAATTGAAAAGATTTTCCGTCGCATTCAGAATGCCCCGTTCCATATTGAAACAGTTCCGGAAGTGAATTCGAAAATGCCCGGTAAGGTGGTCGATGAATTTACCCATTCGCTGAAAGATCGTTTCCTGACCGGCGAGGCGGATCTCGTAGAGGTATTCTATATGAAGTTCTATTCCATGAGCCGCCAGCGTTTTCAAGCCGATCAGCTTTTCCCGGTTTCACCGGAGACTCTCGCATCGGAAGAAAACAAGAATAGCGGCGACAAGCTATATCTGTTCGAACCCGACCCTAACAGTATATTCAATCAGGTATTGCCTATGTTCGCTCTTTCGACCATGCAGGAACTCACTCTTGAGAACCGTGCGTCGGAACAGGCAGCGCGAGTTATGGCCATGCAGAGCGCTAACGACAATGCCAAGAAGCTGCTCGATCAGCTGCAACTTGACTACAATAAGTTGCGTCAGCAGAGCATAACCAACGAATTGCTCGACCTTGTGGGAGGCCAGGTAGACCGCTGATGAAAGAATTAAATAGAGGAAATCACAATTGACATGAGCAACATAAAAGAATATTTCTCGTCTGTAGGCCAAGGCATAAAGAGCCTTGTGTCTGGTATGGCAGTTACGGGCCGGGAGTTCGTGACTCCCAAGATTACCGAACAGTATCCGGAGAATCGCGCCACCCTCAACATAGGTGAACGCTTCCGTGCTGAGCTTACGCTGAAATACGATGCCGAGGGGCGCCACCGCTGTATTGCATGTGGCATCTGTCAGATGAATTGCCCCAATGGAACCATCCAGCTTTCCACAAAGATGGTCGACATGCCTGACGGCAAGAAAAAGCGTAAACTCGACAAGTATATGTATGATCTGGGCAGCTGCACATTCTGTATGCTGTGTGTGACGACTTGTCCGCAGAATGCACTTGAATTCTCCAATGATTTCGAACAGGCTGTCTTTACCCGCAATAAACTGGTGAAGCAACTTAACTATCGCCCGGAAGTTCCCGACCCTGAAGGAGCGCCTGCTCCGAAGCCGGCCATGGACCCTGAGAAACTGGCCAAGATAAAAGCCGAGGCTCTTGCCAAGGCCGCAAAACTCAAGGCGGAAAAAGAGGCCGCTGCGAAGGCAGCTGCCCAGGGTGAGGTTGCCGCTCCTGAAGATAAATAATCACACTCAAACAACCGAATAACCTAACACTCTAATTATCACAAGATAATATGGATTCCGTAGGAAACATCATTCTTTATTTCGTGGTGGCGATAGTAATGATATGTTCTGCATATCTGGCTGTTACCTCCCGCAAGATTCTGAGAGCGGCTACATTTCTGCTGTTCTCGCTTCTATCCACAGCGGTGTTCTACTTCCAGCTCGGCTACCAGTTTCTGGGTGCCGTCCAGATTGCCGTCTATGCAGGTGGCATAATGGTGCTGTTTGTGTTCGCCATTTTGCTGACTCATAAACCGGATGCTAACGCGGCTCCTCTCAGTGCGCATCGCAAGATCGTGGGTCTGATAAGTTCGTTCGTAGGCGCGGCTCTGTTGCTTTGGGCTCTGTTCTCGATGCCCATTATCAATGGTGCGACGTTGGCCAATTGTCTGGCCGGTTCTGCCGAGATAACCATGCACGACATAGGCCACGCTATGGTTGGCACCGACAAATTTCAGTATCTGCTTCCTTTCGAAGCTGTCAGCGTTCTTCTGCTGGCCTGCATCATCGGTGGTGTAGTGATTGCACGTAAACGCTGAAAGGTCGGCCAAAAGAGATTAATAACTGTAGAATACTATTCGTAAAGTCAATAAGCCCTATGGAATTAACCATGTTGTGGTATCTTGTGCCGAGCGTCATAATGTTTGCTCTCGGAGTATATGGTTTTATAACCCGCAAGAACCTGATTGCAATTCTTGTGTCGTTGGAACTGATGCTCAATTCCGCCGACCTGAATTTCATTATCTTCAACCGCTTCCTTTTCCCGGGACAGATGGAGGGTATGATTTTCACATTGTTCGCAATCGCGATAGCAGCTGCCGAAACGGCTCTTGCAATCGCCATTATAATCAATATCTATCGCGCGATCGGAAGCACCGACATACGCGAAATTTCTAAACTGAAGTTCTAAGCTTCCAATTTCTGAGATTATGGATATAACACTTCCAATTCTGATTCTCGCCATTCCGATAGCGATGTTCCTCATCTTGGGAATTGGTGGAGTCAAAATGCCGCGCAAGACAGCGGGCGTACTCGGCATACTCGGCATGGGTACCTGTCTGACGCTCTCTTATATTGTGGCGTTCACTTATTTCTTCAGCGGCAACGAACTTTTTATCGTTGACGGCATACGCCAGCAGTATCAGGTTTTCGATGTAACCTGGCTGGCCTTCACCGACAAGCTTGTGGTTCATCTGGGCTTCCTTCTCGATCCCATTTCGGCCATGATGCTTGTGGTCATAACAACCATTTCATTCCTTGTCCACCTCTATTCATGGGGATATATGGAGCATGAGCCGGGCTTTCAACGCTATTATGCGTTCCTGTCGCTCTTCTCTTTCTCGATGCTCGGTCTGGTTGTGGCCACAAACATTTTCCAGATGTATATATTCTGGGAGCTTGTAGGTGTCTCATCTTACCTGCTGATAGGATTCTTCTATAAGCTTCCTTCAGCCGTGTCGGCTTCCAAAAAAGCCTTTATCGTTACCCGATTCGCCGACCTCGGTTTCCTTATCGGTATTCTGCTCCTGTCATTCTTCACAGACACATTCAATTTTGTGGATATGACTTCGAATCCGATGGGTGTTCTCGCCAGCACCGGTGGCGCAACCTTCATGGGTGCTTCTGTTCTCACCTGGGCGATGGTTCTTATCTTCGTCGGCGGTATGGGTAAGTCGGCTATGATGCCTCTGCATATATGGCTTCCCGACGCTATGGAAGGCCCGACGCCGGTATCTGCTCTGATTCACGCCGCCACGATGGTTGTGGCAGGTGTGTATCTTGTTGCCCGTATGTTCCCCGTATACTGCGTAGTCGAGACAGCTCTGACCTTTATATCGGTAGTAGGTGCCATTACCGCTTTCTACGCCGCTGTTGTGGCATGTACTCAGATTGACATAAAGAGAGTGCTTGCCTTCTCTACAATATCGCAGATTGCGTTCATGATGGTTTCGCTTGGCGTTTCGCGCGCGGGTGCCGTTCCCGAAGGTCACCACGAAGCATACCTCGGCCTCGGTTACATGGCCGGTATGTTCCATCTCTTCACCCATGCGATGTTCAAGGCGCTTCTCTTCCTCGGTGCCGGTGCGCTTATACATGCCGTTCACTCCAACAATTACACGGCTATGGGAGGTCTGCGCAAATATATGCCCGTAACTCACTGGACATTCCTCATAGGCTGTCTCGCGATAGCCGGTATATGGCCTTTCTCCGGTTTCTTCTCGAAAGACGAGATGCTGGCTGCCATGTTCAACAACCATTGGTTCTGGGGTGCCTGGATGACGATGGTGGCAGGCCTGACAGCTTTCTACATGTTCCGTCTCTACTACATGATATTCTGGTGGGAAGAGAATCCCGAATACAAGCACCATAAGCCACATGACGCTCCCTGGCAGATGTCGCTCCCTCTGATCCTGCTGGCCGCCGTTTCTTGCGTTGCCGGGTTTATACCCTTCGGCGAACTCGTTACCTGGAATGGCGCTCCTTATCATATCCATCTTGAGGCCCCGGTTGCCGCCACTTCTCTTACTGTGGCTGTTCTGGCTATAGCCCTGGCTACTGTAATGTATGCCAAGAAGAATCCCCTTCCCGAGAAAGTCAAGAATATCTGGCCGGGTCTATGGACCGCCGCCCATCATCGTTTCTATTGGGATGAGATTTACCAGTTCATTACCCATAAGATCATATTCGGTATTATCTGCCGCAGCATAGCCTGGTTTGACCGTCATGTCATCGACGCTACCATGGATGCTATGGCAAAAGTCACACAGCGCACTTCTTACGCTATCCGCGGCATGCAGAGCGGAAGCATACAGGCTTATGTTACCTGGTACCTGCTTGGTGCCTGCGCTATCGCTGCGATTGTATGGCTTTGCATCTGAATCTGAAACGAACCACCTAAAGAAAAACTTAACATTATGTTCGGAAACATATTAATCTGGTTTGTAGTAATCCCCATCGTTATGATGGCGGGACTCGGACTCTGCCGCAACCGCGACATGAAAGCTATCCGCGCGGTAATGGTGGTCGGCTCCTCCGCTCTTCTTGGCCTGGCTATTTGGCTTTGCTGCCAGTTCCTCGAGCTTCGCGCCGCCGGCGAAACCGCCGAGATGCTCTTTACCGGCTCATGGTGCTGGTATGCTCCTCTGAATATCAATCTGGCCGTTGGTGTCGACGGTATTTCGGTGCTGATGTTGCTTCTGAGCGCAGTCATCGTATTTGCCGGCACATTCGCCTCCTGGAAAATCGATCCCCTGCCAAAGAACTTTTTCCTTTGGTTCTCGTTGCTCTCCACCGGTGTGTTCGGTTTCTTCATCTCGATAGACATGTTCACCATGTTCATGTTCTATGAGGTGGCTCTGATTCCGATGTACCTTCTTATCGGCGTGTGGGGCACTGGGCGCAAAGAATATTCGGCCATGAAGCTTACTCTGATGCTGATGGGAGGCTCGGCTTTCCTGATGCTCGGTCTGCTCGGTATCTATTGGCATTCGGCTCCCGAAGGAGGCGTGCCGACTTGGAATATCCTTGAGATTGCCCATAACGCCTCGATCGATCCCTCATGGCAGAGACTTCTCTTCTGCTTCACATTCGTAGGTTTCGGTGTGCTCGGCGCCATGTTCCCCTTCCACACATGGTCGCCCGACGGTCATGCCTGCGCCCCGACAGCCGTATCGATGCTTCACGCGGGCGTGCTTATGAAACTCGGTGGCTACGGCTGTTTCCGTATCGCCATTTACCTGTGTCCGCAGGCAGCCAATGAACTTGCCTGGATTTTCATAATCCTTACTGGCATCTCTATCGTTTACGGCGCATTCTCGGCATGTGTTCAAACCGACCTTAAGTATATCAACGCCTACTCCTCTGTTTCGCACTGCGGCATGGTTCTTTTCGCCATCCTGATGCTTAACACGACCGCGATGACCGGCGCTATCCTCCAGATGCTTTCTCACGGTCTGATGACAGCCCTCTTCTTCGCGCTCATTGGTATGATATACGGACGCACCCACACACGCGATATCCGCCAGATGGGAGGCCTGATGAAGATTATGCCTTATCTCGGTGTATGCTGGATGATAGCCGGCTTCGCTTCGCTTGGTCTTCCCGGTCTCTCCGGATTCGTTGCCGAGATGACTATCTTCTTCGGTTCGTTCCAGCACGCCGACCTTTTCCACCGTGCGTTTGTGATAGCGGCTACATGTTCCATCGTCATCACCGCAGTCTATATCCTTCGTGTGGTAGGCAAGCTGTTGCTTGGTCCTGTTCATGACGAACATCATCTGCAGCTTACCGATGCCGGCTGGTATGAACGCTTCGCGACGGTTACCCTGATTGTCTGCATCGCAGGCATAGGCTGCTTCCCGAACTGGATAAACGAGACTATACAATTCAGCTTTGGTCCCATAATAGAGGTGATCAAGAGCGCTGCAATCTAACCTAATAAATCATGAACGGCCGGTTTCGGCCGGCCGCTCATAGAAAAACAGCACAACAACAAATGAACTATTCGGAATTTGGGGCAATGATCCCCGAACTCATAGTATTGGGTCTCTTTCTGATTGTATTTTTTGCAGATACCTTCAGGTGCCAGAAGTGCAGCGGGAAGTTCCTTACCCCTATGACAACGGTGCTTTTCCTGCTGGCTACGGTTGCTATCTGGATTGTACCCTGTTGCCCTGAGCCTGTATTCGGAGGCATGTATGTGAATGATTTCGCCGGCAAGGCACTCAAGTGCATTCTCAATGTAGGTGTCTTCCTGGTTCTTCTCCAGTCTGCGAAATGGTCGGAGAGCGACGGAATGGCTTTCCGCAAGGGTGAGTTCTACGAGTTGCTTCTCGTTACACTCTTCGGAATGTATCTGATGATTTCGGCACGCCACTTCCTTCTCTTCATCATCGGTCTTGAGAGTGCGTCTCTTCCGATCGCCGCGCTTGTGGCCTTCAACAAGAATAAATATGAGAGCCACGAGGCAGCTATCAAATATATAATGACAGCGGTATTCTCATCGGCGATTCTCCTTATGGGTCTTTCGTTCGTATACGGTCTGTCGGGCGGTTCTCTCTACTTCTCGGACATAGCGCTCGCAATCACTCAAGGTGAAATGAGCGGACTATTGCTCGTGGCCCTCGCATTCGTGCTTTCCGGTATCGGTTTCAAGCTTTCGCTTGTTCCTTTCCATCTCTGGACAGCCGATGTTTATCAGGGCGCTCCCACAGCTGTTACAGCTTATCTATCGGTAGTTTCGAAGGGTGCGGCTGCTTTCGCGTTCTTTATCGTCTTCGTTCAGTGCTTCGGTGCGGTTTATGCCGATGCATGGGAATGGATGCTTTATGGCGTGATTATCGCCACTATCACTATCGGTAACCTCTTTGCCCTGCGTCAAAGCAACATGAAGCGATTCATGGCGTTCTCATCCATATCGCAGGCCGGTTATCTTGTGCTCGGCGTTATCGCCTCTTCTGGACTCGGGCTCGCCTCTATGATGTATTATACTCTGGTATATGTAGTCAGCAACCTCGGAGCCTTTGCGGTAATCCAGATGATTGAAGACAAGACCGGATATGACAATATGGACGATTACAGAGGATTGCATAAGACCAATCCTTATCTGTCGGTGGCAATGACTCTGGCGATGTTCTCGCTTGCAGGCATACCTCCTTTCGCCGGTTTCTTCTCGAAGATACTTATCTTTACATCTGTTACTGCTTCCGGTTCGATGGCTCTTTACATGCTCGTTCTCGTAGCGTTGATCAACACCATCATCTCGCTCTACTACTATCTGAAGGTTGTGAAGGCTATGTGGATAAGCCCTGAAGATCCTAAAATTGAATCTTTCTCGGCATCTAACACCGCCCGTCTGGGCCTTTGCCTTTGCGTGCTGGGTATCGTGTTCCTCGGTCTCGTAAGCCCGGTTTACCAGTGGTTGGTCAATGAGGTCGAGTTGACAATGGCCAACCCCCTCGCCTGGATAGGTATCTGATGCGCTGAACGACTATCTAAGTCAATCCCCATAAATTCAAGTATAAAATCCGAGAAGCCCCGCAGATTTGACTGCAGGGCTTCTTTTTATTGGCCGGTATCTGAATTTATATTATATTTGTATATGTCGGTGATGTCTCCGGCAATAAAATACATTATAGATATGAATAGAAGAATGGCGTTTGCCTCTGTTGCGCTTCTTATCGCATCCACGATAGAGTGCGGATGTACGGTTATAGTGAATCAAAAAGCTGATTCAACAGACGGTAATGATAGAGTAGTGGTCAATTCCGGCAATAAGTATATCATCCCCGATAAGAATATTATAACCAGAAGCGGGGAATGCAAGGGCCTTCTTGAAATAGAGGCTTCAACCGCCATCAAGGTTCTCTACATTGAATCTGAAGGCGAGAATTATGTAATTGCCGCTCCCTCCAATGTGATGCCATATGTGAGATGTGAGTATGACGATGGAAAACTTGAGATGGGGTTCCGTAACTCTCCCGGATTCAAAAACTCCCCGAATGTCACGGTTACGGTTTACGCTCCGAAACTTGAGAAAGTGGAACTGCACGGAGCATCGAGTCTGGAGTCTGCAAGAATCACCAATCCCGGAGGCAAGATGGAATTTGATTTGAGCGGAGCTTCTTCTGTATCTCTTGAAAATATAGAACTGAGCACTCTTGACCTTGATCTTAGCGGAGCCTCATCGATTGTGGTGAAAGCTTTGAAAGCATCGGTGCTTAAGGCGGAGCTGTCAGGTGCATCGGGAGCTAACTTGAGTGGTACGGCAGCATATGCCGATTTCGATGTGAGCGGTGCAAGCTCGTTAAGTGCGAAAAATCTGAAAGTCGACAAAGGAAACGCCGAATGTAGCGGTGCTTCGAATGCTGAGGTCAATATCAAGACACCGCTGAATTTTGAAAGTTCAGGAATGTCAAAGATTAGCAATGCTGCGAAATGATAAGTGATAAGTATTGTCTTATAATTAAGTCGGCGGTCTCTGTTTGAGGCCGCCGACTTGCGTTATTGTCTTTTATCTGTTGTTTGCCGGAATTATTTCTCGGCTTTCTTTCCTGTAGCGCTCTTCTTTGCCGCCGGCTTTTTCGCTGCTGGTTTCTTTACAGATCCCTTTTTTGCAGAGGCTTTTTTCGCAGACTTCTCATCTTCTTCCGGAAGCATGGGGGCATGCACTGAATCGTCGGCGTTAAGAATATTGGTACGCAGATTTTTCACTTCCTTATTGAGCGATTCTATCTCCTGAGCCTGATTGCTTATTGTAAGCAAAAGCGAGTTTAGCTCTTCGTTGCCTATTTCTTCGGGGAACTGTTCGCGGACACGAACCTCGAAGTCGGCCAGTACATTCATATAGTTGGTAAAGGCGCTGAAAGGGGAATCGTAGGGAGAGAATGCCGCGTGAGAAGCTCCGTCTCCAAGATTCTTTGTAGACATATAGAAGAAATGGTCGGCACTCTGCAGATACTTCCAGTCCTGTTTCAGACGGCGATCTGAGGTAAGGTTCACACGCTCGGCGACTGAATAAAGTTTATCGAGGGCCTCACGCTGCAGATCGTTTCCTCTCCATGCCGAAACATCGCGAGCCTCGTCGACACCGGAGATAGGATAGGGTATAGAAAGCTCGCTTACGGCTTTCATCTTCTTTACGATCTCGGAAGGAAGAGCGAAGCTTATGCCATGTTCCTTGGCGAAACGGGGCAAAGCTTTGAGGAATTCGAATATACCGGTGGTAGCGGGCAGGAAACCTCCGAAGGTATCCATCGACAGGTTTATGTTTAGTACCTGTTCCTCTTCGGGCAAAGCTGCGATCCAGTCCATATACTTGTCGGCGGTAAGAGGATATTCGCTCCATTCCGTGTTAGCGAAATTGCGGGAGATATCTTTAGCGAACTTGTTGTTGGAGAGCAGCAGCTTCAGGTCCGGAGCGGTGGCGGCACTGTAGATATAATCAGGCGACTTCCATCCCAGTATGTGTTTCGCACCCTCGGTAAGGCATGCCTTGAAACCCATGGCCTGAATCAGAGTCGCGATATCATCGTCGTATATCAGCTCTGTGTTCTCGAAAGTCTTGGGCTTCACACCGAAAAGTTGATGCAACAGCCTGTCGTGATCCTTCACATCGCGCATGAACTCCTCGGGGTCCTCCAGTCCGGCCAGCGAATGGCTGTATGTACCCGACATGAACTCCACGTTGCCTGTATCGGCCAGTTCCTTAAGTAAGTCTATGAACTCCGGAACATACTGCTGCAGTTGCTCGATAGCCGTACCCGAGATGGAGATTGAACATTTGAAATCCTTTCCGTAGGTGCGGATCATATCCAGAAGGGTTCTGGCCATAGGTATATAGCTCGTCTGAGATACCTGAGAGATGATTTCGTCGTTGGAGAAGTCATCATAATAGTAATGGTCATTGCCGATATCGAAGAAACGATATCTTTTAAGACGGAACGGCTGATGTATTTTGAAATATAAGCAAACGGATTTCATATTTATTTTTTGTTGATTACTTGATTGTAGATGTCAATGACTTTTTTGCCGGCCTTCTCCCATGTAATGCCGTGAATCTCCTCGATACCCTTGTCGCGAAGTGTATTGTACATGGCCGGATAGGAGATGATGCTGTGTATGGCGTCGGCCATGGCATCTATGTCCCAGTAGTCGGTCTTTATCACATTGTCGAGAATTTCGGCGCAGCCGCTCTGTTTCGAGATTATGCTGGGCACGCCCATCTCCATCGCCTCCAGAGGCGAGATGCCGAAAGGCTCTGATACCGACGGCATGATGTAAACATCGGAATCGCGGAGCATCTCGTAAACCTCTTTCCCTTTCAGGAAGCCGGTGAAGTGAAATTTGTCGGCTATTCCGCGTTTGGCGGCGAGACGTATCATGTCGTTCATCATGTCGCCGGAGCCGGCCATTACGAAACGAACGTTATTGTCTTTCTTGAGCACCTTTGCGGCGGCCTCCACGAAATATTCGGGGCCTTTCTGCATGGTGATACGCCCAAGGAATGTAACCACCTTTTCACGACCGGTACGGCGCGGCAGATTGAGCAGTTCGTCCGACAGAGGAATGACGGCATTGTGTACCGTGGTTACCTTGTCGGGGCTTATGCCATACTTCTCTATTACCGTGCGGCGTGTCAGGTTAGACACGGTGATTATATGGTCGGCGTTTTCCATGCCATCTTTCTCGATAGCGAAGACGGTAGGATTGACGTTGCCGCGCGAACGGTCGAAGTCTGTAGCGTGAACATGGATCACCAGCGGTTTGCCGGTAACGTTCTTGGCGTGTATGCCGGCAGGGTAGGTTAGCCAGTCGTGGGAATGTATCACATCGCAGGGTATGGTCCTGGCTATCACTCCGGCCACAATCGAGTAATTGTTTATCTCTTCAAGTATGTTGTCGGGATATCGTCCCGAGAACTCGATGCATCCGAGGTCGTTGAGGCGCATGTAATTGAAGTCCGCATATATATTGTTGCGCAGGTCGAAATAGAGCTGCGGATCCATATATTTGCCCAAGCGGTTCTCAACGTAGTCCCAGCTGACATCGCGCCATGCCACAGGAGTGTTGCATGCGCCTATGATCTGGGCGAATCCTTTCTCCTCGTCACCCCATGGTTTGGGTATGACGAAAGTTATGTCCATGTCGCCGTTGGCGTGCATGCCTTTGGTAAGGCCATAGGAGGCAGTTCCAAGACCTCCGAGGATATGAGGGGGGAATTCCCACCCGAACATTAGTGCCTTCATAGTTATTTGTCGAGGTCTGACTGTAGTTTGTTAAGTTCTTTTACGTTGCGGATTGTACGCAATATCTCGCCCACATTCTTGGCGGTAGACACCGCTCCGCGTCCTGTGTAGGGGGGATTGCCGTCATACATCTCGGAAAGCGATCCTATGCATCCTTCCGTCATCTCGTCTTCATAGCCTATCAGCATGCGTTCTATGAAACCGAGGCCCGAGAGTCCGAACACCTGTATGTAGGCATCTGCATAGAAACCGAAAAGCCAGGGGCGCGCCGGTCCCTGATGAACGGCCATCTCGCGCTCGAACGGTCCGCCTACATATGTAGGATGATAGGCGTAACTCTTAGGCGACAGCGAACGCAGCCCCTTCGGGGTAAGTAATTCGCGGGTAGCGAGGTCAAGTACCTTGCGTTTCTGGCGTCTGTCGAGCGGAGAATATTCCAGACCTATTGCGATCACCATGTTCGGCCGAACCTCGACATCGGTATAAGTGCCGTTTACATAATCATAAAGGTAGCCGTAATCGTTAAGGAATGTATCTATGAAAGAGGCTTTGCATTTGTCGGCGATAGCATTAAGACTGTCTCGCAGTTCTTTCTCCTCCTCCCGTTCCTCTATGAGAGATATAAGGAAACGCAGGGCATTGTACCAAAGGGCGTTGAATTCCACTATGTAGCCTGTACGCGGTATTATGGGGCGACCTCCCAGAGCAGCTGACAGCCAGGTTACAGGCTTTTCGGTACCATTGCTCGATACGAGACCGTTGTCGTCGAGCGTAAGATTGTCTGCTTTGCCTTCGATAACGGCGTTTACGATTCTGCGTACGGTCTCGAGATAACGATCGGCACATTCTCCGCGACTGGTACGGCGGGCGAACTGCTGTATGGCCCATATTGTCCAAAGCGGTATGTCTGGAAGATCTATCTCATGTATCACCGGGTCTTTTTCTCCGGTAGACATGAAACGGTCCAGAGCCTGGATAAAAGTAGACATTATCTCGATGAAATCATCCTTATGGTCTATGGCCAGCGTGCATCCGGGCAGACCTATCAATTCATCGCGGGCGCGCACGTTGTACCAGGGATAACCGGCCATGACATACATGCCTCGGTCGTTCTTAAGGTAAAATTGCTTGGCGGAGTTCTTGAGGCAGTTGTAGAATGATGTGCGGCACGTACGTGTCTCAAGCTCCTTTTCGTAAGTTTTCTCGTATTCCGAGGGGTCGGTTTCGAAGGTAGAGGCCGAGAAAATAATGGACTCTCCCTTTTTGATTGGAATCTCGAAATATCCGGGCACCCAGAGGTCTTCGCGATATGGTACGCCTCGGTCGCGGTCTTTGTAATACTCTATGCCGTCGTACCAATGGCCGTCGGTTTTCCATTCCGGCTTCTTGTTGAACTGCATGAACAGCTCAGGATACCCTTCGTAAAGGCAGGTGGCTATTCCGTTTTCCACATCGCGTGTTGCGGTGTTGATCTGCGAGTTCTTGCCTGTGAGGCTGTTTGCGTCGCGGAATGCCAGAAACGGACGGAACTGAAGTTTCGTTTCTGAATGCGCGTCTACCAGCGTGTACTTGATCATGATGCGGTTCTCATGAGAGATAAACATTTTCTCTTTGGTGAGAACCACGCCGCCTACGCGGTAGGTCATGGTGGGCACTGATTCGCAGTTGAACTCCCTTATGTATTTGTGGCCGTTGGGCGAGAAAACCCCGTTGGCATATTCATGGAGTCCGAGATTGAAAGGCGCTCCGTGCTGAATTACCGTCTCGTCTAACGAAGAGAGCAGCACGAATGCCTTGTCGGGATCGAGCTCCGGTATAGGTATTACAAGCAACCCGTGTTGTTTACGGGTGTTGCATCCTACGATTGTGGTACAATGATAAGCCCCTGATTTATTGGTGCGAAGCATCTCTTTGGCGAGGCTTTGCTCCAGATTTATCATAAGGCTTTTGTCAAACTTTAAATAACTCATATTAGATTTATAGAAAATTCCCTTTTGGTTATATATGTCGGTTTTCCACTTCCTGCCGCTTTGTGCAGTGTCAAGGTTTGATCTGATTCCCCTGTGTAGCTGAGCGTCCCTGAATCGCTTATGCGGTATACTCAGGGCCGTTTGCTGTAATCGCTATTAGCAAAGATATAATAATTTGCAATTGGAAACAAGCAGACGACAACTTATTTTTTAGTTATGGAAAAATAAAATTGCAACTCTTTCAGGAACAATGTAAATTATGTTGCAAAGCATAAAACCATCGTTACATCTGATGCTTCTGTCGCTTCTTTTACTTCTGTAGCTTCTGCTGTTTTTTGTCTCCGTTGTCAGGAGCCGGGAGAGATATATCTTTTATGAGAATATCGTTTCCCGACGGATATGCGTTGTCAAGCACCTTATCGAGTTGTATGAGTGTGTCGCCATATATCTTGGAGAAGCGCGGTATGAAATTGCTGTTACCTTCGGCATCTATCTTTTTCAGGAATTCAGAAACCGATAGTGTGTTTATGTCTACAGCCGGTGTAAGTCCAAGGTCCCCTTTCGAGCATCCCGGGTATTCCGACAGGTCTACCTGATACACCATTCCGGCTTTGCTGAGATGTTCGTTTATCTTGTTGGCTATTCTTATCGGGATGTCGTAGGATGTGGAAATCTCGACAATGGTTTTCGGGCGCCGTTTCTCATTGAAATCCTGCGCCACCACGGCCATGACTATAACCTCCATCTTGTGCAGGTAATCGGCCGATATGGTTGAATAGTCGCCAAGAAAGTCAAAGGTGAATATATTTTGCAGCGAATAGGTCAGCACGCATCCCGACAGCAGAATCAGCCACGAGAGCTGGAGCCAGATAAGCAGCAGCGGAAGAAAAGCGAACGATCCGTAGATGGCGTTGTATTTCGATACATACAGCTGACCTGAGAAAAAGAGCATCTGAAGAATCTGGAAGGCCACGGCGCAGATAGCTCCCGTAATCATGGCATACTTTATGGATACCTTGGTATTGGGTATCAGCCAGAAGGAAAGCGAGAATGCGATCCATACCAGGATAAATGGCGAGAGCTCGAGCAGTTTGTTAAGCAATGGTGTCAGGAACGGAATCTTCAGTTGCTCTTCTATAGTGGTGGCCATGAAGATCGATAGACCCGACGAACAGATTATAAGAATCGGAATCATCAGGCATATGGCGATGTAATCGGTTATCTTCTGGTAGAGGTTGCGGTCATGTTTCACATCCCAGATGTTGTTGAAGGCATCTTCGATATATGAGAGAAGGGAAATTACTGTCCAAAGCAGGAATACGAGCCCCACACCTACGAAGATACCAGAGGAAGCCTCTTTAAGATAAGAGTCTACAAACTTCATGGCTGTGGCGATGGCTTTGGTTTGCGACGGGAAATATGAATAAATCGACGATGTCAGCAAATCTTGTAATCCGAATCCTCGTCCTATGGCCAGCAGCAATGCCAGAGCCGGGACTATGGCCAGCACCGTAGAGTAGGTGAGAGACATAGACTTTATTTGCAATCCGCGGTCCATGAATGATTTTACGGCAAGGTTGGCGGTTTTCACAAGCCTTACCCCGAGTGTATCCTTGCCGCTTTCCCATACACCTTCGGTGCAGTAATAAATCAGATATTTTATTTTTTCTATTATCTTAGACATGGCGGGAATATTAAAAAAAGCCGGGGGCAGAATAATCTGCACCCGGCGTAGTAACAAAAGCAGAAGCGTTGTAAGCCGGGTTATGTAGCTTCCTGAAAGGAGGTGCCCTTGAATTGTAATGCAGGGTGCCGCCTGAAAGCCGCCTGTCATTTATCTAAGCCCGGTGTTGCCACCGAGGCTTAAGCAGCCTACCCCCCGGCAATGGGCGAGCCACCCTTCGCTGCCGGTATATTTGGCCTTGCAACACATAGGATGTGCGGCCTCGCGTGTCGCCACGTGAGCCGGTGGGCTCTTACCCCACCTTTTCACCCTTACCCGGACCTCATCTGATGGGTGCGGGCGGTTGTTTTCTGTCACATTATCCCCGACGTCGCCGCCGGCTTTCCGTTAGAAAGTATGCTGCTCTATGTTGCCCGGACTTTCCTCTTCATGCGCCCGGCATGAAGCGACAGACCGCGCTTCTGCTTGATATCATCTATGGCTCTCCCTCCGGAGAGTCTTCTTTTTCTTTTGTTACCTCTGCTGTCGCGTCGGTGGAATCTGCTTCTCTCCCAGTCTTTTCACGTACTTCGGTTTTCTCTACTCCGGCTGCCTTGGCGACGGAACGTGCCATACGACGGGTAGTAAGCTTATGGGCCGACGCGCTCAGAAGCCCGTTGATGGAATATAGTGTGAGAGCGATTCCCGTTACGATTGTGGCCGCATCGGCAAGTTTTTCAGGACCGATTATTATAATGGCGATACCGGTGGCGACAATAATCCACGGCATAATGAACCATGCGGTGGGCATCCCCCCTATATCTCTACCTTCGGCCGAGAGAAACAGAATCTGTATTATTCCCGCCACTACCAGAATCACACCGAAAGTATAGATAAGGTAATGCACGAAAAATCCCGGCATGGCGACGAGAAGCACGCCCCCTACCAGCCCGGCTATGGCCGAAGTACCGATATACCAGGGACGGCTCTTGCGCGAACCGTCGGTCTGTTTTTTGCCGGCGAACCCCATGTAAAGCCCTACGAGACTCGGAATGATGAAGCATATGCCTATGACCACCACTATTATCTCGAATATATTGGTCTGCCGGCTGTAGACCAACAACAGCACACCTATTATCAAGGTGAAAATATAGGATACCAGATACTGAGTGTTTTTCATAACGCTTACGGTTTGTCTGTTTCCTATAAAAAGGGAAATGGGGTAAAATTGTTTATATAAAGTTTAAAAATCTTTGGCGCCTTATAGTGAGGCATGAACGGGAACTTCGTTATTTGTCGTCCGGTGTCGGGCCATTGTCGTTGGCTTTGGTCGCGAGCCTTACGATTATCTCGGATAATGTATCGGGGTCGAACCTCGACGAGTCGATACATACGTCATAGTTGTCGGCCTTTCCCCATCCGCCGGGTGTGAAATAATTATAGTAATCCTGACGTCGGGAATCCATCTTTCTGAGAGTCGACACAGCCTCCGATACCGATGTAGAGTCGAGCCGGCGTATCATATTGCGTGCGCGCCACTCTTCTGGGGCATGCAGAAACACGCTGAAGAGCCCGGGTTTGTCGCGTAGGATATAATCGGCTGTCCGTCCCACGAACACGGCCGGCTCTCTGTCGGCAATCTGGCGTATAACATCCGATTGCACCGAATATATCTGCTCCATTGTCATGGGCGACGAGTCGTTGAGTCCGATGTTGGCCGCCAGCAGCGACCGGAACATCGATGGGCGGCGTTCGTCGGCCATCTCGAATATGGATGGCGCGTATCCCATTCTTTCGGCGCATTCTTTCAGAAGTTCACGGTCATAATAGCTGATGCCGAGTTTTTTTGCCACGGCTTTTCCTACTTGCCGTCCACCGCTTCCTGTCTGGCGACCGATGACGATAACGGCATTGCTGCCACAGCTGTTCCGTGGCACATTAGCCGGTATGTCGTTGCTTCTGTTTTCCATATCGGGCACAAATTTAATTTATTCTCTTCATTGAATGAAATTTTTTTCTAATTTTGTCAATTCAACCGGGTATGCTTGTTCCGGCTTATAAGGCGAGGCCCTCTGTCATGACCTTCCCGAAAGTCGGATAAAAGCTACCTCATGTATGTCAAATATCTAATCTGCATTATGATAGATATACTCAAAAAACCTGAATTGGATTCAGACGGCATGGCTACCTACGAATATCTGGTAAATCATGTGGATGATTGTCTGGATCATATGCCAGTCTTGATAGACAACCTCAAACGCGTGGATTCCACAGGTCAGTTTTGTGCCTCTACCGCAAGATTCCTTGCCGCTGTAGACCGCGAGCGTTTCCAGGGGTGGCTCGCTCCGCTTATTGAAGCTACGATCGACAAAGACCGCGAGCGCAGATATATCTGGTCGTTGCTCGAGGCTATCTGGGGAGCCGATTACCAGGACCATGTAGAGCAACTGCAGGAAAGCGATTCAAACTTCCGCCGTATTTACAAACGTGTTTACCCTAAAGAGGGAATCTGAGAACAATCGCCAAATGAAGAAACTCTATATCCCGCTGTTGCTGGCTGTGCTTCTCGCCGGCATGACGTGGGCACGCGACAATATTATGGAAACAAAATCACCCATTCATCAGGATGTGGCGTCTGCCGGTCCTGTAGCTGTCATCTCTACCTCTATGGGGGACATCAAGGTGAAACTTTATGACGACACTCCGCAACATCGCGACAATTTCCTGAAACTTGCTCGCGAGGGATTCTACGATGGTGTCCTTTTTCATAGGGTCATAAAAGATTTCATGGTCCAGACCGGAGATCCCGATAGCAAGGATGCCGTACCCGGCGCGATGCTCGGAGCCGGAGATCCGGGATATACGATCCCCGCCGAGATAGTTTATCCGAGACATTATCATAAATATGGTGCCCTTGCTGCCGCACGCACCGGCGATCAGGTAAATCCCGAGCGACGCAGTTCCGGCTCGCAGTTCTATATCGTAACGGGACGTAAGGTTCCGGCGCGTCAGCTCGAAATGCTCGAAAGCCGTGGCGCCAATCAGGCCCGTCAGGATTATTTCCGCAAATTATGCAAGGAGCATTATGCCGAAATAGACTCTCTGCGCAAGGCAGGTCTTAAAGATGAACTCGAAGTCCTGCGTCAGACCCTGATAGCCCGTACGGAGGCAGACGTGAAGGTAGACTCGCTTCCGGCACAGCTTAAGGAAGACTACATCACCATCGGCGGCACTCCTCACCTCGACGGACAGTACACCGTATTCGGCGAGGTACTTGAAGGAATGGATGTTGTCGAGAAAATCCAGAACGCCGCTACCGATGGTTCCGACCGTCCGGTAGAGGATATCAAGGTTCTGAAAGTGACGGTATTGTAATTATTCCCTCTATGGAATATGATATGACCGTGCTTCAGTCGCGCCCTTGAAACCATATTATCAGTCCCACATTAAACGCTACTTATAACCGCTCCATACCAGCATTATGAACGAAAACGAAAAACTCCCCGAAGAGGTTATGCCTTCTGTAACAGAGGTTGAAGACCCCAAAGAAGAGTCTGTCGACGTTGCCGTGGAAACTCCTGCTACAGCCGATGAGTCACACGTCAATTACCACAACATGACTTGTGCGGAACTCCTTGCCGAACTTGACCGTATAGTTGCTTCGGGCAACATGCAGGCTCATCGCGAGGTGGCCGCCCTTAAAACAGCTTTTTACAGTCGCCGTAACCGCGAGCAGCTCGAAGAACTTTCAGCTTACGTGGCTGAAGGTAACGCACCCGAAACATTCGCGGCCCAGACATCGGCCGAAGAAGTTCCTTTCCGCGACCTGTTGGCCAAGTTTAAAGAAGGCCGTGCGATTTTCCTTGAGGAAGAGGAAAAAAGGATGCAACAGAATCTTGAGAAAAAACAGGTTATTATCGATGAACTCCGCAAGATAACCGAAGATATAGATAACGTAAACCTTAATTTTCCTCGTTTCCAGCAGTTGCAGCAGGATTTTCGTGAAAAGGCTGACCTTCCCCCTACAGCCGAGACTGCGATATGGAAAAACTACCAGAGCTTGGTAGAGGAGTTTTACGATAAGCTGAAAATAAACAAGGAGCTCCGCGACCTTGATTTCCGCAAGAATCTGGAGGCTAAACGTCAGATCATAGAGGAAGCCCGTGCGCTCGTCGATAAGGAAGACGTGGTTGAAGCTGCCCGTCAGCTTCAGAGTCTTCATAACTCATGGCGCGAGATAGGTCCTGTAGCAAAAGATATACGCGCTGAAATATGGGAAGAGTTCAAAACTCTCTCTTCTACTGTCAACAAGCGTCATCAGGAGTTTTTTGAATCGCGCAAAGCCAGCGAAGCCGAGGCGGAGATTGCCAAGACGGCTCTCTGCAATGAGGTCGAGGCTATAAAGACCGATGAACTGAAGAACTTTTCAGACTGGGATGAGGCAACAAAGAAGATTCTTGACATGCAGGCCCGTTGGAAAGGTATAGGTTTCGCTTCGCGTAAGACCAACAACGCCCTTTTCAATCGCTTCCGCACAGCCTGCGATGCTTTCTTCACAGCCAAGGCGGAGTTCTATACCAAGAGCCGCGACGAGATGGGCGCCAACTTCCAGAAGAAAGTGGAACTCTGTGAGAAAGCGGAGGCTCTCGCTTCGGAAGAGAATCTGAAAAAAGCGGCCGAGGCTGCCGTAGCGCTTCAGGCGGAGTGGAAGACCATAGGTAATTCCGGTCGTCGCCAGAGCGATGAGATATGGAAACGTTTCTCTACCGCATGCAACGCCGTCTTTGACCGTCGTCATAAATTCATAGGCGAACGCCGTCAGGAAGAGAATGCCAACCTGAAAGCCAAGACAGCCCTTATAGACCGTCTTAAAGAGCTCGACCGTGAGGCGGATCCCCGCGAGAACCTGCAGGTGGTTAAGGAGTGTCAGGCCAAATGGCAGGAAATAGGCCATGTGCCCGCAAAGGTAAAGGAAACGCTCTGGCAGGAATTCCGCGGTCTGTGCGATGTCTTTTATGCTGCCGACAGAGACCGCCAGCGTGAAAACCGCGAGAACCGCTTCAAGAACCGTGTGCGTGAGATGCGTGCCGACAATCCTCAGAAAGTGGGTGGCGAACGCGAACGCCTGATGCGTGAACTTGACCGCAAACGTGCCGAACTGAAGACCTACGAAAACAATATGGGCTTCTTCAGCGTGAAGTCTTCGGCCGGAAATTCCATGCTCAAGGAGATGGAACGCCGTAGCGAACGCATCCGCCAGGATATAGCCGATATCGAAAACAAACTCCGTATGATAGAATGAAGTGATTTAAACGGTATTCAGCCGTGAACATAATATGAAAGCGAGGTGTTAAGGTTTTATAAATTCGACCTTGACACCTCGCTTTTTTATCGTGCGGTGGCATGGATCGCTTAAAAAGATTCCAGCTATGTTTCAGCCGTTCCACCGTTCACATACAATAGAGATTCTTCCGCATCTCTCTTTACGTGCCCTTCGCCTTGAAATAATAGGCGTAATACTGCTTGTGAGCGTAACCGCCGTCGCAGCACCGTCTCACAACTCCCTTGCGCTGCTCGATACTGTGGAAACCGTTTTGCCGAAAGATAGCGGAGGTGCGGGAGAACCCTCCTCATCCGGCAGTGTCGGACTGGTACTGTCAGGAGGAGGAGCCAAAGGCATTGCCCATGTGGGAGTGATAAAGGCTTTGGAGGACCACGGTATTCCGATAGACTACGTGGTCGGGACATCTATGGGAGCCGTGGTTGGAAGTTTGTACAGTTGCGGATGGTCGCCGGCCGAGATGCTGGCTTTTTTTATGTCGAAAGATTTCCGTTATTGGGCTTTCGGCCAGCTTAATCCATCTGACATATACTATTTTTCAGAGCCTTCCCCCTCTCCGAAGTGGCTGTCGTTCAATATCAGTTTTAAGAAACAGAACAATCTTGCAAGCCAGATTCTTCCTGCCTCTCTTATCTCGCCGCTGCCGATGAATATAGAGTTCCTGAAGCTGTATACTCCATATACCGTGCAATGTGGTGAGGATTTCAGAAACCTCTTCGTGCCGTTTCAGTGTGTAACTTCCGATATATACCACAAACACAAGGTCGTGCTCAGGAACGGTTCTCTCGGCGATGCCGTAAGGGCTTCCATGAGTTTCCCACTCGTTTACCGCCCGATAGAGATAGACAGTCTGCTGATGTTCGACGGGGGGATATATGACAATTTCCCGGTAGATGTGATGCGCGAGGATTTTCATCCCGATGTGATAATAGGAGTGTCTGTTTCCGAGCCCGACGGTAAGCCAAAGCCCGGCAACGCCTATAGCCAGCTGGAGGATATGATTATACAGAACAACGATTATTCGTTGCCATCTTCTGAAGGAATCAAGATTCAGGTACCGGTCTCCTCTTTTTCGGTGCTCGATTTTGAAGATGCGGCCCAGATATATGAGATAGGGTATGATACCGGGCTTGCTATGGTCGATTCCGTGGCCGGACGCGTAAAGGCACGTCGTCCGCTTGCCGAGGTCAGCGAACGACGCAGACTTTTCGCAGCCAAGACACCTTCAGTGGAGTTCGACTCCGTGGCAGTGAAAGGTGCCACGCAAGGGGAAGCCCGGTTTCTGCGGTTCCTGTTTGATCACGGCCGGAAAACTCCATTCTCTATGGAAGATGCCTACGAATCCTATTATAGGGCCGTGGCCGGAGGGAAACTCGACAACCTGCTCCCGCAATCACGTCTCAATCTGCAGGCCGACTCGCTTCAGGCCCGCGCATATTCGATTGAATTCCCTGCCAAGCGACCTGTGGTTTCTGCCAATACCCTTTTGCTTGACGCCAAGGTTAAAAATCCATGGAATTTCGGTGTGGGGGGATGGATAACGACCTCCACCAACAGTATGCTGTATTTCACATGCGGGTATCATACACTCAGTTTCAATTCCCTTGACATCGACCTCAGCGCGTGGGTAGGGCAGTCTTACTATGCCGCATTGCTGTCAGGCAAGATGGCTATCAACAGCCAGCTGCCATCCTATATTCAGCTTGAAGGTGTGCTCAGCCGCCAGAAGTATTATGATTCCGAGTTGCTGTTTTACCAGACAGGTTCTCCATCGTTCATAACCGATACGCAGCATTTCGCCAGACTCAACTACTGCGTAGCACTCGGGCGAGCCGGGAAAGGTCTGGCAAGCATCGGATACGGCTATCTCGGAAACCGATACTATCCTGTAGGTGCCGATCCTGTTATCGCCGGCAATCGTCAGGAGGGTCATTATCATATCATCGCGGCACGTCTCGAAGCTGAACGCAATACACTTGATTTCCAGCAGTACCCCTCTTCGGGAATGAAGGCGCGGCTTTCGGTTATAGGGTCGCGTGAGAAGTCAGGAATCACATCTTCCGAAGATAAGAAATCAGCTTATGAATTTCATAACCGTCTGCGTCTGTTTGCCGAATGGCAGCGTTACTTTCCGTTGTTACGTAATGTGTCGCTCGGTGTTTCGGCCAGTGGTGTAGCTACTTTCTCGCGTCTTTATCAGAATTATACGGCCACTCTTATCCATGCTTCGGCGTTTGAACCCACGCCCTCCACCAAAAACTATTTCAATCCCGCTTTCCGTTCGGATAATTATGTGGCAGCCGGGCTGCAGCCCGTGTGGTCGCCATTCCGGAATTTCCAGCTCCGGGGGGATTTCAATCTATTCATTCCGGTACGTTCCATTCGCGAGGGTGCCGACGGTATGCCGTGTTGGGACGGGTGGTTCCGTCATCCCGAGTTCATAGGAGAATTGGCTGCGGTATATAATTTCAAATTCGCATCATTGTCCTTATACGGCAACTATCTGAGTTCCCCGGCCCGCAACTGGAATTTCGGCATCAATTTCGGTCTCTACTTTCAATCCCCGAAGTTCGTGAGATAAATCCCCGGCATGTCTCTAATCTATGGTATCTTGGGAAGATTCGTCGCTTTCACTGTAATCTTCCACGGCGTCGGCAAGCTGGCTGCTTATGCGTCTCTTTACCGGCGTGCCCAGTTCGCGCATGCGTTCCGCGCGTGCTACCACGCTTTGTCTTCCTTTGGTAAGCGATTCGAAACAGCGGTCGTATCGGGCCCTGACCGTGTCGAGACTGTTGCCTATGGTGGCGAATTCGTTCAGGAAAGCTGCCACCCGGTCGTATAGCAGCCCTCCCTGACGCGCTATCTCTTCCGCGTTGCGTTCCTGTTTCTCCCGGCTCCATAACTGGCTTACCAATTGCATCACCGAAAAGAGATGGGTAGGGGAGACGATGGCCACATTGCGCTCGAAGGCATAGCGCCACAAATCCGGGTCAAGCTGCATGGCCGTGTAATAAGATCCCTCTATCGGCATGAACATGAGAACGTGGTCGGCGGCACCGCGTATCTGTTTCTGGTACTGTTTGGTTGCAAGTTCATCTATATGTTTTTTTACAGATACAAGGTGCAGCTTCCCCTCGCGGTTGCGTTCCTCTTCGCTTTCGGCGGCCACATACCGGGAATAGGCTGTTAGCGAGACCTTGGAGTCTATCACCATCCGGTGCCCGTCGCTGAGGTTCACCACAACGTCGGGGCGTTGGCGTCTGCCGTTCTCATCTGTAAGCTGTCGACCCGTATCGTCGGCGGTCACCTGGAGGAAAAAATGCACATTCTTTACCAATCCTGCGCTTTCGAGCAGTGTCTGCAACAGCGTCTCCCCCCAGTCTCCCTGCACTTTACTGTCTCCTTTGAGTGCGGAAGTGAGGTTGCGTGCATCGCGGCCTATGTCGCGGTTCAGCTGCATCAGCAGCGTAATCTGATCTGTAAGCGATTTCCGACTTGCGTTCTCATTCATGTAGGCATCCGAGACAGCACGCGAAAATTCGTCGAGTTTGCTTTTCAGCGGAGTCATTATCCTTTCCATCTCGCGCATGTTGCTTTCGCGCAGGTCCGCCTGATGCTCGCGCAGATTTTGGTCTGCCATATGGCTCAGTTGGTGTATGGTTGCCTGGCGCATCTCTTCGGCATGCCTGTCGGCCCACTCTTTCTGTTCCCTGAGCAATTGCTGGTTCATATCGGCGTAAGCCGATATTTTGGTTTCAAGCGTATTACGCAGGTTCTCGGCTTCTCGTGCCGCCCTGCCGGTATCGCGGTTCCCTTTAAGTATACTGACTGTAAGGGCTGCCGTCAGCAGCAATATTATTACGCAAAGTATGGTTGTAGTCATTTCCAGTCTATATAGATTATGGAGTCGGCCGTTACAAGCACGCCTCTCGCCTTGGCGCGTCGCAGCAGTTCGCAACCCTGTTGCGCGCCGCACGCTATCGCGGCCGTGGCAAGCGCGTCGGCTGTACCGCAGCTTTTGGCTACGACAGTGGCCGACAGCACGTCGGTTTCAACCGGAGCCATCATATTCACCGACATGATGTGCCCTCTTCTGCGACCGTTCACTACTTGCGAATTGCGCAGATTACTTGAGGTGGCTATGCCCTCGTTTTTAAGGTTTATGAAATCCAGGTATTCCCTTCTCCCTGCTCCGGCTCCGGTATAGTTGTCGGGAGATTCTATCCCCACGCGCCATTCGCTCTGACGCGGGGATTTGCCGGAGGCAAGCACTTCGCCTCCTATTTCTATCAGATAGTCTTTAACCGAATTCCTGCGGAACATGGCTCCGATTGCGTCGCATCCATAGCCCTTGGCTACAGCAGAGAAGTTGAACTCCACATTTTTGTTCTCCTTGATAAGACGATTGCCCTTCATTCTGGTTTTCGATAGCCCGATGAAGCGGGCGATGGAGTCAAGACGCAGAGTGTCGGCGGTCGGTGTGTGTCCCTGGCCGAACCCCCATGTTCGTATAAGAGGGGCAAGTGTAGGGTCGAAGGCTCCGCCGCTGAGTTCGTTGATTTTCTTCGATATGTCGTATACTTTCTTGAAATGTATGTCGATATCTGTCTCTTTCTGTCTGTTAACCTTGGATACGAGCGAAAGGGAATCGAAAGGCGACAATGATCGCCCCACTTCATTTAGTACAGCCTCGATCGAGTCCTCAAGTTGGGCGGGGCCTCGGAAAGTTATATGGTATGTGGTAGACCATACGCCGCCTCTAACCGAATGGTATCCTTCTTTCCTGCCGCAGGTGGTTAGAAAGAGGATTCCGGCCAGAATGAGTAGCGAAAACAGTGATTTTGTCGTAGAAGGAATCCGCATAACGATATCGTGGAAAACAGCAGCGTGAATGTGCGCGTAATTCCACTTATGGCAAAATTAAGCAAAAAATCCTTTTCACGTGGCCGCGAAAATAAATTTTTGTAATATTTCGGCGCCGGTGTGGTAATAACCGAGTTTTTTTGTTAACTTAGTAGTATATATGTTCCCTCCTCATCTTGCGATTGGCGTGGTCTGAAACTACCACAGCCGTACAATATTTAAAAACCAAGACATATAACGAAGATCTATGAAAGAATCTTTTCTGTTTCTTGCTGACGGTTTTGAAGAAATCGAAGCCCTCACAGCCGTAGACGTCATGCGCCGCGCAGGAATGAAAGTGCGCACCGTATCAATTACAGCTTCACTTCAGGTAACAGGCGCGCATGGGGTAACGGTATCCGCCGATGTCTTATTCGACAATACCCTGTTTGCCGATCCCGCATGGCTTGTCCTTCCCGGCGGAATGCCCGGAGCCTCCAACCTTTATGAATTCGCGCCACTGCAGGGACTTCTTGCCCGTCAGGCGTCATCTCCCGAGGGCCGCATAGCCGCTATCTGTGCCGCTCCGGCTGTAGTCCTCGGTCAGACAGGTCTTCTTGAAGGGGAAAGCGCCACGTGTTATCCCGGTTTTACCGAAATGCTTCACGGAGCCAAGGTCGAGGCGGCTCCGGTGGTTGTAAGCGGTAAGTTTGTAACCGCCGCCGGCCCCGGTATGGCTACACGCTGGGCCCTGACCATTGTCGAAGAGGCCTGCGGCCATGAAATATCGCGTCAGGTGGCCGCCGGCATGCTTATATATGAGGCGGCTGAAAACGGAGCCACCGATTATTATATTTAAACAGAGCGAGTTCCGGATATACACGAGTTTGCGGCAGGTATCAGATAAGATGGAAGACAGTTATTTTACGATAGCGAAACCCGGCGAAGGGTATATAAACGAGAAGATGAGCAAGTTCCTCTCTTTCGCATGCCCGGTGAAGAGTGCGGCGGAAGCCCGCGAGATTGTGAAACGCTATTCCAATGATTATCATGATGCCCGCCATGTATGCTGGGCGTGGATGCTCGGTCCGGAGCGCACGGATTGGATGCTGAACGACAACGGAGAGCCCTCCGGAACGGCCGGTAAACCGATACTCGGCCAGATCAACAGCCGCAATCTTACCGACGTGCTGGTTGTGGTAGTGCGATATTTCGGCGGAATAAAGTTAGGAACTCCAGGACTTATCGCCGCTTATCGCGCGGCCGCGGCCGAAGCTCTTGATGCGGCCGGCACCCGCGAACTGTTCCGTACCCGCAAGCTGCGCGTTACCTTCCCCTATCAGTCTGCTGACGGCGTGATGAAGATTGTGAAGGGATTCGGACTGGAGACGATCGAGACCACATTCGACAATACCTGTTCGGTTCTCCTCGCCGTAAGGCGCTCTATGGCTGACGAGATTGCGGGGCGGCTTGAGAAAGTGTCGGGAGTATCGCTTTCCGAGGAGGAGTGATAACCGGGATATGAGTGAAAATAGTAAGTCGGAAACACCTTTCGGCAGGTATAAATCGTCTATTTTTAGCTTCACTGACTGAAATTAGGCGATTTATATCGCTTATTCCAAAAAAAATACCGATATTTGCACCGCAAAACCGGTAAGGTCTCTTATCGGGCCTTCCAGCGGTTGTGCAGAAAGTTCAATAACCATCCATATATAACTAAAGATGACTAAAGCAGATATCGTGAACGAGATTTCGCGCAGCACCGGCCTTGACAAGGCAGCGGTCCTGGCCACTGTTGAAAAATTCATGGAGGTCATGAAGGACTCTATGGCCGAAGGCAACAACGTTTATCTTCGTGGTTTCGGTAGCTTCATTATCAAGACCCGCCGCGAAAAAACAGCCCGCAACATCTCAAAGAACACTACCATCATCATACCGGAACATAAGATTCCGGCGTTCAAGCCCTCTCGTCAGTTCCTGGATCGCGTAAAATAAGAATAAGCGACCGCTCTCCTGTAGTGTGTTTGAATTTAACATGACAGAGAGTGGAACGAAAATTTGATTAAAAATATTAAACAATAACTGTTATGCCCAGCGGAAAGAAAAGAAAAGGCCACAAGATGGCTACCCATAAGCGTAAGAAAAGACTGAGAAAGAATCGTCATAAGAAGAAATAAGATTCTTCCAAGGAACCTTTCGCCGGCCTGGATTGTTCCTGCCGGCGAAACCTTTTATAAAATATGAAAAGCGAATTGGTAGTTGATGTCCGCGAAAAGGACATCTCGATTGCCTTGCTCGAAGATTCGAGACTCGTTTCCCTGCAGAAGGAAAACCGCAATCAGGCTTATGCCGTAGGAGACCTCTACCTGGCCACTGTCAAGAAAATCATGCCGGGTCTGAACGCCTCTTTCGTTAATGTCGGCTACGAAAAGGATGCTTTTCTCCATTATCTCGACCTGGGGCCCAATTTCAATACATACGCCAAGTTTCTCGACGAAGCGTTGAAAGAACCCCGGAAAGTACCCAATATCTCCAAGTTCGCAACAGAACCGGAGATTCCTAAAGATGGTTCTATAACCGACCTTCTCGCACCGGGACGCAAGCTTCTGGTGCAGATTGCCAAGGAGCCGATCTCTACAAAAGGGCCGCGTCTTACCACCGAAATATCCTTTACCGGACGTTTCATGGTATTGATACCCTTCGGCGACAAGATTTCAATTTCTCAGAAAATCAAGTCGACAGAAGAAAAAGTGCGTCTGCGCCAGCTGATAGGGAGCATAAAACCTAAAGGCTTCGGCGTCATTATCCGTACTTCGGCTGAAAACAAGCGTGTGGCCGAGCTCAACAATGAGATGCGTACTCTGGTGAAATGCTGGGAGGAATCTATCTCCAAAATGCAGCGTTCCGAACCCCCGACCCTTATTTATGAGGAAGATTCGAGAGCCGTAGGAATTATCAGAGACCTGTTTACTCCGAACTTCGAGAACATCTATGTCAACGAAGCCGAGACTTTCTCGCAGATTCAGAATTATGTGGGACTCATAGCCCCCGATAACCGCGACATAGTAAAGCTCTATTCCAAGGATGTTCCGATTTTCGACAATTTCAATATCACCCGCCAGATCAAGAGCAGCTTCGGAAAGACTGTCTCTTTTAAGAGCGGAGCCTATATCATTATTGAGCACACCGAGGCCCTGCACGTAATCGATGTGAACTCTGGAAATCGTTCCAAAGCGGGCTCGGATCAGGAAACTAACGCCCTGGAGGTCAACCTGAGAGCCGCCGATGAAATTGCCCGGCAGCTACGGTTGCGCGATATGGGTGGCATTATCGTGATCGATTTCATCGATATGGCCAAAGCGGAACACAGACAGACGCTTCTCGAACACATGAGAGATGTTATGGCCAACGATAGAGCACGCCACAATATCCTTCCTCTCAGTAAGTTCGGTCTGATGCAGATCACGCGCCAGCGTGTGCGTCCGGCTCTCGACATAACTACGGAAGAGACTTGTCCCAGTTGCTTTGGGAAAGGATTGGTGCAACCTTCGCTTCTTTTTACCGACAAACTCGACGAAAAGCTCGATTATCTGGTAAGCAGCCTTAAGGTTAAGAAATTCACACTCTATATCCATCCATATGTCGAAGCTTATGTCAAGAAGGGGATGTTCTCTATCTATGGTAAATGGAAACGTAGGTACGGACGTGGACTGAAAGTGGTGGCCGATGAGGCTTTAGCCATGCTTGAATACCGCGTGGTAGATAACGACGGAAAGGAGATAGACCTCAAAGAGGAGAGCGACATGAACAGCAGCCACTCGAAAAACAAGACACGTGGCAACCGCGACCAACAGAAAGAGGAATAGCGTTTCGGGAAGAAACGCTCCTGAACGAGTCTCGGGATTTTGGAAGAAATACTCTCTAAGAGAGTCGACATTTAATTTACCTATTAAAAAGCCGGTTTTGCCTATGGTGGCAAGTCCGGTTTTTTATAATTTTGTATCAGTTAAAAGAGAGTCTCCGGGGATAGGATCCGTAACTCTCCGTATAAGATATGATGCTAACAGATTCTGAAGATACCCGCTCGGAAGAGGGTAAGGTTGCCCCTCTCGGCCAGCTTTTCTCCTCCTTTTTCAAGATAGGTCTTTTTACATTTGGCGGAGGATGGGCTATGATTTCCATTATAGAACGCGAGATTGTAGACAATCACCGTTGGATAGAACGCGATGAGTTTCTCGATCTCCTTGCCGTGGCCCAGTCGTTGCCGGGTATTTTAGCCGTCAATATCGCCACTTCCGTAGGCGATAAGGTGAGAGGGATGCGCGGTAGTGTAACCGCCGCACTCGGCACCATACTCCCTTCGTTTCTGATAATATTGTGTATAGCCATCTTCCTCACTCCCGATATGATAAAGGGCAACAGGGTGGTATCGGCGATATTCATGGGCATACGCCCGGCAGTGGTGGCTCTAATCGTGGCGCCTGTGATAACGTCGGCCAAAGCCGCTCATCTTACATGGCGCACGGTCTGGATACCGTTGGTGGTGGCCCTTATGATATCTCTCGACATGGGTATTGTGTCCAACCCTGTCCTTTACATCGTGCTCGGTGCCCTGGGAGGATGGGCGATATGGAAATCAGGTAAACATAAACGGAATAAAGTATAGGAGGATTGGAAAATGACTATTTACTGGCAACTTATATGGGCCTATATCAAGATAGGCATTTTCGGCTTCGGAGGCGGATACGCCATGCTGTCGCTGGTCGAGAAATCGGTAGTGGATCCCGGTTGGATTTCAGAGACAATGTTTACTGACATTGTGGCTATCTCGCAGATGACCCCCGGCCCTATAGGGATAAACTCGGCGACATACATAGGTTTTGTAGCCCCGGGGCAGGTAGACCCCGCTCTTGACACATGGTATTGGGGGCTGCTCGGTTCCCTGCTCGCCACCCTGGCGGTGGTGGTGCCCTCTTTCCTGCTTGTGGTGTACGCCAGCCACTTTATACGCCGTCATAACGAAAGCGGAGTGATAAAGGCTGTTTTCTCAGGCCTGAGACCGGTGGTTGTGGGGCTTATCGCTTCCGCGGCGATTCTGCTTATGAACGCTCCTAATTTCATGCCTGACGGCCGCACGTCGCAGTTGGTGGCAAGTGTCATAATCTGCATATCGGCGTTCTGTCTGGTTTTTTTCAAGATTCCATGGCGCGGCTCCCGCATCTCAATCCATCCTATATGGGTCATTGTCATGGCGGGAATAGCCGGGTTCATATTATATGCTCTATGAAAAGATGAATTCAAATTTCTCATCAGGCCTTTCGGCCACAGACAGCGAATATAATTCCGCACTCGAATATCTTTACGGTCGTCTTCCCATGTTCTCACGCGTAGGGGCGGCCGCATATAAGCCGGGACTCGAGACTTCGGTAGCTCTCGCCGAAGCATTTGGAAATCCCCACCGGAAATTCCGCAGTATACATATAGCGGGTACCAACGGCAAGGGGAGTACATCTCACAACTTAGCCTCGATTCTGCAGGAGGCGGGGCTCAAGACAGCTTTGTATACCTCTCCTCATCTCGTTGATTTCCGCGAACGTATACGCATAAACGGTCAGATGATTCCCCGTGCGAAGGTGGTGGAATTCGTCGACAGGTGGAAAGAGATGGATTACAGCGGTTCGCCCTCTTTCTTCGAGCTTACCATGATGATGGCTTTCGACTGGTTCGCATCGGAAAAAGTGGATGTGGCGGTTATAGAGGTTGGAATGGGGGGACGTCTCGATTCCACCAATATACTTACGCCTGAGCTATGTGTGATAACCAACATATCGAAAGACCATACACAGTTTCTCGGTTCGACTCTTGAAGAGATCGCTACCGAGAAGGCCGGTATTATAAAAAAAGATATACCGGTTGTGATAGGGGAGGCGGAAGGTGATGTAAGGAATGTTTTCACCAATCGAGCCTATGAAGTTGGAGCCCCGATAATTTTCGCTGACGATTATCCCGATATACTCAAACCGGTGCGCAGTCTTATGCCTTCCGGCTGGGAATGCCTCTCGACACTCGGCGGCATGATATCATCTCCTCTTGGCGGTTATTACCAGATTGCCAACTTGCGTACTGTACTGGTTGCCGCTAAAGAGATAATAGGGCGCGATCTGTTTCCGATATCGGAGAGAGACGTGGCTTCGGGCATCGCCAACGTAGTGGTCAATACGGGACTTATGGGGCGTTGGACGGTTACCTGCGAGCATCCCCTTACCATATGCGACACAGGTCATAATGAAGCGGGCATACGCTATAACGTGGCGCAGCTGCGCGAGATGATGCGCCATCGCAAGCATGGTAAACTTCGCATTGTGATGGGATTCGTGGCCGACAAGGCTATCGACGATATATTGGCTCTTCTTCCGCAAGAGGCTGAATATTATATTTCAAACGCGCTGATACCACGGGCGCTCCCGGTTAAGGAACTGGGAGCGAAATGCCGTGCCTCGGGCCTGGGTTGCCGCGAATTTCCTACGGTTGCCGAGGCTGCCGTCGCAGCCCGTGGTGATTGCGGTGAGCAAGACATACTTTTCATAGGGGGGTCTACATTTGTGGTAGCCGACTATCTGGCCGCCCTGCGGCAGACTGAGCAGAAATAAAACCGCCCGAATGCAGATATAACCATATGAAAAAGAGGATGGCTGTAAAGGCCATCCTCTTTTTCATATGGTTATACTATTGTTATACCGGGTCTTCGTCGACCGGAATATTCGTGTTTACGTTCTTGGAACCGATCAGGCTGTAGAACAGCAGGTATCCGAGCATAGCCACTACAAGCCAATAGGAGGTCATGTAGGTTGTGGCGTTTGCAATAAGTTCCTGAAGGTAGGGCATCACACCGCCGCCGACTACCATCATCATGAACATGCCTGAAGCCTGTGCTGTATATTTACCGAGCCCCTCGACCGCGAGGTTGAAGATTCCGCCCCACATAACGGAAGTGCAAAGGCCGCAAAGCACCAGCAGAAGAGCCGACATGGGAACGGCTGCCATAGAGAAGCCATCTTCCACAGAGTAGGCCGGCATGCTTACCGTTACATCTTTCGAGATGAAGATGGCGGCTATCACGAGGCAGATAGCTACCAGCGAGACGGTAATCATCTGTGTGCGGCTTGAAACCTTACCCGAAATAAACGACGAGATGAAACGTCCGCAGAGCATCAGGAACCAATATATCGCGGCCACACCGCCTGCGATTGCGGTAGCGTTTACCGTAAGACCGGCGCCGCGGGCCGACGTGTCGGAAAGATAGAATATCATGGTTCCGGGAATACCCACCTCGATACCTACATAGAAGAAGATGCCTATGATGCCGAGAACTGTGTGGCGGAAACTCCAGGCACTGTATTTGTCGGCTGTCTTACCCCTCTTCTGCGCATTGGGTTCAGGTATCTTGGCACCGAGAATTATAAAGAAGGCCAGCAGGAAGACACCCATGGCGATCATGAGCAGTATGTCTACGTCCGCCATCTTCGAATCTTTGGTAATCTCGCCTATGAGCATACCTACCATCATCGGGGTTACGGTTGCGAGAAGCGAGTTGAAAGTGCCTCCTATCTGCAGGAGCTGATTTCCGCGTACGCCGCCGCCTCCGATCAGGTTGAGCATCGGGTTCACAACCGAGTTGAGCATGCAGACGCAGAAACCGCCTACAAGCGCGCCGAACAGATAGATTCCGAAGGCGGTGTATCCTTGTCCGCCATCTGTGATGCTCGACAGATACTGGAGCACCATGCCGGCGAAACCGATTCCGAGTGCCCACAGAGTGGTTTTCTTATATCCTATTTTGGTAAGAAGTTTTCCCGCAGGTATACCCATGAAGAGGTATGCCATGAAGTTCATCAGGTTACCTAACATACCGGCACCTACAATCTGGTTTTTCCAGATGGTGCCTACAGGAGCCGCGAGATTCGTCACGAAAGAAATCATGCCGAACAGGAACATCATGGTGATGATTGTCATCATCTGCGATTTCCCCGCGTTGGTTGAAGTTTGGTTCATAGCTGTAGAAATATTGGTTTTTAGCAAGATAAATTATATCCAAGCAATCAATTGTTCCCTCCTTCCCGATATAATCGTCATAAGCGGTTTCCGAAGATAGCTGTTCCGATCCTTACTATGTTGGAACCCTCCTCGACCGCTATTCTCCAGTCTCCGCTCATACCCATGGAGAGATGGTCGAAACCTCTCAGGCCCAGGTCGCTGTCGTCGGCTATCTCTCGATACAGTGAGCTTATGGTCGCGAAATCTTTCCTGACCCTTTCCATATCGTCGGTGTTGGAGGCCATGCCCATTATGCCGCAGATATGCGTGGCTTTGAGCTGTTCGAAACGGCGTTCGTTGAAATACCGTCTCAGTTCTTCGGGCATGAATCCCGATTTTGTCTCTTCCTGAGCGACATGCACTTCAAGAAGAACCCGTGTCACTACTCCGGCTTTTTCCGACTCCGAGTCTATTACCCGGAGCAGTCGTTCGGAATCCACGCTCTCTATAAGGGAGGTCTTGCCCACAATCTGCTTCACCTTGTTGGTCTGCAGGTGGCCTATGAAATGCCATCTTATATCTTCAGGCAATTGCGGTATTTTGGTCAGAAGTTCCTGCACACGGCTTTCGCCGAATATGCGTTGTCCGGCTTCGTATGCCTCGCGTATGGCCTCGGCTGGATGAAACTTCGATACCGCCACAAGTTCGACTCCCGCAGGGAGCATGGCGTGTATTTCCTTGATTCTCCCGGCTATCATCATTCCCCTTTTTTATCCGGATCGAGAACTGCGGGATAAACATCCATAAGTTGCGTCTCGGTTATCGAAGTTATTTCGTAATCCGACATGGTGCCTTTCATCCCCTCGTTGAAACGGTCTACCGCTCCCTGAAAATCGGAGGCCTGAACCAGTATGAAACTGGCTGTCTTCTTTTCTGTGCCGCTTTTCTCGTCTAATGTTATGAAACTTACTTTCACCATGTAATAGCGGTCGCCACGATCATCGAAAAATATCTCGGCCACTTTCGTTTTCTTGACGGCCGAAATGGTGAAGTCGCCGGAGATGAAGGGTTTCATCTCTTCGATTATGCGGGCCTCGGCCTCGGTAAAGGTCAGGGCGTCTACCAGATAGGGTTCGTTAACTTTCTTTACAGCCCCGTTTTCCTGTATTTTGTCGTATCTTACTTTCGTTTCAAACCAGAGTGCCATATCTATATTCGGTATTGGTTTCCCCTTTCCTGTGATGAATTTTGACTGAAGTCCATAGTGCAATCCTGATTGGCGAGATTGCTACGGCCCAACTACAAATTTAATAAAAAAAGTTCTTGTTATCCCCTTGCCGGAATTATTATTGCCGTTGACAGCGATATTTTTTATAGTAAACGGCCTATTCCCCTTTTATCCCGGGAAGTTTTTTCATCTCTTCCAGAGGTTCGGTATCGAGGGATATCTGCTTGTGGGATACGGGATGCTCGAATTCTATGTGACGGGCCAGCAGTGAGATCCCTCCGTCGGGATTGCTTCGCCGTGCCCCATATTTCAGGTCTCCTTTTATAGGATTGCCCATCGCCGACAGCTGGCAGCGTATCTGATGCTTGCGGCCTGTGAGTAGATTTACCTCAAGCAGAGTGTAGCGTTCCCCTTCGGCGATGGTGCGGTATCGCATCTTCGACAATTTTGCTTCCGGAGTGTCCTTCGTAGCCACTCTTGTCTTGTTCAGCCGTCCGTCGCTTACCAGCCAGTCGGTAAGTTCCCCCTCTTTCACTTTCGGTTTCCCCTCTACGAGCGCCCAATAGGTTTTGTGTATATCACCTTTGCGCAGCATCTCGTTGAGTCGTGCCAGAGCCTTCGAGGTGCGCGCGAATATCACCAGTCCGGCCACCGGACGGTCTATGCGGTGAACGACGCCACAGAACACGTTGCCAGGTTTGTTATATTTCTCTTTGAGATAATCCTTTACGAATTCCGACAAAGGTTTGTCGCCGGTCTTGTCTCCCTGCACGATTTCCCCGGCCTCCTTGCGTACCACCACCAGGTGGTTGTCCTCATATACAACTTTCATACTCTAAGATATTTGCGACCAGTCCATCTGCTTGTTGAAGCGGCGGTGAAGTTCTGCACCCAGTATCATGCGTTCCTCATCGGTAAGTTTTCCATTGGCGGCCATAGCCAATGTTTGTTCCGCTTCGCGGCGTGCAAGTTCCACGAACTGTCCGTCGCGCGTAAGGTTGGCTATCTTGAGGTCGAACGCTATGCCGCTCTGCTGCGTCCCCTCCATGTCGCCCGGCCCTCGCATCTTCATGTCTGCCTCCGATATAAGGAAGCCGTCGGTAGTCTCGGTCATTATTCCCAATCTTTTCTTGGTCATGCTGCCTGACTTGTGGTTTCCTATCAGCACACAATAGCTTTTCTCGGCTCCGCGTCCCACGCGCCCGCGCAGCTGGTGCAGTTGCGACAGTCCGAACCGTTCGGCATTCTCGATAACCATCACCGACGCGTTAGGTACGTTTACCCCGACCTCTATCACCGTGGTGGCTACCATTATACGCGCCTCTCCGCTTACAAACCGTTCCATGGCCCGGTCTTTGGCCTCGCTCTTCATCTGCCCGTGAACCATGCATACCTTATACTGCGGAAACAGCCCCTGAATGCGGTTGAACCCTTCCTCTACGCTTTTCAGGTCGAGCTTCTGATTTTCCTTTACAAGCGGATAAACGATATAAACCTGCCTTCCGGCCTGCAGTTCCCTAAGTATAAGACGATTCACCTCCATACGGTTATCGTCATACCTCAGCAGTGTCTCTATAGGTTTCCGTCCCGGTGGCAGCTCGTCGATAACGCTTACTTCCAGATCGCCATATACTGTCATGGCGAGGGTGCGCGGTATCGGTGTAGCGGTCATTACCAGCACATGAGGGGGTATTTCGGCCTTGCCCCACATTTTGGCCCGTTGCGCCACTCCAAATCTATGTTGCTCGTCTATTACGGCTATGCCGAGATTGGCGAACTCCACTTTCTCCTCTATCAGGGCGTGGGTCCCGACCAGGATGTTCAGTTCTCCCGACATCAGTGCGGCCGCTATCTCGCGCCGTTTGGCCGCGCGCGTGGAGCCTGTGAGCAGTTCGATTTTTATGCCGAGCGCATCGCCCCAGGGCTTCAGCGACTCATAGTGCTGGGCCGCCAAGATTTCGGTTGGGGCCATCATGCACCCCTGAAAGCCGTTGTCGATACCCATAAGCATGGTCATGAAGGCCACCATCGTCTTCCCCGAGCCTACATCGCCTTGAAGCAGACGGTTCATCTGTCGCCCGGTGCGCATGTCATCCCTTATCTCGCGCAGCACTCTTTTCTGAGCTCCGGTGAGGTCGAAGGGTATCACGTCGCTGTAAAATCTGTTGAAGTTCTCACCGATGCGCGAAAATATATTCCCCCTTGTGCGGCTCCGCCTTTTGCCTGCGGTGTTCAGTATATGCAGTTCCAGATAATATAGTTCCTCGAACTTCATGCGCTCGGTGGCACGCTGTAACTGTATGGGATTCTCGGGAATATGCAGCGCGCGCAATGCCTCTTTAAGTGGCGGCATGCGGTGCTTCTCAAGCAGACGTGCCGGCAACGCTTCCGTAATGCTTGCCGTAACCTTGGGGTTGTCGAGCAGATTGCGCACCATCGTCTGCATTATTCGCTGGGTAAACCCGCGCTTGCGCATAGTTTCCGTAAGACTGTAGATGCCACGCAGTCCCTGAGGCGGTCGGGCAGGGTCGTAGGCCTCTATTTCAGGGTGGGTCATGGTGTAGGCATTGCGGAAGATAGCCGGCTTGCCCATAACCACGTACTCTTTGCCCGTGGTATAGATGTCCTTTATTTTATTGATACCGCTGAACCATACCACCTCCATCAGCGATTTGCCGTCGCTGAAAACGCCTACAAGCCGCTTCTTGGCTCCTTCTCCCTCTTCACGGAAAGAAATGAAACAACCCTTTACCTGTACGTTGGGCATGTCGAGTCCCACGAACTCGCTTATGCGGTAAAACCGGCTGCGGTCTATATGACGGAAAGGAAAGTAATACAGCAGATCGCGGAAAGTATGTATGCCAAGCTCCTTGCCGAGCGTTTCAGCCCGGCGGTCGCCTACACCTTTCAGGTATTTTATATCAGTGTCAAGCATACTTCCAGTTTCCTTGTTCTGCTGTTTATGTCAGATTTCCCGGTTGGTTATCAGGATTTCCCGTTGCTGTGGAGAAGACCGAGCAGTGTCTCCGCGATTGCGAAGTCCTCCGGGTTGGTAACCTTTATATTGGAACTCTCCCCCTCATAAAGAGCGATCTCCAATCCCAAAGCTTGCTCGGCCAAAGAGGCATCGTCGGTAAAGGTTAGGCCTCGGCTTTTGGCGTATGCCTCGCAGAGGGTGTCATATTTGAAAATCTGGGGGGTCTGGACACATACAAACGCGCTCCTGTCTGCCGGTCCGGACCCTTTTTCGGGTTGCCCGGTGGTGTTGAGGTGTCGTATGGAGTCGGTAAGGGGCTTATAAGGCACTGCGTTTCCACGTTTCTCGGCCATATCGAATCCCCGTTCTATCATCTCCGGCGTTATCAGCGGTCTGGCACCGTCGTGGACAGCCACGAGGATATTTTCGCACGCATCTCCGCGTTCCTTTATGTTCCGCAGACCGTTCATTACCGATTCTCCGCGCTCCTTCCCTCCCGGGGCGATGTGGTGAGCTATACGCTCATCTTCAGGCAACGCGGAGAGCAGACTCTGCCATAAACCGGCATATTCCGGATTCATCACTACGGTAATGTCGGTTTCCGGGTCATGGCTATGAAATGCACGTAGCGACCACCATAACAGTGGTCGCCCGCATATTTCCTGAAATTGTTTCGGTATGTCACCGCCGGCGCGGAGGCCTTTGCCTCCGGCCAGCAGCAAAGCGTGTCTCCGGGCCATGATTACATGTTCATGCCGCCGTCGACCTGTATTACCTGTCCGGTTACATAGCCCGACATGTCGGAAGCCAGGAAAACGGCTACGTTGGCTATGTCCTCTACCTGTCCGCCACGGCGCAGAGGTATCTTGGCGCACCATTCCTTGCGTACCTCCTCGGGAAGGGCGGCGGTCATGGCGGTCTCGATATATCCGGGAGCGATGGCGTTGGCGCGTATTCCGCGGGAGCCTACCTCCTGGGCGATGCTCTTGGCAAGAGCGATCAGACCGGCTTTTGAAGCGGCGTAGTTCGATTGTCCGGCGTTACCGTGAACACCTACTACTGATGCCATGTTGATGATTGAGCCGCCGCGCTGGCGAAGCATGATGGGAAGCACGGCATGAATGAAGTTGAATGCCGATTTAAGGTTCACGTTGATTACAGCGTCCCACTGGCCCTCTGTCATACGCATCATCAGGCCGTCTTTGGTTATGCCTGCGTTGTTTACAAGTATGTCGATGTGTCCGAAGTCATTCTTGACCTGGGCTACCACCTCTTCGGTCTGGGCGAAGTCGGCGGCGTTGGAGGCGTATCCTTTGCACTTTACTCCCAGAGCTTCGATTTCATTCTGGGTGGCGAGGCCGTTTTCATCTATTACAAGGTCGGTGAATGCGATGTCGGCGCCCTCTTGGGCGAAACGGATGGCAAGGGCTTTGCCGATGCCGCGTGCGGCTCCGGTAATCAGGGCCACTTTTCCTTCAAGAAGTTTCATATTGTTGTTCTGATGTCTGTAAACCGGCATTTTCCGGTTCTTTTTCTGCTGTTAAAATTCAAGTATGGCGCATCCGCAGGAGTAACCTCCCCCGAATACCATCATGGCCCCCTTCTCGCCCGGGGCGAATTCATCTTTATGCTGCGACATGACCAGGGCACAGGAGGCCGATCCGGTATTCCCCAACTCCTCTATGTTGTTGTAGAAGTCCTCTTCCATGTTTTTGTCGAGCATGTGGGCCACCTGGGCTACGATGCGCTTGTTGGCCTGATGAGTTATGAATTTCTTTATATCCTCTTTCCGCAGGCCGGTCTGGTCGAGTGTCATCTCCAGCGCATGTATCATCTGCTTGCATGCCTGCAGGAACACGTCGCGTCCGTCAGGCATCGATATGCCATCCTCTTTCGGGCGCAGCTTCACTCCCTCGGGACCTTTGCCGAACTGGGCCAGACCTTCGGTATATATGCCGCAAACCTTCACGTCGGTAGGGGCTGTCTTCTCCTTCGAGAAGAACCAGGCTACGGCCGCGTCGCCCCACAGATGGCCCGACTTGGGGTCGTGTTCGTTGGCATAGTAGGAGTTCTGTTCGCTGCATATCAGCAGAGCTTTGGTAGCCTTGCCGGCTGCGAAATAGCATTCTATTATCTCCATGCCGTTTATAAACGACGAGCAGGCCGACGATGCGTATACAACCTTGGCTCCGGCTATGTCATGGCGGCGCTGAATCTTGTGTCCTACCGTTGCCACGGTATCATAGGCGCAATAATGGGCCGCTACTATGAGGTCTACATCCTTGATGTCGTACGGGAGATGCTTCAGGGCATCATCCACGGCATCGAAGCCCATAGAGTCGATTCCCTCACCTTCAGATACGCGCGAACGGGTCTTTATCCCTGTGCGCTGCTCTATCCATTCCGGTGTAAGTCCGTTTATATCGATAAAATACTCATTGGGTATCCGGACTTCGGGTATATAGTAACCCATTGCATTGATATACATATCTGTTTAATATAATTTTACCGTGCAAAGGATTGCCCGGCCTATGGTAAATCGTAAAGAATGAATCTCGGAGGTCAGTCGTGTGAACTGCCTATCCCCTTCATAAGAATCTGCGACAACCGGCTTTTGAGTTCCTCCTGACCGATTCCTTCCCCCTTGATTATATCGCGTATGTAAGGAACATCCAACCCCTGGATTATCTGGGTAATCAGTACCGCTGTCTGATGCGGGTCCGCGATGTTGAAGTATCCCTGTTCATTGCCTTCTATCAGAATCTGCCGCAACAGTATTATCTCTTTCTTCTCCATCAGCCGTCTTGCGCGATCCACTTTCCGGAAGTCGCGGAAGAACCCGGCTCTCAGCGAGCCGTTGCGTGATACGATCTCGCGCATCGTCTCCAGCCGGCAGTATATGAAGTTGGTGAATTTCTCGTCGGGAGGCAACGCGCTCACAACAATCACACGCAGTTTGCCGAGCACACGGTCGGTCTCCTGCTCTATGACTGCATTGAAGATATCCCTCTTTGACTTGAAATAGGTGTAGATGGTGCGGCGGCCTTTCGACGAGGCCGATGCGATATCGTTCATGGTGGTGTTCTCCACACCTTTACGGGCGAAGAGCTGTCTGGCCACCTCAATGAATTTATCTCTTGTTTTCAGTACCATCCGCGAATACTTTTTGCACAATATCTCCCCCTTATGTGCAAAATTAACCAAATAATTGATACGCGCCAAAATCAAAATAAAGAAATTGCCGCCGAACGCAAAATAAGAACACCAAAAAGGAACAGGGAATCAAAGTCGCGTAATACCGCTACTCCGGAAATCCCGACAAACCCGGAAATCCCGCTATCTTGGTAATCCCGGTAATCTTGATAATCTTGGTAATCCCGGTAATCTTGATAATCTCGGCAATTCCAATAGCTCTAATAACTCCAATTCCTCCGATAACTCCAATAATTCCAATCAGTTCAGTTAGCAGTAATTGGTAGGCTCGAATAGTTGTTAACGTTTTTTAACTCCGAAAATATTGACAATAGCTTCCGAAGGTATTAATTTTGCACTCGCAATGACACCGCGGGGTGGAGCAGTGGTAGCTCGTTGGGCTCATAACCCAAAGGTC
>ERZ836877.38-NODE-38-length-187994-cov-18.805719_pt1 | contig 187994 bp, 232 predicted proteins | sample MGYA00519469_ERZ836877 | MGnify/ENA primary metagenome ERZ836877 (study PRJEB31850, sample SAMEA3708809) | human gut metagenome | biome: human gut; feature: human-associated habitat; material: faeces | place: China | collected 2014 ... | reverse complement strand
TTTCCTTCATAATTTCAGCGAAGTTATAGACAGAAACCTGTGGGTTCTTTACCTCCGGTTCCGTCTTTTTTTCCGGCTCCGGGGAAACGGAAACCTTCTCCGGCTCTTTTGGGGGAGCGGGAGGCGTTTCCTTGCCCGGCCCGCTATCCGTTACCGGCTGTTCCGGCGTTTTTGTGGTTTTATCATCTGCCATAAGCATTTACCTCCTGTTTTTTGGCATGAAAAAAGGGGCTCAACTTTTCAGTCAAGCCCCCGTGGGAAGTTCCTCCTTTCTCCGCCATGATACAAAAATACCGCCCGTAGTCTCGTTTGGGCGGTACTTTGTGTAAGATTGGCAGTCCATTATTAAGTTTTTTATTATGTTCCCTTTGTACACCGTTGCAACGATAGCTTTATAAACAATACTTGCAGCTGTAAGAACTTTCATTATCGGATTGTTCATAGCTTTAAGAAGTAGTTCATCTTCTGATTCAGATTTCTTGCTGTTTAATAATGATTCAGAAATCTTATTATAACAAAGATCTTTCTTATCTAATTCATCTTTATTAATAATATCCATATAATCAAGAAGAACTTTGCAGTGGAAAGAATCAATATATGTCTTTGTCACATATCTTGTTGCTTTACTCATCAAGTCTTTGATTTCATCTCTGTTTAAGCTTAGGTTGTTAGGAATCGGAATGGGTTCATATTGTCTGTAAATCATTTTATTGCTTGCTGTTTTCTTTAAACTGTTTTCCTTGTTTGTTACAGCTTGATTTTCCTTGTTTAATCCAATCATCTTTTCAAAGTATGATGCAGCTCTTCCGTTTCCACCTTCATACTTATATCCAATACAACCAATTAAAGCAGAATCCAAGGACTGATAAGATATATTAATATCATTATAATTAATATATCCATGCCATAAAATTTCCTTTGTTCCCTTGTTTTCATATTCAATGATCTGATAGTTGTTGACACAGTGAATATCAAGTATCCTTCCCCATGTAAATTCCTCACTGATTAATCTTACTTTTTCATGATGTGATGCCTCTCTTACCATATCCTCAGTGATTGTATCTAATGTATCAAAATAACATCTTCCATAATTGACTGGATGAAACTTGTAAAGCTGATTTGACTTGACAACTCTACCAAGCATCCCTTTGTATATTACAATATCTCCTGTTTTCATAATATTCCTCCCTTTTTTAATTTCTGTAAATATTATAACAAATGACAGTAAACACCATGACTTTGCAGATAAAAAATACTGCTTATATCTCAAAGCAGTATTTTTTTATTATTTTTCTGTTACCTTACACCCATATATGTTTTTAATCTCAGCATATGATTGAAGATCAAGCAGTTCTTCAGCATGATGTTCCCATCTTTTTGCTCCGTTTTCTGCAAAATCATCCTCTACTTCCATCATAATTTCAAATTTAATTGTTTTCATAATATTATCTCCTTTTTTTATTTAATAATTAAAATATGTTCTTTTGTGGCAAATAAAATAAGCATATATTTCTATATGCTTATTTATGCTGTTATTTAGTTATAAGTATTCAGCAAGAATTCTCACCTTAAATCTATTACTCATTTCTTCAAGAGTCATATCTTTAAGTTCTTTAGCTAAAGACAGTTCTTCTGCCTTATAACACCACATCTCCTTTAGTCCATTTTGTGTCTCTGAAAATTTCACAAATACATAAAATCCTTCCGGACATTCACTTACTTCTGTTACAATGTCAAAGAAACTCTTATGAGTTCTTTTAATCCTTTTTTTCATATTCTTCATCTGGATTTGATACATATACAGCATCACCAATTTCAAACATTTTATTTTCCTTCATTTTTTATTTTATATATATATATATATATCAATATAGTTATTTCACATTATAACAGTAAAAAAATGGCATCAATCATTCATAGACTGATGCCATATGTGGAATACTGAATACTTTTATACTTTGTAGCATTAACATACTTTGTTTGCATAGGCTGCATCTTCAAAAAAGTCATCTTGTTTAGAAATAAATTCAAGTATATCAGAAGATAACGCATTCGGATTATCATCCATAAATTTTTCAACAATTGAAATTCTTGATTTTTTGTTTTTTACATATGTTAAAACAGCTGCAACAAAATCATAGTAAGAATCTGCCACATTTGTTAATCTAATTGTAAATGCTTCCATACTTGATTACCTCCTTAATGATTATCCAAAACTCTTTGAAAAATATTATAATCATTATATCCATGATTTTCAAACCAATAAATGTATGCTATTCCATCAATTCCATATGATACATGTGATGCAATAGCTTTATTTTTATATTGAATTTCATAAATTTGATTAATTTCAGAATATATTTTACTATACTCTCTTGGATCAAGATAAAATGTATTCATTTTAAATGAAAAACCATTTGTATCTAATGGCAAACCAGTAAAACCCATATTTATACCTCCGTCTAACTTTTTGATTTTTAGTTAGAGAGAAGTCCATAAGGACTTTCTCTTTTTTAAGTCCTTATGATAGGAATATTATAACACATTATTAAATTTTATATAGTATAAATTATAGTATTCAGTATTTAATCTCCTTATTCTTATCTTTAGACTTAGCTATAAAATGATATTTTTAATTTGGAAAAATAAAACTTTTGCTTTTTTATTTCAATATTTTATTAAATACTGTTAATGCTTTTTCATCATCTTTTCTTACAAAATGGATGTTGTAAGCATATGTCTGATTTCCAACAGCTATGATGCCAAATTTTTGGAATTTAATTCCTTATAACCAACTGTCATATCTTTTTATGTATCACTTATGCTTTTTAGTTGTAACACTAACTCCAATTCTGCAATTTCTGTTTTTAACTTTTTCATACACAGTAATGCGTTTATTGCATTATCTTCATAATTTGACTGTTCGATATTTTTTAAATCAATTGTGAAATACTCTTGTTGATTTTTTAAATTCTGCTTCTTAGCAGCTAATCGTTGTTCTAAAAAATTCATCATCTAAATTCTCCTTAATTTAATCTTCATATGGTGCTTCATATTTAACATCATATGTTCTAAGTATTTTATATTCTTTTCCACAAATATCACATTGTTTAGTTATAATTATGTCACAAGATATATTATCTAAAGAAATAATCTCCTTGTTTATTGTTTTATCATCATTTCCATCAGATTTTCCACAACTACACTTAACCCAACTCTTCATATATAACTCCTTATATGTATCTTTAAGATATTCCAAATCACTTTACCTTAACAAGATTCAAACAAATAATCCTTTGCATATTCATCACCAAATTTCTTATACATCCATTCTCTGTAATCTGGTGTGCAATTTCCTGAATGATGATATACTGTCACATCATAATCTGTAATCTCATAATCATCATCAATGACAACAACTGCATTAGGATCTTCTTTTAGTCTTTCTTCTTCCCATTCCGGAATTTCAATAGAACCTTCCATCCCAATAGAATCTTCATCTCTTGTAATGTTTAATTCATTTATTTTTGCATTTGAATCAGTAAACATAATATATAGTTCTCTTAATTCCTCATCTGTTAATCTGTTTGCATATTTCATAGTATTCATTTTGCACTCCTTTGACTTAATCTTTTTATAGGTTTGTTACATTCCACTTGTTTGTGTATCTTCAACAAACTCTTCACATTCACAATACTTACATCCACCACATGCTTCATCATATTCATAAAAATCAAAGTGTCTGTAGTAAGGATGCCCACACTTACACTTTCTATCATCTCCATAATTTGGATTATACATTTTCTGAACTACTTTGTATTCATATTCCAAATATGGTGCATTAGGATAGCTGATAAGCTTTGCATCATGTTCTATTCCATATAAGTCCTTAATCTTCATAGTCTCATTTGTATTCATATTTATTAAGTCCTTTCTTTTACTCCTTTTTAATTATTTCAAGTTCTTATAATATCATTTCTAACTGTTATAAGTATATCACTTTTGTTGCATTTCTAATTTTTGCAGTCAAAAAAAAGCTACTGACAACTTATCAGCAGCTTTCATATGTTTTGTTTATTACTCTACAATGTTTTGATTCTCATCAAGAATGATTCCTTCATAATCAATCTGTGCAGAATCATATACACATTCAGCAAGTCTGCCACAATCCTTCCAAGACATTTCATCAAGAATTTCTTGTGCCTTTTCTTTTGCTTCTCTTACTGAATCAGCATCAACTTCTATTCTTCCACTTTTTCATAATAAAATGGTACATACATCTTCATAATTTTATTCTCCCTTTTTATTTTCTACTCATAATATAAATTGTTTAGCTTTATCTATATGTAGGGAACTCAAACATCCTTGTTCTTCTTGGATTCTACCATTTTTCTACCACAATTAGGACAATATGGTGTGTCTATACAACCATATGATGTTTTACAATTAGAACATTTACACTGTTTGAATCCATGTTCTCTCCAATAAATCCATTCTGCTTTTCTTCTAAAAATTGTCATTACTTTATTCTCCTTTTTTTGTTTTACATCTTTAATATGTGTTTTCTACATTCTAAAAAAATCATTTATCTAAATCTGAAATCAAGAAAGACACTTCTTGTGTAGCTTTCTCATATCTGTCAACAGCTTGTGCAGTCTTTTCATATCCATTGACAGAATTTTCCGAGTATGGAACTCTTATTTTTACATCTTCAATCATGTACTTGAACATATCTTCCACAGCAGATAAGATATTATCTACATTTTCGTAAATTCCATAATTTTCTTCCAAAATTTCTGTAAACACTTCCCTTAGTGGCTTTAATCTAATTGCTTTTCTACCATCATCTGTGGTTCCAATAAACTTTCCATTTTCATCAAAATCCTTGTCGGTGATTTCGTAACACTGATCATCATCTTCCCTCAACATTACAAAACATTCATGATTCCAATAGCCACCGTATCCTTTATCTTTAATAACCTCTTCTATAATTTCTGCATAATCTTTATCTGTTAAATCTGACAAATGTTTTTCTATATAATTATCAAAATCAAGACCATCATGTAATACCATATCATCATTATCATCATAGAAATCATCAACAGAGAGATTATTTTTTTCAAGCACCCGGCTAACATCCCATGACTCCCAATCACTTTTATCACACAATATTTCTGCAATATCCTCGTACATCTCCTTGAAAGTCTTATAATGTTTATACACATACATTCCGTAAGCTGCCTTTATCAAATTACATTTTTCATCCATTTGATTAAAATAAATATTCATAAATATTTCTCCATTTTCAATACATAAAGTATCACATCATCATATTGAACCTCATAATCCTGTAATATTTTCCATATATTATATAACTTCCATCACTCTTCATCTTCTACTTCTTCGTCAGCCACATCATAATCAGAACCTTCTACAAATTCACCATTCTCATCACACTCACAATATTCCAAAGCCCATTCATCAATATATGTAAGTTCAATACCTTTTTTATATGTACATTTTTTTCTTGCTAATTCTGCAACAGCCTCATCTTTATCACTAATATTCCATCTTTTTACTTCTGTTGCAATAGGCCATCCACTAATAACTGTATCTCCTTTTTCAAATTTTTTCATTTCCATTTTTGATAACATAATATCTCCATGCCATAAAATAATTGTATTATACATAATATAGCCACCTTTCTTTTATCAGCTTTGTTACTTTTTGCACTACTTTGCTGATAATAAACTACCTACCACTTATCTCTCTGTCTGCTTTAAATGTTTATATACAAAATAAGCATCTGCTAGTGTGACATCTTCATCATAGCTTAAATAAACAAGCTTAATATTATCATCTGCCTTAAATTTTCCCTTTTTTATAAAAGGATTTTCTTTTAAATATTCTTCATATTCATTTCCTAATCTTTCTAATTCTAAAACTTGTTCTTTTGTTAGTATAGGATTCTTATATTCATCATCTTTTTCAAACCAAAAGCCATCTTCTCCAAGTTCAAAATTAGGATCATTTTCTGGATTAATATCACCTCTAAAATATCTATATATCTCTGTTGGATATTTTCCATATATTTTTTCTTTTATTTCTCTTTCGTAATTTCTTCGCATTTCAATCAATGCAATCTGCTTTACTTTATTGGCAAAGAAATTTTTTATTTCTTTGTCTGACATAGTAACATATGGGTTTTTTGCTTTTATATTTCTTGAATACCAATTAGTATTTATAACTATATCAACTGAATTGCTATCACACTCTGCATAATTCCAATAGCCATTATATTTATTAGAATTTTCCCAAATTCCATCACTCATCTGTCCTATTACACTTGCTAAAATTTCTCTGTACTTCTTTTCATTTGGCAGATTTGTTGTTACGATTCTTTTGTTATCCATAATAATCACCTTTCTAATAATATCAACTATACAAAATGAATTTATGTCATTGCTTTAATTACATATAAGTCCTTAATTTATATTATAAATATAACATCTAATCCTTGTTGCTTGCTTTTTGCAATCAAAAAAATGGCTTTTTAGCCACTTTTCTGACATCTTATTTGAATACTTTTAAAAATTAAAAAACTACCAATAAATTATTGGCAGTTTTATAATCTTTGCATATCTACTCTTGATACCCCTTATTTTCAATTTCTATTTTTAACAATTTCTTTCTGTATGTAGTCAAATGCATTTATTTCCTAATTGATATTTATAATCTTGTATTTTTACCATACAACCTTCATTTCTTAAATTTTCAATGGTTACATTATTTAACCATCCATGAAAATCTAAATTCCTCTTTCCTCCATGCACATAACAATAATGCAAATATGACATTCTTATTATCTCCCTAATCAACTATACTAATCTAATGAATCATTAGTTGTCAAATGAGTTGCCACCCATCTTTTAGCACTAGCAAGTGATTTGCATTTAGCAATTTCCTTAAACTGCCCACAATCAACCACTACACTAAAATAATCTCCCATATCATCAATCCAACAATATTTTCCATATCTTAAATGATTGATTTTTGTTGCCCACTGAGTTGGATTACCATTTTCATCATCACAGTCATGAATAATATTCCAATTTAATTTTGACATAAACACTGATTCCCTCACTTTTTTTAAAAATTATATTTATTGTTCTACATTGCCTATGGCATTAACATAGCATTCATGAAATACCGTAGATTTATTTCCACTTTCATCAAACATATCAATCCATGCAGACAATACTCTATAATTCCCCCTTCCTCTTTCAATCGTTTCCATGGCTTCTTCAAGACTTACACACCCACTTGACATTGCAGAAAGCCAAGGCTTACTATTTTCTGTATCCTGAATAAGTAATGATACCCAATATAATTTCATATTACCACTCCTATCTAAATTACAAATCAACCCTAATAAAAACATAATGTACCATCATATAAATTTGGTGTAAATTCTTCAATTCCCCATTGTGTAATATCTAATGGTAATCCAAGTGATTCTAACAAATTTTTACGTTCACTTTTCATTTTTTCAAATGCTTCATTTCCACTGTTTGCATAGATAACACATCCAAAATTCTCTTGTGCTAAATAAAATATTTTCAAATTAATTCCTCCTATCTAAAAACTTATTTTATGCTTCACATATAAACCAATTCTCAAAATCTACACGTTCATCATACTCAAGATATATATTGTTTTCATAATGAAAATTCCATTCACCATTTTTATCTACTTTGAAAATTACTTCAAATTTTGATATGTGTTTATTCCTATTCATAATAATAACTGCATGTCCAAGATTATTTCCACCATCAAAAAATGTTCTTGATTCTAATTCAAACATATTCATCACACACTCCTATCTGAATCACTACCCTCTTTTATCAATAGCTTTATTCATAATTATTCTTTGCATATTTGACACCACTACTCACCTAAATTTTTATTATCAGCTTGTATTGTAATTATAGCATTTAATAGTTATATGATATTTTTACAGTCAAAAAAGTGACTATAATAGTCACTTTTTAACTCCTTTGAATAATAAATCTTTTTCTCTTTGTGCCTCTTCTAAATCAATGTCGAAAAATTCTGCTAATAGCTTTTCTTTATTGATATAATCTCCACTTCCCATAACATTATCAAATGGTGTTTCTCTATTCTGTCTTTTTTCAAATACAGTATATTTCCCCAAAAACCAATCAAGGAACTCCCCACAGATTTTTGATTGCTTCTGAACTTCTAATATTCTATTCAATGTTGGTGTTGCTAAGACTTTAAGCAGATCTTCAATAAATGCAATTTCTTCATCAAATTTGTAAGAGCCTTCATTTTCCCTTAATTCGTCTAACCAGTCAATAAGCATACAATCTAAATTTTCATATTCAAGATGCCCACAATAATCTTTTCCTTTCCATTCTGAATTAGTGTTTTCAATGTTTATAATTAGTGTTTGTAGTACAAGCCGCCCATCAGGATAAAATCTAAACATATATGAATAATAATCACATATTCTTGCTAGAATTTCCAACTTGTCATTCCATGTATGAAATACACCTCTTGTAAGGTATTCTGTAAAATATTTTTCATCTTCTGCACTATCACTCCAAAAATTATTTTTAAAATATTTTTGTTTCATTCTATAATCCATAATTATTTCAATCCTTTCTTTTGCTATAAATTTATCTCTGTATTTATTAATTCATATTATATCATTTGATGCCTAACCCATTTTTTTGCAGTAAAAAAGTGGCTATAAAAACCACTTTTCATTATCAGTACCATCCATGATTATCAAATTTGCTATTTTTTATATACTTCTATACCCTTTATGATTCTTCTGCTTTACCCAACTTTCTACCACACTCAGGGCAATACTTGATAGGAATATAAATTGTTCCAATTCCTTCTCCATTGAAATATCCTGGACAGGTTAATATCAACTCAGCACATGCAGTTTGGTAATCATGGATTTGCCCATCCCATTTTTCATTTTCTAAAACATTTCCTGTGAGATTAGCAGAAATATCATCTTGATTATGATATGGTAACTTAGGTTGTTCCCATCCAAATGGAATATCTTTCCTTCTTTCACAGTACATACACATAATAATCACTCCTTCTTACTTAAATGTTTTTCTTTTGATTTTCAAAAAATTTAACCATTCTTTTAAAGTCCTTATTGTTTGCATAAGAAACTTTAGGTTTTGAACCATCTAAATTAAATTCTGTCACACTTGTAATTATATATCCCTGCACTGTTAACTCTGCCAAGTAAACAAACAAATTCAGCTTATATCCAATACTGTCAAACTGAATGTTTTTTCTTAATTCTTTTACTTCCTCATCATAATCATCATCCACTTCAACAATCATCTTAGAACCATATGTATTGATTTTAAATAATCTGTAATTAATTTTTCTCACCATTTTTTCATTCTCCTTTTTAATTTGCTATAAGACAAATATGTAATTTTGTAGCAAACACTATAATCATTATTTTAATGTTTTTATATATATCAAATCTTAAAACCTTTAATCATATTTAATGTTTCTTCTTTTCCCGCCCTTAATAAATTCAGAAGGAACAATTCTGTCTTTTAACAATTCCCAATCTTGTTAAAATATGTTCCATATTATCCTTACTTTCTAAAATAATGTATTATTTATTTTCATTTGGATATACAATGCAAAATATGCAACTATCACAGTCACCATTATCACATTCTTCAGTTGTGACATCACTACAATCTTTATCATATTCATCACAATATAGCATATATAATCACTCCTATCTAAATCACCATTTTAGCTTGACATTAGCAATGTTTTAATGAAATACTGTCTTTACTCTGTGTCACATAATGTATATCCCATTCCTGATAATACATCTGGTGCATTATCATAAATGATTTCTTCAAAATCCTCTTCCATCCATGATAGAGTTCCCTTACAATCACATTCAGGACAAGTATCTTCTCCATGATTTATCAGCATTACTCTTCCACAGTTATTACACCCCACAAAATCACAATATTCACTTTTATTTTCATTTGTAACTCTGTCTAATACAATATTTTCATCCATTTTTAATCACCATTTACCTTTCTTAAAATCTATATTCATTGGTTTCATAAATTGGGAAAGAAATTTTTTCTTCCAAATCCTCTTTCTAACTTATATTGTAATTATAGCATTTGACATCTATGTGTTATTTTTGCAACTAAAAAAAGTGACTTTTGTAGCCACTTTTTCTTATTAATCTTGTATCAAAATTCCCTTTATCGTACTACATATCCAATTTCACAGTTTATGTCCAACATTCTTCCTCTCTTTCAAACATTAAAACCATTCCATCGTTATATGTAAGGTACATGTTGTAATTCCCGACAGTCAATCATTAAAATCATTTTCATGATAATATCGTCTCCAATCTATCAGGGAATTTCCGTTTCATCTTTTCTTAAATTTTTTATGTTCTTCTATCAATTCCTCTAAAATATCCACCGGAACAATATTTTTTAAATCATCAACATAAACTCTTATATGTTCAAACTTTCCATTCAGATAATTGTATCCACACTCAATACATGTTCCACAATTAAAGCCTAGTTTATTTTTGCATATCGGACATTCCATTTTATCACTCCTATCTAATTTAATTTCTGTTTGCATTCTTCAAACAGATCACTCACAGTCAACCCATCTGTGTTTCTCCACCATAGCTGCAAATTATCATCTTGTGTATTTACTTCTGCTAAATAATCGTCCAACATTGGGATATTTTCATTATCACTTTCCATATCTTCCATAAACTCTTTCTTTGAATTCCATTCGTATTCCACATGTTTTCCATCACAATTTCCACCCAATATCTCTTGGTGTAATTTTAATATAGCAATTAGTTGACTTTGATTTTCCAATGTTTACACCAATAAGAATGTCTGTGTTTCTTAGTTCCATTTCTGTGCTAGAAATTTTAAAAAATTTTGTAATATACCAAGGAAGCTTATTTTTAATCCAAGTCATTCTCATTGACATATTACCATCAAGTTTTTTGTATAAAGAATACATTTCATTTTTCTGTGTGACATATTTTTGTTTATCATCAACAATTTCTCTCATACATTCATTCCTCATTGCACCATACATATTCCTAAGACTATCTGATAATGATGTAAGTTGATCTTGGATATTTTTTAATTGTTCATAGCTTTTCATTTTATCTACCTCACATTCACAGTAAATCATCGTTTCATCAGTTATCTTCTCTTGCACATAATGTATAAATTTCTGCATCAAGCACAACTTCTCCACAATCTTCACACTCTAAGCAAATATCTGCCGGGTTGTCCCAATCCCCGTATGATACAATATTAACCTTATGTCCTCTGTGCTTTTTCAGTTCATTCCATAAAACCATATTCATATCATCCATAATGTTTTCCTCCATTTCTGAAATCATCTTTTTAACTGGTTCTCAATCTCTTTTATAAATTTATTTAATATTTTGCTTTCTGGAAATCCACTCTCCCATCCAACGTCCATAAGTTCAGAAATATTATCATAACATAAAAGATAACAATTATATTTATCACATATCTCTCGCCACTGTGATAAGTTCCGTTCCCAATCATCTAAAGTTAATGGAAAATTAATTTCCCAATAATCAGCTAAATTTTCTTTTGTTTTTACCGTATAGAATTTTCTGTCACATTCTTTACATACAAAACTATATCCATCAATGGCACTTGCATATAACCGTTTTCCGCATTTAGGGCATACCGCACTTGTTCCATATGTTTTCATAATAATCTCCTTTTTACCTAATCAATCATACAATCAGCGATTATTTCCCAAAGAAACTCTTGTTTACTTGTTGCAATTCCTATGCAGGCATTTTAACGTCAAACTAATCAAAGGAATCATCACTTCATTTGTCTTATCAAGTTTGCATAGTATCTACCTATACCTCGCCCATTATCAAATTTCTGATATTTATGAAACTTAATCGGATTATCCTTAATCAATCCAATTATATTATTAGGAAAATTATTTTTATTGGCAATTTCTATCATCTTTTCGTTTGCAAATTCCTCTGTACATGAACCGAAAGGACAACTAATAGAATTCACGCCCCATGATTTTTCTATAATATTGATAATTTCTGTAATATTCTGCATTCTTATTATCTCCATTCTTCTAAAGAAACTTATACTTCTTCTCCATTGTATTGGAAAAATTCTTTTGTATTTTCCAAGTACATCTTGCTGTATGCACTCCATCCACCAGTTGAATCTAAAATATTTTTTCTTTGCTTCCAAAAATCATCCAAATGATTCTTAAAATAATCCACTGCTTGTTGTTCACTCCCAAACTCAACTTCATATTCCCAAAAGAAACATCTTTGGTTTGTTGCAAAAAATGAATTTGTATCAAGACAATATGCAATTATCCATGTTGGATAAACTTTTGTAAATCCTTCATTCTTAGTTTTAGACTGAAAATTTTTCATAAACTCTGCATCATTACAAAGATCACTAATAATAGTGTTTGTTTCATTAAGTTCTACCTCAGTGAAATCTTCAAATGCAATTTCATTTCCTCCAATCTACCTTTGAAATGCGAATTTCTTATTCTGCATTATATGGCTCACAATTCTTCTTCCATGCCGTGATTTCTACTCTTACTTCACTAGCATTTAATGACCAATACCATTCTTTATTGTTTCTATAAGCAAATGCTTCACAATGTGGTACATGGTCATTATATCCAATAAATGTTACTTGTACATTTTCTAGTTCATCCGGAAACAAACCAGAACTAACAGGAATCCAATTATTATTTTCCATTCTCTTACCTCCAATTCTAATGAAACATGCAACATGTATTCCAATTGAAAAATACCATTTTATTTGTTACATTTACCTTACTTGCCTTCATATTGTTTACCTCTTTCTAACTTATATTGTAATTATAGCATTTGACATCTATGTGTTATTTTTGCAACTAAAAAAAGTGACTTTTGTAGCCACTTTTTTAATAATTTAATTATTTGTGATGTAAACCCCATCTTTTTTATCCCATGCAAAAATTTGAATATTTAATAACTCTTTTGGTAATTTAGATATATTACCTTCAAATAAATCTTTATTCTTATTTGTAGAGACAATGATATAATTTGCATGATTTTCTTTTCGATTATTTAACAACTCTCTTAGTGTTGGTGCATTTTCCATAAATATCAATCCTTCATATTCATCTTTGCATTTCTTCGTCCATGATTTGTTCTTCCACTTTTAATTCATCAACAATATTGTTTATTCGCTTCGCCCATTTATCTTGTTTAGAAATAAAAATACTATATTCTAAGCCAGAAAGGATATTTTCTTCTTTCGCAATATCATATGTCGTGCGTCTATCGTAATTTGCTGCAATGAACGATTTCAGTTTAAAGTCTGCTCTTTTATAAATCTTCTTACTGATTCTATAATTCATAATATTTTCCCTTCTTCCAAAGAAACTCTTGTTTACTTGCCACAATTCATCAATATGATAAACCCCAATGTCATTCTTCATCTGCGGAATCATTATCATTACAAAGATCACTAATAATAGTGTTTGCTTCATTAAGTTCTGCCTCAGTGAAATCTTCAAATGCAATTCCACAAGGTGTATAGTTTGCATTAACAATAGCCTCTTTGATAGAATCATAGATGTTAAAATCAAAACCACTAGAGACACCAAAGAAGTTTTTTCCATCATTTTCTTCATCACTTTCTGTTGCATGTCCAATAACACATCTATCAAATGCTTCTTCATTTTCATCTTCAATAAGACACCATTCTCTTATTACATAATATCTCATAATTATAATTCTCCTTTTTTTTATTTTCTGTTATTTAATATGTGTTTTACACATTCTGAAAATAAAAGTGGTTCTCATTTCCAAAACCCATCTGTTATTTATAGGAATCTTATCTCAAATATGCAATTGTAATCATTCATATATCCCCTACAAAGAATACCTTTTTCTTGTAACATTTTTAAAAATCTTTCATACTGTGATTTACTTTTTGTCTTATACACTTCTGGTAATCCTAACTGTCTGCAGTTTTCATCAAATTCTTTATAACATGAACTTTTCCCAATATCTTTATATTCTCTTCTGACATATCTTTCTGTTTTGGTAATATTATCATCTTCCAAACCCTCAATTCTTAACTTTGCAATGCCTTCTCTTTCATTATAATCTACAACTATTGCTTCTATCCTAACTGTTTCACCAATATTTACATGCATATAACTTTACCTCACTTTATTTATAATTTTTTGATGCAAATTTATTCTGCTATTTCTATATCATAACTGCAGTCAATTCCACAGTCATCCAAACCAATACTAACTGCTCTTTCTACATCCTCTACTGTTGATTTATCATAAACTTCCACTGTAATCATAATTGTTTTCATTTTTGTTTCCTCCATTTTTTTTATTTGTTGTTTATACTCCAAACAAATTTATTTACTTTAAGTTTTCTAACATATAATTTTTGAATTCATTTATGTAATCTCTAAAAATTTTATTCTCACTGATTACTGCATATACAGCGTGAGCAAACAAATCTGTAGCTTCATCATTACAACCCCAATCAAATGTTTTTTCATATAGATTTGCTAGACTCTTTAACTCTTCTTCCATATCTTCATACTTGTACAACTTTTCTAAAATATGATTCTCAATATTTCTTTTTTCTTCATTTGTAATTTTTTTTGATGCAATTATGGTATATTCTTCTGTACTGATGATATGTTCATTTGCATCCATGCCTGTTAATCTATCCATATTAATTCCTCACTTTATTTTATTTTTTTAATGATTTAATATCTTTCTTCATTTATGATTATACCTTCTTTGTGCTTTATATCACATTTTGCAACTAAAAAAACTGCTAATAATTATTAGCAGTCTTTTTATTATTTGCTTGTTCCAAAAACATATGCTTTATGGTTCAATCAGCTTCATATAGTTTCCATTTGCTATAGCAATAAAACTCACGCAATCATTCTTATACGTTGATGTAATAACCACATCACCATCAGTCCAACAATCTGTAAGACATACTGCTCTTATGATATCATTCGCTTTAGACATATCATAATAATATGTTAGACGATTGATTAATTCATCCCGTGTAAGGTTTCTTCTTGCAACTAAACCATTTTTTCCATTTTTATGTGCTTCTTGAAACGTCATATTGATACCTCCAATTTTTCCTATTCATTTATAAGCTGTTCAAAGATGTTTTTTGCCTTAGATACAATATCTTTGCAGTCTTCAGACCACCCATCATATTCTAATTCAAAATAATAATCTGCATCACCACCATCTTTTACTAAACCATTACCTCTCCAAAGATAATATCCAACTAAAAGTTCTGGTGATGTGAAAAACTTATAAAATACATGATTCTTTAAAAAAGATGTGGATATTATTTCTCCATCCTCATCTCTTTCAAGCTGAATCTGATTTTCAAGTTCTTTCCATCTATCCAAAAATAACTGTTTATAATTCATAATCATTTTCCTTTTATTATCTCCTATACTATAAAAACCAATCATTTCTATGGAATGCTATTTTTGCTAAATCTCACATGCCTCATCAAATAATACATATTCCTTGCACCATTCACAATACACATGCTCTTCTCCACTTTTATCTTTTATGAAACTTCCTTTTTTATAATTACCATACACAATTATGTCAATGTCACTAGATAAATCCAATTTCCTTGATAATTGATTTCCTTCATGACTTTCAATGGCATTTAAGCAACTATCACATATAATCATTGCTTGTTTTTCTCCTTTTTACTTTACTTCATTGTTGTAATATTCATTACCATCATCACATTCTAAAATAATGCATTTTCCATTTACAGATGGATATGCTTGTAACACAGTTACAACTTCACCTGTTTCCTTAATGGTTACTTCATCCTCATTATGCAAATTTTTTGCTTCAGCAAATGTCATGTTTATTCTTCCTCCAATTTATTTTCTTTTTCCAAAGCTATTATTCAAAATAAAAATAACTGCCATTGTATAAATATCCATAAGCTAAACAATATTCCATTATTTTATTCTGAATATACATTTTATCTTCATCGGAAATATCCCATACAGCAATATCATCTTCAAACAATAACCAAAATTTCCATTCTGGATATCCCTTGCGTGGTATATCAATTACAAGATAACATTCATCTCCTTCATCATCCTTTGTAGCACCTAAAGTGAAATCATAATTATCACAATGTGGTGTTAACTCAGCTTTTGTGATATCAAAATCTATCTTCATATATTTATTTTCCTCCATTGTTTCAATATATAAATCAATATGAAAATACTAAACATATAAAATAAATAAAATGATTTGTTATCCTAAAATATAATTCAATTTCTCTTCTGCATTACCATACCCAATTATCTTTTTTTCTTCTTTTACTAAATGCCCATCTGTTGCCTTTACATTCTTTGTTTTATGTTATAAGTATATTGCTTTTAATGGAAAAGTTTTTTTGCAGTTAAAAAATGAAATAAAAATAGCCACTGATTTCAATCAGCAGCTATTTAATATGTGTATATTATTTATGTCATGTATCATTTTTTTCTTGCTTACCTTGTTATGGTTTTAAATAAAAACCATCTTTTTTTAATTCAATCATTATTATCTGTTGTGAGGAATTTAATTCCTAATGCAAAAATACCTACAAAAGGTGTGTTTCCTTCTTCATTATATGAACAGTTTGGACAAATCACTTGCTTTCACCTCCATTTTTATAATACAAGCTACAATTTTGACAAGGATATATTACATCTTCGTCTGAATTATACATATTTGTACCATATCCAACTCCTCCACATTTTCCCTCAATGTAACAGTCATTTACCAAATCTTCATTCCTAGTTGCTATAGTACGCTTTAACACTGTGCAATTTTCTATTGTTCTTCTTGCCATATTTTGCCTTTCTGTAAGTTATTCAGTTACTATTACTGAAATTCTTCATTAAACTTTGACTTTTCAAAAGAGTATCACAACCATCATTGCAATTTATCACAATATTTTTGTTGTCGGCATCCATAAGCCATCTGCTTATAAGACTGCAACATGTATGTTGTTTTCCCATTCCTATTACCAAAATCTTCATTTGTTTATTATCAAAGTCTTTCATCTATAAATCCTTCACCAATTCTTTAATTTTCTTTCTCCTTACTTCTATCAAGGCTTTATAGTCATCTTCATCAAGCCTAAATATATTTTGATATTCAGGACAATTTCCTGTTTGAATTGAATACTCCATTGTTTTAATTTCTTTTTCTAACTTTTCAATTTTTTCATAATTTTCTTCCTGATTCAAAAAGATTTTTGATTTTTCCATAACTTGTTATCACCTCTTTATTTATCTTTTCCACTCCAATCTTTGCCCACAGTTTTTTGCTCCTCACTTTCTGGTTTATCACACACCTCAAACTTGATAACCCATATCCACGGATTTGCATTCCAACCATATCTATCAATATCAGACTTCTTAACTGTGTTGTTCCAAATTTCAGCAAAGTCTTCTCTTACAGTATGTATATGGGTATATTTGTTGTCATAGGAATGTACGAATCCTCTGTTATCTACTGCTCCTTCTGCACCTGCTTCTTCCTCTGTAATTTCTTGCAACTGATCCACCCTCACATCTGTAACCTTAAGCCAAATGCGGGCAGCTTATGGGTGCCACTTCGCATCTCCATATATTTCATCTGTTGCCCGGTACATATAACAGCCACAGCTTTTATTCAGGACACTCTGTTGTGGTTCTCGGTAACAATTTCCATGTTCGTCTCCCTCACAACAACAACATTCAAAATGTTCCCATGTTTCCCGGACATACAGAATATCTCCCGGCTGATATGGTGCTTTTCTGATACACGGCTCATTTTTGCCATTATACAGCATTAAGCCATCCTTAATATATCCAGTCCACTGCGGATTTTCTCCCGGCAGAAATCTTACCAGCCTCCTGGTACAGGTCTTCCGTCCGTCCAGAATCGCCCGAACCATTTCTGTGTTGAATAAAATTGGTTTAATTGCCATCTATCCCACCTGCCTTTACTGTTTTTATTGCTTCAAGCAATCCATCTGAAAATCCATCTTCATAGTTAACTTCGTACTGAAAAGGAATATTGTTAAATTCGCTTTCCGGATGCTCTACAACCTTGTCAATATCAAATGCGGTTGGCTGTTCTTTAATGAGCTTTTCCATTTGAACAAACCCTTCTGCAAGATTATCTGGTACAATATTCACCTTTTCGTTGTATCTTTTATCTATGCTGCTTAGAAGCAAATCTGCATCAATTAACCTCATTCTCATCACTCCAATCAAATTCAATTTCTTCTGCACTATCAACACCTAACTGCTCACACTTTGCTCTGGTAGATGTACCGCCGGAGTGGTTTGTGCATATAAGAAACAATTCCTGTACAATGCGGAAGTATGATTTTTTAAAACAAAACCTCTCTCCCTCATCAAGTTCCTCAATCGCATCCTCTCCATGTTGCCACCTGTACCACTCTGCAAACTCATTAACCATTTCCTGCATAAGGCTGATACAGCATTCAAGAATGTGTTTTTCATCGTGACTTTCCAATTCCTTGTTGACGTTCTGTTTTTCCATCGCAGTCCGGCACTCTTCCAAAGTCCCAATTTTGCGATATTGACGCCAATTACTTAATGCTTCAAAATAATTACTTTTCATATTCTGTAATTCTTCCACGGTTCCGATCGTCCGGAACCGATGAATTTCTTCAAGTGCATGTATAGCGCATTTTCCAATATCGGATTTCGGCAAAACAGCAACAATATCATGGTTTCTACTTGCATCTTTTAATAATTTAATTACTTCGCTCTCTGTCATACCTACACCTCCAATAACTCTGGATTGTCAAATACGTTGCCAATTACATCCATACAATCCACATAATCGTAAATGTGTTCTTCTTCGTAAGTTCCATCTTCGAGTAACACGTTAAAATAAAATCCTGCTTCATCTTCATTCCAACCAATGTAGCCACAGCATTCTTCAGCCAGACAATTTACAATATCATTTTCCCATATCAGATTGCCATTTTTATCTTTTAAGCCAGTACATTGGCAAAGAGTTTCAATGTCAATTTCTTCCCATCCGTCTGCTTTTTCGTGGCTGTAAAACATTGATGTTGGTTCAAAAAATATATGTATTGGTTCTTCATATTCATTAAATCCCAAGACATAATAGCCAGTTATCCACCATTGTTCTTTTGGAAGTTTTCGCCAGTTTTTTTGTTTCGCTTTAAACAAATATCTATCTTTCATATAATCTCCTATTCTTTTTATTATCTATCTATCAAAAAGATATGTTTTAATTGAACTACTTTATTTGTTATCATTTCCCCAAACTTAGGTTCTAAAAGATACTTCTTTGGAAAATCATCAGGTGCAGTCACATCATATAAGACGTCCCCATTATTGAAGTACCATGTTCGATCTTCCTTCTTTACTACTTTTAGTCCATTCTTTAGATAATCATTATAATTATCTGCATCTTCCTTGTTTTGGAAGCAGATAGTTTTACTGTTTACTCTCACCTTATACATTGTTTTTCACCACTTTTATTATTTTTTTCTATTTTATCAAATAAAGAAACTTTGATTTTATTGCAGATAAAAATCAAGTCAAATATATTATGATAGATTTTGGATGCGTGATAGCTTTTTGTAAACAAAAGAAAGGCACCTTATCATAAGGTGTCCTTCTTTTTGGCTTACACTGTAAATTCAAATCCCATTGAGTATTCATAATTATAGTTCAAATACTCATCAACCTCTTCTTTTGTCATTTTCTTTGCAAGTTTGTTGATGGACTTGATATTGTCAATACAAGTGTTAATGTCCTCTTCATCCAAATATTCATTTGGAATCTTCCACTTTACTCCAAGATCCCATCTCATGTATTCACTTCCAGACATAATCTTATTATTGTCATAATCCAAAAATGCATACTTGAGTGTGCCATCTTCCAAAATATCAATAAGAAGTTTTCCATCGTTATTCCCTTGGCGTTTAAACAAATAAGCATTAAGCAAAACATGATATGAATCATCCATTTCATTTCTGTATTCCTCAATAATATCTGTACTTTTGACACAATCAATCATATCAAAATTTGTATCAAGGATTCTGTAGAGTTTTTCTTCCAATGATGGTATATAATAATTTGGAAATTCCTTAACCATCTGATGGATCCACCCCATTCCATATCTTGCCCGGCTAATCATTCTTTCAGCAAAATTCCACTGATAATACCGAGCAATTATGTGTTTCTTTCCTTCCTCTTTGTTGTATCTAACAAAAATCTGTGATCTCTGTCCCATATCATTATCCTCCAATATGATTTTTATAATAAAAATATGGAATGTTGTTTTATATTAAATAATCTAATTTATAAAAATAAGGACTCACAATTATATTGTGAATCCTTATCTTATTATTTTTAATTCATAGATGCATTATTTTTTGCAATTCTTTCTTTAAGAAAGTTCAGTGTGAATTCTGAGCATCCTTTCCGTTTTGCTATTTTTAATGCTCTCTCATCAAATGAGAGATCCTTCCATCTTGGTTTATCTTTTCTTTTTCCCATGATATACGCTCCATTCTTTATATGTTTAATTTTCTCTTACACATAATATATAAACTTCTGCATCAAGTACAACTTCTCCACAATCCTCACATTCTAAGCATATGTTTTCCGGGTTGTCCCAATCTCCATATGATACAATGCTTACTTTGTGTCCTCTGTGTTTCTTTAACTCATTCCACAAAATCATATTTATATCACAAGATTCCTCTTTATTACTTGCATACTTTTCTTCCAAAAAAGCTTTATAATATTCAACTTCATCAAATTCATTCTTTTCCATATCCTGTAATGTTGAATAAATCATTTCTGCAAGCTGTTCTTTGGTATATGACTCATATACTTCATCAGGTGTTAAATTTTCATCTTCACTTCCAATAAAGTAAAACCAAAATTCTCCAATCTGACAAGCAATACAATCATCATTTGGATTACTGATGATTTTGACTGTTCCATCACATAACCCTTTAAAAATCATTTCTTTAAATGTCATATTTTTTCCTCCATTTCATTCTTGCCTTTATGTTCATAATATGATTTTTAACAACTCTAAAAATAAAAAAATGCTGTATAAAGTACCAAGCTGTAATATTCCCGCACAATTAGACACACTTGATGCTATCCAAAGCATATTTCAACTCACTCCGTGCAACAAAAAAGAACCGTTATCTCGCCTTTTGGAGAGTTAACGATTCTTCTGTTTTTATATAATTATTCAATAAAACTACTTATATGATAAGCTATAACACCTTTTTCTTCTGCTTGTTTTAAATATGGTAACACATCATCAATAAAAACAGTTTCTTCTAATTTGTGAAAATTGTGACTTACAATCCAATCCCACATATAATTCTTGGAACCTTTAAGAATAATACCATATTGAGTAACAATGTCATAATCATTCTTGCCACAGTTAAAATAGTTAAGGAACGTGTCCCAATATTCTTCAGGTACAAACCAAAAATAACCATTAAATTCAATGTCTGAACAATCTCTATTAAGCCATACAGCTTTATCTTCTAATTCAATAGGGGATATAATAGCACCACATATCCAAATCCCACGTTTTTTTGCTCTTTTAAGTGTCTTAATTACTGTTTTTAATGGTCTACTATGCAGAAAAACATGATTTCCTATCTCTTCCATAGTTTGTCCATTAGCAGTTCCATCTTTTGCACTTACATGGTTATTAAAACGATATTCTGCCAAAGTACCATCAATATCAACATAAATATATTTATTTTTCAAGGTTTTTATCATCCTTTTATTCATGCTATTTTTCCTTTCGTAAAAATAAATTTTCTCTTCCAAATCCTCTTTTTAACTTATATTGCAATTATAACATTTGATATCTATATGTTATTTTTGCAACTAAAAAAGTGACTATTATAGCCACTTTTTAATAATTTAATTATTTGTGATGTAAACTCCATCTTTTTTATCCCGTGCAAAAGTTATCTCGCCTTTTAGACAAAATAATGGTTCTTCTGTTTTATCTTTGTCCGTATAAATATTCTTCTGTATTATACAAAGAATTGAATGCAGCACTCTTATCAAAAATTGCGTCTGCATCATCAGAAGTATTAATTAAGCCTAAGTGTGTATTTAATTCAGTATACAACATAGGGTTATCACGTAAAAAATCCTTTAATGTGTAGCCAATTTCGATAAGTTCTTTTGAATTAGAACGCATAAATCTTTTATAAGCACAAGATACAGCTCCTAAAATATCTTCATGCTTTTCTCTTAAAGAACCATTATATCCATGAATGGACGGATGTTCATAATCAGATATATCTACCACATAAAATGGTATGTCTCTTAATTTAACATCTTTGCCGTATTCCCTAATGTATTTAATGGCTGAATGTAAATTATCAACCCAAACAATGGATGTATCGCAAAAATCATATCTGCATATAACAATTCGAACTGCAGGATTATATTCGTCCCTTTCCATCTGTACAATTGAACTGATGTGATATTGAATGTCACCAGCATGTCCTACATGCAATCCCCAATTGCACACTTTATAACCAAGTTTGCAAGATTCTATGTATAATTTTCCTGCTTTAATCTGTATGCCATCAGGATTACGTCTGATGACGTGTTTGCAAAACATATCCGTTAGTTTCATATTCAATAAATCTTCTGAAATATCACCATTGATTTTAATATTCAAATTATCCATATTTTTATCCTTTCTGTAAAAACAAATCTTCATAACATTCGCAACCAATACCAATGCAGTACGAACAGCCACCTTCATAATTGCGAAAACAATTATGCGGTACTTTCCAGTGTACCCTTGACTCCACAACCTCTTCAAAACCAAACAAAGACATAAGCGTATGCAAATTTGCTTTGTCACTATTTGGCAAACGCCAACAGCTACAATAAACAGATTCATGCACACCATTTAACATTTCAGCAAACAGTTTTTGCATATAACCTTTATGTCTGTGTTCTGGATGAGTGCAAGTCCAGTCTATTTCTAAATGACCGTATTCACTATTGGAAGTAAGCCCAGACATCGCTACTAGATTTTCATTCTTGAAATACAAATAATATCTGTCTTCCAAGTCTTCGTATGGTTCCAAATTGTTTTTATCTCCGAAACATAACTGCATGAGCTGTTGGATGAGTTCTTTGTCGCCTGTTGTACTTTTTCGAATCATTGTACACTCCTTTAATCAATAAAATTGATATTGCTATCAAATGTATTTTTTATAATAAACTTTATCAACGGATTTCTTGTCATGCACGAATATCTTTTCTTTAAATCATTTTCCGTGATAACCCTTTCTTTTGAAGAAGATAGAAATTCATATTCAACACCAGAATCCTCTATAAAACAACCTGTTTCATAAAAACAATTTCTTAAATAAAAATCTTTTCTACGTGCTTTTATATCCTCTTTTTCCGTAGATGGTCTTTCAATGCAAAGAAGAATAGATGTATCAGCTTGCTTGAGAATTAAATCCTTTAACACAAGACTCCCAAATCCTTTATTTCTGTATTTTTTATCTATTGCCACATACATAAGATAGGCTATGTCATCATAGGAAATAAGAAAACTCATTCCTATAATTTTATCTGTATTGTGGTCAATAATTGAGTTAAGACGAACATTATTTTCCTTTGCACACTGTTTTAAAACCCAAAAAGGAAACTTTTCACTTTTTGGAAACGAAGTTTCATATATTTCTTTTATTTGAGATTGACTTTGACTATCATAGGCAGAATAACTTTTGTATCTCATACATATTCCTTTCCAAAAACACCCCTCTCTTTTCATCTTAAGAAGAAGAGAAGGGTGTAATTTTTTAGCTTAACTTAATGACATTGTACAAAGTATAGCAGCTCTTTTTTAGATAATTGATATATCAGCTTCTTTTCTGATTATCATCAACTGTCTGTATTTCTTTTTTTCAAGATATTCCTGGACAGTTGAAATTCTCAAAAGCTTCTCGTCTGATGCTTCATCTCCATAAATCGGAATCATTACAATTTCTGTATTATGAAGAACTGCAACACATGTTGTCACATTACACTTCTTACACACCTTTTTATATAACTTTGCCACTCTCATTCTGTGCAAGATTTCGTAAATAAACATTTCTGTGTCAAAATATTTTTCAATGTCCTTTCTTGTTTTCTGATCATCTGCTGATGCTTCTCTATCAAGAAGATTATTGAAGTGATTTGAAGCTTTGAATTTAGCAACTTCATCAGCAAGTTTCTCTTCTGGAAATTCAAATATATCTTCGCCACCCCAACTATCCTGAGACCAAAAGCCAAGATGTTCCTTTCCTTTCCAAATTTCTCCTTGGGCAATTTCACAGCCTTCATGATCCTTAAAAGATTTCAAGTTTTTAATAGTTACATCATATACCTTTACCATATTTTCTATCTCCTATTTTTTATTTTGTATCTATAATATGGCTTTTATAAGATGGGAAAATAAATTACATATTCTTATTCTCTCTTCAAGTCTTCATATCTAATTCATCTATGCTGACAATTCTAGCACATCCAGATTTATTCAAATGTCCATATAACTTACCTTTTGTTATAAAAGTTGTCTTATTACAAACTTTTTCAGCCCAGTCTTCAATAATAATTGAATCTGAATCATCAGATTTATCATCCTTAATAGATAAATACTTAATGGATAAATAAGTGGGAGAATTCTTTTTCAGTTTGAATTCTTTCCCCTTATACACACAATCTAATTCATTTTTCATAAATAGAACTCCGACTTTCTTTCATTTCATTCCTTCAGCACGCACATTAGAAGAGTCAGAATCTTCATTGCAAGTAGTGTAACAAGCATACTGCTCTTTCTTCCAATACAGATCAGCGATAATATCTGCAATATACTGATCCTCTTTTAATAAAAAGAAAGAAACAGGATTACATTTTGTGAGGTGACTAACTGAAGTCCAGTTATCATAATTATCCATTAAATCAGATAACCATTCCTCAAAATTTTTTATATGACTATTATCACGCAGCACAAATCTTCCAAACCATTGTTGTTTGATAAGTTGCTTTTCTTTATCAGAGAGATATTCTGAATTATCTGGTGCTATTACGATAAAAGGAATGTGTTGATATTCTAATTCAGCTAAAACTGCAATTCAAAATCTATCTAATATTCTTTAACATTGACATTTTTAAGGATAACTTTCCCATTTTCAATATACACAAGTTTAGGATTTTCACGCTCTTCATATCTTGTGTATCCTATAAACCCATGTGTTTCAACATATGGTGCCAACCAATCCAAAAATTTCTCAATTTCAGAATCATAATTCTTTAAATTGGCTCTGATGTTTACCAACCAAGTACCAGATGTGTTAGAAATTATCTTGCTATTGGAAGAACCACCAAAATAACCGCTATCACAGCAAGCAACTATATTCCATCTGTCACATTTGAAAAAATCATGCTGTGGTAATACAGATGGTTCATCATCTCCATCAATAAGACAATGTAAAATATCTACAATTTCTTTTGGCACGTCTTGACACAAATCAAAACATACATTGATTTCTGTATACATTCCCAAAATTCATTCCTCCTCATTACTTCTTTGCATTAACAATGAAAGTTATTGATTCCAAAAACTTTTCTGCATCTTCCAATGAACCAAATTTCCATCCTTCAATCTCATGTTCATTTGACTGCATTTTTACATAGATATGAACATCATTGTCAACATCTATATTTTTTAAATTTATATTTTCTAAATTCCTTCTAATCTTCATATATTCTATATTGTTAATATTTATATAAAAACCAGAATCTGTTTTCAGCATTTTTAAGTCTGTTTTCTTTTCTATATAGTTATTGTTTTCTATATTCATGTTTGCTTTTCTCTCTTCACACTTTCCATTATTTTCTGTATGCTTATCAGAATCAGTCATTCTTTCATGAAGTCTTTTTGTTTCCCATTCATAATTAAAATTTACAAACTGTTCCACTTCAATCTTTGTCATGAACTTCACATTTTCACTTATATAATCTACAATTGTTTTATATTCAGGCATCTCTTCTTCTGAATTTGCTTCAAATCTTTCATTCATTTTTAAATAGCTAATTGTGAATCTACATTCATCTATTGCTTTTTCCAAGATGTCTATATCACTTTTACATGATTGTCTAAAATAAGTGTTTACATGTCCAATATAGTAATCAGATTTGTTTATTGGTGTGTTTATAAATGCACATTTAATTTTATCTTGATATAAATCAATTAAAAGACTTTCAACATTTTCCAATCTATAAAATACATTTTTCTTAAATACTTCTATATTATTGAAATATTTTTTTACACAGTCAATATCCATCTGATCAATAATATCTTCACATTGCTTTACTATATCAATGCTGTTTTTATTTTCATCACGAATATCAAATGAATTATAGATTGCTTTTCTACCATTATTCAAAATCCTTTGATTCTGCATATGCTTTAAACATTTAATTCCTATTGCTGCTCTTTCTAAGAATTGGAATGCTGATTCATCAGGCAGATATCTTGCAACTACATTTTTATTTTCATTTCCAAATCTTACTATAATCTGCTTGTTACCCATTGAATAAAATCCTCCAATTATTTTTATAAAAAATATGAAATAAATTACTCTATATTTTATATTGTACTTTATTGGAATCATAAGATATAATTGCAAAAAAATAACACCTACTATTAAGCAGATGTTGTAAAAATACTAAATAATGCCAAAAACTAAAAACTGATGAATTAGATTATCTATAATGTTACATATTTTTTGAAATCTTGTAACTATAAGGTTTCAAAACCGAAGAGTTTGAAACATTATCTACAAATAGCCTTTGGAATCTCGTAATTTCATAAGATTTCAACTTTGGAAAATGCATTTTCGTTTTTGGAGAACCTTTGGTATCCTGTAATTCTGTAAGGCTCCAAAACCATAATGAAATGGATGTTATTTAGAACCCCCTTTGGAATCTTGTAATTCTGTAAGGCTCCAAAACTTTGTTAACGGATATTTCTACAAATTACTACCTTTGGAATCTTGTAATTCCATAAGATTCCAAAACTTAGGAGATTTATATAATCAAAAGCAATTACCTTTGGAATCTTGTAATTCCATAAGGTTCCAAAACCTTCAAGCATCTGTATATTTTCCGGATATTCCTTTGGAATCTTGTAATTCCATAAGGTTCCAAAACCTCAAATATTTAATTACAAGTTAACTCCTATACTGCATTTTTTCACAGAACACGAATGCTCCATGCTTATATCTGCCTATCTAGGAGTATCTGCTTTTGCAGTTTTAAGATGCCAAATCATCTTATAATCCTTATTATACCTAACTTTGAGATAAAATCAATATTTTAAATCCACTTTACTTTTACATATTTGCGTTTTCCTAATTCTAAAAAATTCCTAAATATCTGTTTACATGTATTCTCTTACATAACCCCAAAAATCTTCTGAAATAATTTTATCTGCATCTGTTTCATCCATATCATCGTTTGTCACATAATCAGTAATCAAATCATTGAGTGCATCATTGATTTCCTCAACCTTATCTTTAGATATTTCTATATCATGTTCTTCACACACAAATTTAATAGAATCTCTATAATCAGTCATCTTCTTTTTCCTCCATTATGAACTGTATTTGTGATTTCTGCTTCATCCACTGACTTCACACAATAGTAAAATCTGATTTTTTTGCCGCTGGGTGTAAAATTACCTGGCTCACATGTAACACAATATTTTTTCTTGTTTATTTCTACAATATCAGAAAATTTCAATGTCTTATTTGTTACAATTGCCAATGGAATAATATGATTCCATGTCCTAAATAGTAACTGCATTTTTGTTTCTCCTTACTTAATAATTCATTACTGCTTGTTCAATGAGAGTTTCAATAGACTTATATGAAACACCTTTCAATATAAGATTATTATATTACATACGGCTGTATTGAATCTGTTTTAACAACACAGCTTTTCCAATTTGCATTTGGACTGTTATCTCCAATATACTCATTAAAATAAGTTGTCACTTCTTTTCCATCTTCTATTGAGTGAGAACTTCCAACTCTTCCTATTATCTCTTTATTATCTTCATGTCTTCTAGCTTTATAAAAGAATTTCTTTTCGTTAATCATAATTTTTCCTTTCATAACCCAAGAAAGTTAAATTTACTTGGCTTTATAATTCTTAAACTCTTTTGTATCTTGAAAATGCTCTCTAAATACAGAATCTCCATATTTTAAACATTCATATCCCCAAGGATACCCTTTGTCATCAACTTTTATATTTAATTGTTTACATTTTTCACAATCTTTGTTACAAACCATTTTAATCACCTCCATAATTCTTTGTATTCTCTTATCTGAATGATAAGTTTGTTTTTTTCATCTAACTGATTATATTCATCCCATTTGTCAACATCTTTATCGGTAAGAAGCTGCGACTTTGATGTATTATTTGCCATATGATTCTATTAAAAACCGATCTTAAAATATAGATAATTCGTTCAGTTGTTGCTGACTCATCTCCATCATCAAATAAAATTTGATTTGCTTTTAATAAGAAAGCAATTTTTTTCACTATTTTCTTTTAAAAACCTTTTATAATCATTGTCTCCCAAACAAAATAATTTACAACCATCATCATCTAAATTAACAGTTGTAGGGCAATCATCATCTAAATCAAAATTTGGATGTTCTTTATTCATACACATCCAATCAGGACATGCCCAAGTACAAAACACACAATTTTTGCATTTATACACAATATAGCCTCCTTTATAAAGAAATCGTCATTTACTTATTTTTCACATGAACTAATTTTGTCTACACAATCATAACAATGGCAGTACTTTTCACATTTTTTACAAACACAACTTCTTTTTCTGCACTTATGATGTTTCATCCATGCTGCATTTTCTCTTTCATGCTGATCAATAATATTTTGATATTGTTCTATTAATTTGAGTTCTCGTTCAGTTACTTGACGAAGAACTATTTTACCTTCTGTGTCAAGACACCAATTATTATCATTAAGATAATATTTAACATCATAAACCCATTTATGTACCATGTAGTCATAACCTAGAACAAAACCAAAGCAATCAAATTTGTTTGGAAGATCTTTATTATTTTTAAATTTATCAATTAACTCGCTCATTGTTTCTCCAATCTCTCAAGCAGATCATTCTTCATTTCAATTCATTCTCTTACTTTTCTCTCATATTAGGAATGGTAATTTTACCGTTACCATATATAACTTTATCACCATAATCCAGAGTAACATTTGTAGAAAATGGATAATTAACATCATATCCCATTTCTTCTAACTTTTTTACTTCTGTATCTGATATCTCTGCTTCAATAATAATTTTCATTTCCTTTATCCTTCATCTCATTTAATTACCATCAATATTGCTTCTTCTTTAATATTTCCTATTGGCTCTGCTCATAGATGCATGTTTAAGTTGACTTTTTTGAATCTGTTTTTCTTTTGTGTATATCATTTTTTCAATTATTTCAGCAGCTTCAAAGATTTCATCATTTTCGCCATCTGGCATCATACTTGATAATTCCTCATAAGCTACTTTTAATGCTTCTAATTGAGTCATAGTTTCTCCTTTCTATTTGCAAGTAAACTTAGATTTCCTTGTATCCTAAAACTTTGAGACAATGTATAAATCCATCAATCTCGTTTTCTTGAACCATTTCCTTTTGCTCATATCCATCATCATTGATATGAACTGCATAGTAATTGCAAATTTTCATTCCAATATAAAAAGTTTGTTCCATATCAATTACTCCTTCTGTAGTAACTTTAAAGTTCATTTGTCTTTTTCAACTGCATCACTAACTCTAGCTCTGCAATTTCCGTTTTCAGTTTTTTCATATATAACAACGCATTGATAGCATTGTCTTCATAATTTGATTGTTCAATGTTTTTCATATCAATTCTGAAATATTCTTGTTGATTTTTCAAATCTCGCTTTTTAGCAGCTAATCGCTGTTCCAATACGTCATTCATATTATTCACTCCTTTCATTCCACAAGAAAACTTGGATTTATCAATAATTTAACTATTCGCTATCTGAATCTGGTTCAAAACCTGAGTCAGACCAACCCCAACTTATTAACGCTTTTTTTACATTTTTAATATCATTTTCGGTTGTTCCTCTCCATATTTCCTTTACTTTTACATAGAAATTACTATTTTTTATATGGTCATATAAATACCAAATCTCATCTTCACCCAATACTGCATATGGATAACCATATTCTTTTGAACAAATTTTATTTCCAATTCTTATCATTTCTGCCATGTAAATCACTCCGTTTCTTTTAAAGTTAAATTTCATCTTTCCTTATTCTCAATTTATCAGACAGTTCATATAAAAATTTTGCTCTATCTTTATCTCCCCCTATCCGATCTATAATTTCCTTCTTTATCTAATGCAACACGAATCCATTTCAATTCATTTTTATAGAAATTAAATTTCATCTTGATATATTTTATTCAGCCAATCATCCATATTTCTGCCTTCAAAATATTTAATCAGAAATTCTTTCTGTTTATTTGTTATTCTCTTACTTGTATCTCTTGTTACTGAAAAATTATATTTATGTGGATTATGAAGTAAAATAAATCCCATTTTACATAACACATCACCAGGATCTTCATTAATTTTTAAATCAATTTTTCCATTTCTATATTGTTCCAATAAATATTGACTCGCCCATGCTTGATGCTCTCCAAAGTCAACAGGATAAAACTTTCCGTCAGGAGCAAGCCAACCATAATCTTGATTTGTATCTTTAATTTCTTTATATTCTTTTGAATATGGATCAAATCCAGATAATTGACACCAGTTTTCAATTTCTGCTTCTAGTTTACTTGCTTTTTTACAAGCTTCATTTTGCTGTTTGATCTTATTCTGTATATATTTAGGTATCTCCATACAAATTTATTCTCCCTTCCATCCATAAACTTGGTTTCATTCTATTCTATTTAATTCCGACTTCCTTACACAATTCTAAAAACTCATCCTGACTAATTTGCATTTCTGGTTTAATAGTTGTTTCATAATAATGAATTGTATCTGCTGTAAGATTATAATTCTTATCAGACTTTGCAAGAGCAACCATTGATTTTAATGTAAATTTTACAATACCTATGTATGTTTCTTTATCTATTCCATTCATTTCATTCTCCAATCTAATCGCTAATTAACCGATTCTCAATTTTTCTCAACAAATCTGCTCTTTGCTTTTTGCTCCACTAATTTCCACATTGTGTCTAATGCTCTATCATTAGACAATACTTCATAACTCCATGCTCCCATATCTATATCCTCCTTTTTTAGATACCGAATCATCTTTACTTGTATTTATTATAGCATTTTACATTACTTTCATTGTTTTGCAACTAAAAAAAGGCAGTATATTTTACACTGCCTTTAATTAAGATTGTTTATTTCCCTAATTTCTAATTATCCCATATTGCTGAAATGAATAAAAATCATAATTATCTCTGCCAATAATTATATGATCTAGTAATTCAGTCTGCATCATTTTACCAGCTTTACAAATTGTTTCTGTCACTTCCAAATCTGCTTTGGATGGAACTGTTTCACCTGATGGGTGGTTATGAGCAAGCATAAAGCTTACTGCCCCACACAGACACAGTTTCATGAATATTTCCCTTGTACTCATGATTGAAGAATTTATTGAACCATGTGATAATTCAAAAATTCCAATGACTGCATTTGCTGAATTTAATGCAATCAACCATGCATGTTCTTCTGTCTGATTGTTTGCATTAAAAACACCATTTAAGATTTTGACCAAATCTTGTGGTGCTTTAATCTGTGATACAGCCGGGAAATTGTTCGATGATTCTTTTACAAGCATCGGTTTTCTGTCATCATCCAACAATGTGTTATACACATTTATTCTCATATTTTAACTCTCCTTTTTTATTCTAATAAAATAAATATGAAACTTTACATATCAGAAGATAAAACTAAAGAAGATAAAACTAAATTGGTAGAACCAATTTTAATATTAAGATGAATAGATTATAAAATATACAAAAGCAGATATATAACACCGGCTTCATACAAAAAAGCAGTATAAAATACTGCTTTTAAATAATATAATGGATGATTGCACTCTGCTAATATACAATCACACAATCTCCTCTGCTTAAGTAACCAAAAAGTTCTGCTGCCTTATCGACAGGCATATTTACACATCCATGAGATCCATTTGTTTTATATATTTCATTTCCAAAACTGTTTCTCCATGAAGCATCATGTAATCCTATTCCACCATCAAATGGCATCCAATAATCAACCCAGGTCTTATAACCTTCTCCTGTTAAGTAACTTCCTTTTTCTGTATATGTAACAGCAAATACACCTTTATGTGTTGCATTGTTTCCCATACCTGTAACCACATCAGTTTCCAAGACAATTTTTCCGTCTTTGTAATACCACAGGTGTTGTTTAGAAAGACTCACTTCTACATATGTAGTTCCAAAATCCAAATCATTATGTGTGGCAGCAGTTTGTTCATATGCAATCAAACACCCATCAGAGGTAATGTTTTTAAGGGCATTGTAAATATTATCAATACTTTTATCCTTATCTACAATCCATCCATAGTCACCACCACTTATTACAATTTCTTCATTATCTGATGTTTTAAACTTTCTTTCTTTTCCTACTGTATTATATCTTTCAGATAGTCCATCTACATACTCAGAAATTTTCTTTTTATCAAAATCTATTCCATTACTGATAATAATCCATTTTGCTATATCATCCATAGGTAGTATATCATAGTCTGTTAAATAGAAATCTGTATCTGCTAATTTGTTCAACTCTGAAATATAGGAATTTAATTCCTTTGATTTGGATGTGATTTGTGGCTTTGCTAAATACTTTGAAATATCCAAACTGTCTTTTTTCCCATAAGCATATATAATCTCATTTGTAACTTTCTCTTTATCTGATATGTAATCTCCATATATCTCATTACATATTTCAAATTTTCCGTCTTTATATACTATCTTTGCATCTTCTGTTTTTATTTCATCTTTGTAAATTACTTTTTTTATATCCTTTTCTATATTTCCATATTTTATTTCTGTTTCATTTTTATCTTTGCTTGGAATAAACCACATATATTCATTCTGATTTTTCTTTATATCTTTAACAGCCTCTTTATCATATGTTCCATCTGTATGAAAAGTAACACAGTCTAATTTATAAACTTTCAGATATGTATTTTTTATATTCTCTTCAATCTTGTTTTCAGCCTCCCTTATTGTATTATTTCCAACTGATATATCATTGATATATGTACCAGGTAGAAAGTGTCTACTGTAATATATAACTCCTATCAGATAGATAACTAATAATACAGTAAGTATAATTATTGCATTTTTTACTACTATCCTTTTCATAACTTTTCCTTTTTTATTCTAAATATGAATCATAAAGGCAGCAGTCACACAATATTTATAACTGATAATTTTATCCGTTTCACTATCATTTTAACTGATAACAAATTTCTTTATTTATAATCCTTGTATGCTATCACATTAACATGATTATAAGAATCTGCATATTGTTATCACATTAACATGATGATAGAATGCTTTTATATTCTCAGATTTTCTTTATTTTTACTTTTTCAAAAAATTTTATCATCACCTTAATATGATAACATTTCTAACTAAAAATGTTATCATATTAAGGTGATGATAAAAGATGCGTTATATGTCAGTATTTTGTTATCAATATACATTTTCTCAAATTTAATTATCACATTAAGGAGATAATAAAAATAGTAAATTTATTATCTTCTTAATGTGATAATTAAAACAGTGCTATTTTAAACGGAAATATTATCAGTTTAAGGTGATAGTAAAAATAGCTACTATATAAAGAAATTGTTATCATATTAATGTGATAATAGATTTCCATAGTTTTGTAAAAATGTTATCACATTAATATGATAATAGATTCCGAGAATTTTTATTTTACCTTTTGCTTTATATGAAGAATAGTTATCACATTAAGATGATAGTTAAAATACCATATTTTGTTATCACATTAACATGATAGTATTTTCCATTATAATTTTATCATAAATAATTTTATTTAAACTTTTGCATACTTTTATTATCATATTAAGGTGATGATATAATTCTTTATTTTTATTATCACATTAAGGTGCTAATATTCCCGCTACTTTTCAGCTTTTTGTTTAATTTTCATATAACCTTTTGCATATTGTTATCACATTAAGGAGAATACATTTTTCTGTAATTCCTGTTATCACATTAAGGTGATTAGTTTTGCCCATTTTTGAGTTATTTTTGCTATTTTGTTATCACATTAAGGTGTTATTTTGAGAACTGTGACGTATTATCACATTAAGATGATAATATTTTTTGGACTGAATCTATACTTTGCCTTATAGCATAACATACTCCTTGGAGTAGCCTTTATACTATCGTTTAACAGTAAAGAGGCTATTTGAACCCATAGGCAGATACATAACTCTTTAGAGTAAACAGTGTATCTTAATCCTTTGGAGTAAAAGTAAACAGTAAAGAATAGGCTAAAAATATAATAAAAAAGCCAATCTCTTCGCACAAAATCCATCCCTTGTAGCTTACAAGAGATGATGCTTTTGAGATGAGAAGTGTATAACATACTACACTTCTTATTTTTTTTGTTTATTTTTTTTGTTTTCCTAAACCATATTCTAAGTGAGAAGAAAAATATAACAGCTTTTTATAAGCTTTTACATAGATACCCTACAAAGAAAGGTGGCTTCATGATATGGCAAAGGCATGTGTGAGAATTGAAAAAATTAAAAGCATGGGAACTCTAAGATCAAGATGGAATCATGATTTGGATAAAGATTTCAGAAAGGAGCATGTAGACAATGCAGATGCATCAAAAACTAAAGACAATGATATCCTTCTTGCTTGTGTAGATGAAGATGGAAACGAAATCACATATGACTCTGCAGTAAGAAAAAGAATATCCAATATCAATCAGGCAAATGGAAAAAAGCAAAGAAAAGATGCTGTTAAAGCCTTTGATATAGTTTTAGAATTTGGAGATTCTGATGACATTGAAGCAGAAGGTATAGATGTTGATGAATGGGAAAGACGATCTCTTGAATGGCTGAAAGAAACATTTAATGTTGCTGGTGATGGAAAAGACAATGTAATCTCTGTTGTATGCCACAAAGATGAAGCTTCCCCTCACATCCATGCAATTGTCACTCCTGTTGATGAAAGAGGTAGCTTATGTGCAAAAAGTTTTTCAGGAGGATCGAGAGCATTAAGTGAATTTCAAACTTCTTATTCAAAAAAATTGGAAGACATGGGAATTGAACGAGGTGTTCCTAATTCATCAGCTCATCATAAATCAAATAAAAAATATAAAAAAGAAAACAGAGAATTTTCTAAAATGCCAGAGAGAAAACCAGATCAGAGCATTGATGATTATGCAAATATGTTACAGCTTGAATTTGAAGATAGAGCAATTGAATATAAATCAAAAATAGATAAATTGGAAAGACAATTAAGAGCAAGGATGGATAATGAAAGATATGCTCAACAAAAATCAATTGAATCCGAATATGACACAATGGATGCAGCCAGGACACAAGCTGAACAGAAAATAAATGAAGCAAATAAACAATATATATCCATTATGGAAGATATTGGTTCTGTATCAGAAACAGACATTGCACAGATTGAAAAATATAAATATGGTTATCAGAAATATTCTGAACTGCAATCTGCTATTGCATATGGTCAACAACACAATCCAATGCAAACAGAATTATTGATGGAAATGCAAGAAGAATTACTTTCAAACTATAATGATTCATTGAAAGATAATGAACATGATATTGATAGCCAAACAGAAGAAGAACTCTAATCATATAGAAAATAAAGCAGCTTGCCTGCTTTATTTTTTTGAAATTTTTGCAAAACTCAAGCCAGTAATATCTCATGTTATATTGTACTTACAGAAGGGAGATGGTATCATGTTAAAAGAATACCTCAAATTACAATTTAAACCAAAAATGATTTTAAAAAATATATTGTTGCTTGTAGGTCTTTTTTCAGCACAGGTTCTGTTGGGATATGCAGTTGCAATTTTAAAAACATTTTTGATTTTGCATTAAAAATAAATTATAAAGGAGATTTTTAGAAGTTATGGTTAAGGAAAGTAGATGCTCTTTTTGTGGAGCAAGTGAGAAGGACGTTTTATTGATTGCATCAGATTTTGCAGATAAAGAAGGAGTTTCATATATTTGCCCAAACTGTGCAAAGAAATTAGGACAACACTTTGATGAAATTTTAGGCAGCTATTGGAATGCACATAATGATTTATTTCCTGAATTTGAATATGAAGATTCAGATAATGAAGATTCAGAAAAAGAAAAGTATGTTCCAAGAAGAATTGTTAAGCCATCAGAGGTTTATAACAATTTGAATCAATATGTGATTGGCCAAGAGGAAGCAAAAAAGATACTTTCTGTTGCTGTTTATAATCATCAGAAGAGACTCACTGATGAAACAGGTTTAATCAGAAAGAGTAATATTCTTATGGTTGGTCCATCAGGGACCGGCAAGACTCTTCTTGCTAAGACATTGGCAAAGTCATTGGATGTACCATTTGTTGTTGCAGATGCTAATTCACTTACAGAGGCTGGATATGTTGGTGATGATGTGGAGTCTATTCTGTCCAGACTTTTACAAGTAGCTGATTATGATGTTGAAAAAGCAGAACGAGGAATTATTTTTATTGATGAGATTGATAAGATTTCAAGAAAGTCAGAAAATCCATCTATAACAAGAGATGTTTCTGGTGAAGGAGTTCAGAATGCATTATTAAAGATTATTGAAGGTGCCGAGGTATCTGTTCCTATTGGAGGTGGAAGAAAGCATCCTCAAGGTGATAATATCATCATCAATACAGAAAAGATTTTGTTTATCTGTGGTGGTGCTTTTGAAGGTATGATTAAGAAAAACAAGAAGAAAAATGTTATTGGCTTTAATAATGTAACTGAAGATGTAGAAGATGAAAAGCTTTCACCAAATATGCTGAAAAAGTATGGTATGACTCCTGAACTTCTTGGTCGTCTTCCAATTTTAGTCCAACTACAAGACTTGACAAAGGAAGATTTATGCCATGTTCTTACTCAGCCAAAGGATGCAATTGTAAAAGAATATGAAGAATTATTCAATAGAGATAATATTAAGCTTGAATTTAAGAATACAGCAATTGAAAAGATTGCAGAAAAGGCAATTGAAAGAAATGTTGGAGCAAGAGGATTGAGAAGCATTGTTGAGAATCTTCTTGGTGATGCAATGTTTTCTGCGCCAGATGATGAAAACATTGATAAGATTATTGTTGATGCAAATGCAGTTGATACCAATACTGTTAAGTATCATAAAAAGAAGAAAATTGCATAATACAAAAGCCACTATGATTTAATTCATAGTGGCTTGTTTTTTTATATACAATCAAATCCAATGTCAATTTCATCCATTGCATTACTGTATAAATCCTTTTTTAAATTGTCTTTCTCCTGCATTTCTTCTTCAGTATTATTTACATTATCTTTTTTTTCATCAGATGTTTTATCTGCTTCTTTATTACTAGGTTTTACATCAGAAGAGGAATTTAATTCCTCATAATGAGCAAGTTCTTTATATACTTCAATATATTTTTTATATTCTGCATCAGTTAACCCATAAATTTTTTCTCCAAATTCCTTTTCAAAGTTTTGAGATTGTTGCATAAGAATTCTTATTTCATATTCATAACTATCCATTGCTTTATCTAAAACTTGTTTTTGGAATGCCTGTCTGCCTTCGGCTTTTATATACTCGTCAGGATCCTTATGTGGCATACAGCTTAATATCTTGACATCTAATCCTTCTTTTCTCAGAATTGGAATTGCTTTAAGCTTTGCCTTAATGCCTGCATCGTCACTGTCATAACAAAGATAAACTGTATCTGTCTTTTCTTTGATCATTTTTGCATGATACATTGTACAAGCAGTTCCTAGAGTTGCTGTTGCATTGTCATATGCAGCTTGGTGTAATGCCAAGGCATCCATATATCCTTCACATAGAATAATTCCTTTTCTTATAGAGTGTTTTGCATAATTAAAAGCGAACAAAACTCTTTTTTTATCAAAAATAGGAGTTGCAGAAGTATTCAAATACTTTGGAGCATTTGGATATTTAGGATCTGGATATTTCATAAGTCTGCCACCAAATCCCACGACTCTGTTTTCTCCATCTTGTTCAACCATAATAGGAAACATAATTCTGTTGAATATCTTGTCTTTATATTTCCCGTCTTTGCATTTTGCTAATCCACTTTCTTGAATAGACTTATCACTCATTCCTATTCTTTTTAAAGTTTCTCCAATGCCATAATTTGAATATCCAAGAGCAAATTTCTTTATGGTGTTATCTGAAATGCCTCTGTCTTTTAAGTAATGATAAGCTTTATTGTTTGCTTTTAAAGAACAGTAATAAGTGTTGGCTGCAATGCTGTTTGCCTTATACAAAATCTCATTTGTTTCTTTACTTGCTTGCTCTATATGAGACTCTTTGCCCTCAAGACTATTGATATAATCCATAGCCTGTCCCTTATCCATTCCAACAGCCTTTTCAAGAAAGTCCATAGTATCTCCTGTTTCTCCACAAGAGAAACATTTATATTTGTTTTCTTTCTCAGAAAGAATCATAGACTTAATAATGCCATTAGTACAAAAAGGACATGTACATATACCTCTGTTTCCTAAATTGTTTTCTTTACTTCCTGCTTGTACTTTATTTACAGGAATGAATTTAGATGCTACATCTACAATAGAAACCATATTTACACCTTCTTTCTTCTCCAATAAATATGAAAGAAAGAGGACTCAATAATGAATCCTCTTTCTCACATTTTTTACTGTACTCCTGTAGAACCAAAACCGCCTCTTGAATTATCAGACAGATGATCGGTTTCCTTAAAATCCAAAACATCCTGTTTCCTCATGATTCTAAACTGACAAATTCTGTCATTCAAGTGAATTTCAGTATCTCTTGTAGCATACACAGGCAATCCCCAAATATCATCATCACCAGAATAAGAGTTATCAATAACTCCAACACTATTAACCTGGATGATTCCCCACTTCTTAAAAGTGCTACTACGTGGACTAAGATGTGCCTCATAACCATCTGGCAACTTCATAGATACACCAAGACTGATAATTTTGAATTCACCCTTCTTTAAAACAACATCCTCTGCTGCTCTAAGATCAATCCAATCAGACTTTCCTTCAATGTTTTCAGGCTTAATCAACTTGTCATTGTGATACTTGATTAAAATTGTTTCCATTTTTTCCTCCTAATAATAATTTATACATTATGAACATGGAATAATTGAGAATAAAAAATAAGACAGATACCTATGATAGGATATCTGCCTTATTAAAATTATGATTCTTCTCTACATTTTTTAATAATTTTTTCTAACCTTGTTTGATATTTTGCAATTCTTGGAAGTGCAAAACACAAAGTTAAAACTACTAATGTAGCGTCATGTGTCTCCCAACCTTTCTGATACCACAAAGTGATATCATATGAAGCTATAATAGCTCCTATTGGGATAATATATCCCTTTAACATGAAATACAAAAAACCTTTCCATGCATCCCAAGTTTTCTTTATAAATTCCTTAATCATAATTTTATCCTCCGATCATTATTCACTACTCATAACATGAAAAATCAGAGGAATAGAAATAAACTATTGTATTCTTTTACAGCTTATTTCAAAATTATTTTCATCACTTTCAATGCCTATGTAATTCCTTGATAAATTCTTTGCAGCAAGGCCTGTGGTGTTACTTCCCATACAAAAATCCAAAACCATGTCATTTTCTTTTGTATAAGTCTTTATCATATATTCACATGCTTCCAATGGTTTTTGTGTTGGATGAAGACTTTCTTTTTGTTTATCCCATTTGAATGTCAAAACGTCTCTAGGAAATCTGTCAGTTGAATCATATGATCTTAATTCATGATGATTATAATTTGTACTGTCCTTGCAATTAACCTTATGTTCAGCTTTTGACACTTTTCTTTCATGACCAGTTGTTTTCTGTGGGTAATAGGATGGAAGTTGCTTATAAAAAATCATAATATTCTCATGACACTTCATAGGCATCTTATTTGCATTCAAAAAACCCGTTGGTGATGTCTTTTCAATAATCCATTCATATCTATAAAGCGGAAGATTACTGCATGCTAATAATTTATCAAAAGGAGATTGACACCATAAAGCAATTATACCATCATCTTTTATAACTCTTTCCATATGATACCATAATCCATGCTGACAGTGTGATTTCCAAAACCATACTGCATCTTTTCTGTCTAAACCCCATTGATATGCTTTAAGGAGAAATTCCTTTTCATACAATTTCTTTCCATCAACAATGACATAATCTGCAAAAGGAATTATTTCATCCCATTTATTCTGTGTTGTTCCATAAGGAGGATCAGCAAAAATCATTGACACAGATTTATCTGGAATTTGTGGAAACATTCTCAAGCAATCATCACAATACAGAGATAAGTTATCTTTCTTAAATTCTTTCATTTTTATTCCTCTTTAAGTATAAACAAAAATTCCAAATTTCTATCATCAGAAATACTGAGTTTTGATAGTTTCAATTTATTGATTGGAATTTTAAAATTAAGAAATCCCTTATCTGATTTAAGCTTTTTAGCTACATATTTCAGCATTTGGCTCTTTTCTTTTTTATACATCTCAACAATTTGGTTCTTTTTTAATTTCATATTCTTTTTTGCAATAGGAATAGCAACAGTAACACTAACAAACTTCTTACTATATGTTTTAACCTTGACTGTTCCACCTTCTGAAATTAACTTGCTTCTGAATATTTCTACATTCCTTCGATAGTCATTTGGATTTTCTAATACATCCATAATTCCACTATACAAATCAAGAGATTTATTTAAAAAAACAGGCATAATATCAACCATATGAACAAAGGATACAACTGTATTATTTATCTTAAATAATCCATTTGCAGTGTTCATAATTTCTGACTTTACAAACATAGGATTCTTTTCCATTGAATAGGAGACAATAAATGCACCAATAAGACTTACTGATATTTCCAAGCTTTTTGAGTTATTCCTTATACTAAAATTCTTCTTTGAAAAATACCTATCTGCACATATCTCCTGTCCTGCCACATCTGTAAAAGAGTCAGGATATATGCCTTCCCCTTGAATATAACTTATTTCTTTTGTTTCTTTCGTTTTCAAATCAATTATATATGCAGTGTCTTCCTTATAAGTGATTATTAAATATCTGTATAGCTGTTCAATATTATCAATAGAAACACTTATAAAATTTGGACACAGAGTATATAACACATCATTCTTTTTTGTCTGCAAATTCATATTATTCACTGCCTTTCTTACTGTTATCAAAAGTAACCATTTCTTTTTTACTTTTCTTCATATCTTGTGTACTTCGAGCATAAAACTGTGTTGTTGCAATATTGTTATGTCCTAAAGCAGACTGCAACCCTTCAATATCTCCATTACTATTTTTCAAAAACTCCATGGCAAATGAACTTCTAGTAGAGTGACAATGAATATTCTTTAAAGGAACCGATGCTTTTGCATATTTTTTTACAAGCATTTCAACTGATCTCACACCAAGTCTTGTGTTTCTTGTTGACAAAAATAATGCCTTATTATCTTTATCCATTGGAGACAGAGTATATCTATAATCCAAATAATCATCTAACAATTCACCAACTGAATTAGGAAAGAATACAGAATCTTCCTTGTTTCCTTTTCTTATCACCTTTATGCATGAATTTTTGAAATCAATATCATCAACATCAAGTCCTACGCATTCTGATACTCGAATTCCTGTTGTAAGTAGCAAAACCATAATTACATAGTTCCGAAAACCTAAAATATCATGATATTTTTCTTCCATTAAAGAACCGGTTACAACACCTGTTTCAACTTTATCTAAAAAAGTATTAACTTCATCACTATCCATATATACAAGTTCTTTTCTTTCTATTTTAGGAACATCAATTTTTTCAATGTTACATACAGAAATTAAGTCACTTTTTAAGAGATATGAATAAAATCTCTTTAAAGAAGATAACTTTCTCTTTAATGTCTTTTTCCCATTTGTATAAACTTGCCCATTTTTTTCATACTTCATTAAGTAATCAAAATAGTCTTCAAATAAGTTCTTTGAACAATTCTCTAACTGCTCAACAGTGATATCTTTAATTGATACATTTGACACATCAGCCAGGTATTCCATGAAAATTTTTATATCATTTACATATGCAAATCTTGTTTTGACCTCTGTGCTTAACTGCATACTCCGATCAAATCGTTTTACAACATCTGGCAAGCCATTACAGAGTTTTTTGATTTTATCTTTATATTCATTATCTATCTGTTGCCTATAATCCTTCATATAAGTAAAATCCTCCTTCCTTAAATATGATTATATTTTCTTTGCTTTTTAACTAATTTTGGCAAAAATAAAAGAAGAGTAGCTTGAGAGAAAATAAAATAAACAGTACTGAATATAAGATTAGATATGCACAACTGTTCATAATGAACAAAAGTATTTTTTTTATTTAATTTTACTTATTGAATCATATTATTTTTATAATGTATAATAGGAGAAAAAAGGAGAGTGAAATGGATAAAATGATTAAAAATATAGATTTATCAAAAGGTATATTAGAACCAACTGATAACCAAGGAATGTCATTAGAAGGATATGTACCTTTTGGTGAATTTTACTATAATGTAGAATTAGGATATTCAAACATATCCAAGGAAGAGCAAGTTTTGAATCAAATCAGAGATATTGATTCAAAGGATGAAAATACTTACAAAGTTGTTGTGTTGAATAAGACTGATAACTCAGTATTCTTCACATCAAGAGAAACAGACAATGTAGATTTAGCGTTCCATCTCAGACGTTGCTTAATTGGAAATGATTTTAGCTATGGAAGAGATAAGATTTTCATTATAGTTAAAATGTAATTCACATAAAAATAGATGCCATATGGCATCTATTTTTTATTAAAGGAATTAAATTCCTTTAGTCAGCTTCCAAAACAGCAATAGTATATTTACTCATTGTAATCTTATAATTCTTTCCTAATTCAAGTTGAGATATATTATATGCAAATTCAACTGATTTTTCATTACTTGTATCTAGCCTTATTTTGGTATACTTTGACATACCATTGTATTCAAAGACTAATACTAATTTCTTAAATCTTTCCTCAATGCAAAATGCAGAAGTTAGTTTTACATGTACATTTTTATTTATCATTCCTTTCTTTTCATTACCTAAATATGTGTAAATTGATTCTGATAATAGAATATAACATATAATGATTGGTATGTGTATTGTAAAAATAATATTTTAATTAGGAATTAATTTCCTACATAATAATTTACAATATTATGCTTATTAAAACATATTTCAAATATAGTTGAATTAGTGGAGAGTAAATGAAAGGACGTGTTAATTATGTTATTCCTAGAAAAATTATATGAACTAAAAGAAAATTTCACCCCTACAAAAATAGGGGGAGTGCTGCCTGCAACAGAGGTTACATATATTAAGAATCATTTATGTTTGGAAACTCTGAATATTGATGATTTAAAAAACCTAAAAGATTTTTCTGAGATATATTTTGGTTCACTGATTGATAGAGCCAAAACATCATTGGATGCTTTTAAACTTAATGATAAATTAAGTGCAATCACAACAGTAATTGATGAAAGAATCAATAACTTGGGTGGAGAGGTATAACACAACATGAAAATAAGTCTTTAACAAATAAAGACTTATTTTTTATTTCAAATTATTACAATTAGGGACTAATTGGAATAATTTGAAAAATAATAGGTTTTAGCTATAATACACCATACTCATTTCGTAAAACTGCAATTTTACGAAATGAGTTAGATGTATCGCTATTCTACTTCAACAAAAAAAATGCAAGAAAAATTCTTGCATTTTTTTTATTTCTCCTATTCTTTTATATAAGCAATGTTTTTTTTACATCAAGAGAAATAATGGATTCACTCAATGTGTCTACAATTGCCACACACTCTTCTGTTTTCTTAAAATCATTATATGCACCAATATCTACACCATATGCATCAGTTGTTGTGGCTGATTCATGATACACATATTCAACCTCAACTTTATTGTTGTCTTTTTGTGATATGTTTGTTATTTTTACTGAGCTTGAATAATGAGTTCCAGCATAGTTTTCAAAATCAATTGAGTCTAATCCTTCTTCCTCAATATTGTAAAATTTATTTAATATTTCTCTTATTTTATCTTCCATGTTTATTTTTTCTCCTTTTATTTTTTCATATATATAAAATATGAAGTTAGAAAAAAAATAAATAAACAATTATGTCTAAAAAAAATAAAGCTTCCATACCAACAGAAACTTTATTTCTCATTATTATATTTCAATGTCTTTCAATGTTTACAAAAAAATTTGTTGCATTTTTCATATATATCTTCATATGCAATATTCATATCTGCAGATGTATTTGTTGTAAAATAATATATTTTCAACTTACAAAAAAATAATCCTATTATGAATTTTCTTAGAACATCACTCAATATTGTACCAATTTTTGAATTTAGTTTTAACTTCATCTGTATCTTTAAATGATTTTGGAGACCAATAGGCTTGCTCTGTCCATTTGTCTTTATTTATGCTTTCACACCCTTCATATGTCTGATATAGGGATATATTTTCCCCTGTAGCAACTGATTCCTTTATCTTGTTTATAATAAAATGTTCTTTATCTCCACTACAAACTATTCCTTCATTCTTTTCTATTACTTTTCTAACAAAATGAGGCAACAGTCCATTATAAATACACTCTATATAATACTTTTCCCAACCATTTGTCACTTTGGGATGTCTGTTTAACCAAGGCATTGCAGCAAACTTTGTAAAGTTTAAATATGCCAATGAAATTTCACTATCATAAAGAGATTCATTTTTTTCAAACTTCTTATCTAAATCTTCTATCAATAAAGCATTTTGTTCTTTGGAGTTATTTTCAAAGAACAAAGCTAAAGACTGTATTGTTTCTTCTAATTCATTTTTTATATCCATTGTTTATCTTAACCTTTCTTAATCTTTATTCATACAAACTATAATTCACAAATACTTTCTTGTAGCTCTTTATAATAATCTATTAATACCTTTAAACTTATCTTCAATAAGAATATTTCCAAAAAATTTTGTTATGTCTCTTCTATCCATGTTTATACACACCACTTTACCGTTTTTAAGGTTTTATAATTTTTTTATTTGTAATTTATCACACCATCTTTTTTGTAAATCGTGCATTGATCGCCTTGATTTAATTTTTGTATATTTGATAATGATGAAAAATTCTTTTTTGATATAGTATCATGTATCTCTATATACTTCATTGTTCCATCTTGTTCTAGTTTAAAAATTAAACAATACCGTGGTGAAGATCTATAAAATCCATCTAAAACCATAGTTCCTATAACCTTTATATCATAATACTGCCCTTCTTTTAACTCTAACTCCTGTATAGAGTAGCTTGATGGTGATGCTAAAAAATTTTTTTCATCAATTTTATCTTTATTGCAGAAAGAATAAATTCCAATTATTGCCATAGTAACTGAAGCAATGAGAATAGACATTATCATCCAACCCCAATTTATCTTGTTTTCTTCTTTCTCAATAACAATATTCTTTAATGAATAAAAATCAGGAATAAAATTTTCTAATTTACTTACATCTTTTTCATAAGTTTCTTTTGCTAATTGTGCCTCTTTCTTGCTATATCCGGATTCTGTTTCTACCTCTCTGTCTCCATCAGAATCATAATAATTGATTATTACTTTATACATAAATATCGCCTTCCTTTTTTTGAATTATATCACACTGCTCCTTAACTTTCTTTTAGCAAAAAAAAATTACTGCATACTTAAAATATGCAGTAATTTCTATGTTTTTAGTGTTTCTCTTCTCTCCTATAAATAATCTTTCCTCTTGATGATATTGTCCATATATCTTTAGGATACAAACTCTTCCATTCTATCTTACCAATTTTAGAAATCTCTTTGATTGCCTGAGTACAATTTACAAAGTCATAATAATTTATATTATTTCTTTTTTCAATTATTCTCAGCAAACGCCACTTTTCCATTTGTATTTCATCAGTAGTTGCAGTATTTCTTTTTAGAGTAACCTTTATTGTTTTTGCTGTCACACTACTCAATGATTCCAAAATCTTTTTTTCATGTTCAGATAAGTAGCTTCCTTCATCAATCAGATGTTTTATCTGCATCAATGTGGTTTTATTCTTCTTGAGTGTTTCAACAGAAGCTCTTTTGATATCTTCACATCTGTTTTCTACATCAAAAAGATTCTCAAAAGCATCTTTTTCTGTCATAAACATTTCTACCTTTTTGAACTCTTTTTCCACATACTTATACTGTATAGCCATTTCCCTATATGTTTCTTTTTGAGTGTCAGAAAGCATATCAAAATCCTTTGGTTCTTCATAAGGAAGTGTTTCATAGACATCATCTATGACATTACTGATTTTATTACAGTACTGTTGATAATACTGTCTAAAATCCATAACTCCTTCTACTACAGTATCCCACTTTACCGCATATTCAAAACTAGGCATAATAACAAGAATTCCATTTTTGTATACGCCAATTATCTTGCAATCATAACCAGAATTTTTATACCAATTCATGGCAAAATTTACATAAGCCTTATCTTTGCTTCCATCTATCTTATGTATTCCTAACGCAACCACTTTATCATCATATGAATCTGTAATAACTGTGTATGATGCAAAGTTAAATCCTGACTGCTTATTTTTCATTTTATCTCTTAAATAAATCAAATCTTTCATTTCTATCATGTTTTATATCTCCTTTTTTTTATTTTATTTATATAAAAACATGGAACATTTGATATGAATAAAAAAAATTTCAATAGAATAACATTTTTATTAACACATTTATATTTTATAATCAAAAAAAGGCATTGTATGTAATGCCCTTTTTAATAATTATGATTTAACAGTTATTTCTTTTTAGTATCTCATGAATATAAAGCACATAGTATTCTTTTCCTTTTTCAGCACCCCATTCTTCTTTACCCATTTTAATACTCAAAGAACATACTGCTACAAAAGATGGTCTGTTATTACCATATCCATTTCTAAATTCTACAAACTGTTTATCAAATCCTGTTGGTATGTATGAATATGGATACATTTCAAACATCTTCTTAAACCTTATTGTGTAATAAGGTTTAATTTCTCTATATTCTTCTTTCTTATCCCCTGAAAGAATCATATAAAACCATTTACTTTTAATTGGCAGTATCATCCTAATAATAAACTCCTTTTCTTGCTTAAAATTTCTTTCATTTCTTTTTCTTTATTGCATACATAGGCAATCCTGTCCTCCGCATATGCAATTTTCCATGCTGTACATTTGTTAATTCCAAGTTTTATCAAGTTTTTTGCACGATTTAATCACTCAGCTTCCTTTCATCAACAAGTCTTGGTAAAGTTTCATAAACCCAACTTGACTTCTTCTGTTATTTTCTGTTTTATTTTCATCTTCTTTTACTTGCAATTTTTTTAATGAATTCTACTTTTTATATCCTTCTATTTTACATATACTTTTTTTTAATTCTCTTTAAATCTTCAAAATCTGTTTGATCAATATGATTTTCACTCATAATCTGATCACAAATAACGGATATGTCTGTAACATAATCCAACATATCATATATACTTGGATTTTCATTAGAAATATTTAGAACAGTCTGTTTTAATTTATGTAGTAGTGAATTTCCTATTGTAGCATTATTATCAACTATTCTGTTCTTCACCTCTTTATAAGTTGTATTAAATATATCCCTTTTTATTCTGTTTTCATCTTCTTCATCAAACTCATGTTCCTGCATCTCCCTATAGCTTCTGATTTTTTCTTCTTTTTCTTCTTGTCTTCTTTGTTTATGTACATTAAATGAGTAGGTTTCAATCAGGTTCAAACACTCTAAAAAACTCAGCTCTGAATCTGTTTGTGTATGATAGTCTCCTATAAACTTCCTCTTTCCTCTTTGAACATCAGTTATAATATAATTGTTGTGATATAATATCGGTTTTGAAATTTCCACTACTCCATTATCTCTACGGAAATTTATCTTCCAATCATCTTCATTATAATGGATATATAAAACATAATCTTTGACATCAATAGTCATTCCATTAAAAATCAGTTTCTTTATATATTCCTTGTCAATATAATTTCCAAGAAATACTTTTTCATAATACTTAATTGCTTCAAAATTATCAGATGCAATTCTCATATAAGTTCTAAACTTACAAGTATCACACTCACAAAGTGTCTGGTCATAGCGTTCAAGTTCTATCTGCTCATCCTTACTAAAATTTCTTAATAATGTACAAGTTTTGTCATGAATGGTATTCCCAATCCTAATAAAATTGTAATCTTCATCATTCTCATCCACACCATATAAAGAAGACTTATCTGCAGTTTCTTCTTTTTGAATATCTAATTTATTTTTCTCTTTATCTAGCTTTGAATATATCTTACTCATTTCTCTTTTAATTCTCTGTCTTTCATTTGCAGAGACTCTTTTGTTTTTATTTGTTCTTTTTGCCATATGTATTTGCTTTATGATAGGAATATCATATTCTCCCTTCTTCTCTTGATATAGATTAAGAAAACCTATTTTCATCTATTATCCTATGCATTGTTTCAGATGGTATGGATGGATCTGTAACACTTTTTACTACATCTATATCAACAAAATCTTCATCAAGTAAAAGAGCATCCCTATATCCACACTCTAAAATTCGTATCTGAAATGTATCAAATTTAGGATTAGAAAGAACTTTCATTACCTCTATAGGAAGTTGAAAATCAAATCCGTCCATAAGAAACATCATCTGCTTTGGTGTTAATTCAGGATTTGCCAAGACCTCCATTTGTTCTATAGACAAACCCAACTTAAATCCATAACTTAATTTATTCTTTTGTTCTTCTGTAAGATTTTTAGATTCCAAAAAATCAGACTGTTCTTTGGATAAAACAAACGCCTCTTCATCTCTTTTTGTTTCTTCTTTCTTGTTTGAATGAAATAACCTATTTACCCATTTTGCCTTCATAAATAAAATTCCTTTCCATACTTTACTTTAATATGATTAAATTCATAAATATTTCTCATATAAAGAATAACAGTTTGTACACAGCCAAAGAATTTGCAAAAATTTGTAGATGCTATGTGAAATAAAAAAAGACCACCATCTTATTTACAATGTCATTAAGTTAAGCTCTTGACAGTACAAATTAAAAGACAGTCACATTCCAATTAACGGAAAAGTGGCTGTCTTTTTTCTTAAATCTTACCTGTTTTATTGTACCTGTCTATATATTCTTCCAACACTTTCTACACCGTAGCAGTCTTAGAAAGTTTGGTATCAGCAACGAATTTTTCCAGTTTGTCTGATACCAACTTATCAATCTTACAGTTCAAGTTCTTGTATGCTTTATTTGCCATATTTATCATTCCTTTTTAATTGTTATCCATTGTGTATACTAAATGCATAATCATTACGACTAGATATAAACTGATAATCCCAATCCAAAAAACTACTAATGTGATATGATTTAATACCTTTTCTTTCTGCTTCCCTTAAAAAAGAAATTACATCATCCACATATACTACATCATTCAAATCAATATTATGAGTTTTACAATATTGTAAAATTGTATCAGCTTTTGATTTATCTTCGTATACTAGCAATCGTTCTTTTATCATTGGATAATACTTATCAAGCCAAGGCTGTTTATCTTCCATTTCTTTTTTGACTTGGCAATGTCCCATTACAATATTCTCTTTCGCATTACATGTGCCTAGCACATTCTGCATATGTTTTGATGGTTTTCTGGTAAGAAAAACTCCATCTTCAATTTCTTTTAAGCTCATTCCATTATTTGTACCATTAGGGTCTGCAACATGATTATTAAACCTGTAAGGAGCCAAGGTTCCATCTATGTCCCAGAAAACATACTTATCTTCCAAATCTTTTATTTGTGCATTTTCATTCATTATGTTATCTCCTTTGCTTTATAATATAATCATACATGACAGAAAAATAAAATTATTACCTGAATAGCTAAATCATATGAATACAGAACAGCAGAAACGCATTGTAGATATGATAAAACTGATGTCCAAATAGAAATTTAGTAACTGGCAATATCATTTTGTATGTCAAGACCTATAATTGTCCTTAACTTAATGACATTGATCTTATTTATGGAAGCCTTTTTGCAGCTCTAAATTGTATCTCCACTAAAATCATCATTATGCTCATCATTTGTTTCACAATTTGCATCTGAATTCTCAGTTTTGAAATTATCCATTTCTCCTATTCCATGCTCTATACTTTGATTATCCAACTCTATTTTTTCTTCATCCTTTGCAGAATGTTGTTTAACCTTTTCTTGAATTTCCCTTACAAAGGTTTCACATGCTCTTTTCTCTGATATGCTTTCATCATCCAAAACATCATCAATAACTGCATGGAAGCTGTTATCTCGCACTCCCCATTTTTTCTTTTCAAATACATCCACTGCTTCTTCAATGGAATCTGCTTTGTCATAAACACTAACCACTTTATCAAGCAAATAATCTAAATTTTCTTTTTCTAAATCTGGATTTGCCCACTTTTGACATACCTGTACTATGTTATGTCTCAGCATAGATATTGCACACTTTCCAAAGTGATTATCTAACTGAGAGTATATATCATCTCCTTGGTTTTTGGATACAGTGTATTTTTTACCGACATTCATCTTATTCATAGATACACCATGCTGATCTTTTTTAGGTACTATCTGTGTATTTTCTCCATCTTTGGTTACTTCTGAAATTCCTTTTATTTTTTCAATTTTTTTATATTGAAAACAATCATCAAATACTTTTATAAAGCCTTCTGGCTTGAATCTTTCCCATGATTGATGGAGAATATGAGATGCACATATCTTTACAATAGGTGTTCCTTGTTTGTCAGCAAAATATTTTGGGTTCATCTCTTTTGCCCATTTATTGTATGAGAATGCCAATGTTCTTAATGCAAATACTTCTGGAATATTATCTTTGTCTGCATCTGCTATAACCATTCCATATATGCTTCTTGCTTCATATCTTGTTTTTTTCTCATTTTCCATACAAAAATCAATGTTGTGATCTTGAACTGCTTCTGCAATTGTTTTTAATTTTTCTTGATCGTTATCTAATACTTCACATAATTGTCTTGAAAGAGATTTTAATTTTTGTCCCAGTTCTCTTATCTTTGTTACATCATTATCCATCTGTCCTGCTTTAAATGAAGTAACTTTATTGTCATTATCTCTATTTACAAGTTCTTCAGAAGATAAAATAATGTCTTCCTTATTCATATTCAAATTCTTATTATAAAAATCATCAACTCTTTTAGGCTTATATCCATTAGCAAATATTTGATATTTTGCAAATATTCTAGTTGCAGTTAATAAAATATTTTTTTCAGTTTTATTTAATTCTGTCAAATTTGACAAGTCATAATAATCTTCATCTAATTTGTTTTTTTGTACAAAGTCTAATAATTTATGATTTTGCTGTTCAGATGAAATATATTTATCACCATCCATTTTATATTCAATTGGAACACTCAAGATATCCTCCAATTCAAGTTTATTCGTTATGATGCCATACCCTAAATGTCCATGATCATCGCGACTTATAGCATTTCCAATATCATGTAATGCTGCAACTAATACAGAAATATTCTTATCAAAATCTTCAACATTGTAATCATAGTCATTCATTGTATCTATAATCTCATTGGTTCTTCTCACTACTCCCTTAATGTGTTCTATTTCATGTCCAATTCCATCTTTTAATTCAGGATGTTCAGGCTGATAAAATTTTTCTAATTCATATAAAAAGTTTTTTAAAACATTTTTATCCATATCAAATACCCCTTTTCTCTATTGTTTTATATAAATATGGGTATAAAAATTAAATAAAATAAAAGAGATGTGTTTTCACACATCTCTTTTATTTTATTTTCTGAAAACAGAAAGTTTTCTTATTTCTTTCGTAACATTGCCATTTATAATTGCATCAAACAATGGCTTCCATTCCATGGATGGGTAGTTTTCAGTCAGATATTTTTCCATAAACTCTGTACCAAAATCTTCAATGTCAGATTTAAGTGAAATATAAGTTACAATCTGTTCACAAAATGGTTCATCAACTTTATTCTTATTTGCTTCTATTGAAGCTCTTCTTTTTGAACCATCCGGATCATCAATACACTCACCATTTGGTAACTTTGTATTTCTGATTCTTCTTAATAATTCTGTTGCTGCATCATAGTAATCTCTGGAATCACTTTGATCATATCCACTATAGCATTCACCTTGCTTATTAAAGGATGCAATCAAATCTTCACAGATTTTCTTGTAATCCTTTGTTCTCTGATACTTTTCAAGCTTCAGATTATTTTCTATCATTGCCTGATCATAATCTCCATATGCAATACAATTGGATGGATCTCTTCTATAATATCTCTGATAATCATCATGTGCCTTCTTGAAGACTTCATAATAATATCTATTGATTTCTTTATTCATAATATTTTTCCCTCCATTTATTTTTCATTGTATCATAAATATGTATATTTTCAATTTAAAAAATAAAAAATGTCTGTATAAATTGAAGATTTTTATTATCAAGAAACTTGCAAGTATTCTTGTCACTCATTATACAAAAATAAAATCTAATGATGGAAAATATCTAGTTAGCATATCTTTTATGATAACATTATCCTTACTATGTTCTATAATTACTAATCCTCTACCCTCTGCTAATGATCTTATTCTTGGTTGAGTTAAAATAATCCTTCTTGCTATGTCTCCAAACAATGACATCATTTCTTTTTCTTTACAAGAAAATTTTTCTATATCCATATAAACATCATTCTCATTTACCATTAAACTTAATGGATTCCTTTTTATTCTTATACTGCTTCCTTTCCCTAAACCATATAACATTGCATATTTTACTAACAGCAATGAATTATTTCTGTATTGGAAATCATTATAAATTCTTTCTGAATTTTCATAGTCTTCTTCGTAACGAATCCATGAATACAAATCCTTTGAAGAGAGCTTTTTATTTAATACATTTTTAAAAGCATCCAATTTTACATTTTCAGATTCTTGAGTAGGCAGAATGGAAATTTCGTTCATAATACAATTATCTCCATAGTGGATATATATTGGCATATTTTTTTCATCTTTTGGCTCTATCCATGTTCCATCTGTATCTTCATATCCATCCGTAATATAATCCTGCTTTACTTTTTGTATAATATTTTTCTTAGCTTTTGAATCAAAAATAATATGTTCTTTCTTATCTACATAAATTGGCAAAAGTATCTCTGTTTCATCCAAAAACAAATATCCTACTTGAATCTCTATTGGCTTTTTTAACCCGTTGAAATCTTTACTTGTTAAACAAACACTGCCTTTTTTGTTGCAAGTAACAGATTCCAATACCTTTGATTCTACTGCATCACATATCTTTAGAATTAAATCAGTATATTCAGAATCAAGAGTGTTGATGTGTTTAAAATTCTCTTTAATTAAAACATTTTCATTTTTTATTTCTACCTTGCTTATCATTTATTATTCCCATCTCCTTTTCTTTTTTTATTCTACACTAAAAAAAATGATTGATTTTTTGCAAACAAAAAAGTCTGCTGATAAACAGACTTTCATATTTATAACTCTTATTAAATATTTATAATCCTAGTTCTTCATCCATTTCATCTAATACATTGTTTTCAGCAATCATATTATTTGAATATTCAACTCCTTCATAAACATTGACATCATATAAGTATTGAACTCCATTTTGTTGCTGCTGATTGTTTCGCATTAACATATCTTCTATAAGCTGGTGATTGTTGGCTAATGTTGTTTCAGATAATAATCGACAGTAATCATCTTCATCTCGTTGATATACAGGTTGCTGATATGATGGTTGTGGTGGTGTTTGAATTATAACATCCGTATATCCTTGAGTTACTAAATTTGTTTGTGCAGATATTGAAACATCACCAAGATTACTTTCTGCAATTTCATATAATTCTTTTATTGAAGTATTATAATCAGTTGCTTTCCTCTTTAATGTATTAAGAGCTATATAGCGATAAGTTTCACCTTTAAAGGTTGCAGGACTATTTGCTTTTTCTATTAAAAATGAAGCCGGTGCTGTTATATTTTCTGTTACATATTCCATCAATTCACGTCCATTTATTCCACATAAAGAACCTTTTCTGTTTTCTTTATAAAAATATGCAAAGTCTCTTTGGGATAATGATTCTGTAGCAAGTCTATTCCCAAAATCCTCCATTAATGGATTATAAAGCATAATATGTTCATTACCCATTTCCTGATATCTTGTCATTGCCTCTGAAATATCAGGATTTGAAACAATCTTATAAGCATCTCTTAAAGACGTTCTTCTATTTACTGCAATATTTACTCTTACTTGCATATCTTCATCTTTTTTTAATATGTCTATTGCCTTTGGTGTTATATTTGGATTTAATGCAAGTTCTTCCCTCTCTTGATTTGTTCCTTTCTTTGCAAAATAAATATATTCTTTTTCACTTAAATATGCATTGATTAAATTTCTCATAATAAACACCCCCTACTTTTATATTTTCAATATAAAAATGTGAGATATGATAGAGAAAAATAAACTGCATTATTTATTAAGCAACTGCATGATATGTGTTTTCATATCAGTTGAATTTACAGCATCATATCTTCCTTGTACTTGTTCAATTTTATATTTCCCATTTCGATACATAAATTCTATTGTATAACGCTTTGCTGTGTTTCCATATTCACAGTCTTTATCATAATAACTGTATATCGCACATTTATCTTTTGTAATCATATCTGCATAACTCCATACACAATGATGTTGAATCTTAGCTTCTTCCATCAGTCTTTTTCGTGTCTTTATCCATTCATATTCCTTTGGCAATATTTTTCGTAATTCATTAAAAACACTATCTTTGGGAACTTCAACTTTTCTTGTATTCTCTATGTTTGAATTTCTATTTGTAAAATCATGTATATTTTGTAATTGATTTAATGAATCAATTCTTAAACAAACTTTTCTTTTGCTATGGATACACATTCTTACATAGTCAAATGTAAGGCCTGGCAATTCATCTTTCACTTCTTGTTCACCAAGCGTTATTGTTTCATACCCCATATTATCTGTTTGAGTTATATTTTTTTTAACTCTTTCCTCAATTACAGATGATAACACATCTGTAATGACAGACTCCAAATTACAAGAATAATGTAAGTCATCTTTTTTCTGCATACAGTTATATAAATACCCCAAGCTATCAGGTTCTACATATTTCTTTGCTTTATTCAAAAGATATGCTTTATTCAGGTTTAGTCTGTTTATCTTTATATTTTGTCTTAAAGGATATTTCATTTCAATATACTCTTTTTTGCTATGAAATAAAAAGATATCATTTATATTGATTGGTACTACACATCCATCATTTGAAACATCTTCAAGAACATCCTTTGCAAAATAATATCCTTCTTCATACATACAATTTAACAAAAGACACCCGATAAAGAAGATTTCTTCACTTCTTCTTAATGATTTTACTGTTAATGGATATGTTTTTGAGTATTTCTTTTCCATTATATTTCCATTAGGATATATTACTATGGTTATATTTTTTTCATATGTCATTGAACTTCCATTTACCATTCCATTACTGTTCACACTTGTATTTTTATACATACTGAATTGGATATTTATGTATTTGTCAAAACCTTCTGACTCATGCACTGAAATGGTAAAATGTTTAATATTTATATTTCCATCGCAATTTAAAGATTTCATGCATGCACAATACTTTTCTAGTTTTTCCTTATCCTCATCTTTGAATAAATAATTTCTATATTCTCCTCTAACTGCATTATTATTTAATTCTTCCAATCTTGATTTGAATTTGAGAATAACATCTCTTTTTTTTGGATCAAGCAGATCATATGAAGACTTGATATTATGATTTATTATATGTTTTGTTAACTTTGATTTATTCTCTGCATATTTATATGTCCATGACTTCATGAATTCTACTATATTGTTTATTTGATCATCATTGTAATTTAACATTTTTGCTATAAATGATTCAGAAGCGTTTTTTATTAAGTCATCCATCATTTCTCCATTTAACATGTTTTCAATTTTTCCAAATTTGTCAACATTGAGAAATAAGTCTACAATAAAGTCCACACTATTTTCATTATTCACAACTGCTGCATATATGATTTTTATTAACTTGTAACAGTTGTAATATCGTTTATAACCTATTTCTTCATATGTTTGCAAAACTTTCTTGGTATGTTCTACAAAAATATCCTTTTTGTGAGAATCTCCAATCAGTGCATCTCCATCTTTTAATCTATAATACAAATACAACTGAAAATCATCATTATAAATATATTTTTCAATTTCTTTTATGATATCTTCCTCTGACTGAAACTTGCTACACCAACGTATATAGTCAAAAACATATTCAATATCAGAAATTTTACACTCCAATTTGCTTAAAAATTCTATATATTCATCTTTGAAATTAAATCTTTTAGCCTTTTCTATAATTTTCATTTGTGTTTTTCTCATATTTTCATCATCCTTTCTTATCGTGTTAATCTGATATAAATATGAAATTTTTGGAAATAAAAAAAAAAGACTATGCATTTCTGCATAGCCTTTTTTATTTTTTTTACTTAAATGGCAAGTCGTTACCAGTAAGTCCTGTTGGAATGTCCATGAACCCATCAGCACTTGCATCTGCTGGTGCTGGCTGCTGTGCCGGCTGAGATGAACCATTTCCATCTCTCTTGGATTCAGCAAATTCATGCTCTTCTACGACAACCTCTGTCGTATAGACTTTATTTCCGTCCTTATTTGTATAGCTGCCTGTCTGAATACGACCTGTAATCACAATTTTTGTACCCTGCTTCAAATACTTCTCGGCAAACTCTCCGTTCTTGCCAAACGCTACACATGAAATAAAATCTGCTGTCTGGTCATCACCAGAAGCATTCCTATTTCTACGCCGATCAACAGCAAGAGTATATCTTGCAATTGCCAAAGGCTCTGCAGCCTGTGAGTATCTAACCTCAGGATCACGTGTCAAACGTCCCATCAAAATTACCTTATTCATGTTTTTTATCCTCCATAATAATTATTTGATATTTATAATATGGTATATTTGTAAATACAAAATAAACAGAATTTCTTTACATAGGAATTAAATTCCTCTCACAATTATTCATTTATATAGTTTCTTCGTATTCTTCTAATTCGACTTCTTCTGATTGTAAGAAATCATCTATGTTTCTATCACAATTTTGAAGCATGTTATTTATGATACAATCATCTTTTAGAATGAACTTATCTCCAAGTGTAAATCCACCTGGCATATCACAATTATGTTTCCCCTTTGTAATGCAAGCAATCATCCCCAAAATCATTTATCAAGTCATAATCATCAGTATTGTAATCAAACTCACCTAGTTGTTCCTTGTAATGCTGTAACATAATTCATACCTCTCTTTCATTACAAATATTTTCTAGTTATTTATCTAATATGTCTTTTAAAACCAAAGAAAATAAGTCTGTGATATTACATCACAGACTTATTTGCATTATGCAACTAATTTTTTGCCACATTCATTTACAAATTGCATAAAATTATCTGTGCCTGAAACACTTTCCAAGTATTCAGACAAATCAGAAATACAATAATTTTTAAAAAGATTAAAAATCATTTTCTTATCTTCATGATTTAATTTGGCAGTCACAACATATCGCTTCTCAGCTACAGCTTCAACCTTAAATGAGGCGTTTTTATAGTTATATACTGCATAATAGTTAATTTCTCCATTATATTTCTCATAATCTGCATCAGTGAATCCAAAAATTTGATTCATACCCTTTGTAGACCACATATATACAGAGATTTCATTATTGCCATCATAATAAACACCGTCTTCAAAGACAATGCTTTCTCTTTTTAACATATACATCTACCTCCTATCTTTTTTTTCTTTCATGTAATATGTGATTTCTATTCTTTGCAAATAAAAAAGAGAGAAACTTAAATCAGCTTCTCTCTTAGATGAAATCTACTCTACTTTCAGATTAGGAATCTTTATAAAATAAGTAATCGATCCTATATTTCTTGCTGTTTTTACAGTTGTAGTAAAGTTGTCAATTACAATTTCTGAATTTTTATCTGTTATCCTTGAAACAACATCCATGCTTACAGTGTATGTAGAATTTTCTATACACCCATTATAATCTGCAGTTTCATATATGCCTTTTCTTAGAAAGTTTACATCATCTTCTGAGTACACATATAATACTCCATGTACACTCAGATTTTCATTATTTATTGAATCATAGTTTGCTTCAATTGTAAGTTCTTGACTCTCTTTGTTACTAGAATTGACACATCCATAGCAAGAAAATATTATAAACAAAAAGCAAACTGTAAACAACCAAAATTTCTTTTTCTGTAAAACTCTTTTTCTATTTGCTTCCATATTTTCCCCCTTAATTATGAATTGTGTTCAAAATACATTTCCAATGCTTTACTCAGAATATTTTCAATTTCCTTTGGCTTCTTATTTTTAAAATAACAGTTATATGTATTCGTTGGAAGCTTTACACTCTGATATGATACAGAAGACTTTGGCTTTATCATAATCTTCTCAATAGCATCCTTAGAGTTATTCTTATTCTCTCTTAACTCTCTCGATAATGGCTCTGTAATCTTGATTCCATAGTCACAATGAATATCATAGATAACTTCAAGAGCATCTTTATCAATATATGAAAGATTAACCGCAGAAAGTAAAGGAATCTTTCCATTATCCAATAAAGCTTTAAACTTATCTGGAAGATAATTGACTCTAAGTAGTCTTGCCATAGTTGGCCCAGATAATCCATATTCTTTTGCTACATTTTCTCTGTTGCTTACATTTTCCTGTTTTTCTTCCTCTTCTGTAAGCTTTTCTCCATTCAGAATCTTCAACTCTCTAATAATATCATTTCTCTTTCCTTGTGACTTGATATTGTCATATCTTTCTGCAAGAACAAGTGCTTTTTCTGACATCCTTAAATCATTAAATGATCTCTGCATAAGGTTTGTTTCAATAACATACACATATGCATCCTTATCAGACAACTTTTCCTTAACAATACAAGGAACCTTTTTAAGACCTGCAATCTTAGCTGCATTGGTTCTGTTGTGACCTGCTAAAATTTCATACTCATTTTTTAGTTTTCTGACAATGACAGGCGTTAAGATTCCATTTTCCTTAATACTTTCAACCATATCATTTAATCTTTCACCCTCATAAAGCTGAAATGGATGGTTCTTGAATGGTACAAGCAGATTGATATCAATTTCTTCTACTGAACCAATCTCATTATCATTGGTGTAAAAGTCAATTGCATCTCCTAAAATATTTCTATTCGATGGCTTTAATCCCATACTCTTAATCCTCCTTACTCAATAATTCCTTTGCAAATTCCATATATGCCTTGCCTGCTGTTGAGTTTGATGCATACTCTTCAATGGAAAGGCCATAATAAATTGCTTCACCAATCTTGGTTGTTGTTGGAATCTTTGTATCAAAGATTGGCACAAATCCACTGCATGCTTCTCTAACATCAGATACAATCTGCTTATACAGATTTGTTCTTTCATCACACATTGTGAGCAAAATTCCACTAATATCAAGATTTGGGTTAATCTTCTTCTTAATCTTCTTAATTGTCTTCAACAAGTCCTGCAATCCCATCATTGCAAGCAACTGTGGATTTACAGTGATAATTACCTCATCTGCTGCCGTAAGTGCATTGATTGTCAAGATTCCAAGAGACGGACATGTATCAATAAGGATATAATCATAATCATCCTTGATTCTGTCTAAAATATCACTCAATGTCTTTTCTGCAAAAATCGTTGACTGCTGAAGCTTTGCATCCACTGTGGAAAGTGAAATAGATGATGGAATAAAATCAACCCCATTGTGGTTAAGGATATAATCCTTTTTTTCAGGGAAATCTTCGTCTTCAATTTCTCGAATCATTAAATCTGCAATGGAATGCTTGATTTCATTTGGATTATTGATTCCATAGCATACAGTCAAGTTTGCCTGACTATCGAAATCAATTGCAAGTACCTTCTTTCCAAGCTTTGTTAATGCATATGCTAAGTTTAATGTTGTTGTTGTTTTTGCACAACCACCCTTCTGGTTGGCAATTGTGATTACCTTTGCCATATTTATCTCCTTTCATATATGCCATTTTTTATTTACATAACCAATTCTATTACTTTTGTTTTTAACTCCTTTTTTGCAAAAACTTTTGTTCATAGTGAGCAAAAGAATAATTTGAGCAAAGAAAAATGGGGAGTATTGAGTGTTCCCCATTATTTTATGATTGTGTGATTTCATTTCCATGATTATCATATTCTGTCACAGGATTTGTATAATTAAGGTTCTTTAATTTCTCTTTGTTCTTGTCTATTGTCTTTTGATATGAATCTTTTATTTCTTTAGAAGTATTTCTTATTGTTACAACTGCTAAATAGACAAATCCAGCAATTCTGCTGACTAAAAATAAAATTGCAAATATAAATATCTGTCTTACATTTAAACCAAAAAACTTTCTATCTAAGAATGGTTCTTTATTTTCTGCTTGTTTCATAGTCTTCCTCCTTTTCTAACAATAAATATGGTAAATTTGTAAAATCGCTTTTCTGCATCAAAAAAAGCTTCTCAAATAACATTTGAAAAGCTTTCTGTTCTATAAATCTCCTTTTACTTTTGCCTTGTCTTTTTTCTTCTGTTTTATATACATATACAGTAACAATACAATAATCAAAACTACTATTACTAAACATGTAGTTGCTATCCCCATAGTCATTACACATCCCCCTTATATTTCATATATTAAGGAATTAAATTCCTTTTTATTTCATATTTATAATCCTTCATTCAGTAATTCTTTACAACTGTAAAAATCATTTTCTGTTATATTTCCCTTGTGCATTTCTAATTTGAAATCCTCATAGATTTCTTCGTATCTGCTGATGTATCTGTATTTTTATTATCCAAATATCTGTTTTTACATTCTATAAATTCTTATAATGTCTTCTTGCATAATTAGGCATTTTGTATCCAAAAAAACCATGCTATCACTTTTCTTTCATCATTTCATTTTCTTTATTATACTGTTTATTTTATTTTTTAACAACAAAAAAGTGGGTACTGTAAAACTAAACAGTACCCACTTTTATCTTGATTTTTTTCAAAAATTTTTTTATAATACAAAGGAGGGTTTGTGGCAGTCGTCACTGCCACAATGTAGATAGACTTAATATCTTATTATTAAATCAATAAGATAAACAATTAAGTCAACGTTTTGAATAAGCAGTCTGTTCATCTGCACCAAGAAGAACAGACTGTTATTTTTACACATTTTTCTCATACATTTCCTCCTTTTACTCCAAGATTAAGTAGGACTTAATGCAAAGGAGCTTATGTACAAATAACCAAGTTTTCTCCTAGTATATCTATTTGTACATAAGTAATATGTGATTTCACGTTTATAAAAATAAAAAGGGTACTGAAAGTCAGTACCCTTTTTTATTTACTATTTAGATTTCTTCTCCATCTACTTCCAAATTGGGTTCTTCTAATAGAGACAAATCATCAATGTTACTATCTTCAAACATGTTTTCTACAATGCAGTCATCATTTATCACAAACTTGTCATTAAACACAAAATCCTCTGGTACACTGCATCCATTAAACATATATGACATATCTTCTACGATCCTCGTATCAAATCCATTTCCAAATGTGAATCCATCTGACATACTGCAGTTTTCAAACATACCACTCATGTCCATAACTTTACTTGTATCAAAATCTCCAAATGCAAATCCATCAGGAAGTGTGCAATCTTTGAACATATTTCTTATGTTTGTAATTCCATTTGGCAAGTCAAGTGTAGTATTACCTATGTATTCATTGTAATGGAGATAATCTTTTCCTTCTCTATCTTGCAGTAACACAAAATCACTTCTGTTATAATCAAACTCTCCTAATTCACCTTTGTAATGTGCTGTAATTTCTGATAAGTGTGATTCTGCATCTTCTCTCATTTCCTGCATTAAATCTTTATCAAATTCATAAGCATATAATTGCACTTGTTCCATTGTTAATCCATGCTCAAATCCTAACCTAATTTCTTCCATTCGCCAATCTTCAAATTTAGAATCTGTATATGATTGAATTTGCTCCATGTTTAAACCATGCTCAAATCCTTTTCTAATTTGTTCCATTTGATTATTATAACCCCAATAATCTCTATCTTCATTACTAAAACCTGCACTAAATTTAGGTTTTGCATATAATTGCACTTGTTCCATTGTTAATTCATGCTCAAATCCCTTTCTAATTTGTACCATTTGATTTGACTCAAACTCAGTTTTAGCATACACTTGTACTTGCTCCATAGACAACCCAAGTTCAAAGCCTTTTTGAATTTCTTGCATTTGAGACCAATCAAATTCAGAATCAGCATACACTTGTACTTGCTCCATAGACAAACCATTCTCAAAGCCTCTTCTGATTTGATACATATCCCAACTGTCAAATTTAGTATTTGCATATACTTGCACCTGCTTCATAGACAAACCATTCTCAAAGCCTTCTTTGATTTGTTTCATCTGATTATTGTCAAATTTAGGATTTGCATAAAACTTTACTTGCTCCATAGACAACTTATTCTCATAGCCTTCTCTGATTTGTTTCATCTGATTATTGTCAAATTTAGAATCAGCATATATCTGCACTTGTTTCATAGACAATCCATATTCAAAACCTAATCTAATTTGTTCCATTTGTTTATCATCAAATTTAGAATCTGCATACACCTGCACTTGTTCCACAGACAATCCATTTTCAAAACCTAATCTGATTTCATCTATTTGCCTTTCATTAAACTCTTTTCCTCTTATAACTTCATCAATCATTTCCCGTAACTTCTTCTCATCCATAACAAAACCCTCTCTTTCTACTTCATTGTTTCCAAGTTACATAAAATATGTCATATCTCTCTTTTTAAAATAAACATAGGAATTGAATTCCTTTATACAAAAAGAGAGATACCATCTCATTTGAAATGGTATCTCTCTAAGAAAAGATAGGTTGTTTGTTTTAGAAGAATTTCTTCTTTCTTCTCAGTGTGTAAATTCCTGCTCCACCAAAGCCTAATGCAAGTCCCATGAGAATTGCTACAAGGATTCCTGCTCCTGTTTTTACCTTCTCATCAGGAGGTGTCTCTTTTGTAAATGTCACTGTCTGATCTTCATCATTGATATCTGCATGTTGTGCTACAAGATTTCCACCTATATACAAGTCCTCAAATACTACCAGACTTTCATACTTTGTGGTATCTGCCTTGAATGTTACTTCTACACTTCCATCAGACTTCTCAGCCTTGAATGTTGTCTCTGCTGTTACTCCAATCGACTGATTTGTTTTCTTGTCCATCAGTACACCCTTTACTGTGTATTCCTGCCCCGGAATCAGATTGGTGTATTCTACAGTATCTACAATTGTTGTTTCTGCATTTACCTGTGCTGTCTTCTTACCATCTACTGTTGCCTTGGTTCCAATCTTAGCTGCATATACACTCTGATCTTCATCATTGATATCTTCATGCTTGGCTACTGTTTTACCATTCAGTTTCAGATATTCATATGCTACAAGGGTTGTTCCAGCTAAATCCTTTGTGTCAATAACAAACTCAACATCAATGCTTCCACTTTCTTTTTCAGGTGTAAATGTTGCTGTTGCAACACTTCCTTCTCTTGCATTTTCTTTCAATGCATCTGTGTTTATTGCATCACTGTCTGTTGCCTTTATCTCTTCCGTTGTTGCTTGTGTTGTAACATTTTCTGTTGTAACAGATTCTGTTGTTGTCAAACCAAGTTTTTCTGTTTCTGTTGCATTAGTTGCATTTTCCTTAAAGACAATTTTCTTTGTATTTAAAGGAATTGGAACTGTATCTGTATAAGTATCACCCACCTTAACTCCATTATCATTCTTGAAGTAAATGAATGTATCACTATTGATTGCATTTCCATTTTCATCTAATACATCTACATATGCGCCAAAGTTAGTTCTGTTTGAATCCCACTGAGTAACAGTCATATTTACTGTTAATGAGTAGTATTTTCCATCTGGAACTTCTTTCAGTTCATAAGTTGCCTTTACTCTGTTGCCAAAACTGTTATGACATCCAATTGTTTCAGGCATTGTAATGGAAATTCCATTCCATTCTTCTGTCTTGGTTTGTATCTTTGTTTCTGTATTCTTTACACTATCCGTTGATACAAGCTTTGTATCAGCTTTCTTATCTTTTGATAATGCTTTCTTTGTACTCTTATCCATGAGAATACCTTCAATGGTATATGTCTCTCCTGGTACAAGGTTTTCATACTTCACTGTATCTACAATTACAGTCTTGTCTCCAAGTACTGTGTTCTTTGTAGATGTCAGCTTGTCTATTGCTGTTGTTCCTATCTTAGGTACATATATAGTCTGATCTTTATCCTCTATATCTTCATGATTTGCAATATTTTTGCCCTCATTATAGAGTTTTTCAAATACTACCAAAGTCTTACTTTCAAGACCTGTTGTATCTACCTCAAACTTAATATCTACTGTTCCCTCAGACTTTGTTGGAACAAACTTGATTTCACTAATATACTCATTTGTCTTTCCAGTTACACTATCTACAAGAGTTTCAATCTTAGAAGATTTGTCTCCCTTTACAAGTTCTTTTCCTGTCTCTTTATCCATCAGCTTACCACTGATTACATACTCTTGTCCAGGAATCAAGCCTTTGTATGAAACCTTATCAACAATGATTGTCTTTCCGTTTGCTGCCACATGTGTCTTTGTATTCTTGTCTGTTGCTGTTGTTTTTATCTCCACTACATGAATGGACTGGTCTTCATCATTGATATCTGCATGACTTCCTACCTTTTTGCCATTGTAGTACAAATCCTCAAAGACTACTACTGTCTTTCCAGCAAGCAGACTTGCATCAAACGTAAATCCTACATCTACAGAACCATTCTCTTCCTCTGCAATAAAGGTTACACTGGATGTTATCTGCTTGCCATCTTTATCTAACAATGGCTCCTTTGTTTCCTTATCCATCAGCACACCTGTTACTGTGTACTCCTTACCCTTTATTACATTAGAGTATTTCACTGCATCTGTAATCGTTACATTTTCAACAGCTTCCGTATAGTGTGTGTCATCTGCATTGTTCTTCACAGATGTCTCTACCTTTGGAAGCTTCACAGTCTGTCCCTCATCCTTGATATCCTTATGCTCTGCTACACAATAGCCGTTTAAGTAAATTTCCTCAAAGGCTACCACACAGTCACCATCAATCTTGGATGCATCAAATCTGAATGTGATATCCACACTTCCATCCGATGTTTCTGGTACAAACTTCTTGATTACATACTGTCCGACTGCTCTTGGCTGTGCATCTGTGTTTGTTGCATCAGACATGGTTGCATCTGTTGCTGTTGCATCAGACATGGTTGCATCTGCAACAGGAAGTTCTTTCTTTGTCAGTCCGTCATAGATTTCTACTGCACTGCCATCTGATTTTCTTACAAGCTGTCCAATGATTACATACTCTCTGCCAGGCAGCAGATTCTCATACTTAACTGTATCAATGAGTTTTGCTTCTTCCTCTGCAAGCATGATTGATTCTTTTGTCTTGGAATCAGATGCAGATGTACCAATCTTAGGGATATACAAGGTCTGTCCTTCATCCTTGATATCTTCATGGTTTGCAATATTTATTCCTTCAAAGTACAGTTTTTCAAAAACTACCAGAGTCTTTCCATCAAGCTTGTCTGTGTCAAATGTAAATGATACTTCAACTTTTCCTTCTGATGCATCAGGAGTAAACTTGATCTCACTTACACTCTTGTCTGAATAAGGCTTGCCTGTCTCCTTATCCATAAGTGTTGCACTAAGAACATACTCTGTTCCCGGTACTAATCCCTTATAGGAAACCGTATCAATGATTTCTGTCTTGCCATGCTTTAATACATGATCCATTGTGAACTTGTCTGTTGCTGTTGTTCCAATCTTGACAATGTGTACAGCCTGCTCTTCATCAGATAAATCAGAGTGCGTACCTACCTTTACTCCGTTGTAATACAAATCCTCAAAGGCTACCACTGTTACACCCTCATACAGACTTGCATCAAAGGTAAATTCCACATCTGCTGTTCCATTTTCGGATTCTGCAGTAAATGTTGCTGTTGCTGTGACAGGTTCTTTTGTTTCTGCATCCTTGTATATAGGAACACCTGCATCTCTGTCCATCAGAACACCGGTTACATTGTACTTCTTACCCTTTAATACATTCTCATACTTCACTGTATCTACAATGGTGACTTCTTTTTCTGCCTCAGAATAATGTGTATTATTCTTCTTGTTTACGGCTGTTGTCCGAATCTTAGGAAGATGCACTGTCTGTCCTTCATCAGATAATTCCTTATGCTCTGCTACGGAATATCCGTTTACATACAGCTCCTCAAATGCTACTACACTGATTCCATCCATGTCTGTACCATTAAACTTAAATGTAAGTTCAACACTTCCATCTGCTTCTGTTGGAACAAACTTCTTTACAATGTAGTATCCCTTTGTCTGTGGTTCATCTGTTTCATCATCCTTTTTACTATCATCTGTATCATCCTTTTTAAGAAGTTCTTGAACCTTCTTATAGTTTGCAATATACAAATCAAGTACATTTGATGCATCAATCAAATCATTCATGAATGGAGCAAGACTCTTTGCAATCTCAGAATCTGGATACTTGACCGCATATGCTTTTACCAATGTATCAAGGTTACTGAAAGTACCTTCTCCATTATAAAGCTTTTCAGCTACATCCTTTATCTGTGCTAAGTCTTTTTCCTGTTCTGTCAAGTCTCCCTTATTATCAGTATCTTCTAAATCAGACTTTGTTTCATCATCGAACTCTGTATCTGACTCATCCAAACCATCAAGTGGAGTGTTGCCTTCATTATCCGACTGCATACTGATAAGAAGATTGTTCTTCTCCTCATCTGAAAGAAGATTCTTTACTCTGTCTGAGACTATAATCTCTGTTGACAGTGGATGATCAAGTGTACTTTCATCAAAGTCTTCACCGTTTGTAAGTTCAACAGCTTCCTTTGTATTCTTGTTCATCATCTGTCCTACAATGATATATTCTCTTCCCGGTACAAGATTCTCATATTTTACTGTATCTGTGATTTCCACACTTCCATCTGCATTAGCAATATGGTCTTTTGTCTCTGAATCCTTTGCTGTCGTTCCAATCTTAGGAATATAGATGGTTTCTGCTTCATCATCAATCTTGGTATGACTCTTTAATAAGAAGTCTCCAACATACAGTTCTTCATATGCTACAAGTGTCTTACCCGCAAGCTTTGTTGCATCAAAAGTGAATTCCACATCTACTGCTCCATACATCTTGTCATCAGCAGTAAATGTCTTTGTTGCTGTTACTTCCTTGCCATCTACCTTGATTACTTCCCCTGTTTCCTTATCTACAAGCTTACCCTTAATAGTAAATTCCATACCACCTACAAGGTTGTAATAAGCAACTGTATCTATGACTTTAGCCTCACTTGCCTTTGTCATATTGATACCTATTGTTCCATCATATGCAGTTGTATGAAGTTCAGGGAAGTAGATAGTCTGGTTCTTGTTTTCAAGGTTACATTCTTGTGCAATTTTCTTGATAACAAGTGGTTCATCATTGCCACCAATCTCTTCAAAATCATTATCTGATGGATTTGGCTTAATGTCATCATCATCTACATCTAAGTTATGATCACCATCCTCTGTTGTCTCTTCTGTTGTTGTCTCAGATGTATCATTAGATGCATCTTCTGTTGTTGAGGAGTCTTCTGCATCATCTTCTGTAAGCTTTCCACCACTCACAACAATATACATTTCCTCAAATACTACAGTTGTCTTACCCTCTAATTTTTCATAACCCTCAAAAGTAAATGTTACTTCCTTCTCTCCATCTGCCTTTGCTGGTACAAAGTTTACTGTTGAAGTAATTGGATTTCCATCCTTGTCAAGCAGTGTTTCCTTTGTATCAAGATCAACAAGCTTTCCTACAAGCTGATATTCCTCTTTTGGAATAAGGTTGTAATAACTGATTGTATCTGTGATGGAAATCTCCTTGGTATCAGGATTTACCATCTGTGTTGCATTTACTGAATCTCTTGCCTTTGTTTCAATCTTTGGAATATAGATAGTCTGGTTCTTATCATCCATTTCCTTATGATAACAAAGTTCATAATTTCCATTTACACATAATGTCTCATAGGCAACCAATGTTGTATTTTCCATATCTGTTCCATTGAACTTAAACACAACATCTATATCGCCACTTGATGTAGTTGGTGTGAATGTCTTTGTTTCAGTAATTTCCTTGCCATCTTTATCAACAGCAACTTTACCTGTTTTCTTATTCATCAGCACACCATTGATTGTATATTCTACATTTGGTGCTACATTACTATAAGAAACAGTATCAACAATTGTCTCATTTGTCTCAGCAAATGAAAGCTGTGTTTCTGTCTTAAAATCATATGCCTTTGTTGTAATCTTTGGAATGTAAACTGTCTGGTTTTCATCCTCAATCTCCATATGACTTGCAATTACATTTCTGTTCTTTCTTACTTCTACAAATGATACATAAGCCTTATCTTCCATCTTTGTAGCACTGAAAGTATATTTCAGCTTAAATGTACCATCTTTTTCTGTTGGCTTGAAGATAATCTCATTGCTCTTGTTATAAGACATTCTGCTATCTTCAAAATCATAGATATCTGCAGTTATATGATCTTTATAGTCATCTTCTGCATAATCTACTTTTTCTTTATCAATGAGATATCCACCAATTACATATGTCTGCCCTGGTTCTAAGTTCTCATAAGAAATGGTATCAACCCAAACCTGATCTTCTGTTGGATTTGACTTGATTACATGAAGTCCAGTCTTTTCTTCTGTAAGTTCAGAATCAATCTTAGGAAAATGAATCTGCTGATCTGGATTTGTCAAGTCTTCCTCATATGCAACAGGATCATCAGTACTGATTTCTATATCATACAAATACTCAAATACAACAACTGTACCACCATTCTTGTAATCTGATGCATCAAATTCAAGATTCATGTCAATGGAATCTGTTGCAAGAGTTGGAACAAACTCTTTCTCTACTCTTACTTCCTTGCCCCATGCATCATAGAGAACATCACCTGTATCTGCATCTCTTAATTCTGCAACAAGCTTGTAATTTCTGCCTGGTACAATATTCTCATAAGAAACCTTATCTATGATAACCATGTCACCATATGCATTGCTGTAATGAGACTGCTCATCTTGCGTAAGTGCCACTGTGGAAATTCCACTTGCTGAGTTGTAAATAGTTCCCATGTTTACAGTGCTGTGCATAGCATGTGACTTGTATCCTTCTGGATCAATGTCTGCTGTTGTGTCTGCTGCATCAGAATCAACTACAACTGTATCAGTTACCATCTTATATCCCTTATTATAAGGACATCTAAGTTCTTCAATTGTGTAAGTTCCAAACGGAAGGGCTCCAACTGCATTTAACTCATTAGTAAGAGTTCCTTTTCTTCCTAAGTCATCAGATACCTTTGTATTCAAGCCAAACCATGTACCTACGCCTGCTTTATACTTTTCTACAAGCTTTGCATACTCTGCATCCATACTTGCAATAGTATCTTCATCCTCATTCTCATATGCATTGCTATACTTCATAAGCCAATCATACATCTCATCACCAGCATTTGTATTGTATGTATGATCTACATATTTTGCTGATGTATTGAAATCACCATTTTGGTCAGTAAAGATAACATGACTTTCAATCGGATTTCCATTCTCATCATAGGATGTCATAAGGAATGGTGTATATGGCATTGCCTTCATTGTCATAGCACTCTTCTTCTCAAAGAAGATATCACCACGTACAACAAAGTTGTAAATAATAAGTCTTGCATCAGTTACTTCTTTTGCTTCACCAACAAGTTCTTCCTGAGTGATTCTTGTTCCATCCTCATTGTATGCATTCTCAATTGGTGCATAATGTGTTGTTGATGTTACCTTGACTCCATCTTTGTCAAAATACCATCCATCAGATACAATCTTGCCTTCTTCTCTTATCTCAAAGAAAACAGATGTATTTGGATTGATATTACTTAAATGCAGATATCCATTTGGTGGATATGTCTCATGGATTTCATAAGTACCATATGGAAGCAGATTGTTCTTTGATACAAACTTACCTGTTTTTGCATCTGTCTTGAATGTATATACTACGCTTCCTGGTGCATAACATTCACTATCTTCATAAATACCATTTTCATTGGTATCTACCCATACATAATCCTTACTTCTGTTGATTACTTCAAACTTACCTTCAAGATTTGCAGAGTTAAGAGGAACATTCATCTTTGACTCTTCATCATACTTGTAAACTTCAAAGCCACCTCTGATTACTGCCTCAAAGAATGTCTTATTCAAGTCAGACTTATCATAGGTAAGATTTGCAGTGTCACCATTATTTCTGATTCTGATAATCTTTGCTGTCTCACCATCTCTTTCAGTGGTAGCAAGATATCCCTTAGATGGTGTGTACTCCATTACAAGATATGTACCATAAGGAAGTGCATTATCTACTGTTGAAGCTTCACCATTCTTATCTGTTGTAAGTGTGTAGCAGACATTATCAGAGAGAGATTCCTGAATCTTACTCATCATCTCATCATCAATAATGTTGCTTAACTTTTCATTGTATATACAGTTTTTGAATGTAAGAGTATCAACATCAATTCCAGTCAGATTCTTAAATATATTCTTTCCTGTTTCTACTCTTGTTCTTGTTGTTCCATCATTTGAACCAATTGTGTACACATAATGATCTGAAATGTTGTATACCTTATATACAGCTTTTTCAAGTGAAGCATCACCCTGTGCATACTTGGACTCATTATCATTTGAAATCTTACCATAATCAGATGACTCAGAAGCAATCACACCATTCATTGTGTGTTCTGCTTTTTCTGCATCATTCTTCTTAATAGTAAGTTTTCCTCTTGCTACATCATCAGTAAGCTTCTGTTCATACTTTGGAACAAAAGTAATGTTATGCTGATGCTCATCAAACACCTTTATTGGGTTTTCTTTGTTTACAATATTTTCAATTTCCTTCTCTGCCTTTTCTGAAGCTGCAAAGATAAAATACTGTCCATCTTTTGTAGCTGTGTATGACTGAGAAATGTTACCTGACTTCAAATATCCGACAGATGGAGTAATCTCTATAATTTCATAATTTCCATTTGGAAGGAGTGTTGCACTTGTAGATGCATACTCAATTCCTTCTGCCTCATCATACTTTGTTGTAAGAGTGATACACTCTCCATCTTTTGCAACCTTTTTATCTCCATTATGATCTCCATCAGTGTCAATCATAATTTCTCCATTGTTTCTGTTGTAAATTTTATAAACAGCACCTTGGAGTGTTGCATCACCTTGTGCTTCCGGATAATAGCCATTCTTTACATCCAAAGATGCCTTTGCATTGTCATAATCATCTGTATCATATTTAACAATAGCTACACCATGCTTTGAAGAATGGTTTGCAATCATGGATGCAATATCATTTCCTAATGAATTGTATTGAATCTCTCTTGCTTTTCCATCAACCAAATGCTTCTTTATTTCTGCAATCTGTGATGCATAGTTTGTATTCACATAGTTTTTGATTGCTTCAATATCCGCATTATTGAGTGCAAGGATAAAATACTGCATATTATCTGTTATCTCAAAAGGAATACCTTCTTTAGAAAGCTTGTCTCCAATAAGATAATCAAGGTTTGTTCCACCATCTTCCAAGAGTGAATACTTACCATACGGAAGAAGTGTTGGATTAGAACTATAAACAGCAGAACCATTGCTCAAAGTAAAAACCTTATACTTTTCACCTGGTTTTAATGCTTTTTCACCAATTCCATCACCATTTTCATCAAGCATTACAACACTTTGGTTATCATTTCTTACATAGATATTGATGCCATCAAATACACTACCTGCAAGCGCACTTGGAGTAAGAGACTCTGCATCATACTTGTAGCCGGCTACACCACCTCTTGCCATAGAGTTAACAAGAGAACGCTCACTTGTAAGATCATTGATATATCCATCACCTAATGTAGTCCATGATGTAGACTTATCTTTTAATCCATCACTGTTAGGGAAATACACCTCGGTTGTATCAAAAATACTGTCTCTAATCATTCCATTTGGAGCAGTCTTTTCTACAACTTTATATGTTCCCATTTGCAGATACTTTCCATTCAATTCATAGAATCCGTTTTTATCTGTAGTGAAGTTTCCAATTACATCACCCTTGCGATAGACTTCTCCATCATCTTTCTTGCCATTAAGGTTCTTATCATACCATGTTGTATCATCATTATCATTGCCTGTCTTGTATCTTCCAACATATACTAAATCAAAGTTTGTGGTATAGTCTATCATGCCACCTTCTGTTGCATTTGTGTTGGTATCTTTATTGTTCTTTTGAACCTTAAATCCCATCATCTTGCAGTTTTCTTCCATCTGCAAGTCAACAGTTGCATTGGCAGCAATGATTATATTACTTATTTGTGCTACTGCATTTCCTTGACCATCATCTGTAGACACAACATCAAAATCAAGAATTTTTCCATTAAAGTCTGTTGCTTGTTTGATTACTTGTCCATCTTTAATAACAAAATAACTACCACTTGGCAGATATCCATCAGCTGGAGTTGACTCTGATAATGTATAATTACCAAGGAAAAATTGAACTTCACCATAACTATTTAGATATACTTTTCCATTATACAAATATGATGGACTTGCAAAGTTTATATATCCATTACTATCAGATTTATAAACCCACTTTTCGCCCGTGTTATTATTTGTAAGTGTAAATAATGCATTTTTTACCTTTGTTTCTGCTTTATCTTTCTTAGCAATTTGCATCTTAAACGGATCACCAGAAAACATATCTTCAAAGTTAAATGATTTTACACTGCCATCCAAGTCAAGAGATACAAAATAATCTTGTCCATCTGCAGTCTTGTGTGACCATCCTTTTGGTGCTGTTGTTTCAGAAACTGTGATGCTCTTTTCTTTTGTGTAATAAGTTACACCTACTGTTAATTGTCCATTAGTTGCCGGTATAGTACATCCTTGATTCAAGTAAACCTGAATTGGTGTATGGGCAGCATCTCCTCTCTTCCATGCAGTAAATCTTGCATCTGGAAGAATACCATAGCTTTGGCTGTATACACTTGCAATATCATTCAAAGTACATGTTCCATTGGCAGTCTTTACACCATTTACATAAGTAGCAGTAGGAATGCTGACACTTACTGCTTTCTTTGTAATTGTAAATGGAAATGTTGACCACTTAACAGATAAGTTGATACTTTTTTTACTACCATATCCAACACATGCTACATTCTGAAAACTTGATTTTCTGGAATCATTGACTACAAATTTTGCAACTTGATATATAGGCTGATCACTCTGAATTCCACCTATAGTTGTTGTTTGCCCTGCAAGACTTGAATTTGCAAGCAGACAGATACTTTGCCCATTCCCCACAGAAACTCTTGAACCTGATTCATATTCTGATTTATTTCCAGTTCCATTTGCTCCACTATACAAATACACCTTACAGTTATTTGGAACAATAAAGCTATATGTCATGCCTTGCACACATGTAAGATTCATTGGCTTTGACTTCATCATACCATTTTCTGAATCACTTGCTTCTTGGCTATTTGATGATAAAGATGCTGTTTGATCATCTTCTTCCAAAAAGATAGTTTGATTTGCAAGAAAATTTCTATATGCTGTTACATCTGGAAGTTTGCTTATTGTACTTACTGAATCTCCATTATAATAGCTACATGTAAGAGCTACAACACCATCATCATGTTTTGCTCTGTCATCATCTCCACCATAATCATCAAATCCATCCCATTTTGGATCCGGAGCTGTATTTGCCCAAAGTAATGCTTTTGCAATATTTCTTCTTGTTACATCATTTGGAAATGCAGCTTTTCCAATATAACAATCAGTCTTAAGATTGTCTCCTTTATTCATATCTCCTGATTGACTATGCTGACAACAATATCCAAGGACACTAGATTCTACTTTGCCTTGTGCATTATAAACCAAAAGATGGTATAACGAAGCTGTAATTCCATTTACTTTTCCATGGTAATGATCAGCCACAACAAATCCTTTATTATCATCAAAATATCCATTTACTAAAAAATTTGCGTCTAAAGAATCCACAATATCCAAATAATTATCATCATCTTTTGGCAAATCCTCTTTTATATAATCAGTTTCAAATATCTTTCCATTATTCAAATCTAATCCATCTACACCATCTCTTGCAAGCATAGCTGCCAAGATTGCAGATGCCTTTGATGTAGAATCAGCTACTATATTATAGTCTACACTATCACCATAGTTTGAAAACGAAAGTCTTTCACCAGTAATATTACATGCACCAGCTACATATACACATTCCATTCTTGCAGGAGTGTAATATTTTGCATTTTTCCCGTTATTACCAGCAGAACTTGTTACAAGAATTCCATTATCCGTTGCCATCTCAATAGCTGTTTCTACTATCTCTGATTTTTGTGTTGCAATTGCAGACATAGACAAATTGATTACTTTTACTTTGCTTTCAATTGCATACATCACAGCAGCATAGACATCAGAAGCATAAGCAGAACCATCACTGCCTAAAGCTTTAATGGAAAGTATCTCTGCATCTTGGTATTCACCAACAATAGCATCATACATCTTCTGTCCATGTCCATTGTCATCCTTTACATCTCCACCTAGAACAGAAACTGTATCAACAACATTATTGCCTTCACACCCTGTATCAATAAGCGCAATGGCACTGGGATATGTTTTCTTCTCTAACACAGATGCTTCAGATAATGCATCACTTTCATTATCATCTGTCATTGCTATGCTTGTAGTTTCCTCTTCTCCATCAGATACATGGAATAATACTGTATTGATATCAAGCATTTCTGTCTTATTATAGTAATAGGAGTATGCATACATAGTTTCTTCTGGTGTTGCAAAGCGAAGAAGATATACTCCACCATACTCTGAAACAACTTCTGTGTTTGATGTGAACACAGATGCATCAGCTACTGCAAGAAGTTCACAAGATGAAAAATCTTCACTTTTCAATGATTCAGAATCAAGTCCTGTATCAAAGAAATGGTTAAATTCTACTGCATCTGCTCTTTCACCACTGTCATTTAATGATTCAAAATCACTATCTGATAAGTTTGTGTCAAGTGATGTATCATTTTCTGTTGCATACACGCTTGTTCCACTTCCCATAATAGAAGTAAAACTCATCATTACAGCTAGAGACATTGCAAGAACTCTTTCAGCAAATCTTGTTTTTCTTTTCTCTCTCATAAAATCCTACCCTTTCTTTTCTTTATATCTATCTTGAAACACCTTTCAAAGATGTGTTGTCTTGTTAACAAAGGAATTAAATTCCTTTGGTGGTAAAATTTAACACACAAGATAAATATGGTAGAATTTCTAAGATGTAATTTATGGCAAAAAAAAATAAAGACTTAGAATTTTACTAAGTCTTTATTTTTTTAAAAAATATTATTGCTTATTAGAATTAGTTGATTTGATTTTTTCTTGGTGAACTGATTTATTTTTTCTATTGGAACTGATATTACTTGGCATTTTAATTGTTTTAATTTTCTCATAAGTTTCATTCACATCACTTCCTATAACAATTGGATCTTTCATCGAATCATCTAATGCCGAAAATTTTTTATACAGTTGCGACATACTAATATTATCTTTATCTTGCTTCCCTTTTTGAATATCATATTCTTGCATTTTCCCAATTATTTCTATAATAGATTTCTCCTCTTCTGGATTAAATAAGTAATGAGCAATTATTTCAGGCAATTTACAAATTGCTACCAATGTTGTACTTAATGATGATACAAGTGGTAATATTAAAGCCACATTATTCTTTGAAGATAATTTGTCATAATTTAATGCTGAAACAATAACAATCACTACAAATAAAATTATCAAAACTACTAAAATTGAACTTATTCCATAGAAAAAACTTTTTTAAGAGTTAATTTAAGTGCTAATGACTTTTCTGTATTCTTTACATATTTTTTTAATAGTTTTGTATACTTTTTGGATCGACTATTTTCTTGGTTTATATTATAATCTTGGCTCATATTATAATCTTGGTTTATATTATAATTATGCTTTTTCACCTTCTTTTTAGTTTCTTCTTTATTTTTTCTTAATTTAGAAATCACTCAGCGCACCTTTCTAGTAAAATTTCTTTTACTCTTTTTTCTATAGATTCAGGTTTCACTTGGAAATAATCAGCTAGATATTCAACTATTTTCTTTTTATTGCCAAAATATGCCTTGCTTGCAACATTATAACGATATACAAACTTTTTTGTTGGCATTAATAATTCGGCAGCAAATTGATCTGCACATTTTTCTTTTTTGTCTTGATGGCTATTATACTTATACTTCTCCTCAAAAAGTATATTAGGATCCAGATATTTGGAGTCTCCTAAACAATCCATTATGTAATGTCCTAACTCATGAGCAGCGACAAATCTTTGATGGGAAATTGGATCATTCATATTTGTTATGATGATTTTATCTGTCCCATAAAAATCTTTAGTGTTTCCATTAACTTTAATTATTCCAGATATACCTCCTTCATCAAAATTATTCAAATCACTATTACATACCTCAAAATCAAAATCTCTTATGACTTGAAAAATAGGAGTAGCTCCAAATGGTTTATCCATATACACTGCCAATATTTCTTCTGCTATTTGTATAGCATCTGCAACATAATATTCGTTTTTACTCCTTTTTTGTACAGTATGTTTATTCACTATCAATTTAATTTGTTCTCTGCACATTTTTTTATCTTGTTTTCCTTTCTTCGCATAATCAAATCTTATCAATTTCCCCATAATAAACCTCCATTATTTCTTTAGTAATCCAACATCAATAATATGATTTATTTGTTGTGCCAAGAAAATATTGCAGGTTATTTTTTAATTTTTATCTCATACATTCCCTCCATTTCTAATCATATTCATTTTTCAAGCTACACATATAATATTTTCAAGTGTCTACATAATACCAGAAATAGTAGGTATTTACAAGATTTGTTATTAATTTTCAACTAAAAATTTATATAAAAATATATAAAAATTCCATTTGAAAGCAGGAAGGACTCAGTTTCTCAACTGAGTCCTTGTCAGAGTAAAAATACTCCTATTCTGCCTTTATAATTTCCAATTTCCACAGCATTATCTTTTTTGCCCACAGCCACTACAATACTGATAATCAGTCACTTCTTCATCATAAGCATCCTTAACTTTGACTCTTTCAGTGTCATTATATGGAACTTGTCTATGCCTATATTCAGTGTGACTTCCTGAACACTTTGTAACTTCTACCCACCATGGATTTTCATCAGTACCACCATTCACCCACATAGTACCTGAACTTTTCCAATGGGCATCTGATCCAACATCAGATATATCCTTGCCACATGTATTGCAAATTATTACATCATACACTTCATCCTTATACTTAGTCACAGTCCTATCTTCATACTCAGCGTCATGGTGTACAGTTTTCTTATGATCAACCCATACATGCTGATGCTCTGTATTTTGCTGAGTTGTTTGAGATGGGGAGCTTTGAGATGTAGAATTAGATGGCTTCTGATTATTGGATGGTTTCTGACTACTCTCTTGTGTAGTGTTTTGTGTAGCTTGAGTAGTGTTCTGTTGCTGAGTAGTTGAATTTTGATTCTGTGTATTTGATGTGTTTGTATCTTCTTTCTTAGAATCTTGTTTTGTATTACCAGCAACAGTATCTTCTTTTTTATTTTCTGTTGTTGAAGTTGTTTGGTCATCCTTTTTGGAATCTGTCTTACCATTGGATGAATCCTTTACTAATTCAGTTGTTGTGTTATTATCATCTGATTCTGTTTTTTTAGTTTCATTTGTAACAACATTGACAACTGCATCAGTAGATGTTGCTGTATTATCAGAAAGTCTTTTTCTTGTCTGTGCAAAAACAGAAATACAAGCAACAATAACAACTACAACAAGAACAATAATTGTAAGAAGAATGTTCTTTTTCTTGTTTGTTTTATTATTCTTCATAATATTCCACTCCTTTTTTTAATAATTTATCTTTAATATGTTCATCTACTATTAAAGAAATAAACTCTCCCTAATCACAATTCTGATCATACCATTATCTCCCATAATTAGCAATGATTTTCTTTTGTTTACAGCAATATCTTTTTATAGGGTTATTTTTATATTCTTACTCCAAAGTTCCATACTTTTATATTAAATCAGAAAGTATACTTCCTTCCTAATCCTTATCAGTCTAAGTTGATTTCTTTAACTGTACAACCTTTTTCTTCTAATTCTTTTATGAATCTTTGCTGCATTTTTTCCGGAACATCGGTAATAACCATACGATGACTTTCACCAGTATTATCTATATTTGGTCCTATATGAATCCTTCCTTTTATTTTCGGTTTTATAATGTACAACATTACTTTTCTTCTTTCTCTTATCTTTGCCATCAATTTTAAATGCTTCATATGTCCCTCCATTTAGTTTTTTTGATTTTACTTACTTATCCTTAATGATGTCTTTATACATATCTTCCGTGATACATACAGAGTATTCATCACTTGTAATGAACAAAAACTTATAAGATGATTTGGTAATTTCTGCTGATCCATTATTATCAGCAATGTTCAACTCTTTTGAATCCACTTTTACCATTCTACTTGTTATATCGTCTTTTACATACATACTTTTTCCATCATAGGCAATATCTTCAACAGTAATGGAGTATTTGTATTCATCTACAATCTCTTTCTTTTTTGGAAACGGTGTTGTTGATACCAAAATAAAAACAGATGAAACCGCTACCAATATAGATAATGTTAAAAATACAAAAAATTCATTTTTATCTTTCATTACATACAATACCATAGTGATATATATCAAAAGAGCAAAGATGAATGTTGATATTACACAAATCAACCTCATTGATTCAACAGAACTAATATCCATTTCAAAAATATCCTTTCTTTGTATTTACAAACTTTGTATTACAAAAATGCAGTCTTTTAAGTATTTCTTATCACTCTACAATGTCCTTATACATGTCTTTCGTAATAGACACATAATATTCATCACTTGTAATAAACCAAAGCTTATAAGATTTTTTTACCACTTTGGCTGATTCTTTATCATATACAATAGCTACATTCTCAAAAAACTTTTCTGAATCTATGACTTCTGTTTTATCATCTATTTTGTTTATATACACCTTTTTATCTTTTTCATTATAAAGAATATCATCAACAGTAATAGAAGATTCATGTTCTTCTACAACTGTTTTTTTAACATCATATAATCCTACCATAACTAAACCAAATACAGTTAAAATTCCAAACATAATGCTTAGTACAATAGTTGTAGGCCATATGTCAGCATTACGAGATTTCAAATAAAGGATTACAAGTATTCCCAAAGCCAACACCAATGCTGTCATCTTTACAAATAATTTAAATAAACTAATATCCATCTTTTTTTTCTCCTTTTCTACATTACTATATGTTTCTATTATCTTACTGCTTTCTTATACATATCCTGAGTGATATAAACAAAATACTCATTGCTTGTAATACATAAGTATTGATAAGATTTCTTCTCCACTCTTGCTGATTTTTCATCATTTATAATATTTACATTATCAAAGAAATCCTCTGAATTTATTTTATTTGTCTCATTTGCTTTGCTATCCCTTACATATACATTATCACCATCATAGATAACATCATCAGCAGTGATGGAATATTCATATTCACTTACAACTTCTTTTTTATATGAAAAAAGTGATATTAATGCAAAGCCAATACAGTTAAAAATTGCTAATGTTATTGCTGCAATTTTAAATACATGACATGCAGATTCTCTCCCCATCATTGCTAAGTAAATAGCAACAAGTGAAAAAACCAGAAAAATAAATAACAATAGTTTTGACAACATCTCTACCAAGCTAATATCCATATATTTTATGCCTCCTTTTATATATTTTTATTATTGAATAAAGCCTTATGTTTTGCTTCTTTTATTTTATCAATGTAAAAATGAATGAAAGTTTTGCAAAAAAAATAATACTAGATAACATATCTAGTATTATTTGACATAAATTTAAAGTTCTTCCTCTTCATACTCAAAGTCATCATCCATTGAAGATTCTATGTTATTATTAAGTTCTATATCTGTTTCCTCTTCATTGCAATTTTCCCCTTCAAATAAATCAAATGAGGAATTTTTTATTTTATCAACATTGAATATATCTGGTAATGCTATATCTGCTTCCTCTGACACATTCTTAAATGTGCCTTCCTTGTTACTTATATCTTTAATCATATCATTATCCATAAGATAATCTTTCAATGAAAATGTTTTTGAAACTGTGCAGTTTTTAAATATACCTTCATTCCTTGCTTCTGAGTTTATTTCCTCACCTATTTGTTCAAGTGTATCTAAGTTTAAATTATCTTTGGTCTCTTTCATCTGCTCTTCCGAAAAGTTCAGTCTTCCTAAACCTTCATTACTGCTAAATTCCTTTTCTTTCATTTGTCCATTATTAAAAGAAACTTGTCTTGAAGCTTTTTTTATAAAGTCTTCTATTCGTTTACTCTGCTTATCCATAACTACTATTCCTCCTTATTTGTCTTTTGTAATATCATAGCAGATACAGTTTACTTGTACAATGTAAAGGAATTAAATTCCTCGTTTCATCTGTTCATAATGAACAGATGTTTCATATTATAAACATTCTTCATCAGAAAAGCCTAAATCATCTTCTGATGGAAGTAATTCATTGCTTGTATGAATCTCTGTTACAAAGCAACCATCAAGTATCTATCTATATTTCTTCCTCATCTGTTTCCAAATTGGGTTCTTCTGATGGAAACAAACCTTCAAAATACTTGGTACTGTCGTCAAACATATTTTCTACAATACAGTCATCATTTATCACAAACTTGTCATTGAATACAAAATCCTCTGGCATACTACAACCATTAAACATACAAGACATATCCTTTACATTCCTTGTGTCAAATCCATTTCCAAATGTGAATTCATCTGGTATACTGCAGTTTTCAAACATACTACTCATATCTGTAACTTCACTTGTGTCAAAGTCTCCAAATTTAAAATCATCTGGTAAATAACAGCCATCAAACATGTGCCTTGTACTTGTGATTCCTTTTGGCAGATTAAGAATAGTATTGCCTATTTCATCATTATAATGAAGATACTCTTTTCCATCCTTATCTTGTAATATTGTAAAATCATTTTCACTGTAATTAAACTCTCCTAGTTCACCTTTGTAATACATTGTGATTTCTGATAAGTGTGACTCCATTTCTTCTCTCATTTCCAGCATTTTTTCAAAACTAAATTTTGGCTTTGCATATACTTGTATTTGCTCCATTGTTAAACCATGCTTAAAACCTAATCTGATTTCTTCCATTTGATTACCATTAAATTTTGGATTCGCATACATCTGTATATGCTTTGTTGATAATCCTTCTTCAAACCCTTTTTTTATTTGTTCCATCTGTAAAAAATCAAAATCAATATCTGCATATACTTGCACTTGCTTCATTGATAATCCTTCTTCAATTCCCTTTCTGATTGTATTCATTTGGTAACAATTAAATTTAAAATCTGTATACATCTGTACTTGTCTCATTGTTAGTCCATGTTCAAGTCCCTTCCTGATCTCCTCCATTTGATTATCTCCAATATGATGCTTTACTGTTGGTGAACAATATCCTGCTCTATATTTTGGATCTGCATACATCTGTACTTGTCTCATAGTTAATCCGTTCTCAAATCCTTTTCTTATTTCCCACATTTGATTATTGTCATGACGTGCATCAAATTCTAATTTTGCATACATCTGTACTTGTTCCATTGTTAAACCACTCTTAAACCCAAACCTAATTTCTTGCATCTGTTTGCTCTTTAATTTAGGATTAGCATAAAGTTGTACTTGCTCAATGGTTAGTCCGTTTTGAAATCCCCATCTGAGTTGTTCCATTTGCATTTTACTAAACTCAGGTTTTGCAAACACTTGCACTTGCTCCATAGTTAAGTCATTCTCAAATCCTAATCTAATTTGATGCATATATTCACAATCAAATTTGGAATCTGCATAGAATTGAATTTGCTCCATGCTTAATCCATTCTCAAAACCTTCTTGTATTTCATCTATTTGATTTTCATTAAACTCTTTTCCTTTTGTAATTTTATCTATCATTTCTTGTAACAGCTTCTCATCCATAATAATATCCTCTCTTTCTATTTCATTGTTCCCAAGCTACATAAAATATGACTTATCTTATTCTTTCAAATAAAAAGAGATACCATCTCATTTGAAATGGTATCTCTCTAGGAGAAAATCAGTTATTTATTTTAGAATAGTTCCTTCTTTTTCTCAGTGTGTAAACCTAATCAAATCCTTCTTGCTAATAACAAATCTTTTACCATCTGTACACATACATTATCTTTGTTTATCTTGTTTCTTTTCTTTGTATTTATCCATGATAAATTTCACATCCATATCTTTCATTTGATCTACACTTTCAAAATAGTTCTTTTTTGAGGTTTTCTTTTTAAACAACTCATGTTTTATGTATTCTTCATCCTTTTTTTCAAGCTCCTTTTTATAAATATAATCATCTACTTCATCTTCTAACTTATCTATAATCGGAATAATCTTTTCAATCTGAGATGTTATTTCTTCTGTTGCTACATTTTTAGTAATGTTATAGTTGTTACCTTTTCTATCTAATTTTTCAGCCTCTTTATAATCGCTTTTCCAATTATCTATTCCTTTCTTTATCTCAAAAATATAGGGATTATATTCTTCATATATTTCCTTTAATCCCTTTCTTACCACTCTGTTTTGTGATTTTATCTTTAGGTAAATACTTTTTAGTCTATTATTGACATTTTTCAATATAAAATCTCCTGCTAAATCTTCGATTTTATAGACTTTGATCCATATAAACTTCCTTCTCCCATTCTTGTAAATAGGTATTTTAGATCCTTCCAAATTTCTCAGATATTCTCTTCCACTCATCTCGATAATTGGTGAAAATATTCCTAATATTGGAACAAAAATTAAAATAAGAACTGATACCATCTTATCCAAAAATTCTAACATGATTTTTACCTCTTTTCTGTCTGCTTTTTCTTTTTCTTCTTTTTCCTACTTACCTTTTCTTCATCATCATACTTATCACAAAGAAAACTTATATCCATCTCTTTCATTTGATCTATCTTACTAAAATAGTCTCTTTTAGGTGTAAGCTCTTGTTCTATATGCTCCATCTCTTCTATTTCTAATTCTGTCTTTTGGACATAAGCATCTATTTCTGAACTTAGCTTATCAATAATCGGACTGATTTTTTTTATCTCCAAGATTATTCTTTCTGATAATTCTGCTTGCCTTTTTTCACTGTCATATAAAATATCCCGTTTCCTCGCTTGGTTATAGTCTTTATTCCATGCTTCCAATCCTTCTTTTATCTCATAAATATAAGGCGTATATTTTTCATAAATTCTTCTAAGTTCATCCCTTAATGATTTATCTGACTGACACTCTATTTTCCAAGATATGTCATTAAATTTATTATAGATATATCCCACTATATGCCTTCTTGTATCTATATCTACATTTTTGAGTTTTACCTTTATATTTCTCTTTTTCCCGTTTTTATAAATTTTGATTTTATTAATAGCAAAAGTGTCACTGAGACTGTCATTAATCACTTCTATAAGAACTTTTAATATTTCAACACATGTAAAACATATTGCTATAATAAATGGTATAAAAAATATAACTACCCAAAGTACTTTTTCTCCATCCATAATTTTTTATTCTCCTTTATGATTTATTACCTATAAAATATCACTATTTTTCATACTTTCATTTTTACAAAAATATTACTGAAAAAGACTGCTATTACTAGCAGCCTTTTCTTATTTGTTTGTTCAAGTCAAGTCATCAAAATTTGTTTCTGCATAATTTACAAAAAACAAACCTACATCGATCCAATGATATGGCTCATCATATTCATCCACTGTATCACCATCATAATCATACATGTCTGAGACTTGAAAAAATAATGGTGTCCCATCAGTAAATTCAAGAACCAGATTATCATAATCAGTTCCGTGATTTACATGGACAGTAATCTCTTTGCAAATCATTTCCATTTCATCTGCTGACAGACTCAATGAGTTTAAATGATCCTTGATTTTTTCTCTTAGCTTTCCATTGTCAAAACAAAAATCATTTTCACAATAGTTATCCATATAATGCTTGTATAAAACAGCAGCCTTATCCTTTATTGTTAAATCTTTTATTGTTCTCATGATTTTATCCTCCAATTATCAAATTATACTTATAATATGTATTCTTTTATTGGGGGAAATAAAATATAAAATCAAGCCACAGTATGCTTTACTCCTCTACCAAATTCCAATATATAATTAACCCATCTTTTTCATGAAGTTTTACAAAATCTTCTTTTACTGTCAAAAGATTACTGTATTCCCTCTTCATTTCTCAACATATTTCTTTCACATCCATCATGTTTAGAGACAATTCTTCTGCATCCTCTGTTTTCTATATGATTATAGACATCATTCATAAGAAGCTGTTTAGCAGTTTCTTTGTTCAATACATGATTTGCTACTACAGACTCATTATCCTCTACTTTTCTGATTATCTTGTACATTTGACTTTCCATCCTTCTTTCCTTCTTTATCATACTTATCCATCAATGAACTTAAACTGACTGACTCTAAAGCTTTTAAATCCTTAAAGAAATCAAGATCCTCTGCTTTTTCTTCAGCCTTATTTAATTCATTCATTGCATTTTCAACATCCTGGTCATAAAGTCTATCCCTTTTTTCATAAGCATCTATTTCTGAATTTAATTTGGAAATAACATCTTGTATCATTGACATGTGTGGCTCCAATAATAAGACTGCTTCTTTTCTTCTTGCACCTTCCTTATTTCCAAAATCAAAATCACTTTTAGCTGCTTTGTCATACACTTTTTTCCAATTTTCAAGTCCATCATAAATGCTTTCCAACTCAGGATAATAGGACTCATAAATAGCTTTTGTTTCTTCTGAGTTTAGTTTCTGAAATATATTACAAATGGGGTTTATAATTTCACTTTTAATAGGTTTAAGAATATCTTCTGTTATCTTATCCCCTTCTCCATACTTTTTATAATCAGTAAAATCTAACTTCTTATATTCTGTTTTTCTTCCTTTAATGATTGGAATATACAATATGTTTTTCTTTTCTTCTGGATGTTCTATGTCTTTTATAAAACCTGGATATAGTAAGTCTTTTACAATTCCTAATATATCCCCAAATATACCATCACTTTGTACAATGTAGAAAAAGATATCAATAAAAGTAACAAGCCCACATGTTATCATAGTAAATCTGCTTATTGGTTTAATTATTTTTGCTATAAAAAGAAGATTATTTGGAAATATAACATTACACAATGCATCTGAAGAACAGATATAAAGTAAAAGTGAAGATATAATAAAAAAAACTATATTCCCAGCTAAATTTCCTATTTTTTTATTCATAATAGTATTTCCTTTCTTTTTTCTGATACTTCAACTATAGCAATATAAAAAATTGAAATATATTTGCAAAAAAAATATGAATAAAAAAATAAGAGTGTGTAAATACACACTCCTATTTTTGTTTAGCTCCATTCTTTCTGATACTTTGTTCCTGTCCAATCCAAACCCTCAATCCAATAATTTGAAAGTTCTTCAAGAACATCCTCCGGAATTGAGGAGATTAACTGATTCATGTTAACAGTACTTCTGTCTTTATGGTACTTTTCAATAAATTCCATAATTTCATCAACTGTAACATCCGATCTTTGGATTTTGTAGAATTCCGGATACCAACGATCTGAAAATCTTCCGTTTTCATAATCAGTGGCATACATACCTGAATTCATCATGACTTTATATCCCTTGTCATAATAGACTTCACTATACTGATCAATGTTATCCTTATTGATACTCTCACTATCATTATATGTGAAATCTCTTCTATACATCATATAACAAGGATTTCCGTCAAAGTCTACATCTTCATCTCCGCCTCTTAATGAAGCAACCCCACAGTTACCACAGATGGTAAGTAGGGGTTTCTGCTTTTTCAAAGCTTTTTCGATTTTCTCATTCGGGATTGCATGAATTACTCCACACTTACAAACATTTATATCATATTTTCTCATTTTATTTTCCTCCAATTTTAATCTATTTTTGTACAAGCAATATCAAATTCTTTCTTTGATAGCTTGAATGGAAGTTTAGCACCTTCCTCTTGAAGCCATACAAAATCAGAAGTTTCTTCTATTACTTCACAAGTTTCCCCATCCATACAAGGAATCCCTTCTTCATTTTTTAAATCATAGTAATTTTCATTCTCTATGACTTCTTTTTGAATATATCCATCATGTTCCAATGGAATATGTTCCTCTTCATTGCCACTTAAGACATTAAATAGCGTCTCTAGGCTGACTGTTACCTTTTTTGTCATATTTTAACTTCTCCCTTTTTTATTTTGATACTTTCAATATGATTTATCTTCTCTTGATAAATAAACAAGAAGCAGACTATTTCTAGTCTGCTTCTTGTTTTTATTTAGATCAGAACCGAGGTTCCAAACCTCTGCACTAATCTTGACGGATAATTGCCATCCACCTTCAGATAGGCTTCCACAATTTCCTTAATATTTGTTCCTCCTTCTTGTCGCGCTGCATCCACAACCTCTGATGTGGCAGAACAACTAATGTTTTTATAGTTATCTGCTGATAGCAACTGAACGACAGCATCTACATCAATGTTTGATGCAGAAATTCCATCTGTCTCTGCTGCAACCGTCGGTGCTGTTGCAATATTTACATTCACCACTGTAAGCACCAATGCTACAGCAATCACCAATGTCATAATAATCTTCTTCATATTTCTCTTCCTCCATGTATTTAATATTTAATTTTAATATGGTACATCCAAATAAAAAAAATAAACAGAGTTCTAGGAATTGAATTCCTAAAGAAAAAAGAGTGCCATTTAGCACTCTTTCTCTCTTTATTATAGCAACCCATGAGATTCACAAAATTCTCTCATATGAGTTGCTGCATCTTCGCTATAATTGTTTTCCACCATCTCAGGTGTAATTCCTTGCTTCAACATGTCATAATAGACATCTAATTCATCTTCACCATTCTCTATGGCATAAGAGAATCTAGCAGATATTTCCTCTGCCATGTCCACATCTGACTCTGTTTCAAGGACAACATTTTCATCATCATCCTCATAGGCAATAACAAACAGCAATTCTTCTCCTAATCGTCTATCATGAAGCTTTACTGTCGCATTCTGTGGCATTTTCTTTAATTTTTCAATCAGTGTTTTCACTTTCATATATCTATTTCCTCCAATATCAAACTTTATAAATTTAATATGATAAACTGTAAATAGATAAATAACTTGTGAACTGCTTCACCACTTAACTTTGTTTGAAGTGGAAGTTTTGCAATAACCTATGGTTCTTTTTTAAGAAGTTTGATATTTAAATCTTCACTTGACTTTAAAATAATTCTAAATCATCTACTTCCTCTTTAATAGCTTCTGTGTTTTCTTGAGACATATCTAATCTATTTACTTCTGCATCTTTTGATTCTATTCTTGTTTGTTCATTTTTCTCATTTTCTGAATTTATAAAATCATTGTTTGAGTTTACGAATTGTTGAAGATCTATAGTTGACTGTTTTTCAGATGAAAATGAATAAATTATTTTATCATTCATTTCTTTCGGAATCCAAATATTTTTTCCTCTTTGAAATTCTTCAATCATACCTGCTTTTCTTTTATATAGTTCATTTACCTTATCAATTCTACTGTGTCTTTCTTGTATATCTTTTTCATATATAGAAAAATCAATATCGCATTTATCTAGGTTAAGTATATTTCTATTCTTTACATATTTCAAAAGATTAACTTCCCTTGATGTAACAAATGAATGTATTTTTTCACATCCTAATTGTACTTTATTCATTTCTTCTAATGACAAATTGTAAAACATACTATTCCCTGTGTCATATATAGGTGCTAATCCAATCACCTCTAATGTATCAGGATTTCTCAATATGCTTATATTATTCATATGCCTATCTGTGTTTGTAAGAATAAAATCTGTCATAATTTGATAATCCATGAAATTGTCAAATTCTTCTGCTTTTACTCCTAAATCTAAACAAATTTCTCTAAATGGATAGTATAATGATTCATCTCTTTTTATTCTTCGTGTTTGAAGCAATTCCCACGCACTTATAGACTCTACATTTTCATTACAGAAATTATAACTTAAACATCCCAATCCTTCTGTGTTATTTTTTAGATTGATTTTAGTTAACATGTATGGAACATAATTATTCCATTGTTGCTTTTCATGAAGTCTTGTTGCAAAAACTTCATTTATACTTTGTTGGTATGAATTCCCATAGTTACCTTTAATCAAAAATCTTCTATTATTTTCATCAATCCCCCACTTTTTTTGTACCTCGCCTTGCGTAGATACTGACTTTAAAAAATCTGTTTCCTTTCTAAAATCAACTTCCCCATCCTCACAAAAAGTCAACTCTCCAAATACATCTTGGAAATTATTAGAAAATAAACTAACTTCCTCCCATGTATGTTGTGATTCACTAGGTTTTATCCAATAACAATCTGTAAGGCTTAATGCCATATTACTTATAAGTGCATTAGCTGTTGTTTTGTAACCAAGTCTTTGTAATGCAGTTTGTGAACCTTGTCTTGTCTTAGGAATTGCCCTATCCTTCCACCAATCATTAAACTTCATATTATTCATCTTTCCCCCAATAGGAAAGTGATTTCGTTCTGATTCATTGATTTTTACTTCATGTGGTTTTGCATTTACATCATCTTCATCTAATCTCATAGATGCACAAGCATGATTTTTATGCATAAGGTAATATTTACCCATATATTTCAGTCCTCCTTTTATTCATCTGGAAGCTTGCTCCATTTTATACCGGTTTTCAAATCTTCTTCACACGATTGTTCAAAAGAATGTAAGCTTTTCTTATACTCATCAAACAGAAAATCTAAATTAATTGCTACATTCCCTTTGTCTTGACTTTCAATATCTTTTATATATGCAGATATAGTATATACTCCATCTGAAACTGTTTTTTTCTTTGGATTATAATAATAATCACATTTATCTCCATTAATTACAATTCTTTCCATGTTTCAGCCTCCTTTTTTTAAATACCATCATTTTTCTTTTTTGATTATTATATTGGAAGTTACATATATTTACAATACATCTATCTACATTCCTTTACTTCCAATTTGTATGTGTATGATCCACGGACAGCATTTCCATTTTCATCCACTTGGACAGCATTTCCATTTTCATCCACTACAAATGTGTAACTAACTCCATCTATCACAACTGTATCCACGTAAAGAGAATCCTTATAAAAAGGATTATCCTCACTGACATTATTTACAGAAGTATTACAAGATTGTTCTTGAGTTTCTTGTTGGCTTTCATTTACATCCTCTTTCTGTATTGCTTTTTCAAAATTAAGTTTTTTAACACCCATAAATAGTGCAAATGCAACAAATACAGAAATAACAAAAATCCTTACAATTTCCAATGATTTTTTCATACAAACATCTCCTTCATTAAAATACAAATCAAAACTCTCTTTTTTGTAAAATACCACAATATCTTTTTCATATTATTTTACACAAAAAAAACATCCAACCACCAGGTTCATCTAATAGTTGGATGTTTCTTTATGACTCAATACTTTTAATACTTATAATATCTCCATGCACTATAAACATAATGTCCAGCAGAATCTCTTCCAACTGTTCTTATTGCTATATAAGTACATCCTTTTGTCATCTTTTTCACTCTTATCTTTTCACTTGTATTTGAGTAAGAGTTTCTTGGATTAAACTTAGTGTTTGAAGATGTATATACTTGATATCCAACTGCATCTTTTACAGTCGCAACCCGTAATGAGGTAGATGATGCTTTGATAATCTTTGGTCTTTCCAACGTTATCTTTTCCCATTCTGCCTTTGCAATCACTGACTCATTATATGCAAAAGTAACTCCATCTTCTATTTTAGTTCCATTTACATACCAACCCTTAAAAGCATAACCATTTCTAGTTGCCTTTGGCAGTGCAATCTTATCACCATATTTATAATCAGATGCCATCTGTGTTGTTTTTCCACCATTTGCATTATAAGTTATCTTGTATTTCTTTGCTGTCCATTTTGCAGTCAGTGTGATGTTATCTGATAATTTCAGAGAAGATACTTTATTTCCCTTTCCATTATACCATCCAGCAAATGAATATCCGTTTCTAGTTGGCGTTGGCAGTGTTACAAGAGTACCGGCTACACCATAATCATATTCTTTGTCACATACTCCACCATTTACATCATACTTTACTACATATCCGACAATGTTTCCACAAACGGAACATACTGCTTTTCCATTAACAACTTCTGGTGTATGTTTCAATTTGGCAATCTGTGAAGTTGTTACATTCTCTCCACACACAATACACTGGTTTGCTCTGATTCCATACTCTGTACAAGTTGGTTCCTTGATTGTAACTGTCTGAGTCTGATGATCTGTCTTCTGTATGGTTTTTGTGTTTAATGTTACTCCACACTCACAGATGGTACTCATAATGCCGGTTTCTTTACAAGTAGCTGCTTTTGTAACCTCATTGTGGGTTTTACCATGATTGTTTGGATTTAATGCACCTGTCTCTGTATAAGAATCTCCACATACATTACAAGTATAAGTTATTTTTTCTGCTGTTGTACATGTACCCTCTGTTTTCTTAGCCACATAATTATGTTCTTTTTTAGGTAATACCTCTGTACTGATTACCTCATTGCAGTTAGAACATACAGTTTCAATTTTTCCTTCTTTTGTGCAAGTTGCCTCTGTTGTTCTTGTTTTAATGTAATTTTTATTATGAACTTTTTTATTGGTGTCATTTTTTTCTGATTTTGTTTTGCCACAATTTGTACATTGGTAAGTGATGATTTCTGCAGTAGAACAGTCACCATCAACTGTACTTTCAATAACCCAGTTATGTGCAAGCATTGGTATACTTATAATATCCCCAATATATTCACCACAATCTGTACACTTCTTTCTTTTTTCTCCATTTGATGTACAAGTTGCATCTTTGATGGTTTCAATTGTTGTGTGAACATGATTGGTTTTATCAATCTCTATTTCTTCTGTCTTTTTTGATTCACATCTTGAACATTGCAATGTTCTTGAACCCTTTTGTGTACATGTTCCTGCTACAACTGTAAGTGTAGTATAGGTATGTCCTGGATTTTCAGAAATTTCAGATTGTTGAATTACTTTGCCACAGTCTTTACACTGTTTTACAGCATAATTCTTTTTACCACATTTATTTGTTGTGTTAACTTTTGCTATATCTTTATATTCTTCTGGAATATCATTTGAATTATACTCAATAATATTTTCATGGTTGTTTTCATCTTTTGCAACAACTGTTTTTTCTGAAATCACCTTACCACAATACTTACATGTAGTTTTTGTTGATCCTTCTTTAACACAAGTAGCAGTTTCTGTGCTTTTATATCCATCATGTCCATTTGCTTGTTGTGAGCATACTGACTCTCTGTTTGCAACAAGATTATCTTTCAAATCTTCTAAAGATGATACATTTGCTAAAAGAGATGGAACATCTCTATATCCCATATAGCTGAGTATTTGGATAACTGCTGCTGCAGATTTTAAATATCCTTGACTTACTTCTTTAGAATAATCAGATTTGCTATCTGTAACTGCATAATCATAAGTACCACTTTCATCACCAGTTGTATTTATACAGATAAATTCCTTTGATATTGAATCAAAATCATATGGATTGTCAGGACCTTGTGGACCATATACATTCCCATAGACTGCTTTAAGTGTATCTCTTAACTCTTCTCTGCTTAAATCTGTAATCAGATAACTTCCTGAATAAACATTCTGTCCTAAATATGTGATGTCATAATCTGTCTCAAATCTTGTTTTTCTTCTGTTACGAATTATATTTATCTGATCAACCATTGCCTTTTTCTTATCAGCATCCATTGGAGTAAGAAGAAGGTTATCAAGCAATTCTTTGTCCATAATGAAAGCAACATCACTGCATTCAGACTTAATAACATCATCATTTGTAACATCTATTATTGCTTTTCCTTGACTTGCCATTGCCACATTAGCCAAATCTACATACAAGTGTGTTTCATTACTCGATGCTGTATCATAGCATGCAAGAAGCTTGTCTTCTACATCAGTATTTACTTCATTATATTTTAATGTTTCATTACTGTCATCATAAGATACAAGTCTTACACCCATCTTAATCATGCTTGTATCAATGCTTCCATTTCTAAGACAATAAGCTCCATAATTAGTGTATGTTTTCACAAAATTCCGAAGCTCATCTGTTGTTAATACAGATGCTATATCTGTTATATGGAAACCATTTTGTACACTGACATTTGATTGAATCGTTTCTGCAAAAACAGGATATGACATTGTACTTGCTACTGTTGATATACTTAGTGCAAGTGCAAGTCCCATTGTAAGTATTTTCTTTTTCATACTTTACCCTCTCTTTCATATGATACATAAATAAAAATTTCCTTAATGGTAAATATGGTAGATTTTTACATTTTTAATCAAAAGGAATTTAATTCCTACACACAAAAAGGACTTACTATATAAGTAAGTCCTTTAATTTTATACTATGCTGATTTATCCAATTCCTTGGACTTTTTATAGATATAGTCTCTATAAAACTCCATCAGCATATAATACTGTTTTGGAGGTAATTCTCTCCATGTGTCAGAAATAAATTCTTCAATACTGCATGTCTTGTTTACCACAGTATAAGTGTTAAATCTCTTATCTCCAACAATTTTCCTTAAATCTGACAACTCATCCTTGTGGACAAAAATATCATTTTTTACAACAAGATTAAACTTGTCAATCTCTTCCTTGAATCCATCTAAAAAATCTGATAAATCCATGTTGTTATGATATTTTTTCTGTTTCATTAACAGAACATATCCATCTCCAACCTTTGCTATCAGTTCAGCCTTATTAGATGAACCAGGCATGTGGGAGGTGGAAAGCCTGATAATTGGAACATAGTCTAGTCCAATTAAGCCAAGGCCACAAAGAGGAATGTCAAGAGTGATGACATTAGCCTCCATCTTCCATGACACATCACTCTTTTCATAAAAGAATTTTTCATCACCAATCTTTTTAATCATGATGTCAAAAAACTCTTTTGGTGAATAGCCTCCAAACTTTGAGGAACATAAGGCTATCAGTGGTCTTATTTTTGTTCCATTGTTCTCGTACATGATATCAAGATTTCTTCTTGATTCTATCTTCTCAGACAAAAGCAATGCAGCACCTAATGGAATTTCAGCAATTGTCTTAAATGAAGCATTGGAATCAAGCAGATTTCCTGCTCCCTGAACAGAAACAGTTGTAAATGGGTATAAATACGTTTCATCCCATAGTGCCAATCTTGTTTCAAAACAAATACCCTGCTCATATGGTGTGACTTCAAGCTTAATTTTTCTAAACTCAAAATTTCCCTTACTGTTTACCTCTGTACTTGCTACTACATATGTTGCAATCCCATCTGTAATATCTAATAAAGCACACACATCAGGAACAGTTTTTGCCACTTGATTTTCATACAGTGAATTTAATCTATTCTGAAACTTTTTTAGCGTCTTTCCACTGTATTTTTTTCCTGTAGTAGATGTCTCACATTTATGGTATATCTGCCACAAGATATCATCTCCTACTTTTTTTATCTTTATGTCCGAATAATCATGTTCCAAGATACGCTTTCTGTTCATATCTGTGGCAAGGAACTGATATAAAGAATTCAAACCGTTTCCTACTTCTTTATATTTCATATGGTTTTCCTCCTATTTTTTTATCTCCTATAATTCCTTTAATACTTAAAACATGTAATTTTAATTTCAAAAAAATAAATAGCCTTTTGTAAAAAGACTATTTTGACTCATTTGACCATTATCAAATTCAGGTTTTGCATACATTTCTATTTGATTTATTGATAATCCATGCAAACATCCAATTCTAATTTCCATTTCTTGTTCAACTTTAAAGTTTCCATTTTGTAGAATTTCTTCCACCATTGCTTGTATTTGCTTTTTTATTATCCTCTTCAAGTATCTCTCTTTCATTTTTCTACTTTCTTATATTAAATAATATATTTTTTTTCACCATCAAAAAAAAGATGCTTTATGAAAGTTTCTACAAAGAATAATAAACACTTATACAAAATAAAGATGCTGACTGAATCAGCATCTTTCCTAAATTATGGACTATATCGATCAAGCATATCTGCAATAAAAACATTATCCAAGGCTGTTCTCAATATATTATCTTTTATTGACAATTCATCCTGCATCATAAAAAATTCCTCCATTTTTTCCTTATTCAATTTCATAATTTATAATATCAAAAATTGGATAAGCATATATTTCTCCACCTATATCATTGTATTGATAAGCTTCCTCTGTTTCTTCACATTCGACTCTTACAATAACTGTATCTTTGCTATTAACAAGAATTTTATCTACTGCACTTTTTACACATCTGATAGCTTTATCATCCTGAATAATATAATAATAATTATTACCTTTTAGACATACTGCTTCCTTATTGCTTACTTCTATGTATATCTTCTTTTGATACCATGATGCCGGTTTCTGTATTTGTTTTACTTCTGATTCCTGTCCTAAAACAACAACCCTGTTTCCGCTTGCAGAGCCATAAGAATTACATGTTGAAAGCATAACTGTTTTAGAATCATTTTTCTTTATCTTATAATCAATCTCAGAATTATTTTTCATTTCATCTTTATAATCCTCAAAATTTTCTAAAGAATCAAAATGTGTTTTATATGCATATCCCAAATCCTTTACTTTATCAATTGAGTAAATGTCATATGTATGTTTACACCCATCAGGAGTGTAAATATAAAACTTTATTGGATTTTCTTCTGATTCATCAAGCATTGTTTTAATACTACCAAACATATTATCTTTTGATCTCATATTATGGCCATAAATAATTGTGTTTAAATCCATAAAATCAGAATTATTATTACAATTCATAAATATAGAACCATTTCCATTGTAAGAACCATCATAAGAATGTCTTAAATAATACTTGTTATCTTCTCCTTGCACAATTGGGTAATCAATATATTTGCCCATTTTTATCCATCCGACAACATTACAATCTTTTAATACTTCCCAATCAATTGTTAGTTCTCCTGTACCAAATTCATCTTCTTTTACTGCCTTATCTCTTAAATCATCATATGTGATTTTACTTTCTTTTTCTTCTTCATCTTTATCATTTTGAATAACTAATGCAAAACAACTGATTCCAATTGCTATAACAGCAAATATCACTCCTATAATTCTTTTCTTTTTCTTTTTTACCTTTCTTTGTCTCAATTAAATCATCATCCTTTTTACTTGTGAATAAAAACAATCGGCTTTTCAGGTTTCATCTTCTTAATAAAATAATCAATAGGTTCTTTTGCCTCTTCATCTAATCCCATGGAATAATTTTTCACCTTTTCTCTTAATCTATCTCTGCATTTGTTATATTCAACATTGCCATTTCGTGTAATTCTGCAGATAAAAGAATGAAATTTATTCCATACACTTATTAAAAACATAATCTCAAAAGCTATCATTATTGTTATATATGCAAAAAATGCAACATATTTCCATCTTGCATTAAATGGAAGAATAAAGTGTAATCCAAGCATAATTGTTGCAGCTAATCCCAATATAACAAAAATCATTTCACCAATTTGACTTGATTTTAATGCTTGTGCAATCATATAAATAAGCTTAATAGGCGTAAGCATAATGAGTTTAACTCTTGTAGAGAAGGTGTTGATTTTGTCTTTTCTATATTCTTTTCTTTCTTGTTTAGTTTTCATTTTCATCTCTACCATATTTATTTCACTCCTTTTTTTTGCTGTAATTATATCATACTATTAATCTTACAGCAAAATTGCAGACAAAATATAAGAGTGGATATGCATCTTTCCACTCTTATATTCCATTTATCTTCTTGAGTTTTTCTTTCTTAACTTCTTGAATCCTAAATATCCACCAGCTCCAACACCACCTACAAGTGCAATCATTCCAAATGGATCAACCTTTTTCTTTTGTTGCGGTTCTTCTTTTACTTCTTCCTCTGTTGTTTCTTCAGTTGATTCCTCTTGTCCTTCAAGAATGTCACCCACTACTGCATTTGTCTTTTCTTCTGTCGTTTTTTCACCATCACCTTTAGATGAGTCATCCTTGCTATGAGATGTTTTGTTTAACAAAGAAATTTTAGGAAGTTGTGTTTCTCCATATTGGTTTGTTGTGGTACTTACTGATGTTGTATGATTTGTAATTCCACTAGGAGTTTCACTATAATATTCATCATTTTGCTTTGCTTGATCTTTTTTACTTGTGAGATTCAAGTTTGGAAGAGATGTCTCATTATCCTGCTTGTTTGAATTATCTTGTGCGTTACTTCCATTTGATGAATTTTGGTCTTTATTTTGCTTGTAATCAGAAATATTAGGTGTAGTATTTTCATTGTTTGTCTTAGAACTGTTGGTATTATTACTACTTACTTGGTTATTATTTTGATTACTGTTTTGATTATTGTTCTGTGTATTATTGTTCTGCACATTGTTTTGTGCATTGTTTTGGCTATTGCCTTGTGTGTTGTTTTGATTATTATTCTGTGTGTTATTACTTGATGAAGTATTTGAATTTACTCCAAGATTTTTCTTTGTCTCATCTGTTACTCCATTCTGTTTGATTCCATCTGTGTTTCTATTTGATGATGTATTTCCTTGTGTATTTCCTGAATTGTTTCCTGTATTACCATTTTGAGTTGTTCCACTTTGTGAATTATCTGTTTTTCCTTGATTATTATTTGTATCTGTTGGTTTTATCACTGTTTTAGGAACTACATTTATCACAACATTTATCTTTTCTGTATTATCATAATGATTGCTGTCATTCGGGATAAACTTACAAAAAGCGTTTGTTTTTCCCTTTACTTCTTTTCCTGCTTCTTCCCACTCAAGATGTCCTTCATCAAACAAAGGAAGCATTTCATTTGTAAGCTTAGTTCCCTCATTAACTGTTATCATAACTTCTTGAATGCGAAATGCATTTTTTTCTACTTCCACTTCCACATTCATTTCTGTTGAATTTGTGTATTCATATTGCTCTTTTTTGTCATATACAGCTTTGTAAGAAGCATTACCCACATCCAATGCTGTATCTTCACTCCATGTCCAACCACTAGGAAGAGCAATGTCTTTCAGTGTGATTCCATCATAATAACTTATAATATACTTTGCACTTGGTATTGTAGGTGTTTCTTTCTTAATTTTTTGAACCTTAACAACAACTACTGTCTGTGCAGTTGTATATTTCAAAGTGTTTTCAGGAGTATACAAAACTTTGTATTCTCTTTCTTCTAATTTATTTAAAACAACATCTTTTGCTACCCATGTGTATCCTTTTGGAAGTTGCAAATCATCAAGATTTGTTCCATATGTAGTTTCAATTGGTGGTATATAAACTACAAGAGGAGTTTCTTTCTCATGATAATAAAACCCATTTTCTGCATTATAGATATCTGTATCTGTGTTTACAATGCCTTCCTCTGTTATTTCCCACCATGAATTTGCATCTTCATTTTCTTCATTACCATAAATATATAGTTTCCCATCAGCATCTACCATAACATCCCCAAGTTTTAAATTTTCCTTGCTTGGTGTTGTCTGATACTCTATATAATTTGCCTTTTCCAAGTCATCTTTCGTTTTTACATCATCAACAAGTTCTTCTACATTGACATCCAATATAGATTCACTATCTTCATCCACATCTAAATCTTCAAAATCATCATCTTTTAAATCTTCAGATAAGTCAGTATTGTTTTCTTGTACCAAAAGCATTGTCTGTCTATCTTTTTGATTCTCACTCAAATCCTCTGTTTCTTGTTCTGCTTTTTCTGTGCTATAAGTTGGTTCTGCATAACTTGGTGTAATTATAGATGAACCAATAGCTGAACACAAAGCAAATGCAACAAATAATTCTTTTTTTCTCATGCCTTTTCATCTGCCCCTTTTCTTCCAAAATTTTCTATTTATTCAAATATGAAATATTTTTACAAAAAAAGAAGACACACTTCTACTTTACAGAAATGTGTCTTATATTTCTTTATGTTTATGTATTTATCTACATTCTTGATTTTTCATCAACACAGTCAATCATCTGTCTCAGCAAATCAACAAGTTCAAGTTCTTCTTCTGAGTAACGACTTTTATTCATCATGACATTTGCCCACTTTGTAATATATTCAACAGACTTGTCTTCTTTTACCTTATCATTTGAATTGATAAGGGACTTCACATTCTTGATAGAATCTTGATGAAGATCAGTGTACTTATTATTTTTAATTTCTTCTAACTTTTCCTTGAAAATTCTTTCTGGATCACTCTCAATCTGTGCAAGAAACTCATCTACATCATCAATGTCATCAACTCTGCTACCCTCATTTTCATCATCTGTATCAAAGTCATCTGTCATGTCATTTTCAACATTTGCATTATACGACTCTAATGCTCTGTTAATCTGCCCAGTCTCAGACATATTTACAAGGTTCTTTTTGATTTCCTTTGATTCTGCCTTTGCTTGATTTACAGCAGACATAATATCCTTCTTACTGTAGTTCACATCACCATTTTCTGCTTCATTAATCATTTCAGCAGCAAGCTTTTGTGCTTCCTCTGGCATGGTTGCAATTTTTGCCGCCTCATGAACAGCAATTTTACCACTCTTTAAGATTTCCTTTGTTTCCTCGGTGCCTCTCGCACAGATTGTCTTATACATTCGCTTGTATCTTTCAGAACAAGACATATATTTGTCCATTTCTGTTGCAATCTGTTCATTGGAAATCTTACCACTATCTCTCATCTCAATCAAAAGACTAACCAAGTTTAAGATGTGTGCATTCTTATCAAAGTCTCTTGTCTCAATATTTGCAGACTCAATTACAAGCTTCTGCTCATATTCATCCATATCCTTTGTCCCAACAACATAACATGCTACATTTTCGTAATTGTTTGCATATTCCTCTTCCTGTCTAATCTTCTTAATAGCCTGATATCTTCTTTCTCCTGAAAGAATCTGATAATTGCCATTATCAAAAGGTCCAATAACTGAAAGTGGCGTGATAAGTCCAAGTGATTTGATATTACCAACCATATCATCAATTCTGTCATGATCTTCATCCATAAAACTGTTGAATGGTGATGGTTCCAAATTATTGAAATCAATCATTACCTGTTCTTTCTTATCCATACTACTTACTCCTCCTTAAATGTAAATTATGAAATTTATATACATTTGCAATATGGTATATTTTTCAATAAAAATTATAAAATATGAAAAATTATTCCATTTTTTGCAAAAATTTTTGTAAATTACTTACTCTTACATTCTCATTTCTATTTGCTATAGCTGTTTCCATTGCTTTGTTTACATTAAAGATTACAACTTTTTTCTTTGCTCTTGTAATTGCTGTATACAATAATCTTCTGGTTGTCATGGACTTGGTTTCATCTTGTAGAATAATATAGACATTATCAAACTCACTGCCTTGTGATTTATGTATGGTAAGTGCATATGCCAAGTCTACATCTGCCATATCACATTGCAGTATGTCAACAATTTTATCTGCAAATTTTATTGTCATAATACCGTTATCATAATTAACAATCTGCCCTAAATCACCATTGATGTAATTTCTTTCATAATTATTTTTGGTCATAACAACCCTATCATTGCATCTAAAATCAATATCTCCATAAGAAACCAAGATATCCTTAGAATCATCTTGTAATTTTGAATTCAAAAACCTCGTTCCATTGTTCTTATATAATTTTGATGGTGTCAGAATTACTGAATTTCCATCTTCTTTAATGTTGAGAAGATCTCTTACTGCATGTGTTGTGTTGTCATAGCTATAAACAGCAAAAGAATCATCTTTCTTTAAATCTGTATTTCCTTGATTGATTTTTTGTGCATTATCACAGATTGTTCCTGACTGTCTTAAAATTTCTTTTAATCGGTACACATCAATTTTTCCACAATTTATTAAATCATGAAGTACATTTCCATATTCTACGCTTTGTAACTGGTCTTCATCACCAACAAGAAGTAATATACTTCCATTCTTAACAGCTGGCAGCAGTAATGAACAAAGCTTTGTCCCAAGCATAGATATTTCATCAACAATAATGAAATCAGCATCAATTGGATCATTTAATCCCTTACTGTAAGATGATTCTTCAAAATAGGACAAGTTCAATGCCTGATTTACAGTCTGTGTCTGTCTTTGACTTGCATCTGCCATTACTTTAGAAGCCATTCCAGTTGTTGCTGTAAGTTTTACTTTTCCATTATTAGAAAAATAATCTACCAGCCCCTTTATTACTGCTGTTTTTCCGGAACCAGGAGGACCCGTAAGTATCTTAATTCCACTTGTTTTTACAATATCAAAAGCTTCTCTTTGTTCCGTATTATATGTAATTCCATACTTTTCTTCTATCTGACTTATTGTTTTATCTGTTGAAAACTGTCTTGTATTACTCTGTAACCTCTTTACATTCTTTACTATTTCTTTTTCTTCCTTTAAGATTTCATTAAAATAGACATACAATTTATCATCTATCAACTGATAACTAAAAATATCCTGCATTTCCATGATACATAAATTCAGCATACTGGCTGACATTTTTGCTTCTTCTGCATTGGATGATGAAAAGATAGAAAATCTTTGGTTTATCTGATATAACAAATTCCAAAATTCACAGCATGTACTTCCATTTTCCTTTGTACTTTTCATCGTGTCATACACAAATCCCATCAATCTTTTTATATCATATTCTGACACATTTTTATTCTGGTAAAAAATGGCTTCAGCAACTGAAATAGGAATATCAAACTTCAAAAGTAGCTTATATGGATTTTTTCTGATTTTGTCCATATCAATTCCTTGTCTGCAGAATAAATCTATCTTTCCTATATCCACACCATATCCCAAAAGTTCTTTTACCAAATCTTCTTTATCAATCAGATTCTTTGTTTTTTTGTAAATTTGGTCTACCAATTCAGCATTTTTCTTATAATTTCTATAAGTCTCTGGTTTTAATGTTCCATTTTTATAATCTTCCATGAAGTTTTTGGGTATAAGGTATTTAAGTATTTTTGTTTTAGGATTTTTATCTCTTATAAACCCTAACAAGTCATTATTTGTAGCTTGTGCTATAACATCCTTCTTCTTATTTGGAATACTCTCGTCAATCCATGCTAACAGTTTGTGTACATTTTCTTTTGTGTTAGTTGGAATCATGCTTGAAGAACTTTTAAAAGTTCCATTTTCAAAATCTCCATCCAATTGAATTGGCATATTTTTTGTAAATACTCCAATTTTACCTATACACTGCATGATTCCATCTATACTTGTTGCATTTTTTGATACTATTTCAAATACTGTTTCACCAGTTAAGATATTCTTTTTAATTGTCTTGTAATATGTTCCATTAACAATCATATTTTCACCTTTCTTTTGTTTCTATTATGCCACAATAGAAATATCTGTTGTTTTTGCACATATTTATATAAAAATATGGATGAAAGGTGTTGATTTACACATGGATGATATTATATTTGAATATGACAATCTGTTAGTTGGCAGGACAGATGAAATATCTCTTGATTACTTCAATGGTATTGAACCTGGTGGCTCAAATGAAAGAACAGCATTATGTTGTATCAGATATGCAATTGAAAAAATCATGGGATGGGATGAAGAAGATGCTGTACAAAGACTTGATTCTTACATGTTACATTCTTTGAAATTAGATGGACTTCTCCGCTTTATCGACTTTCCACCTGATTTGGAATTTGGTGATGCAAGATATATTTTATCAAAGCTTTATCCAAAAAGGGTAAAATTAAACTTCCAAAAGCTTGTTATTAACACCTTAAATGATATTTTGGATGAAAAACGAAGTCAGTTCCCTAGAGATTATTTTGTTGGTTCTGATGGGTTTAAAAGATATTGCTATTGTATTAAATATCTCCTAGAAGTTTATATGCCTTTTAAGGATATTAAATCACTATACCAATATTTCTATTCTCCAAATAAAACAAAATTTTTGGATAAATTCAAATTAAAAGTTCCCTCGTATCAGTACAAGCTTGACATTATTCAAGCAATTAGGACAATAACAAGTGATAATCCTGATAGTGAATTATATTACAATTACTTTGAATTCAAAAAGCAGTGTAAAAGTTTAGGAATTTAATTCCTCATTCGGAATATTTCTACATACAAAAAATGCATTCAGATTTTGTCTGAATGCATTTTTTTTTGCATTATATTTTTGTTAAGACTTTTCTATCTTTACATTCATCTGTTGCAGATTTTTTAATTCCTGGTTTGTCATCCACCTTTCAGCAATCATTGGTCTGTTTGTTTCACAAAGAATTCCATTGTTCATCACCCAATGACAAATGATTCTGATGCAGACATCTCCATCTTCTCTATTCTCTGCATTTAAAATCTTACATACAGATTCAGTATCATTCTTTGTCCTCAAATCAATATAATACTCATATGTGTTAGGATTTAACAGACTGATATTTTTTGCAAATAATTTTCCATAAATCCATCTGCCACTGCATTTTATTACTTTATAAAGCAAATCTTCCTTTTTATATTGATAATAAATATACTTATTTGTATACACTAAGCAATTTCCCATTTTGCCTTGTAGATTTATTACATATATATTATCTCCATATTTATTTTTCTTTTCTTCAATGGATAATACAAATCCAAAAATTTCTTCATCCTCTCCTTCTTTTAATTCAGAGATAGGAGTACATTTATATTTCTTATCCTCTTGATACTCAGAAAGTGGATTCCTACTTAACAATACAGACAAGCAGTTGATTTCATTTTGGATTACATAGCTTAATGGAGTTTGCCCTTTAAATTCATCATCTGCTACTTCACTTTTTAAAAAGTTGCTTACTTCATTTGAAGCATCATTGATAAATTCAAACAGCTTTTGTCTATCATATCCCAAAGAATCAAAGAATCCTGAATTAACAAGTGCAATAAAGATGCTTGATGAAATTGATTCATTTCTTGCTAAGAAGTCTTTTATACTATTGTATGGTCTCTGTGTTCTATTCTCACACATCTTCTTAAATACATCCCTATTCTTCTCCCCAATTCCTCTGATTCCACCAATTCCATACTGTATATTATCTCCATCCAATGTGAAATCAAAGAATGATTTATTAACATCTGGATTTAAGATTTTGATTCCATAATATTCACAATCCTCAATGATTGGTGCAAAATCATCCTGATCTTTATTGTTAAACATTGCACAAAGAAATTCTGATGGATAATGGTATTTACACCATGCAGTATTATATGATGTTTTTGCATATGCCGCTGCATGTGATTTATTGAATGCATATTTTGCAAATTCCATCATCTCATCAAACAACTCATTTGCAACCTTTTCATCAATTCCACGTTTCTTACAGCCATCAATATTTCTATCTGTATCTCCATAGATAAAAGACTGTCTCTCTTTTTCCAATACTTTAGTTTTCTTTTTTGACATTGCTCTTCTTACAAGATCAGCACCACCAAGACTATATCCTGCAAGCTTTTGGAAAATTTCCATGACCTGTTCCTGATATACTACTGCTCCATATGTAGTACAAAGAATACTTTCTAGTTCAGGTGTCTTATATGTCAGTTCTTTTTCCTTATTTTTTACTTTGATAATATCTTCCAAGTATTGCATAGGTCCAGGTCTATAACAAGCAACCAAAAGAATGATATCTTCAAAACATGTTGGCTTAAATCTTTTCAACATATCTTTCATTCCTGGAGACTCAACCTGAAATACAGAATTTGTGTTTCCACTTGCATAAATGTTTTCAAATACCTCTTCTTCAAATGGAATATTACTAAAGCTAATCTCTTCTCCTCGATACTGCCTTACATAATACATACAATCTGACAAACAATCTAAAGTAGACAGTCCTAATAAATCCATTTTTAAAAGACCTTTTTCTTCTGCAACATTCATGTCACATTGTGCTGCCCATACATCTTTTTCCATATTATATGCCAAAGGAATATAATCATTTACATTATCATTATCTGAGATAATAACTCCACCGGCATGCACACCTGTTCCTTGTAATTTACCCTCCAATAATTTTGCATGATTCCAGATGATGTTCATTTCCTCATCTTTCAGATACATTTTTACATCTTCTTCACAGTCAGCAAGTGTAATGTTCGGTGTTTTCGGAATCAAGTCTGATAACACTAAAGTATACTTATACATATATGCTTTTCTTTTTGCATCACATATCTTCTTTGGTTCTTTTCCATATAATACAGATGATCTGTCTCTTCCTGCCATCTGAATTGCTGCTTTAGCTGCATATGTAGTCTCTGTTGCAATAGAACATACAGATTTTTCTCCATACTTCCATTTTAAATATTTGATCATAGTTGGTCTGATTCTTGTAGCTATATCTGTATCAATATCAGGCATGCTTACTCTTTCAGGGTTTAAGAATCGTTCAAACAAGAGTCCATACTTAATTGGATCAAGGTTTGTAATACCCAAACAACAACAGACTAATGAACCTACTCCTGAACCTCGCCCATCTCCAATTCCTACACCATTTGGGAAATTGTTTTCTTCAATCCATGCATGCACCTTGCTATAATCATTTGGAATGTTTTCTATTTCACTTTTAGGTATTCTCCCAAGAATTCTTCCTTCTTTGCAAAAGTCTTCTACAACCTTGTGATAATCTACATAACCCATATCTTTCATGGTTTTTAACTCATGATTAAGTCTTTCATCATAAACAAATGTCCACTTTTCAATTGTGCCATCTTTTAATCTTTTTTCTTTTCCTTTAAGTACCATCTCCACAAAATCAACCTCACTGTTGACAGATGGATAATGCTTTTCATTTGGAAAAATAACCTTACATGTTTCAAGAATTCTTGTATTAAAAATAGCTTCATAACAAGCATCTTTATCTATTACTTTCATAAGAGACTCTGCTAATTCACTATCTGATTTGATATATAATTCTTTATCTGCATCAGAAACCTCCTGTGCTTTTTCAAAGTAATTATATCTAACAATTCTTCTTGCTTCTATTGAATCATCTGAGTTGTCTTTCATATGTGCATCATTTGCAGCAATAAGTGGAATATCAAGTTCTCTTGCAAGTTTCACTAAAATAGGCATAACATAAGCTTCTTCTTCAAGACCATGATACTGCAGTTCCACAAAACAGATTGGAAATGTTTTTTTATACCATTCTAACTGTTTCTTGGCTAATTCATATAATTCTTCATCTGACACAAACTCATCTTTGATAGCTTGTATAGATTTTATTAACTTTTCATACTTTGTAGTAGACTTTTTTAACTCACTGATAATCGGCTTATACTTCGCAATCTGTGTTTCCTTTTCCTCAATTTGTACATTAATTTTTTCCAATGCCATCTTTGCATTCTTATTAAGTTGTAATTGATTCTGATATTTTTCAATAGTTGCCTTGTATTTTTTATCCTCTGGAAGCAAAGTATCACACTTATCTCTTAATGCAACAAGTTTTTCTTCAAATGTATCGCTTGCATATTTTGTATATTTTGTCTTTTCTTTTTTTATTTCTGCATACTCTTTTTTTAATTCATTAAATATCTTAGACTTCTCTTTGTATTCTTCATAATCACTTTTATAAGTGTCAGCTTTTTTTAATATTTTCTCTGCTTTACTCTTCTGCTTCATATTCTGTAACAGAATATATCCAACAATTCCTTGAATACAGGCTGTTGTAACAACAACATCCGTATTATCCTTAAAATACTCTTCACAAATTTCTTTTGTCATCAATGCATTACTGATTTTCTTTGTCACAGACACTAAGTGGGTATTTGCTTCTCTCATTGCATGGGATATATCTACAAAACCCTTATGATTTCTAGCAAAAATGATCATATGATTTCTTGTATATGCAATTGGATCTAATTCAGTATGGAATACCTCACTAATGTCTTCTGGTGTCATGGTAATATATGTTTCTACTCCTGGTATTGCATTTATTCCATATTTTTCTCCACTCTTCATAAATGGTTCAATTCCAAGAAGTGTTCCATGATCTGTAAGTGTGACATTTTTACCACCCAATTCCTTTACTCTTTCACATATTTCATCAGGAGTTTGAGTGGAATCAAAAATACTGTACATGGAATGGACATGAATGATATTTTCACCACTTTCCTTTAATGAGTCATAATACTCATTTATGGATGCACAATCAAAATATTTACCTATATGTTTATAACTTCTCTGAATCCAATTATTTCCCATACATTTTATCCTTTCATGAATCTTCATCTTACTTTGATTTTATCTCATTAAAAAATATGAACTTATTTGCAAAGAAAAAAGAAATCATAAAAATAAGAGATATGATGTTACTCATATCTCTTATCATTTTTTTATTCTTCCAAAACAGTTCCTTCTATCTCAAAACCATCATGGCAGAATCCATATTCATCACTGATGAAATCAGACACCCAATCTGCAAGTTCTTCTTCATCATCTGTCTCCTGTTCCCCAAGCCATTTATCAAAATTACTATTTGGGAAAGAAATTTTCTGTGGGAGACTTTCAAAGACTTCTTCATCTCCATCTGTATCCCACTTAATATTTTTTATTATAAAGTTTCCAATTTTCATTATCATATCCTCCTATTATTTCATGATAAAAATAATATGAATTTTTACCATTCTTGAAATAATAGAATTGTTTTACTGCTCAAATATATCTCCATATTGTTGAATTGCTGTGTTTGGCTTTATGCCATTTACATATACATTATCCATATCACAAGTGTTTGCATATGCATCAAGCAACATTGAGTTTCCCACAAGATTTACTTTTGTTGCCTGACATGCACCTGTAAATATCTCTTCAAAATTTTCAACATTACAGTCAATTTGGACTTGTCCAGCAAGTAATTCACAATTTTTGAATGTTTGATTCAATTCTTGAACTGTATCTGGAATAATTGCATCAAACTTTGATAATGATACTGCTCCACTAAAAGTCCCTTCCATATGCTTTACAGTCGTAGGAAAATCTGAAAGCTGTTTAAGATTGATACATTCAGAAAATGTATATCTCATACTTGTGATTCCATCACGTAGTGTTACACTTGACAATGATTGGCAGTTTTCATACATACTGTCAATTATTACAAGTTTTTCTGCTTTACTCATATCTGCACACAACTGCAGTTTGGAACAATCACGAAATGTTGCTTTTGAAACTCTTACATTTTCAGGAATTATGTTTGCATTTACAAGTTCACTGCATCCCTCATATGTATAATTCATATTTAAAAGTATTGATGCACTACTTAAGTCGGCAGCATTTTTTAATGAAGTACACCCTGCAAATGTGCTAACCATTGTTCTTATAGAATCTGGTATTTTTCCAACATATACTAGATGTTGTAATCCTTCAAATGCATAATTTAAGTTCGTTGGTTTTACCTTACTGTCAAATGTAACTGATTTTATGGATGGCACTTTTTCCTCATCTACGCCTGCTTCTTCCCACCAGTTTGTCAACCAAGGATATTCATTTTCATAAAATACAAGGGTATCCCCTTCTCCCTCAAATGCAAGTTCACCATTGCTGTATAATACTGCAACAACATCCTTTACATTTGGATATCCACACTGAAATCCAATAACCTTTTTTCTTTCATTTGGAACTTCTACATTGCACTTATATTCCTTCCCATTTACATCATAAGAAGCTTCCATTTTTGTTGTTTTTCCATATGGATTCACAAAATCTTGACTTAATTTCAGATTGGATGAATCAAGTTCACTTTCTACTCCACCCTCTCTGATAGCTGTCACTGTAAAGTAATCAAGACCATTTGAAAGTTTTGAGTCAATCTTAAATTCATGATCACATGTTACCTTTATTGATTTTATTGGAATCTTGTCTATATTAGACTTTTGAATATTTTTATACACAGAAAAGCCTATCAATACAACAATAACCCCAATTATAAGAAAGAAGAGCTTTTTGTTTGCTTTAACAAAATTCTTAACCGTATCAATTATATTGTCCAATGTTTTCATAATTGAATTCATACCTTACTCTCCTTTCTTTTCTAACAATAAAACAGCTTTATCTTTCTCAGATTTCAACACCTTATCATGAAAGCTTTCTACTTTCTTGCCTGTGTAAACATCTTCTATCATAGCAAAAGCTGTCTGATAATCTTTTAGACAAGAATGATTTAGATAATTGATTGATTTCTCTAGTACAAGTTTTTCTGCACTCCCGTCTTTATACACTTCTTTTAATTTGCACAATGTATCACATATAGAATTTTCTTTATATGTATTTTCAAAAAGCTGTACATAGGTTGAATCACGTTTTGTCCTTGCTTTTATTTCAAGTAGTGTTTTTACAACCATGAAAGTCATAAATACAATTACAGCAATCAGAATAATTTGTGTTGTGCCTATTTCCATAAATTCCACTACCTTTCTGATTAAGAAATTGTTTTGAATCTTTCAAGAATTTCCATAACAGCTTTTGATACATCCTTATATGTATATTTACATACAAACTTATTTGTACTGCTGAGTATAGCATAAGATGCTCTGATATCCTGTTGTGTCCATTCTTCTACTTCTTTCTGATATTTTACAGCCTTTTTAACAGATTTTTCTGCATAAATAATTTCTGCATTTACATTTACACAGATAGTACAACCATCTTTCTCACCCGCAATAATAAAATCACCATTGCTTGGAACAATGTCTGTACTAATTCCAATCTTGTCTAATTCCTGTTTGATTGTATTTGCTCTGCTCTTTATAAGATTTTCTTCAGACATTTCCGTTTTCTTTTCTACTGTTGAAGAATTATTCTTACTTTCCTCTAATTTCTTGCCTAATTCATCCTTTTCCTTTTTCTCTGCTAAGTACATTTCATTCAACTGATTGTATCTTGTCTGTTCTTGATTAAGATTATCCCTCATAGTTGAATTTTCTTTATCCTTTTCAGAAAGAAGGTTTTCCAAATCCTTGATTTTATCTTCAAAATCAGATGTATCTATACTACCACTGCTTTCTTTTGGTGCATTTTCCATTTTAATAAGCTTATCTTCATATTCCTGAATTGTTTCACTCTGAAGCTCCATTCTTGACTTAAGCTTTGAAATTACTTTATCCTTCTTTTTAGAATTCTGTGCTACCTCTTCCATTTTAGCATTGGCATCGTCAATCAACTCTTCGGCTTCTTCATTTTGCTTTTTAAGTTCTTCATTCTCTGCCTTCAACTGCTCAATTATGGAATTTAATTCCTCACTATCATTTACACCAAGAACATTTACCTTTTTCTCATTTATTAACTGCTCTTTTTCTCTTAAATTATCCTGTTCACTTTTTAATGTATCTTTCTGTGTCTGAAGCTTTTTATATTCAAAAGAAAGGCTCTGTTTTTCAGCAAACAATTCATTGCTTTTCTGCTCATACTTATTTTGGAGTTCTTCTAATTCAATTTCTTTTTGAATGTAGGTTTTGCTCAAAGAATCTTCTTTTTCCTTATATTCCTTTTCCAACTCCATACTTTTTTTTATATATTCTTTTTCGTTGTCTTTTGCAATTTGCTCTAATTCTTCTTCTCTTTTCTTAAGTTTGTCTGCATAAGCATCTAATACACTTTCTCTCTTATCTGCTTGACTTTTTCTTTCTTCAAAAAGCTTATCAATATCTGCATACATACTTTCTATCTGTTTCTTAATGTTAGGATTCTTATCCAGGATAGAAATATTTGTATTACTTGTTACATTATCTTCCATGGTTTGTTTTGTCACATTCTCATGCCCAATTTCATCTTCTGTTGTCTCATTTTTATCTGAATCTATGTCCAATGAATCCTCATGCTTTGGAGTAGTTGCCTTTTTTTTAGGTTTTCTGTTGTTTACATTTTGCAGATTAAATTTTGATTCTCTCTTAAATGCAGCTTTTTTATCTTCCAAAATCTCATCTTCTATATTTTCTTCTTCCAGTTCCTTTAATAATTCGTCCAAATCATCATCCTCATCATCTTTTTGAATATGAGACTTTGATTTTTTAGATGAAATTTTTGTTGCTACCTTTGGTATCTCTTTAGCATCATCAAGTTCTGTTTGTTGTAGTGCTTCTTCTAAATCATCTTGGACAGATTCTGCTTTTTCCTCTTTTTGTACTTCTTTTTCAACATCTGAATGCACAAAATACTTTAAGTTCTTTTCAAGAATTACAAGTAAAGCATTTGTCTGTTCAATCATCATATTCTCTGTTTCATCATCTGACATATCTCCATAAGAAATAACCTGTTGAATTGAGATATTATTATCTAATAAATTTCTATTGAAATCTGTATGTTCAACAATATCATCAGAAAGGACATCCAATGAAAGATCTTCTTTGACATCAAAATCTGCTGACGCTTTTATAATTGCTATTGCACCATTTTTTCTTATAAATACCTGACCAACAATATCCCCTGCGTATGTAAAGTCAACTTCTATGTTTACTTTTGTTTCTTTTACTTCTACATTGTCTATAGATTCATTTTTCTTTACATTTTCAGAAATCTTATCAATGATTACTCTTTTTCTACTCTGTTCCATTTTTATTTTTCTCCTTTAATCTTAATATTTGCTTTTACTCTCTTTGTATCAATATCACAAACTCCACAGTATTCTATGAACATATCTTGTGGAATTGGAATAATATCATTTTCCCATCTATTTACTGTAGATTTGCTTACTCCCATCTTTTTTGAGACATCTTCAAGTGATAAATTACTGTTAACCCTTGCTGCTTTCATTGATATTCTCACTCATTATATCTCCTTTCATAGATTTTCTTACTATAATATGATATATTTTCCCATTTCTTTTCCAAGAAAAAAATGAGACTGTTAAAACAGTCTCATTTTAAAATCTCTTTTTCTTTTTGAAACAAGTTTGGTTTTCCAAAAATTGTTTCAATTTCAGTCATTCTCTTAACAACTTCTTTCTTTTTTACTTCCCTCATGCTTCTTACTTCTGTGGGATAAAGAAATTGTTCCGTTCCTGACCAAAATTTTATAATTTCATTTATAGCAGATTCCTTTTTTTGAATCTGCTTTTCTTTTTTACTTGTTTTTTTATTGCTTTTATACCATGAAGGTTCTCCTGCAATTTCATACAGGATGTCATAAGCTTCTCCAAAAGAAATATTTTCTTTTTCTATCAGATATTCTTTTGTATTAAAGCTTTTGCCACAAACAGAGCAGTAACAGTAATTCTGATTACCCTTGAAGTAACAGTTTTGTTGTGCTTTATTTGTACCCTCATAACTTTTTTCGTGTCTTGGGCAATAGATGAAGGTATAAGTTCCTTTTTTTGTAAGCTTATATCCTTTCGCATCTATCACCGCCGCCATAGTAGACTCTGCTACTAGACGGCTGTGATTGTTTGCCATTTTGTCCGCCCTCCTATACAGCAAGACTTAACTGCTGTCCTACTTCTTTTTCATGCTGAAGTCCTGGCAACTCCATATAGGAGAAAGAATCCCCTCCTTCTTCTTTTCCTTTCTCAATATGGTAATTGAGGGTTAGTCCATCATAGGGAACACCGCTCTTCACCATGTTGAAAAATCGACTCACACTTTCCAATGTGAGTCCTATTCTTGATTCTGCCATCTTCTTGGCAATTTTTACAAATCGCCGTGAAGAATCTGCATCATCAAAGAAGATCCTTTTTGTGGCATCCATTGTTGGTACTCCAAAGATGGAAACCATTAACGCTGCCTCAGCAACTTCATTATTTATAACGTTTTCAAACTTAATCATATTTCTATTCCTCCATTATTTTTAATTTACAATTTCAATATGATATAGAGGACAAAGAAAAATAAACTGTTTTTAAAGTTCTGATGCCAGCTTTAATCTGTTCAAAGCTTCCTCTTTTTGAACATCTTCTTCTGACTTGTAATCATTCAAATATTCAATGCTATACGGAGTAAACTGTGTACCAACATCTGGAAATGTATAGTCACTGTCACATGCTTCACACTTCATTCTTGTCATGGCATTTTCATTGTGAATAAAGCCATCTACCAAAATCAAAGAACCTTTCTTCAAATATCTGAAATCTGTATCTGCCTGCTCACCGTAAGAATATACCCATGGATAATCTGAATGCTCATTCTTCTGTTCCTTGATGAAATACTTTCTGTTTACACCAAGTCCATATCTGCACAAATGGACTTTCTTATTTACAATCAGTTCCGGTTCTGTTACAACTGTACCAATGATAAGACATTGGTTGGAATTTTCCCTATAATTTTTATAAAGAAATGCATCAGGACTTTCTTGCTTTTCTTCAAAATAATCCTTGTATGAACCAAGACGTGTAGCAGAAATCGGATAGACAAATGTTGATACACTGTTTGTCTTATAGTTGATTGCTCCACAGCATGGACATACAGACTTCTTTCTTGTTGGAATAATGTTAAATACACCCTTGATATCAATAATATCAAACTGCTTGTATGCTTTTAATTTTTCCATTATTTCATCACCAGCATAATAAACCAATAAGTCTGCATACTGTTCACCATTGTATCCATCTACTGTTCTTCGTGCTGTTCTCATCTTTAAGATAATCTTTTCTTCTCCAATTTTTCCTTCATTCAAAACTTTTGGATCAGAAAGCAGATATCCTATTTCTCTTACTTGATTATGTGTTGCCATATATAATTAACTCCTTTCATTTTCACATTTCCTTTGCTTTTATAAATATGGTTAAAAATAAGGGAGGATGATTCATCATCCTCCCTTATCTGTATATTACAAATCAAGATCTTCTTCATCTATATTAGATTCATCTATTTGTTCCTCATACTCATCTTTGTGAATCTCATCTGAGACATCTGCTTCTTTATTTGCGTAATCAGCAAATTGTTCAAGATTTATTTCACATTCATCATGTTCTTGTTCTGCAGTCTCATTTTGCTTATTGCCTTGTGTTTCCTTCTGTGATTCTTCAAATTCTTGTTCTCGCTTTAAATCCTCAAATTCCTCATCTGATATGATAGGTTCTTGTTCCTCTGTTTTATGCTCAGTTTTGTCTTCTTTAGACTCTGCTTTTCTTTCTTCACCATTACCATTTTTATCTTGTTCTTCACTTGAATGCTCTTCACTAGAAGAAGATTCCTGGGCTTTGTTATGTGTTTCTTCTTTCTTCTCACTATTATCATTTGTCTCATTTTCTTTGGTGTATTCTTCTTCCACCTCTTTCTTTACTGTGAAATTATCAAAAATTTTTTCTACGATTTCATTCTGCTTAAAGAAGTCAATAGGTTGTACATTTTTATACACCCCTTCTGTAATCTCCTTTACTGCATTTCTTATATCAACAGACTCCTTTATATCAGTAGTTTTATCTATATTATGTTTGTCAGATTTCCTATCATATCCCATCAGTTTGCTAGAATCTACTGATCCTATTTCTTTCCCATCTATTTCAAAATAAATCTTTGTTTTACTGTATTTATTTTTTGGCTGTTCTTTTTCTGCATTTACAATTATTTTTTTATCACCAAAGTTAAAACTTGTTATTTCAGTTTTGTCACCTATTCCTTCTTTGGAATATGGATTATATTTATACTTGTTACACATTTCACAAGCAGAATACACCAGGGCAGCTTTTACCATTGATTGTGTGTAATTTTGGACTCTATAATCCACACATGACATTTTTTTTGATGCTATATTTTGTTTTTCTTCTTCCTGGATAGAAACTACTTGCTTATATTCCTTGTTGTTTTTTTCTATATCATCAATCTTCATCATTGCCATTGCCAAGTTTGCTTGAAATCTTTTTACACCATCACCAAATAAATGAGTTCTATCATCATTTTCTTCCAAAGCAGATTTTGTCATCCCCACTGTTTGTCCATTTGCCTGTACTAATCCTCCTTCTTGTACAATCATTTTTTTACCTTTGAGATTCAGTACATAATCTTTTCTGCTATCTTGCTGAATATCTATTTTAACACCTATTTGATCACCAATATTAAACTTAGTTCCATCTGCATACTGTCGTTCAAATGTTTTATCTATGATTTTTTTTACATATGCAACATCTTTTTCATGTGCCTTTTGTGATTCTTCCTTATCTTTTACTTCTTGTTCTTTTCTCTTTTGTGTTTCTTCTTCCTTATCTTTTTGTGCTTTAGTTGGAGAATCTTTCATTTTATTCTTTATTTTATCTGCTTCTATTTCTTTTTCAGCTTGTTCAGCCGGATTAAATCCTTTTGAATCACCAAATAAGAAACCTCTTGCCATCTCTCCTAAGAAAACACCTATTTTTATTAGTGTTTCTTTAAGAAGTACACCAAATCTGAACATGAAATTTTTTAATTTTCCCTTTTTCCCATATTCATCATATGCTATTGCTCTATCTATTTTATTTTGTATGTTTTCATTATTGTTATTACTTGTTGCCTCTTTTTTATTTTCTGGACTTTCTTCTTGATTTTCCTCTGCTTCAGCCTCCGCCATTTCTTCTTCTGTAAATTCAGCATTTTCACTTGGATCATACTTTCCTGCATCATATGTTGCATCATCTGCTAAACTATTATCTTCTTCAAACATATTACTATCCATAATTGAATACCTCTCTTTTGTTTTAATATTTTCTTTTATAAATATGTTTGCTTGGACTCAAAAAAATAACAAGAGTTTTATAAAACTCTTGTTATAAAATCAAAAACTTATAAATTTTTGGACTATATCTAACAAAATTGTAAACACTTCATTCTTATATAAGTAGTAACAAATAATACCCCAAAAAATAAGTGTAATGATTGGCTTTATTTTCCAATAAAAATCAAATTTTCCAATCCATGCTTTTATTAGCCATATGCCCATCTTATCTCTTTTTGTACCATTACATTTATCACAACTTGCCACAAGGTTTTTTAAATCATTTACATCTTCAATTCCTTTTATCTTTAATAATAGTCTTGCATGATTTTTATTCTTTTTTACTTTTGCAACTGGTATCACATGATCTACAACCATGTCTTCTTCTTTTAATTTCCTATTGCAATATCTGCATCTGTATGGTGCTTTATATACTTTTATAAATTTTCTTCTGTAATCAGAACTTCTGCTCCATCTTTCTTCATAACATCTATACTTTATTCCCCTCCATTTTGCTTTTCTGATAATCTTATTTTTTTCATACTTATCTACTTTTATTGTATAATATGTATTCCCTTGATTATTTACTTCTTTGAAATCATATTTATACATCCACAATTTCTTTTTACTTGTAAATAAGTCAATACAGTATCTCATATTAACCAACTCTTTCCATGCAAGGAATTTAATTCCTTTTTATTGTGTTATTTCAGGTTTTGGTAAACTCATTACATAGTTTTCTGCTGTATCAAGTTCTTGTTTTAACTCTTCATATTCATCAAATCCAACACAATTTGACAAAGCTTCATCTGCACCCAACACAAGTTCCTTTATATAGTCAGTGTAATAAGTTCTTTCATTTAATTTTTCAATATACCATTTTACAAGGTTTATATATTGCTCTTTCCTATTTTGCTCTGCTGCCTCTATAGACTCTTGTTTTTTCAATATATTTTCTGAATTCCTTTGTTCTTGTGCTACTTGATTATATGAATCTATAGCTTCATTCCACTTATCAACAACTTCTCCACTAAGAAGATCATATTTATAGCTGATTCTTTTCATCAAACTTTCTTTTTCTGAGTCATCACTTACTTTGCTTACTTTCTCATATGTTTCATTGTATAAATCTGCAAAGCTTTGCGCTTCCTCTATAGAAGTTATCTGAAATTGTTCAAATTCTTCCACTGCTGTTTTTGCTTCTTCAAGAATTATCTTATTTTCTTCTTCTTTTTTTCTTTGTTGTACTTTCTCATAAGAAATCATTGATATATAATCATAGCCATATGGTCTTGATTCATATACATCCTTATTATAATCAATATCCTTTATATCTCCTTGATTATTCATAAGCTTTACTGTGTTTGGTATCATAAATTCTTTTGGTGCTAAATTTTTATGTAAGTCCTGCATAAAATCTATCCATATTTTAGTTGGGTAAGTTGCACTCTGCATGTTTTCCATCTCTCTTGGAGTGTCATACCCAATCCATATGGCAGTAGTATAATAAGCAGAATATCCGCAAAACCAAACATCCTTTGTATCATTAGTAGTTCCAGTTTTACCTACATATATCTGCTTATCTGTTTGATATTTATTCCCGGCTCCTCCATTTTCTTTGAAAGTCTGTTGCATCATATCTGTCATCATAAATGCTGTGTCTTCATTAAAGACTTCTGTTGTGGCATCATCTGATTGGTATATAATTTCATTATTTGAATCAATTATCTTGTAAATACACGTATTTTCAGAATACTTTCCCCCATTTGCAAGTGTAGAGTATCCTTTTGCCATCTCATCAACTGCAACACCATTTGTAAAACCACCTATTGCAATAGATGGAGCTATCATATCTGCATATGACATAGAATGAAAATGCATATCTGCAAGGTAAGACAACGCTGTTTCTTTTCCTGTCTCAGTATAAAGCTTTACTGCTATTGTATTTATGGAGTTAAACAATGCACTTCTTACAGACACATCTCCAATGTATTTTCTGTTTGCATTAAGTGGAGAATAACCATCTATAGATATTTCTTCATCTTTTACCATTGTTCCACAACTGACAACACCTTCATTGATAGCCGGTGCATAATCGAGAAGAGGTTTGATTGCACTTCCACTTTGCCTTTTTGCTTGATATCCTCTATTGTAATATCCTTCATTATTCCTTCCACCAACAATAGCCACTACCATATTGCTATTATTATCTACACATACCCCTGCACTTTGCAGAGCATACATTTCATCATTTTCATTTCTTTCTTGGAATTCTGATAAATTACTGTCTATGCTTTGCTGAAGCTTTTTTTGAATATTTTGATTTAATGATGTATATATTTTATATCCACCACTTCTGACCACTTCTACTGTATTGTTGTATTTCTCATCATAATCTTTCTTATATTCTTCATACTCTTGCTCTGTCCGATATGTATATTTGAAGTCAAATCCTTCCTTTTTCATTATTTTCAATGCAGTACAATGTAAGGCATATGTTGTAAGATAAGTTTCTTTTATTTCAGAACTTTGCTGTTTAACTATTGTTGGCTTTTCTGCTACAGCTTCATCATATTCCTCTTGTGATATATATTGACAAGTAAGCATATCATCCAACACATCATTTCTTTTCTCTAAAGACAAATCATAATTCACAATTGGATTATATACATTAGGAAGATTACTTGTTGCTACAAGTATAGCTGCATTTCCTAAACTTATATCCTTTGCATCACAGCCAAAATAATATTGGCTTGCTGCCTGCACTCCATAACATCCATTACCAAAATAATTACTATTACAGTAAAACTCCATTATCTGGTTTTTGTTATATTGCTTCTCTAATGCTCTAGCAAGCATAATTTCTGTTATCTTTCTTTGATAAGTCTGTTCTGATGTAAGCAGATTGTTTTTTATTACCTGCTGAGTAATTGTACTTCCACCTTGTGTAATTACTCCTTTATGCTTAATATAAGAATATCCAGCTCTCAATATTGCCTTGTAATCTACTCCATGATGATTAAGAAAATTTCTGTCTTCCTTTGCTATATATCCATTGACTATATACTTTGATATATCTTGAAATGAAATATATTCATATTTTTCATTTCCATATTTCCCAATAATGTTTCCATCCTTATCATAGATTTCTGTATTACCAGCTCTTTTAAAAGAGTCTTCTGTCATATTTGATAATTTTTCATATGCATTTTGCTTTATGTTTTTATACTCAGGATAAAATTTTGCAATAATTATGGCAGTCACTGTTATCAAACATAATGACAAAAACGAAAAAAATATTCTTCTAATTTTTTTTCTTTTCTTTTTCTTTATTTCTTTTTCAAGTTTGTGTTCTACTGTTAATTTACCTTTACTCATGTTATCTAATTCCTCTTGTTATATCTGCAATTTTATTTAGCTTATCATTTTTGCTTCTATACAAAAAATGGCAAAAATAAGGAATTTAATTCCTATTTGTTTAGAGCACTTTATAAGTAAATCAATAAAAAATAATACCATTAGCAATTATTACTAATGGTATTATTAATTCATATAAAAAATATTTACTTAATCATTATGCATAATATTCTTGCATTTCTATCACCAAACCAACTGTTAAAATCAACATATAAACCAGTATTATCTTCTTGATTTTGGTTTGCTTCCAAATTTAAAAATAACTATAGCTAAAATAACTATTACAATGATGATTATAAAAATTTTGTTATTGCTTTTGTTATCTTTTGCTTCCTCTGTCTTATTTTCTTCTGTTGTTGAATATACTTCAATTTTAGGATTTTCACCTGTTGGTTTTTGCTCTTCTACTCCATAATCATCTGAATAATTTTCATCTTCTATATATGTATCAGTTGTATCTTGCACAGCTTGTGTTGTTGATTGCTGTTCTTCTTTAAGTTTCTCATTATATAATTCATCATATGTTTTTGGATTATTAGCATCTGATAATTCTTGATTACTTATGCCACCCATATACCATACATCTTGATATTTGTTTCTTAAAGATTCTGTCTTTTCTAATCCTATTGCTAAAATTAAAGAGTCTCTTATATCTTCATTTGATGATGAATTAAAAATTGATTTAATTGCATAGGATGTAATTGCTTGATTATTCCCTATATAAGAAATATCTGTAATTTCATATGTTCCTTCTGGCAATGGAATTTTCACTTTGCTTTTACATATCGAATATGCATCTAATGTTATTTCAGCAGTATCTTCTCCATTATAAGCCTTGTATGTAATTACAAATGTGTCTCCCTCTTGTGGTGTAATATTGGATGAATAACTTGCTGTTATAAATGCATATGAATCTTCACTGTTTGTTTCTTTGGCTTTTGCCTTCAAAACTGTAGAAAACATAAACAAACACATTAACCCAAAGTAAAATAGCCTAAGTTTTCTCTTCATTGTTTTTCCTCCTTACTTATTGTTGATTCTCATGCCATATTTTCTCTTTATTTTTTCTGTATCTTGATTTGAATCATCTGCATCATCTGTTGTCCTTGTATAATCTATATTCATTTTCTCTTTTATATTTTCTTCATAATAATTAACATTTTCTGCCTCCTCCAACTCTTTCTTAACTTCAAAGTATTGTCTGTCAAGTTCTTCCTCTTCTTTTCTAAGTTCATCTTCTACTGTTCTTTCAATTTCTTCATAATTTATATTTTCATTCTCAATTACATTTGATTGTGTGTTATCAAAACAGAGAATTATACGTTCCAAATTATCTAATACAATGCCTGTATAATAAACTAAATCTTGAAACATAAAAACTATTTGACCTTTTAAAAGTCTAGGTACAACCAGTGTTGACATCATCACATCTTCAGAGTAATTATTATACTTATTTTCTGTCCAATCCTTGCAGATATGCATAACCTTCTTGTACTCACTCATACCTCTATGTGGAAAATCAATTTGCATTACAGCACATCCACCATCTATGTAAAAATTGAATTCTCCCATGGTTATGTCTACTGTTTTTGGTCTAAAAGTTCTATTTTCTGTATTGTCATTTTCTATTGATATTGTTGCAGAAGAAAAAGGGTATCCATCTTCATCAACTCCTGATGCAATATTTAAGATATCATCCAAAGTTACATTCAAAGTATTTTCTTCTTCATCATAATATGATTCTTCCTCATCATCAAATTCAGAATCCAAATCATCATCCATTTTATCATAATCCTCTAAATATTCATCTTTTAACTCTTCTCTATCCATATATTTTGCTACTCCTTTCAAATACCTTTGTGCATGCTAATTCTATGATATAAATATGTAATTTTATTTTACCTTCTGATTACTTTTATAAATTATTGCAAAAAAAAGAGACTAGATAATCTAGTCTCTTTCCCTTTGTTATTCCATAATTCTCTCATCTGGCTTTGTTGTCATAATCTTATACAACTCTGTATCTTTAGGGAAGTCATCATTCATTGGAATAATATTATTCATCATAGAAATAATCCCCATACCAGGTTTCGCAGCAGAGATATATTTTTGCTCTGTTGGAGATAAATTAAGCATCTCTGATAACTGTTGTCTATTCAGAGGTGATTGTCCAAGCAAAATCAAGAATGAACAGTTATTGATGATAGTTCTTGCATCATCACTCTTAAGCATATCCTCCACATTCTGTGTAATAGCTGTTGGATATCCATCCCATTTTCTTGCTCTCTTCCAAATCTGTGATACATAGGCAGCAGATGACTTCTTCTGCATCATCAGATAAAACTCATCAATGTAAAACCAAGTTCTCTTACCTTCCTCTTTGTTCTTAATCATTTTATTCCAAATGTTGTCAAGACAAATTTGAAGACCAAGTTCCTTTAATCCAGGACCAATATCTTTAATATCATAAACTGTAAATCTATTATTAATCTCCATATTTGTTTGATGTGCAAATACATCCAATGCGCCTGTTACATATCTTTCCAATCCAAGAGAAAGATTTTGTGCCTCTATCTGAGGCTGTACACTAAGTTCATTATAAAAATCTTCCAATGTTGGAGCATGTTCATAATCCTGAGTTTTTCCAGTTTTTCTTAAATATTCAAGATAATTATCATAAATATTAGTTACACATCGGTCAATAATAGATTCTTCAATTGGAGATAACCCATATTTACCACCAATCATAATCTCACAAATTGTCTGTACAAAATCACACTTATTCTTTACTGGGTCCCCAGCACCTTCATCATCAATATTATTGATATTCATATCAAAAGGATTTAAGTGAATATTTGAGCCATTTGCAATTTTTACTACTGAACCACCAAATCGATCAGCAATAATTTTATATTCTCGCTCTGGATCAATAACATACACCTCATCATTTGTGTTGAGAAGTATATTTATCATCTCTCTCTTGGCAGTAAATGATTTACCAGCGCCAGGCATACCTAAAATACAACTGCTATAGTTTGTACCACTTCCTCTGTTATAAAGAATCATGTTTTTGCTTGATGCATTCAACCCATAATACATACCATGCTTCTGATTTATATCAAGAACATCAAATGGCATAATTGCTGATACAGTCTGACTTGTCATAAGTCGATCAATAAATACCTTTTTATTACCAAGGGGCAGAGATGTTGCAAATCCATTTTCCTGCTGCATATTTAATGGTTTTATTGTAATAAGATTCTTATTACCAATCATCTTTAACTGTTCTTCATAATTCAAAAGCTGCTTTTCATCTTCTGCAAACAAAGTAAATACAAAAGTTGTTGTAAAAAGTTTGTCATTATCTTTTGTAAGTCCTTCTAAGAGTGCATCTGTCTCCTCTTTTGCCTCAGACAATGATGGTGATATAAGATCTGAACTATAACCACTTCGTGCAGCCTTCTTCTGTGTTTCCAAAATGTCAGATGCAATGTTTACGCCTTGCTTTCTAACCATCTTTATTGATTCTGTTTGATCCATAGATGACATGAATACACTTACAAGCATATTACATGGAATTTTTGCAAAATCTGTAAATATAGTACCCTTTATCCATGTTGGGTAATTATGTACATAATATGATTTTGCAACTCTGTCACCTACATGTATAATATTACTTTTGAATTCTAATGAATGTGGAGAAATAACTTCTTTTGTTGTAATCCCTTGTTTCACACAATTTTCAAGAGTAAATGATTCAACTTCTTTTCCATTTATAATTCGTTTTTGATACAGACTTTCATCAGCATCATCATTATAAATAGTATTTAATACAGATAATCTTTCAATCAATGTCATTGGCTTTACTTCAACCTTTGCCATTGTTGCCATGTTATCTGAAATCATTGAATCAATTTGAGAGAACTTATCATTTGCAATAAAGATATTTTCTGCATCAAGCGTGATTGTCAGATATTTTTCTGTCATCAGATTGTTTTTTGATGCAGACATCTTCTCTAAAAGCATATTATTATATTCTTCTCTATATAAATTTAAAGAGTCATTCTGCATTTCCAAAAAAACTCGTTTTTTAAATTCTTCAATGTCAATTGTTTTGTTATAAAGTGTAAGCTGAATATCTATTCCATGTTCAAATGAATTCAAAAAGTCTGAATATTGTTCTGCCAAATGCCATTGTGTATCATCATTTGCTGTTTTAAAATTTGTATCTGGTAGTCTATATGATTTTGAAAACCTATTTGTACTTACTTCAATAACTCCATTTTTATATACACCTCTATATGGAATTGAGTCCGATACATTTTTAGGAATTTCTTCTAAAATCTCTGGTTTTTTCTTTGTATCTTTTACCATTTTCCATCACTCCTATTCATACATTTTCCATTCAGGTTCTTCTTTTATTTGTTCTTGATACTTTTTATTTATTTCTCTTAACTCATTTTCAGATATTTTATACTTATATGTATTCAAGTTTGTAATAACCTTCCTCTTAGTTGGATACATTAAATTTTTATACAAAACCTTTCTAATATACACTTCCATGCGCATTCCACTTGGCTCAAAAATAAACATTAAAATAGGTGTTGCACAAAACATAAGAGTCATAATTTTAAAATCCGATGATACTCCCGAATTTTTTAAAAAAAATATATATACTGCAAAATCAACAACAATTGCAATTGCAATACATACAATTTGTCTGAAAGAAAAAGGTCCAAGAACTTTTCCTTTAAAATTTCTTATATCTTTTGGAACTTTTGTTTCTACCATATTGTCACTCCTTATCCAACAATGTCATGTGTTATTTTTGCTACTCCCCCAATTGCACCTGTTGCTGCAAGTAATGGGAGTAATGAAGGAACAAGGCCAAGTATTGATAAAGCAAAATCAACATTTTGGATATTCATTTCTCCTCCAGAGAACAGCCATCCTGTGCCTTGTGATGCTCCATCTGGAGTACTGCCTGTTACTACACCAAAAATCGCAGGTTGTAATTGCAATGATAATTCTGATGCAAGCCTTAATGTAATCAGAATAACAGCCATTTCCAGACAAGTAGCAATAAATGACTTAAAATATCTTACTCCTGCTGATCTTTGCCCTTCTTCAAACAGTTGAGGAATTGCAAGTGGTGCCATAAATCCTCTGACACATATGTTCAATGCATTTGTTGTACATATCAAATAACATAAAAGCTGACATACAAAAGCTATCAACATTCCTATTGCACCTATCATGACAGCACCTAATGCATCTAAAAATTCTGACACTCCACCTTTATAATTTTTTTCCAATTCTTCCATGATTTTTATATTTCTACCTTTTTCATCATTACCTGGATTGTTTGCTATAAAAGTGTCCCAACTATGATCTTCTTCTGAACTACTTGCAATTTGAACAGTGTCTACTTTTTTGTAGATTTCTTCACCAAATGTCATTAAACCATTCATAATTCCCTTTGAATTCAATAAAATCATAAATGCTACTATGAATTTAATGCAAAAAATCACAAGCTTTTCCAATGTCAATAATTCTCTTGATGCTTGTGATGCTATTTCCATATAAAAATATAGCACTAATAGTGATGCAGCTACTCCGCTAAAAACACTATATGCAGAACCTATAAGATCATTATTTGTAAAAATAGTTGTCATAGTTGCCCAAACTTTTGTCATCCAATTACTAACCTTATCTGCTAGTCCACCACCATAGATAGTTTCCAATACCTTATAGATGAATCCAACCACTTTTTCCACCACCTTTTAATAAAATTGGTTATCTATATCAAGTTATAGATAACCAATTTTACTTACTATTACCATTTACTTTAAGTAATCTTTCAATCCTGTGTTAGTTACAAGAGTTTCAATTCCTACCAAAATTCCTGCTACAACAAGCATTGTTGTTGCTCTTGATTTTGAATCAGCATCCTCATTTTTGAATGCCATAACAAGCTGACCAACTGAATAAACACCAAGTACTACGCCAACATATTTAAATACTTTACAAATAATATCTATCATGTTGTTTATAACAGTTGCTGCAGGATCATTACTCCCTTGATTATTTGCAAAACACATTCCAACCATTGTCACAGTCATGATTGACATCATCATGATATTGTAAGCTTTCATAACCTTATTAGTTATTTTTGCCTTCTTCTCTAGTGTAACACTTGCCATTGTCTGTTCTGCAATAGCAGCACCATCCATAACCAATTTAGCTGTCTTTTGCTTTCCTAAAGCAAATTTTTCTCTTAAACTCATTTCTTTCTTCATCCTTTCTTTACCATTTGTCTTCTTTGAAAAACAAATCACACATTTTGATGTAATAATCTGCCTCTTTCTTAAACATGGTAAATTTTTCCGAATTCAAAACAATTTTTGCTCTTAAATTCCGAACTTGTCTGCATTCTTCAAAATCCTCAACATCTGGTGACTTAACAAATTGAATGATGATTTGACTATAATCATCATCATTTAATTCATCTTTGTTTTCTATCAAAAGATTTAAATGACTTTTTAATCTCTCAAATGTTGATATGAGGGTTTTTGCCTTATTGTCATCTAACTCTGTATAAATTCTTTCTTTTTGTTCTTCTATTTTTGCATCATTAAAAATCTGCTTTTCTAAAAGCCTGATTTCTTGATCTTTGTTTTCAGCAGTTTGTTCTTCTTGTTTAGGAGATTCCCTTTTCCCCCTTTCTCTACTGATTCTTCTTTGCTCTTCTCGTCTTCTCCGAAGTTCTTCTCTTTCATTTTTTTCTTTGTCTCTTTCATCAGATGAATTTCTTTTATCTCTTTCATCTGTATGTTTTCTTCCATCTGATGGATTTTTCTTTTGTGACTCTTCTTTTTTCTTATCATCATTGATATTCTTTTTAGACTTAGGAATATCTGCTTTATTTGCTTCTGCAACAAAGTCTCCTAAATCCATTGCTTCTTGTTCTATTTGTTCTTGTGTTTTTTCAACACTCTTTATTTGTGAAAATGTACTTGGATTTTCAACTGAAAAAGAAGTATTCTTTAATTTATCTTTTGCTAAATCATATAAACCAGCACATCCAACAAAATACACCTTGGTATCCTTGTCACAAAGAACCATCACTTTCCCCATGACAAATGCTGGGTAACTGTTAATAGGCAATCCTTTACAATCCAAAACTTCAAGAGTCCCTACTTCTAAGTTACCCCATACTTTCAAACATCTGTTTACTTCACTATCTCCACTAAAGTTTTTATCTTCTTTTTTAAAAGCAAGAATCTTGTCACCTTCTTTAGTGAAATCCTCCCTTCTCATTCTTCCTTTTATTACATGTTTGAAATTTTCATATTCAAATATAAAAAGTCTTTTTGCTTTTTTTACCATCTAAATCTCTCCCATATCAATTTCAAACACCTCTCTTGGAGGTACTGGTTCATAATTATTTGCTACAAGCATATATTTTTTGATTTTGTCATCTTTTAAATTGATATAGTTTGCTGTACTGCTATACACCATGTTCTTATATTTTGTTTCTTGCTCATTGTTTTCTACAGCCACCGAAACATAAAATGGAAGTTTATGTAATTGGCATATTCTCATCAGTTGCAACATAACTGACTCAATTTCCACTTCTGTATCTGCATCTGTTATGTATTTTGTAATTTTGCCTTCCATGTTTTATTCCTCCTACATTTATCCAAGAAATGAAGAAAACATATCTGCAATATCCTCAGATTCTGATTCATTCTCTTGTTCTGTAACTACTTCTGGTTCACTCACAGATTCAGTCACATTTTCTGTTCTTTGAATTTCTTTTTCTGATACATCTTTTTCTTTGTTTTCTTCTGTTTCACTTGTTTTATCTTCTAATTCATCTTTTTCAAAGCTATTACTTTGTGTATTATCCTGCTTTGATTCTTGTTTTATAGAAGTTCCCTTTTTCTTTTGCTCTGTTTTCCTAATTTTGGATTTCAAGGAATTTAATTCCTTTATTTCATCCAAATCTGCAAATTTCCTACCTTTTCTAAATATGTCAAATTTCTCATAGAAATACTTTTCATCTTTTTCATCAACAAGAAACAATTCTGACATTGGATTACACAAATAAAGTCTAAGAAGATTCTTTAAAAAGTTATTTCTGTTTCCTTTTGCTATCTTTTCCAAAAGAATAATTTCTTTTTTATCCTTATCTTCATCAAGATAAATGATATATGTATAATTCCTTTTTAAGATCAGTTCCTTATCTATATCCCTTTTAGGAGGAATTTTAATTACAAAGGTTTCTCCCTTTGTGAATGCTTTTAATGAGCAATAAACTGCTTTTGGAAAATCAAGTTCATGTGTCTGTATAAATGTGATTAAATCCAAGTCATGAATTCTATACAATCTCATCAGAATTTTCTTTTTCATTCACTATTCCTCCTTACTTTTTACCAATCATTTTTCTATATCTAAAGAAGTAATAGCCCCTTGCATTTGAATAAATCATAGGAAGATGATCATTTACATTGGATGGAATAATTTTTAATGTCTTCATTCCTTTTAATTTTTCTCTTATCTTTTCAAGCCATGCTTCACCGGTTCCACCACTTATAATCAAGTTCTGATAACCTCGAAAAGAGTTAGTTACACTCTTGGCTTTTCTGATTGCTTCTTCAAAAATCTCATTTTCAGCTTCTTCCAAATAACCACTTATAGATTTCTGTTCTGATGTCAAGTCTTCTTCATTTACTGCTTCAAAGTATCCATCTTCCAATTTCTTTTGAATGGATGAAACTCTGATGTCTTCCTGTGTATCATCAAGGATTTTTTTACATGTCTTTTCAAAAACCTCTTTCATTCCAATTTCATCTGATGACTCTCTGCATGAAAGTGATCTTCCCTTGGTTCCAAACCAATCAAATGTATCAAATCCAATATCCATAACTAATGTGTTTCCACATAAGAGTTCTCTTGCATTTGGTGCTTCATTTCCATCATTTAATGTAAGAACTGAATAATATCCACCTGATGGCTGTGGCATTACATCAATCTGTTCTTTCAGAAGTTCAAAACTATAATGTTTCCATCCCTTGTCACCAATCTTTAACTTAAAACTTGCCGGTTTACAGAATACCTTTTTAAGGTTGTCTGCATCACTCATGTATGAGGATGGAAGACCTGTTTGTACAAATAATTTTCTGTTATCATTTTTCTTGTCTGTTGCAAGTGCAAGTGCTGTATTTACAATGATTTTGAATCTCTTATCCAAATATCTTTTTCTTGAAAAGAGTTCTCCATCTGTATCATTTGTGTCCATATCATCCGTCATGTTTTGTGCATTGTAGCCAATCATGTAGATTTCATTACTTCCATCTTCTTGATACAAAATATCTTTTTCATCACTTGAATTAAGCATTCCTTCAAGTTTTTTTGCATATGAAGGAAAACAGATACATCCATTTTCAACAAAGATTTTTGTTCCTGAATATCCAATATCAATACCCATGATGTATTCCTTACCCTTCGGGTTTGTCATACTCTTATTGTCTTGCCTTGTTCTATATTTTTTTGATTCCATATTTTAATCATCCTTTCTATCATCTTAATCTGATATAAATATGGAAAATTTTAGATAAAAAAAAGGTTATGCCAAAGCATAACCTTTTCTAAAAATTTAATCTCTCCAAATTATAAGTGTTCTATTTCCACTAACATTTGAACCATGTGATGGCATATACCCAAGTGTCCTTAAATATCCTGGATCATTTATTTTTTTATTTACTCCTGACATGTATCCATGCTGTGTACATGAGCCTTGCGGTGCTTCAATAGATGCATCACTTCCCGCCGGATCCATAAGTAAGATTTTGCCATCTGTATCCACACCATATGCAAAAGCCCAATGATTACACCAATATGCATCATAGCATTTAAAGGATTCTGTTGTATCATTACTATTACATGCTGTTTGAATCATAACTAAATGTTCTTGTTCAAGATGTGAATATAATTCTTCTCTTGTCATAGAACCACTTCCTGCAGCATTATCCCATTTTATAATGTACTTTATTCCTGGACCACCTGGATCACCATTTGAGCAGTCAATAGCACCACTTGGAACAAGTAAATTATTAACCCAAAAAGTTAAATCATTTCCAATTCCACTTCCTTGCATTTGTCTTAAATCACAAGGATCAATCAAATGATCACCATTCATAATTCCAACAGATGCAAACATACCTGCAAGTGTACTTATTCCACACCATCCACTTCCATTATAAAATTTTTGATAATAGCCTTGTGCATATCCTATAACACTTTGTGTACCACTTACCATACGGTAATATGTAACTGCCATTTTTACACGTTGGGTTATCCAGTCTTTTGTACTTGGTCTTTCATATACTCTTGTGAAAAGTAAAGTTGCATATGCAACTGCTTTTTCTTCATCAGTTAATGAATTCATGTACTCTTTTACAGCATTTCCTCCACCCTCCATTTTAGAGTCACCATGTTTATAAAAATCTGCAATAAGTTCCTCTGCCATATTGGATTGTACACCCCAATTTCTAAAATCATCATAGGTGTAAGCTGTTTTTGTCCATACATGATATCTTGTTACATCTGTTGTATATCCACAACTATAATCATAAACAGAATTTCCACCTGTAAATGCTCTAAATCTTTCAGGTAATACCTCTTGCACATATTCTGTTTGAGCCGCCAAGTCATTAATTTTCCTATTGTTTTGTCTGCACCATCGGCTAAAATTTGGTAAATCTCCATTTGGATCAAATTGATATGCACCATATGCATGATTGCATCCTACAGTATTAGGATTAAAATCATAACCACCTGTTTCACCATATACAGAACCTAATAATCCACATGCTGCAATAGATGTGTAGCCACATTGATTTTTTAATGTGTTATAGATAGTTGAAGCATTCACACTTGTACTTGCTAATCCGCCACTTATCCCTGATTGTACATTTTCCTTTGAGTGTAATGCATTTTCTTGTGAACCATCACCTTTTGGCTTTTGCCATTCAACTCCCGATCCATGGCCTCTTGTAAATAAACTATTAAAATAATAGGTTCTTAAAGTGATTGTTCCACTTGTTCCATTATCTGTTCCTACTATTTCATGAGAACCATAATATAATCCCTTGACATAATCTTTTATGTCTTCTTTCTTATATGATTCCAAATCCATATCAAAATTTACATATGCCATAGAACATATTTCTGCACCATTTGTACTTTGAAACCATACTGTATCATCATCTTGATCGTCTGTTTGGCTTTCATCTTGATTTTCTTCTGTTGTATTACTTCCTGATTTTTCTGATTCCTGCTGATAAACAGCTTCATCTCTTACATCATCAAAAGTTATTGTATATCCAGAACCTTCATATTTGTATGAAATGTAACTCAAATCATCTATATATAATTTTTGTAGATAATCTGTCATGATTGTTTTATTACTAGCAAGTGAAAAATCAAAAAACATTATTATAAGCTGTACAATTAAAAGAACAATTAATACAACCATATATATTGTTAATAATACGCCACCAACCATCATTAACATTTTTTTTATTGAGAATATTTTATCTGCAATAAATGAAATTATTTTGCTGATTGCATCTTTGACAAGTCCCGTTGTATCAGTTACCAATCTCTTAGCAAATGAAATTCTTCTTCCTACTTTACCAATTACTCTTCCAAGCTTAGAACCCTTAATTTTTGTAAAAAACTTTCCAAGTTTTGAGTTCATAAATTTGCTTTTTCTTAATAGTCTTCTATCTCTTCTTTTCTTTTTTCTTAAATCTTTTCTATTATTTTTTTTGTTTGCTTTTTGCTTCTTTTTATTTGCAACTGCCTCAATTTTATTTTCTTTTATTTGAGTTTTAACTTGTTTTTTTTGATACATCTGCATTTTTCTTTGCTGATGTTTTGTGTGGTGAGAAGCATTATTATATTTCTCCAAAAACTTCTTCATTACCGCAACTTCATTTTTTCTAATTACATCCCTAATAACTCTATGAGCCATTTGAATATTTCTTATTTGACTTGTGACTAACCTCATCGTCTTTTTTGTGATATCACTAACTGTGTATAATCCTTCAAGTCCTTCTGTTCTTCTTATATAGGAATTTGCAGTTTGTCTTAATTGATTTGTAAGAGTTCTCCCAATTCCAGACTTTATTCTCTGTACTTTCCCTAATTCTTTTCCATCTTTAAAAGCCTGTAACACTTCTGGTGACAATGATTCATTATTTTTATAATTTTTTAAATTTCTATCACATACTCTTACCAAATCATAAGGGCTTCTAATTGGATTACTAAATCCATTTTTAACTAAAATCCGATTTATCCTTTGAGTTTCCAATTTTCTAATAGTTTTAAAATCCCCCCTCATGATAGCCTTATCCAATTTTGTGGGTTTTAATTTTGAATCTATTTTGTCAATCTGACCTTTTTTAAACTGAGATAATTGTTTTAGATATGCATTTCTTTTATGTATAAATGTACTATCATTTCTTTTCATCAAATAATTACGGTACTGCCTTTCATAGGCTTTCTTTGCCGATACCATAGGAATAACTTTTACCATTCCCATAGCTATAGTGATACTTCTTAATCCTTTTGCAGCATCATCAGAAGAATTCAAAACAGCATTTGATATAATCATTTTTACATTCGTAATTTTCCTCTGCTGAAATCTCTCATAAGCATCTCTCTTTAAACCTTTTGTTTTATATATTTCAGGAATAACCAATTTCCCATTTGGATTTTGTTTGAATTTAACAATTTTATCTATCCCTTTGTTTTTTCTTTCAAGAAGTTTATTTACTTTAGCTTCACCATAGTTTAATTTAATGTCTGTGTTTAAATTTGATGAATTTGATGGAGTAATATTTGCCTTTCTTGCATTATTTGTATTATTCTGAGCATTCAAAATAGACTTCACAAGATCATTTTGTGAATACCTCTTTACTCCCCCACTATTTATTGATGTGATTGATGAATTGCTTGTTTTTTTATGCATCATTTCATCATATTCTCTTTGTTTATCTGTGATATTTTGCCCATATGATGTTGCTGCTTGCTGATTTCTCTGATTTTTTGCTATATTTAATTCATTGTTACTTGGTACTTTATAAATTTGTCTTGCTTTGTGTGGTGTACTTGAAGATGTATATGAAGAATTTGGGTTAGAGTTAGATTCTGTTTGTTCTCTTTTCCCATTATTCTTTATTTTTTCTAATGTTTCTTTGTTTGCCTTTTCTTCTTTATTCTTTTTTTCATCAAGTTCTCTTTCTCTCTGTTCTTCTTTTACCTTATTTTTTACAGCTTCATTTCTGCTATCAGTATAATTATTTCTATTATCTTGTTTACCTGAATCTTTATTCATATCAGACATGTAATTAATCCTCCTTTATCCAAGATTTTCCTCTTTTTAAATATGAAAAAAAAATCCCCTTACATCTTTTAAATGTAAAGGGATTTCAAACTTAACATTCTTGACATGATTCTGAAAACATTTTTAAGTCTTCTTTTTTGATATAAAACAGCCAATTCTTGTCATCTAACTGCTTCTTGTCACCAACATAAACATTATTGTCTATTTTTTTCTTCAATTCATCAGACACACAACCAAGAAGTATTTTATCTGTTGATTGAACATTAACAAAGATTATTACATTGTCAAATTCCATCTTTCTGCAAATAGACTTATACACTTTGCTTATAAAACTTGTTGGCATATTCTCTGCAGTTGCAATCATAATTTCATCTTCAATGTGATTAAATAACTGATTTATATAATAATTTTCGTAGTTCTGTAAGATATGGTTTTTCTCTTCTTCTGATCTTTCCATATTGTTAAACACCTCATCAGGAGTTCTCTTGTCATCAATTTCCACTTCTGATGCACTTTTTATATCAATACCATGTCTTTTCTTATATCTTGTGATTTCATTTTGTGCTACCAACATATTTTCATATTTACATGAATTTGAATTATCATATGCTGAAAGCTTCATATATGAAAATAAGTTATCATCATCTGCATCACCGGTTTGAGGATAATATGGATGCTTTTCATATTTATATTTTTTATCTCTAACCGGTCTATAACCCTGTGTAAATGTAATACATTCATCACTAGGCATGACACCAATTTCATCTGGTGTCATTACTTTTCTATTGGTATATTGATAGCTCTTAGAACTTCCACCTTTCCCATCATTTACAGATGTACTTTTTGTCCTTATAGTCTCTTCTCCAAGCATTTCAGAGAAATATTCAAGGTTCTCTTTTTCAGGTGAACCTAAGAAAATAATGGTTGAACAGTTACCCACAATAGTCTTCCATTTGTCATCATACATTGCTTCAATCTGAGACAAGTTCTGTAAAACAACAGTTGCAGAAATATTGTATTTTCTCATAGTTGCAAGTTTTTCATCAAATGCTGGAACAGTACCAATATTTGCAAACTCATCCATCATACATCTCACAGGTATTGGAAGTCTTTCATCTCCCATCATTGCTTTTCTTTTCTCTGCCACATCATACAGAGTCATAAATAACTGACTGTACAGTATTGATGCTAGGAAAGAGTAAGTTCTGTCTGCCTGTGGTGTAATGATGAACAATGCAGTTCTCTCTTCTCCTATTTTTTCAAGTTCCAATTCATCAGTTTTTGTTAAACTGATAATCTGTGGGATAAGGAATGGCTGAAGTCTTGTTACACAGCTTATGATGATAGACTTCAATGTTTTACCCGCTGCTTGTTTAAATGCTCGGTAATACTTATTTGCAAGAGAACTCTTTGGCAAAGTATCAAACAATTTATCAAGAGGTGATTTGGCATCTGCATTTTTTTCATCTACATTAGATGAAATAATCATATCCATAACACCCGCAAAGTTCTTCTTTGATTCATCTCTGCAGAAATCAACCAAATAAAATATACATGCAGAATATAAAAGTTTTTCAGCATCTACGAAGAACTGGTTATCACCACCACCTTCTCCCTTGGTAGTGTTATCAATCAAACATTGAATCAGAATATTTACATCTTCTTCTTTTTTTATATATCTAATTGGGTTATATGTATTTGAATATCTTTTATTTGAGATATTAAATATCTTTATTTTATATCCATTATTACTAAGCACTTTCCCAAGTGATGCGATCATCTCTCCTGATGGATCAGTGATAATGTAACTAGCATTCATATTTAAAACATTTGGCTTGATTACAAATCTTGATTTACCAGAACCAGCACCACCAACAATCAAAACATTATTATTTCCAGTCAAAGTTCTTGCATTCATTGGTCTTGTGAAGTTTTGTGAATTTATCATGTTTTCAGAATACCAACATGATATTTCTTCCCATGACTTACCTTTTGGATTTTGCAACTCATAATTTGTTATTGGAGGTGGATCTGGTTTATAAAACAGTTGATCATATTCTTCCTTCTGTGCTTTTTTCATGAATCCACCTGTACCACTTGCACGTTCCATGTTGGTTGTTCTGTGTCTTTCATTATCTACACTCATTACAAAATAAAGAAATCCACCCAACGCTAAAGATATAAGCCATGCCTTTATAACATTTCCATTAATTCCATAGAATAAATGAAATGATGTTATTCTTTTTTCAACTAAGGATAATAAATCAAATAATCCATATTTTTCATCCAAAGTTGTCTTTAAATACTGTGTATATCCAAGCATATATGCAATAAGAATGGTTGAAATCATACAAATGTATTTTGTCATTTGTTTTTGGTTCTGTTTTTTATCATCCTCACTGACATATCTTTCCTGCAAGACACCTTTTTTTGCCATATTTACACCTTCTTTCTTTTGGTAAATATGGTATATTTTTACAATTCCATAAAAAAAGAGATACTTATAAGCATCTCTTTTTTTCAATATAACCACTATTTTTAATAGTTTTTTTATTTTATATCATCTAAATTTTTATAATGACTGTACATGTATTTTTCTTTTTCAGAATCATTATATTTATATTCTTCAAAATATAATCTTTACTCTTTATCAGCTAAAATATAAGCCATTGTATTATTTGAAAACGAACCACAAATATCTAATACATTTCTTTCGTCCGATTGCATACTTGCTTCACATAATGTTTGCTTGTTTATTGCTGTTTTATATCCTGTTTCTTTAACAATTTCTTGTTTGATTTTTGCTCTCTCAGATAAATCCATTAGTTACATCCTCTTTCTTTTCCCAAATATTATGTAGATAATTTTATTCACTTACCATAGGTTCATCATCACTCAAATCAACATCAAGCCCAAACTTCTCACTAAGTTCAACTTCCATATCTTCCTTACTCATTTCCTCATTATTAAATATTTCTTCTTCTGCTTCTGCAATGGCATCATAGTCTGTTTCAGAGTCTTCTACTTCATATCCTCTGTAATCCATAACTGCATCATTTAGAATAGTTCCATCCACAAACTGACTTTCTTCTATATCATGATTCATTTCATAATTTTCTTTTTCTGCCTCTTTGTATAAAATCAAAGGTTGTTCTGAATTATATTCATCCATATTTGTAACAATCTCTTCTGGGTGTGATTGAGACATTTTTTGCTCATATAATTCACGCTCTTTTATATCTTGTTTTATTACAGTCTCTTTTTCTTTTTCGGTGAGATTTCCTATTCCTTGTTCTCTTCTTTTATCAATCAGAAAATCTTGCTTGTTTTCTGCATTTTTAAACTGCTCATACTCTTCTTTTGTCAACTTGGTTGGAATTTTCATTTCGTTAAAAGTTGCTTCAACATCACCTAAATCTTTTGATTTATAAAATGTCTCATCTTTTCCATCTTTTTCTACTACAACAAATTTCTCATTGCCTTGAATAACTGTTCCATCACTATCCGCTATAATAACATCACAATTTTCTTTGTTGGATGAACCAACAGCATTTAACATATCTACTTTATATTCTGCATCTTTTTTTGTTTCTCTCTTAATAATACTTCCATACTCACCTTGCTTATCTACAGCTACATCCATTTTTATTCTGTTTAATTTATCTTTATCTTTATCTGCAATAACTATCTTATAATTATCACTATATCCATCCTGTGTTACTGCAAATAATACATCATTTTGTTTTAACTTATTCATAAACATCAGCGCTTCTGACTCATCAACAGATATTTCAATAGTGTTAAGTTCACTATTTTCTTTTATTGCCTCTTCTATTGGAACATCATTGCCTGGGAATAATGCTTTTATTCTATCTCTGTCTTGTGTAAGAGTAAAAATCATATTTCCATATTCTCTATATGGAATCTTGTTTTTTGTTAATTGTTCCTTTATATCTTGTGCATCCTGTGAATTTTGATATGTTATTACATCTACTCTATCTTCTGCAATTGCATTTTTCCACATTGCATTAACTGGGTTTCTATCCATAGGTTTTACAAGCATGTTACATGTTGATAATGCAAATTTTTGTGTATCTATTACCATGTTTGCAGTTTTAAAAAACAAATTAATAATTGTATCTACTTGACTCATAATAATTGCCTCCTTTATTTCTTGCTTACATCTTCGCCTGTAACTCCATTTATTTTATGATCTAAAATCCTTGTTGCCTTGTATTCACTATAATAAAATTTACCAATTCCTGCTTGCTCTCCATCTGATACTCCTGGATGTAAATATCCATCATTACTATCATTTAATGCACAGTTTTCTATGCTTTCTTTGTTAACATATAGCATAATGTTATATACTCCCTCTAACTTATATCCACTTGTATTTACCATTCTTTTTTTATTGTATTGGCAGAAATAAATTTTATCATAGTTGTTATACATAAATGTGTCATACATTTTTTTGTATAATGGAATATCAATATGATCTCCTTTAAATGTTACAGCCCCTGATTCTGTGCTACCTTGATCATTAAATTCTTGTTGTATTTTCGGAAAATTGTCTGCTTTTACACATGTCATAAATAAATCATTACTCATACTTCCTCTTAATAAAACAGAGTCAAGCATCAAATAGTTTAAGAAATTTTTTGTTTCATATGGATCAAATTCATAAATTTCTGATTCTCCTGTACCACCTTCAATAACCATTCCATTATGTTTTGTCAGCTCATTCAAAATTCTCTTTATTAACATTGGTAAATCAATTTTTGTAGCAGAATAAAATCCAAAATATGCAACATATGGTTCACGAAACATACTTGATCTTACATTGTCATCAGTATAACCTAATTCACCCTTTGCATAATTTTCCCAATCCTTAAACAAATAATAGTTATTTGACTGTTCAATATAATGTATTTGATCCTCATCCAATGACTTAATCATGGATTCCATAGTATCATGAAGAAGATCAATCTTTGATATTCCATCTGCATCCGTCTGATTAAAACTGTATACTGTTCCACTTAATCCATTCCCTTGACGAACATATATAGAATATAAAATTATTGCTACTATTTTTTCATATTCAGTTAATTTGAAGGCATGTGGGTTTGATAACACTATTTTTCCATCTTCTTCATTTTTTTCAAATGTTTTAAGAGTCTCTATAATTGGTGCCTCAAACACATTTTGATAATCTTTGTAATTATCTATTGTATCTGCAAAAGCAATGCCTTGATCTCCCATTGTAAAATAAATATTTACACCATTATTCCAATCAGTAACATTAAAGACATCCCACACATCTCTTTGATTTTTTTCATCTGTCCAATCTTTTTCATCTGGCATTTCTTTTTTTTCATCATCTTCTGTTGTTGTATTGGTTTCTGTTGTATTAGTTTCTGTTGTCTCTTGTTCAGTAGCAAAAACAACATTTGTATTACAAACTGAAAAAACCAAAGAAACTATCATTATCATAGCTATTATTTTTTTTCTATTTTTCACTAATTTTACCTCCCACATCCTAGTTTTTTCTCATATTTAATTTAACAAAATAAATATGAGAATTTTTAAATATTTTTGCAAAATACAATGCCTAAATATTTTATTCTACAATTTTTTTGTTGTTTCGGTATGTTTGCATGGATTTTATACCAAAAGTTACAAATTTCATTCATTCAAAAACTTAGGTATCAAAGAAAGGAGTGTTTGTTTTATCATGCAAACAGATAATTTCAATAATAAATATGGTAAAAGAAAGCTGACTCAGGAACAGAAGGATTTTTGTATTTGTAAAAAGATTCTTGAAACTCTTGATCAGAAGGAAGTAACTGAAGGACTTACAAATGAAGACAAAAGAACTAGGGACTTAGTTAATACAGAACTTTGGAGTAAGGTTGTAAAATATGCTCGTTCTCTTGCAAAACAGAGTTTGGCAAGTTATACAAAATCCATTGACTATATGGATGATGTGTTACAATCCATGGCGATGTATTTTTACACAAACCTTCCAAACTATGATCCTACACAATCAACACCTACTACCTTCTTTACTCCATATTTTTATGAAGCAATAACCACTTACAAGAGAAAAGAATCTCAGCACATGACCACTAATGATGCTCATAATATCGGTAAGGTAAAAAAAGCTATTAATGATCACAATTCAAGAAATGAAGGATATACTGCTCAGATTCTTGCTATGGACACAGGACTTTCATTAAAGGTTGTAAAGAATACTATTCAGCGCATGCAGAACTCAGGCATGGCAAATATAGATGATTTGATTAATATGAAATCAGATAATCTTACACCAGAAGAGCATTTTTTAGAGCAGGAAAAGAAAGAATTACTTTATAATGCCGTTGATAGTGAACTTTCAGAAGATGAGAAGATGTTTCTCTATGCAAAGCTAAACTCAAATGGTGAAAAAGAACTTACTTATACTGCTCTTGCAAAGATGTTTAAAATGGAAATCTCTGCTGTTAAAGCAAAATGGAATTCTATTATTACAAAATTGTCAAACAATCCAGATATAAAGCATTTCAGACCTTCCATCAAGGAGGATGTGACATATAGCATGATGTCTGATGCTACAGATACAATGGAAGAAGACCTTCTTTCTGGTATTGAGGAATTAAATTCCTCAGATGACAATTAAAACCAATTGAATTATTGCAAACATACTAAACAATAAAGGGAAACTTGAATTTTTTCAAGTTTCCCTTTTCCTTTTACTTTCTAAAAAATTTTGAAGTGAAATTATAAAATTGTGGATAAGTCATATTGTGAATCCTTAAATATAGACAAATCAAAATCACATACACAATGACTAATACAATCAATGCATTTTTTGCCCAAATGCTTCTTTCTTTATTTGATGTATCAATAAATGCATAATAAATCATCCCTAATAATCCCACAATAGGAACACAAAAAAGTAACATCAGTAATAACCAATTATTTTTCTCTTTATTTCTCATTTTATTTTCCTCTATTTTCTTATTTGTTCTTGAATCTGTATAGGAGCAATTCTTATCTGTTCTCCTACTTTGATAATCATTTTACAATTTTTCACAGCCATATCCACCATACTTTCATCTATATGTTGGATAAACCAATTGTAACACTCCAATACTGTTTTTCCAGGGTTTCTTAAAACCAATTTTGCAAACAAGTCTGTGATTTTATCCATTTGTTGCTCTCCTATGGTTGCATTGGTGTTGCATCAGAAATACTTGCAATAGATTCATCTGATACATATTTTTCAAATCCACCATATACAATTACACACCAATTCTGATCCGGATATTTTACTTTCTGATATAAACCAACAAGTCCTTCAATATTTGTGATTATATCTTTATCCTTATTCATGTCATTAAAAGCAAAATTAATGATTCCATATTCTAAATCACATGAGAAATCATCTTCTGCTTTAAGATTTTTCTTATATGTATCAATCTGCTCTTTACAATATGTTTTAATCTTGGTTCTTTCAGATGCATAATTTGTATTTAATACTAACCCCTCATCTGATTCCTCTGTATCTACCATTTTCTTTACTGCTTCAATTTGCTCATCAGTTAATAATGATTGCAACTCATTACTGATAGTAATATGCTTTTCACTCTTTTCTTCTGCTGTTCCATCCTTTCTTTCAGAACTTTGTCCTTCCTTAATCTGTTCTAATGCCTTGTCAACTTCATCACTTGTCTGTTTTTCAGTATCTTTCTTACTGCCTAATCCTAAACAGATAATACAAATAACAATAACACAGATTGCAACTACTCCTATTAATTTTTTGTTTTTCATATCTTTCATCCTTTCTTTTTTTTCTTGATTATACTATCTTTTCCTTATTTCACTTGTTTTGCAATCTTTTTTTATACTAAATTACTTTCTGTCTCTTCCCATAATTCATCATCTGTAACCTCAGATTCTGAATTATCAATATAAGTATCGGATACAGCTTCTTCAACTTCATCTGATCGAATTTCATCTTTTATTTCATATGATTCTTCTTGATTTGATTCATCTGAATCATCTTCTCTAAGCATAACAAAATCACTTTCTGTAATTATGCTGTCATCTTCTTCTATCTTTTCTTTTTCATTTTCTTCATCCTTTTCCCTATCTACAGAAATAGAGGAATAGCGTATTTCTGAATCATAGTTATCTTTTATCTGACTTGTTGCCTCTTCCTCACTACTTGTATCTGTATTTCCTGTCACATCTGCATCTCCTGTCACATCTGATTCATTTTCTATTAACTGGTTGTATATATTTACCATTTCAAACATCCATGCATTATCATTTTCCTGCATTGTTTGAATTTCTTCAAATATATGTTTTCCAATTACATCTGCTAAATCACTTTTGACAATTCCATCAACATTTACAATAACAAACTCTTCATCCAACTTTTTATTATTTTTTAATGACTGATAAAACCTTGTAAAATCAGACAGCCACTTCATATCTTGTCTTTCCTTTGATGTCTTGACTTCTGCAAAAACATATCTGCTGATAGAATCTGCAATTTTGCTTAATTGTGATGTTGTAATTCTAATTTCCATAAATCATTCCACCTTTCTGATAAAAATAGAAAGGGCAACTTTTACAAGCTGCCCTTTTTGATACAAATAAACATTTAAGGAGTGTTGTTCATTGTATACAAATTTCATTCAATGTAAATATGTGCAATTTTTTCAAAAATAAAAATATATTTTGTCAAAAACACAACTTTTTTTGCTTGTTTATGCAGCTATTTTTTAAATTTCACAAAATTTTCGCACTTTTAATTATCCCACGAAAATTTTGTTTCTCCTTTTTCATCCAAACTGACATTTGCAGTAAATTTTGAACCATCTTTTTTCTTCATAGAAACACTCTTCAATGTTTTGCCATCAATAAGACTTACAATTTCCTTATCATTCAGCATATGTCCTCTCATGTTTCTAAACAACTTGAATCCACAATCACAAAATGCTCCGCCCTTATTCAACTTGATATTTTCCTTGTTACAGATTGGGCAAGATATTCCCGAATCAAAGTTATACTTAATTTTGTTTTCTTCTTTACTGTAATAACATCTTGCAGGAAATGTTTTTTCTTTTCCCTTTATAGTCATGACACCTGTTGTCTTTCCATCCATAAACAACTGCAACATTTTTTCATCAACCTGGTTTTCACCAAGTATTTTGGGAACTCTTACACTGCAATTTGGACACTCATAACTGTATCTTCCAATTTTTAATTTTGCTCCACAGTTTATGCATTCTACATCTGTTGTTTTTACACAATCAGGAATGTCATCTATCTGATTACACATTGCATTTAGATTATCAATGGTATCTTCATAAACTTCATCAAACTCTTCTTCTCCTCTTTGAACTTTCTTAATTTTTATATCCAACTTTGCTGCAAAAATAGGAGATACAATATCTAATGAACTTACTGCTTCTATATACCTCTTTCCTAACTCTGTGATATAAAGACCATCCTTTTTTTCTTCCACATATTTTCTTTCAATTATGTCACTTATGATTGCTGCTCTTGTGGCAGGTGTGCCAAGTCCCTTTGACTCAGCCATTGTCTTTTTTAATTCTTTATCTGGTATGATTGTGTCTATATGCTCCATTGTATGAAGCAATGTTCCTTGGTTCAGTCTCTTTGGAGGAGTTGTGGTTTTTTTTGCATGAATCATTTCTTCTGCATTTATTTTTTCATCCTTTTCAATGTTAGGAATTACACTGTCTTTTGACTGCTTATAAAGATTCTTCCATCCTTGCTCAATTACTATTTTACCTTTTGCAATAAAATAAAAGTCTCCATGTTTTATCAGCATTTGAGTTTTATCTTCTATTAAAGCCGGTAAAAACTGTGCAAGCAGTCTTTTATAAATCATGTGACATATATTCTTTTCTTTCTCTGACATTTTTTCAAGATTTGGTGTTTCTGATGTTGGAAGTAAGGCATCATGTGATTCTTTTTCAACTTCTGCATCATTAACAACTTTTTTGTCTCCCATAACCCTCTTTATGTCATCATTGGTAATTATTTCTGCATATGGTTTCAAATCCTCAAACACAGACATCTTCTTTAACATCTCTGGAAATTCTTTGGATTTTTCATAAGAAACAAATCTACACTGTGCTCTTGGATAAGATATTACTTTATGTTTTTCATAAAGACTTTGAAGAATTTCCAATGTCTCTGATGGATTGTATTTATATTCACTGCTTGCTTCTGTTTGAATTGCTGGCAAATCATATAACTGTGGAGCATGAGAACTTGTTCTCGATGTCACCTTTTCAACCACAGTACCTTCAAGTGGTACATTTGGCATTTCTTCCTCTTTGTCAAACTTTTTTGGATTTTTTTTATCTTCTGTAAGAAATGAATTGAATGTCTCATACTTTGCCTGCATGAGATAATAGTTTCTAGGTTTAAAATTATCTATTTCCTTGCAGTTATCATAGACAAGTTTGATTGTTGGAGCTTTTACTCTTCCTACTGTCATAATTTCACCAGTTTTCACACTCATCATTCTTGTACCATTCATTCCATAAAGCCAATCAGCTCTTGATCTTAATACAAATGATTGTGTAAAATGTTTGTGAACTTCATCTGTATGATAATCTGTCATTGCTAAAAATGAATCTAATATTTCTGAGTCTGTCAATGAATGTTCTACAAATCTTAATGCTTTTTTGCTCGTAATTTTCAAATAATTTTCAAGCAAATAATAGATACCATACCCTTCAGCATCTGAGTCAGTACCAACAATATATCCATCTACCTCTTTCCCAAATTCCCTAATTTGTTTCATTGTCTTCTGGTTATATGCATTGTTAATCATTTTGATTCCCCATCCAGTAGGAATCATTGGATAATCAACCTTATCCCATTTTAAATCTGCCCATTCATCATATTCATCTGGTTCATAATATCCACATATATGTCCAGCTAATGCTACAAACTCTATTTCTCCAATTTTCCCTTCTATTTCGTCTTTGTGATTCATATAGCATGCTTTACATTCTCTCATCAAAGAAGGCTTCTCACAAATCATCAAGTATTTCATGTTTCTTTCTCCTTTTTCTTTTAATTTATTTTTTTTGAAAAGGAATTTAATTCCTTGATAACAATTTTCTATTCAGACTAAATATGATTTTTTATATTGGAAATTTTTAGAAAACTTGAATTTTAAACAATAAATTTTATTTTAGAATTGTAAATTTACTGAAAAATTCAAAATTTATGATTCACTTCTATTTTTCAAAAAAAGGTTTTTCTTTTTAAGGTTTCAAAAATTAAATATAACTAGAAAATTAAATTTTTAGATAGAAGTAAATATAAAGAAAGTATTTATCTTTTTTTTATCTTTATATATTATTTTAGGGTGGCAAAAATCAAGCAAAATCAAGGGTTTGAGGCATGTATATGTACCCAATTTCCACCCCTATACGCCTTTTTCTAACCAATAATCAGTATTTTAGCTATATATGTACCCAATTTCCACCCCTATATGTACCCATTAAGTTCACTTGCGTACCCAATTTCCACCCCTACTTTTTATCTCAAGGATTTCTCTCTTGGATTTTTTGATACATACCCAAAAAGTTTTATAATATCCCCATTAAGAACAACCGTCAAAGGTTTTCACACCATTCAACACTATGTACAATCTATGTTTCAATGTGCATAATTCTGCAATTCCAAAATTATACGTACCCAATTTCCACCCCTAAACACAATATATACACCTTATTCCTTTACAAATGGCTTTTTATAAGGACTTTGACACGGTTTACAGTGTACATTGTGTCAATTATTCTCATGTACCCAATTTCCACCCCTACTACAAACCTATATATTTTAAAGGTTTTTAACACGGTTTACAGTGTACATCGTGTTAATTATTCCCATGTACCCAATTTCCACCCCAAATATTTTTAACTATGATGATTAAATATTTTTTTTGCAAATAATTATAATACTTGTTTTTTGATATGCTTTTTTTAGAAATAAATTATCATATTTTTTTTAGTTAGCAAAAGGATGGATATATAAATGCAGACAATCTTTTTTAATGAGACAAACGATGTAAACATTCCTTTATCTCCTATTTTTTTTGGAAATTATCTAAGTACAAAAAGCAGTTTTTTTATTATATTTTCATTTTATTATGGACTTAAAAAAACAACTGATTATGAATTCATGATATATAAAAAAGAAATTGCAAAATATTTCAATGTATCCATGAAAAATGATAGTGTAAAAAAGTCTTTATATGAAATACAGAGGATAAGCTATTTTTTGGGATTTTCAGCAGACTATGATTATTATAGCAATGCAATTATTTTTAATATTCTTAACAAGAATAAAATCTTGCAATTCTATACTGATTATAATGTTGTAAACATATATATGATTTGTAATGCAAGCAAACTTAATGTATATGCCTTAAAGCTTTATTTATATACAGAGACAATACCCTCTTCTGTTATATCCATTACAGAATTAAAAAAACTGTTTGGTGTGCAGAATAGTGAATATTATGATGATTTTTCAAAATTTAACTCTAAAATACTTAAACCATCACTACAAAAAGTGAACGAGATTGTTGATTTGAATTATCAATACAATAAAAACAATCACAAACAAGTGGAAAGTGTTTTGATTCAAAGAGATGATATGCTTACAAAGAGAGGAATTTATTTTAATTATGAATGAGAAGAAAAATAATTTAGCTATGGATGTCACAAAAAATTTAATTGAGAAATCAAATGCACTCATCTTATCTAAAAATAATTCTCTTACTAAAAGAGAACTTATTATATTAGATTTATATTTATCTTTTATACAGCCAAGAGATGAAGGCAGCAGAACTATTGTTGTTAAAAAAAAACTACTTGAACAAGCAGTAGGTACACAAATTAAAGCAGGAGATTTGAAACAAAATATAAGTAATTTATTAAAAACCCAAATCAGTATTGAAAATGAAAAGGGGGAATGGATTCAGTCTACCTTATTCCAGTCAAGTTACTGCTTTATGGACGAAAATAAAGAATGGTGCGTATCTCTTACTTGCTCCGATTTTGCAAAGAATTATATGTTTGATATCAACCAATATACTGTTTTTCAATTAAGAGATGTAATTAACTTGAAAAATTCAAAGTCTATTCTCTTATTTGAATATTTGCTTTCCCAAAAATATATGCATAAAACATGGCAGATTTCAATTGATGAGTTAAGACAACAACTCAACTGCACTGAGGAATATTATGATGATTATAGGAAATTTAATTCTAAAATACTAAAGCCTTGTGTAGATGACATAAACAAAACAAGTGTTTTGTTTAATGTAGAGTATAGTAAAAAGACAGATAAAGACAGATTTACAACATCTATTGAATTTACTTTGACAAATTCAAAAAATTATAAACAAATGGTAAAAGATATTCATAATCTTCAAGACATGGAAAATAAGAAAAATAATCTGCTTGGTGATATTTTATAAAAAAAAGTCTCTCTGTTTTTCAGAGAGACTTTTTATGATTAAATAATATATTTCTTTAAATTTTCCTCTACTTCTTTCTTTGTGAGTCTTTTGAATGAACCAAAATTTTCCCATGCATAATAGTCTGTGCATGCAATGGCAAACATGATAGGATCAAAATTTTCCATACCTGCATATGACATAACTGCATCTTTATCAATCCATCCATCATCAATAGACACCACAAGTTCTCCAAATCCATACATTTCATCATCAGATGGCATGCATTTTAATATAGAAAACTCATTATTGCCTAACTCTTTTACATAAATGCCATATTCAAAGAAATTTACATCTCCATAATTTTTATACATTTATTTTCCTCCTAATTGTTCAATGGTGAAAGAACAATTTCATTACTTCTTCTTGTTTCTTCCATTAAAATAATTCTTTGGTTCTTAGAACCTCTGAAATTTAATTTCAAGTCCTTTTCCTCCAAAATAAATTTTCCATCCACTAATACGTCAATGGAATTAAGTATTTTGTCTGTGACATCAGGAATATATCTTCTTCCACCTGGAATTAAATCTACATTGTATGTAAATCCAGTATATATCCAAATGTTTCTTTCTGGAATTTCCTTCTTTACTCTTTCAATGAGTTTTAATACCTCTGACTGATTACAGATTTCAAATGGTTCCCCACCTAAAATTGTAAGTCCATCATAAAAAGGCTTTTTTAACTCATCAACAATACTGTTGATTGTTTCTTCTGTAAATGGTTTTCCATAAGAAAAATCCCATGTTTCTTTGTTGAAACACCCTTCACAGCAATTTGTACATCCTGATACAAACAATGAAAGTCTTATTCCTTCTCCATTTTCTGTATTGAACGTTTTTATATTTGCATAATTCATTTTAGTTCCTCCTATAAAAGGTGCTGCTATTACTAACAGCACCTTGATTTTTTTTAAGACACCTTACTCACCCTCAGACAGGTCAAAATGCATTACACGTGCCTTAATCTCTTTTGTCTTACCTGCATTCCAAAAATTGCTTCCCAGGTATCCGCAAGTGCGACGAGTGACAGATAATGTTGAATGGTTCTTGTTTCCACACTGAGGACATTCCCATTCATTATCATCATTGATGATGATTTCTCCATCATATCCACATTCCATACAATAATCTGATTTTGTGTTAAACTCTGCATACTGAATGTTGTCATAAATAAACTTAACAACCTTTTCCAAAACACTTAAATTGTTCTGCATATTTGGAATTTCAATATAAGAGATTGCACCACCAGATGAAATTGTCTGGAACTGACTCTCAAATTTCAACTTTGAAAAAGCATCAATCTTCTCTCTTACATCTACATGATAAGAGTTTGTGTAATACCCCTTGTCTGTGATATCAGGGATATTTCCATACTTTTCTTTATCAATCTTTGCAAATCTATAGCAAAGACTTTCAGCCGGAGTGCCATAAAGACCAAATCCAAGTCCAGTCATATCCTTCCACATATCACACTTATTTTTAAGGTATTTCATTACCTTTAAGGCAAATTCTTCACCCTTTTTTGTTGTGTGGCTTTCTCCTGTCATAAGCTTTGTAACTTCATACAAGCCAATATAACCAAGAGATAATGTGGAATATCCATCTTTTAATAATGGATCAATAACTTCTCCCTTCTTCAATCTTGCAATTGCTCCATACTGCCAATGAATTGGAGAAATATCTGACTTTGTTCCAAGTAAAGCCTTATGTCTGCACATAAGAGCCTCAAAACAAAGAGATGTTCTTTCTTCCATTAACTGCCAAAACTTGTAAGGATCTCCTTTTGCAATGATTCCAATCTGTGGAAGATTCAAAGATACAACTCCTTGATTAAAGCGTCCTTCCCACTTGTAGTTTCCATTTTCATCCTTCCAAGGAGAAAGAAATGATCGGCAACCCATACAAGAAAAGACTTCGTTATCATAGTTTTCTCTCATCTTCTTTGCGGAAATATAATCAGGATACATTCTCTTTGCAGAACACTTTACTGCAAGTTTTGTAAGCCAGTCGTACTTACCACCCTTCAAACAATTGTTTTCATCTAATACATAGATAAGCTTCGGAAATGGTGGTGTTACATAAACTCCACACTCATTCTTCATACCCTCAATTCTCTGTTCAAGAATCTCACGGATAATTTCAGCCTGCTCTTCTACATATCCAAGACTTTCATCCAAATGTAAAAAGAGTGTTACAAATGGTGTTTGTCCATTTGTTGTCATCAGAGTGTTAATCTGATACTGAATTGTCTGAACACCAGCTTTCAGATTTTCCTTTGTTCTTGCTCTTGCCAGCTTTTCTACCTGCTCATCAGATAAAGAATCATCTTCTTTTCTGATTGTTTTCAGATTCTTTTCATAATCCATAGCAAGAAACCGTCCAAGATGAGAAACCTTTACTGACTGCCCTCCATACTGTCCTGATGCTACTGCTGCAATAATCTGTGTCATTATAGTACAAGCTACCTGAAAACTCTTTGGTGTTTCAATCATCTTGCCATTCATAACGGTTCCATTCTCAAGCATATCTTTCACATTAACCAAACAACAATTAAAGATAGGCTGTAAGAAATAATCTGCATCATGGAAGTGCAAAACACCATTTTCATGTGCCTGTACAATTTTTTTTGGAAGAAGATCTCTCTTTACCATGTCTTTTGACACTTCACCAGCAATCAAATCTCTCTGTGTAGAAGCAACTGTTGCATTTTTGTTGGAATTTTCCTCCATTACATCCTTATTGCTTCCATTGACAAGAGTTATAATACTTTCTCTTACACCCTTGCTGATATCTCTGACTTTACTTTTATCATGTCTATACACAATATAGACTTTTGCAAGTTCAGAGTAATTCCTTTTAATGATGCAGTTTATTACTGTATCCTGGATTTCCTCTACTGTTGGACAATCATTTCGCAAATTCTGTTCAACATCAGAAACCAACTCATCCACTTGCTTATCTGAAATCTGCAGATAATAATCTATCTGTCCATTTGCTCTCTGGATGGCATTTTTAATCTTTGATGAATCATATGCCACCAATTCACCATTCCTTTTTTGTACCGTTTTAATCATATATAATTACCTCCTTACTCTATTTGAAGTTATATAAATAATATGTAATATCCAACTGTATAAAAAAAACAGCAGATTATATCTGCTGTTTTTTTTGTTTTTTACTTTACAACTAAAGACTCTGAGTACTTTAATCGAGCAAACTCACAAGTCTTATCTTCAGCCTCCAAGTCTTTTAAATAATTCTTTAGCTTGTTTGTATCAAGTTTTGGCTCCTGTGGAGTCTTGAATTCATCTGGAATATCGTCCAAACTATCATACTCCAAAGAAGGCTGATTTTTCTTGATAGTTGCTTTAAACAATTTACCAACAAACTGCTTGTCACCTCTGACTTTCAATACTGCAATAACAGCATTTTTCAATGCCTTTGCCTTATTGATGTCGGCTTCTCCGGCTTTCTTCTTCTTACTGATGGCATCTTCTGCTGCCTTTGCATATGCAATTTCCGCATTACCTCTTGCGGTATATTCATTTGCAAGTTCAAGATACCGTTCAATCTTTGCATCGGTATCAATATTTAATTCAAGAAGCTTTTCCTTGAACTCAGCCTCTGTGATGTCATCATCTTCAAGAAGTTCCTCCAATTCCACATAAGAAGAACCCAACTCAAAAATTGTTTTCTTCTTTTTAGTTTCCTTAGTTTCTGCTGAGGTAGTTTCTGTTGTCTCTGTTGAAGTTACATTCGTTTCTGTTGAAGTTACCTCTGTTGTATTCTTTGCCTTTGCCATTGTTTCTTCCTCCTAATTTTTAAGTGTTATAGATAATATGGAAAATATGGCATAATAAAATAAACCCCTCTGCTATGGAGCAGAGAGGTTTTGTATATCATAAGAGATTTTGTGTTCTAAATCCTTCTATCTCAATACTATTTAATTGTAAGATTAGTCATTAAATGAAACAAGTTCAAACTTATAAGAACAGTTTCCGTTGTACCATGACTCTGACAAATATCCTACACAGTCAAGCTTTGATGGCTTTCCTTTCTTCTCATATTCATCAGCTTTTCCAAACCCCATAATTGTGATTACATCATCCTTAATCATAAAGTGTGTTCCATCACCAATTCTTGTGAACTTTTCTGGATTAACCTCATATTTCATATGAAATAAAATCTTAGGATTTTTTTCTCCATATGGAGCATAGGAATTTAATTCCTGTACAACCATTGGAATTTCATTGACTTCCAATTCCATGTCATAATAAACATCCTTTGATAATTCTGGAATCTCTCCACAGGCTTTTTCAAAAGCATCCTTAAAATCATCAAGTTTTGATAACTCAATAGAAAGTCCCGCTGCACCTGCATGTCCTCCATAGCCAACAATCTTATCTTGGATTTTATCCAAAACCTCTTTCAAGTTGATTTCTGGAATACTTCTTCCTGAACCTTTTATAATTCCTTCTTTTTCTGTCTTTGTGAAAACAATGGATGGACTGTGGTAACTTTCAGTCATTCTGCCAGCTACCAATCCAATAATTCCTTCCCCAATTTCTTCATCATGAATTACAATAGGTCTTTTTCCATCATAATGTTCTAGGACTCTTTCCATATCTTTTTTTGTGATGGCTTTTCTTTCCTCATTTGTTTTTATAAGGTTATTTGCCTTGAATGGAATCTTAGGATCATCATAATCCATTTTTAGGAGTCTTAATACTCTTTCAGCACCATTATCAAAAAGTCTTCCTGATGCATTAAATGTAGGCCCAATCTTAAATCCATAATCATCCTCGGTTGCATGTCCATCTGCAATAGAAAGCTTAATCATAAGATCCTTTAGTCCGGGAACAACTTTTAGATGATTAAATAATTCCAATCCATTTCTAACCATTTCTCTGTTTGCACCATACAATGGCATGATATCTGCAACAGTTGCAATGGATGCAAGTGAGAGGAGTTCCAAAAACTTTTTATTTGGATTAAGTAGCTTTACAAATCTGTAAGCAAGTCCAGCTCCACAATAATCCTCAAAATCTGATTTCAGAGGATCAATATGTGGATTAAGAATTACATCTGCATCAGGTAAAACCATTTTTCCATTCTTAATTGGTGGTAGATGATGATCTGTAATGATAACTGAAAGTCCTTTGTTTTTTGCTTTTTTAATTGCATCAAAAGAAGCAATTCCATTATCAACTGTAATAACGAGTCCACTATCAATCTCATCAACAATCTTTTCAGATAATCCATATCCTTCTGAAAATCTTCTTGGCAGTCTTGTATTTACAGCTGCCTTTAATCCTTCTTCTGCAATGTATGTACAAAGCCCTCTTCTCATGATTTCTGTTGCACAAATTCCATCTACATCATAATCACCAATGATTGTTATTGTTGTGTCGTCATTCAATGCCAAGTAATCCTTTGCAAATTCTACAGCTTCCTTTAGGTTATACAAAAAAGGCTCTTTTGTATCAAAAAAAACCTCTTCTGTATATCCATTATCCCTCATATTCCGTAATACAATGCTTCTTATATCATTGTATTTATCTTTTTTGATATACATAATTTATCTCCTTTTTTATTTAATAATACTCTTGTAGATTTAATATGACTTTTTGCAAAGAAAAAAATCAGCAATCTTTTGTTCATAATGAACAAAAGAAAACCCATGCATTTCTGCACAGGTTTTCTAAAAAAATGAGATAATTATGCAACTCTGTAAACAGAGTTACGTGTCTTAATCTCAGACACATCTCCGTTTGTATCATAGGCAACATCACATACAGTTGATGTGTGTGCAATGTCCCCATTATGGAGAGCCACTAATGCTCTTCCATCAGCACATAGTTTAATGTTATGTGCCTTATGGGATGCTCTTGTTTTGTATATGGAATTTTTTGTCTCTAATTCCACATACCCTCCTGCCTTGATTACATGCTCCAATGTAGAAGTGCAGTACCACTTTCCATCATGAGCAACTAAAGCATGGCTTCCCTCCATAATTATCGAATCACATACAATGATTTTCTTACTCATAATTTTGTCCTCCTTATTTTTTATTTATACGAGTACATTTAATATGAGTTTTTCAAAAGCTAAAAATAAAAAAATCAGCATCAGTTTTTCCTGATGCTGACTAATCTTTACTCAATAGAATCTATAAGTTCCAAATTCTCATTTACAAATTCAGTTAAATTTTTCTTACTGTATTTTTCTTCTGCAGTTTCTGGTTTTTTTGCTTTTTCAAGAATAAAACAACAGTATTTAACCCACTGTTCTGGTTCTTTTCTAAACATCTCTATTTGTTCAAAGGATGGATATGGTGGATTTAATTCAATTTTCTCGAACTTTTCAACCATCTCATCATATGCATCAAAACTCATTGTCACCTTACATCACTCCCTTTTGTATATATATGCATTTATATAATCACTTGTAATGTCTTGTATTGTTATGTAAAATCCTTCACAAATAAAGCTTTCGCCAATTTCTAATTGCTTTCTGTGATACTTTTCCATAATCTCATACTCTATATCTATCTTCTTATTGCATGAGAATCTTGTGTTGCAAAACAATCCACAACAAGAATAATACAACCCATAATATCCCTTTTTTAATTTAATCTGATTTCCATCATTATAACATTTCAATATTATTTTCATTACTTTTTCAACTTGTCAGAAGCTTCTCTTGCAAGCCTGCTTCTTATACATTCTTTCTCTTCAAATGTTACAACCTGGCTTAATGACGAGTCTTTCATTCTCTCTATTGCATACACAAGACCATTGTTCTTACTGTCCAATCTTGGATTATCAATCTGGTTTACATCTCCCAAAAGAACAATCTTTGTTCCTTCCCCAGCTCTAGTGATAATTGAAAAGATTTGGTTCGGAGATGCATTTTGACATTCATCAATGATTATGTATGTGTTTGAAATTGATCTACCTCTTAAATATGCAATACTTTGTGCTGTGATATACCCTCTTTGGAACAACTCATTTATTTTATCTTGTATCTGGTCTAAAGAATCATCCTTATTACCAAACAACACTTCCAAATTATCATATACACCTCTTAAAAGTGGTGATATTTTTTCTTTTTCTGTGCCCGGCAAAAAACCAATCTCTTCATCCATCATTACATTTGGTCTACACACAAGCACCTGCTTATACTTCTTACTTTCCATTACTTGTTCCAAACCACATCCAACTGCAAACAATGTCTTTCCTGTTCCTGCTGGTCCATTACAGATTGTAAGAGGACATATATTATAATCTTCCATTAAAGACTCTTCCAAAAATGTCTGCCCAGAATTTCTTGGTGCAAGTCCACAAGGATGACTCTTATCAAAAGACAACAATTCAAGCTGATTATTTCTATATTTAGTTAATAGACTTCCACCACTGCTGTTTAATACATTTATAAATTCCCCATCATATGGATATGAAATCTGATCACATATAAAAGATTCCATTGTTACATCTAATCTTTTATTTTCTATAAGCTTATCAAAATCTTTATCAGATATGTATCTTATACTTTTTCCTTTGTAAATATCTGAAATATTGGCAACTCGGTCATTTTTGTATTCCTGTGCTCTGATTCCAAGGCAGTCTGCTTTAATCAGCATATTGCTGTCATTACTTACAAGGATAATCTGATTTTCATCGTCATCTCCCATACTTTCTTCTTCCATAAGATTCATAATAGAAAGTAAAATTCTGTTATCTGCTTTTTCATTGTTCCAACCTTCTGGAAGAGAGATATTGTAACCAAATTTTTCTTCCATAACTTCCTTTTCCATAGGAGCATAAACAGAAATCAAGCCGCCATTATCCATCTGTACTCCTTTTAAAAGGTTCCCTTTTTCTCTAAGACTTTTTAATTTCCTCAATGTTTCTCTTGCATTATATGCAACTTCTCCATCTCTTGATGTTTTAAGTCCGTCTAACTCTTCAAGGACTACATAAGGTATTACAATCTCATTATCTTCAAATTTATTCATACAATTTGGATTATGAATAAAGATGTTTGTATCCAAAACATAGGTTTTTCTAATTGATGATTGACTCATTTACATTCCTTCTTTCATTGATATTTATATTCTAAATATGAATTATTTACTCTCACAATGGAAAATAATTACATATTTACTGTGTGTGACAATAACAAAAAGCAGTTTTGAAAGGAGAAAAAATTATGAATGTAGTAGAACTACAAGGAAAGATTCAAAATATTTACACTGGAAGAAATGTAACTATTGTCACTCTCTTTATCAAGGGAGCCGATAATAATTTCCCACAGGTTGTGTTCAATGCATCTGAAAGAGGACTTGTTGAAAATTACAAAAAGAATGATTTTGTTAACATCGTAGGTTCTATCAAGGTAAGAGGAAAGCGTACGGAAGATGGTAAACTTTACTTTGAACAGTTTATCAGAGGCTATCTTATTTGCCCTATTGGTAATGAAATGTCAGAAAAGTTTAAGATGAAGCTTGGTGGAGACTATGAATACAAAAATGAAGTCTTGTTGAATGGAACCATCACTTCCGTAAATGGAAAAAATGGAATTTTGAACTTCCTTGTCCTTCCAGAAGATGAAAAATTCAATGTGTTGGCTTTTAACTATGTCAGCAACTTAGACAGAATCAAAAGCAAGTTTACTGTTGGTACAAATGTCTGTATGAAGTGTGAAATTCAGACTGCTAGAAAAGAAAAGGAAAATCAGAAAGCAAAGTTTTTCCAGAACTTAGTAATAAAATACATGAGTATTCCTTCTGAGGATACAGACTTTATTACTGAACTTTATTTATAGTTTTTTTATGAAAAATTATAACTTACAGAAAAAAAAGAGACATGAGTAGTTTTCATGTCTCTTTTTTATCTAAAGGATAATAGCTTCTAAAATCTCTTCCAATGTGCCATCTTTGATAATGATATCAACCTTGGATTCAATATCTTGAAACTTTTCTTTATCATCTTTTAGTCTTCTCTTTACTTCCTCCATATCATCTCCTCTTTTTGATGCTCTTCTTAAAAGTTCATCCATGGATACATCCAAATAAATAGATGTGTGAGGAATTAAATTCCTTTGCAAAGCTAAAAGTCCACAGGGATTAAGCACAATCACCTTTTTGTCATCAGATAAGTAGTCTTCCTTTGATGAACCATAATATACATGTCCAAATAATGCATTGTATTCTGTATATTCTGCAAAGTCACCATTTTTAATCATTGACTTAAACTTCTCATCTGTTACAAAATTGTAATCAATTCCATCTCTTTCTCCTTGTCTCTTTGGTCTTGTTGTGTAAGTTACAATCCTCTTGTAACCATATGCTTCTAACAACTTTGCTACTGTTGTTTTTCCTGAGTTAGTCTGTCCAACTAAAACAATTGTATTTTTATCCATCATTTCACTCCTCTTATAATGATTTACCATCAATATGACTTATTGCCTCTATAAAAGTAAAAAGGACATGAAAATCATGTCCTTTTTTTTAATCTAATTACCCATAAACATCCTCCTAATTATGATGCTTTATCAAGCTGAATCAGAGACAGTTCCAAAATTTCTTCCTCTGCTTCCCTATTAAACTTGATTGCATCATCTGAGATTCCATTTTCAAGAACTTCTCTATAGAATCCCTTTGCAATGACTGATTTATCAATACAGTCACTTGCTTTTTCAAAGAAAAATAACTTGTCTCCATTTCCCTTGAAAGAAAGCTTTTCCATTGTTCCCTTAATCAAGAGAACTTTGATGCAGTACCAAATCTTCAGCTTTAATTCCTCATATGGTACTTTATATTTTGTTTTAAGAACATCCATTGGAATGTTCTTTTCATTTTTCTTCAATACTCTTAATAAATTATGAAGTTCAGAGACTTCATTTTTGTCAAAGAGTTCATAATAATACTTCATTCTAAACAGCTCCCTTCTTTTTCCTTTGCTATTTAGAATATGTGCATTTGAAATTTAACAAATAATTTTTTCAGAAGACACATCACTTGTAATTATCTTGTTGCTAAATAACAAACCATTATTATCTTTACCATACTTCATTCATAATCAAGTCTAACTCAGCTCTTGTAAAATCATTTTTTGCACTGTATGTCTGTAATGTGTTGTCATCACATATCTGCTCAGACATCAGAATTCCCAAAAGCACCTCATTTACTGTACCCAAATACTGATTTGCCTTTTTTATTAATGAATTATCTTGTCTAACCATTCCTTTTGTTTCCAAAGCCATAATCATATGTGACAGATTCAATGCTTCTGTAGCAAGTTCATATTCTCTTTCAGACAATACTTCCATTGACAAGCTACGACATGTATGACAGCATGGCTTTGTTTCATTATTGCATATATGAACTTCTCCAATCATATAATAATCATCCACAACTTCATCTGTATTTTCATCATATGAACTTTCACGTCCCATGTAAAAATCCCATGTATCTTCTGTCTGATACAAAAACTTTACAGAGATGCCAAGATCTCTCAGACGTTCATCCAGGCGACCACCAATTAGATAATTATCATAACCATTATCAAAAATCCAAACTTCATCACACATCAAGATATTTAAAAACTCAACACATACTGGCTTTTCCTTTATCACCTTTGCCATCTTATAGAAATCAAGGTTGTTATGTAACACATTCCATGACTTTGATAAACCAAAATGACAGTCAACACCATATTCTGCCATGCTTTCTATAAATGGTTTGATGGTTGATGCAATTTTTTCATCCAGATTATCTGCATAAATTGCCACATGTTTTATAGTTGTACCAAATTCCTTCATCATTTCTGTTTTGTCTACTAAAAAGTTCTTCATTTTTTATACCTCATTCTTTCTTTTTGTACATGATTTACATTTTCCTTGAAACATACTATGCAATCATAAGCATCACCCTTTTTGCTTGTTTCCTTGAAAAATTTTCTTCTATAAATGCAAGTACATAAAACATCCATTTTCCTATTTTTATTTCAATTTTTTTACAAATTATCTCTGTATGTCTTTGAATATTTTTTTGTATTCTCTTTGAATATTTTTTGCATTCAACCGAAAATCCTTCAAGGAAGTCCATTTTATTTATCCCTTCACTATACAATGGACACAAAATCTAAAAATGGGCGGAAAAAAATTGCAAATTTTTTAAAATTTTTATTTTTACATATATCTATGTATTTATCCTCTTAAATTTACAAATTGTTAAAATAAAAAAAGCCAGAAATATATTCTGGCTACATGGCAAGTATTTTTTTTATTGAGGGACATCTTAATTTCCCTAATGCTTTATTCTGAATCTGCCTGATTCTTTCTCTTGTTACATTTTCAAGCTTTCCTACCTCTTCTAAAGTTCTTGGACGTCCATCCTCAAATCCAAATCTCAATTTTATAACTCTATACTCTTTTTCTGTGAGTTTGTCTTTCATAAGTTCTTGCAAATCCTTATTTACATATTTGGTTACAACTTCATTTTCTACATCATCCTTGGATTTTACAAGACTTCCAATTGTGGTATCTTTATCTCCATCATCTTTCTTTACCTTCATGTCCATAGACATAAGTGGCTTCATCAAGCTTTGAATTTCCTTCATTTCAGAAATGCTCATTCCAAGATTCTCACTTGCTTTTTTATATGCTATATCCACATCTGAATACATATTCATCTGTGTTTTTAATTCCTTCTCAATCTTAATATATTTTGCACTTTGGAAGATAGGAATACGGATATCACTTCTTGTATCCTGCACATATCTTTCTACTCTTTGTCTAATCCACAAACATGCATATGTAGAAAAAGAGCCCTTACTTGGTTCAAATGCTTCTACTGCTCTTTTCAAACCAATAAATCCTTCCTGCATAACATCTTCATATACATCTTCATTCATGTTTTTAAATAATCTTCCAATGGTAAATGGAACAAGCTTTCCATTTCTGATAATAGCCTCATCCATTGCTTTCTTATCCCCACTCTGTGCAAGTCTGATAAGTCTTTCGTTTTCTTCTTTTGTTGGTGTATTTACACTCTTGATTACATCATTTAAGATGAAACTGTTTTTTGTATCAATAGTATTTTCGTTATATAAAATTTCTCTCTTTAGTGACTCCATATAAGAATTTTCTCCTTTTATAATCCATTCTTTTTTACAACTGTACTTATATCTATATCACAAATTCTATACTTATCATTTTTTGCAAGTTTTTTTCCCATAAAGTTCAATGCATGTCTGTCTATAGCCTCATCTAAAATATTTCTCACTGTTCTGCCATTGCCAAAAGACTTCAGCTTTCTTTCCTTCATTATTCGTTCATCAAACTTTTCATAAGCAGCATCACTGACTACAAAATTCTGTTCATTAGCCATGTGGGAAAAGATTTGTCTCATCTCCATATTATCATAGTCTGGAAATACCAGATATTCTTTAATTCTTGATTGAAACCCTGGGTTTGCATTGAGAAGATTCTGCATTTCATTTGTATATCCGGCCATTATCAAAATGAATCTATCTCTGTTATCTTCCATCTGTTTTATCAATGTAGCAACAGCTTGTTCTCCACTTCCATCTCCTGATTCTATCAATGCATATGCTTCATCAATGAACAACACACCTCCAAAGGCATGTCTTATAACAAGTTCTGTCTTTGTAGCTGTATCAGAACCTGCTTTTAAAAAATTTCCGTCAACTTCTACACACTTATTTTCTTTGATATAACCATACTGATACAAAAATCCTGTTAATATTCTTGCTACTGTTGTCTTTCCAGTTCCCGGACTTCCATAAAACACCATATGTCTTCCTGACATGCTAGTTAAATCCTTTTTCTTCTTGCCACTTTCAGATTCAAACTGCATTCTTGCTATCATTTCTTTCATTTTGTTCTTCACTGGTACTAATCCGATTAAGGAATCCATATCTTTTTCAGGGTTCTTTGATCCTTGTTTTGTCATTTTTTTCATAGCAGATGAATCCATAATTCTTTCCATATCCAAAGTTTTTTGTAAATCTATTTTATCTCTTTCTTCCTTGGATAAATATTCATAATTTCCTTTTGATTTTGAACGTCCAAATTCATCATATTCTACATCATGTCTGTACTTAACCCTCAATGCCTGCATTGGTTTATTAAGCATAATTCCTACTGTAATCATAATGATTGCAATAACTGTATTTACTTTTGTTTTTGGCATATAAACAAAATATGCTGCACCACCAAAAGGCAATAATGTTAGAACAAGTGACAATAATAAACTTGCAAAGTATTTTAATAATTTCATGAATTCTCATCCTCCCGTTCTTCTTTTAATATCTGATAATAAAGATTTATAATCTTTGATTTTTCATTACTCCCATTTTCTTCATTATCAGGGTGAAATATATTCAATAACAGATTTCTTGTCTTCTTTATTTCATCAATGCTGTAATCATCATTTACCATAAAAAGAGATTTTGCTTTTAGATAATTGATATCATCCTTTGATATAAGAGTTTCTTTACATAATTTATCATAACCTTTACAAGCATCCAAAATCATTTGATTAAACATACTTATGAATATATCTAAGCTTGTTGGATTATTCCACTTTAATTCTTTTGCTGATTCTTTTGATGTGTTGCATTCAACATTTCTTTTTATTACATATGATAATGTAATATTGGGGTGCATTGTTTTAAATTGAATTTTGACATCAGCTTTTACATGATTATATTTATCCACTCTTGGACATACACAAAAAATATCTGCACTCTTTAAGTCCAATACATTTATGTAATAATTTGTTCCATTATCATTTATCTGAATAATCCCATTTATGCTATCTATTTCCAATAACCCATACTTTGCAGTTGGAGTAAAAGAATTCACATGTCTGTCTAATAAAAAATCTTGAATAGTAATCAGTTTTACATCTGAGAAAGTATCAATGTTTTCTCTTATAAATGATGGATATTTTTTATAACATTTATGACATATAACACCATTGTATATCTTATGATTTATTATAGATAAAGGCTGTTTACAAAGTGTGCATTCCATGATTTTATTGCCTCCTTGTAGTTTTTCTGCTAGATGAAACATATTTTTGTTACTATGAATATGAATTTTTTTAGCTAATGGCTGTTCTACATAATGAAAATAAAGAATGACAGCTCCTACAAGCTGCCATTCTTCTTATTATGCAATTTTTATTTTTTTTAACTCTCTTTTATATACATACTTGTGATCAGAAAGAATCTCCTCCCCTTTCACAGTTGTTTGATTGACAAAATTTATTGCTCTGTCAACCTCTTCTGTTTCAATACTATTGAGTGGTACTAAAATCCATTCATGTATTGATGATGGAATCATCAAGATATCATCATCCATTTTAGATGATATTTCTTCCATCATTTTCTTGTTTAAAACCATTGAGGCACCAAACCAGAGATTTTTGTTGGTTAACACATACATTGGTTCATCCAACTTCTTTTCATCTTTTTTTGTCTTCTTGTATTCCATACATAAATTGCATAAGAGGGAATATTGCTGAATCATTTTTCTGATTCTTGTTTCCCCATCTATACAATTCTGCCTCATTTATTTCTAACAACTGCATTAATTCATTAGTTATTACAAAACATCCACAACCACATGGAATATAATATACAATTGATAAATCCAAAAAGTCCCTATTTGGAACAGATTTAAGAAACTCCTTGTTTGCCTTTCTATTTATTATTCTAGGAAGAACATTTTTTGCTACCTCTTCTTTTGAAATATTTAACATATTCTTTATTCTCCTTTTTAATATTTTATATAAATATGGAAACGCATATAGAAAAGAATAAAAAAATCTTTGCAAAAATAACAAAGAAACAATGTTTGCTACAATATAAAGCAGAAAGTAACCCATATTTAGTTTAATGAATGGAGGTATTTGTATATGTCAGAAAAATCAGAAAATTATTCACCTAGAAACAACCCTTTAGAGTTTGCTTATTATGTTACACAGCAGACTTTAACTTTTGAAAATCACTTTGGAAAAGCAACATTTGAAAACGAAAGCTATCCTCTTGAAATTTATGATCATTTTTCAAGAATCACAGGGGCTCTCATCAGTTCAAACAAGAATGTCGCAACCTTTAATATTAAGAAGAAGGATATTCCTTATCTACTGAAAAGAAGTGATTTTGCTCTTACAAAATATATGGAAAACCAGATGATTACTGAAAATAATAGTTCAGAGGATGTATTGTCTCCTGCTTACACTGTTAAAATTTCATCTGGAAAATTAAAGGGTAAAACACCGGCAGAAGTTCTTTTGGAAAATCCAGACAATAAGGAACTTTTGAATTCACAATATGCTTTTATTAAAAAGAATATGGAAGATCCTAAAAATAAAAAGTATGAAAGAATGAACAAGTTACAGCTTGATGCTATTGTGGATGCTGCAAAACTTTTATCTTCTGGAGAATTGAATGCAGAACATGTTATTGAAGATGTTGTCATTCCTATTTATACTCCAGGATTTAGACCAATTATCAGAAAAACACGGGATGATGGTAAGTCTTTTATTTATGATGTTAAGATTGTCATGCATCTTAATTCAGAATACCCAATTGAAGTAACCGTTTCCAACTTCTATGCGCCAGTTGTAAAAACTGAAGCAGGATTGTTGAATGTAAAAGTTACAGAAAAGGATGAATCTTCTGAGATTAGAAATACAGTATCTATTCCTGTTGATGCTTGGGAAGATATTGTTTACAATATCGGTATGCAGATGCGTTGTTTTGAAACATGCAGTTTTGCAAATGCATATAGCATGGCAACTACACAAGACAAAGCAAATTATAACAATTCAAAAAATTAGTAACAATAATAAAAAAAGAGGTAGGCATTTGATATGTCTACCTCTTTTTCCTTTTAGATTTCCTCAAAAGAAAAATTGTTATTTTGTGATTCACCAATTTCCTCTAATACAGTAACAGCTCTTTGTGCATCCTTTTCTGTTCTGAATTTTCTTGCAAGTTTCTTATCTTGTGTATTTTCAAAATGTCCAAGCGACTTCTTTATTACACGTACATATCCTTGTTCATTGCTGTATTTGTTTGTCCATTTGATTATCATACTCATATTATTTACCTCTTTTCTAAATATTCTAATACAAATATGATACAAATTGGAAATTTAGAACAATTCTTCATCATCTAATTCTTCATCATCTAATTCTTCATCTGATTTATCCTCCAAAGGATCTTCATTTGGAGAAAACATCTTCTTTTCATCCTTATTGACTTCATTTTCTGAAATGTATTGTTCTAATGCTTTTGCAACAGTGTCAATCGGATTGTTTCCCTTTTCAATAGATTCATCTTTTACACTACTAGCATCATGTTCTTTTACAAATTCTATTTCATAATTATCTTTTGGTTCAAATTGTTCTGTCATAAATTCTCCAAGCCAGATATCTTTATCCTTTGCAGTGATAATTCTTTGGTTTTCTTCTTTTTCCTTTGGAACATTAACCAAGAATAATGTATCTGCCTCTTCCTTGTTCTCAATAATTTCACTGCCTCTTGCTTTTGCAGAAAGTTCAGCAAGTTCATACATAGATAATCCTTGATTATGTACATATTTTTCCATAATCAAATCCATGGAATTAAACAAACCATAGTAATTGGTTGCTGAATTATGACATACTTTTGCATTTAACTCTTTTTCATCAATCCACAAAACTTTTGCATTGTTTACATCTACAATGATAGGTGTCACTCCTACTGCATTAGTTGTAAGCTGACTTGTCTGTTTTACAGCCTTTATATCAAATTTTTCACTTTTATCAAGTTCTTTTCTCTCTTGATATCCACAAAGACATGGAATTTCTGTAAGAGGCTGTCCAGTATATGAATTAACATACACTTCTACATATTCAACTCCATGCTTTTTTAATGCATCTAAGTCTAAATCAACAAACTCAGCAGCTCCCTTTCCACCAAATTTACCGCCATCAGTAATATCTCCTGAATGCACACAACCACTATCTCTATATCCACTATGATAACTAAGAGAACCAGCTTCTTCATAATGAATGTATTTTTTATCTTCAAATAAGCCTTCACCTTTTTTATAAAAGGTAGTAGATAAATCTAAATCAACTCTTCCATACTCACAGTTTTGGTTTGTCCACCAAATAAATACTCTTATATTCTTTGGTGTATTATCATTATTTTTTTCAATTTCAAATGATGCTCCCTTTGGCAATGTTTCCATGGCAGCAGAATCACTTTTGATATTTCTGTAAACAGGAATATCTTTTAATGCAGAATCAATATAGACTTTTCCTAACTCCTGCCCATTCTTTTCCTTATCTGCAATAACATCCTTGATTTTGGACTTTAATGTATCAGCAAGTTTTTCTGAAATTGCTTCATCTATAATACCTCCGATGTAATTCTTTCCATCTACATTATGAATTGCAAGTTTTGTATCTCTTGTTCTGCTGTTTATATACTCATAGGCTTTAAGCAAAGACTCTGTTGTACACATAGGAAATGTCTTGTCTACAGTTTTCATAAACTGACTTGCAATTTCCTGCATCTGCTCTACATCTGTTGACTTGATAGACATGAAACGATTCATATTCTGTAAAAAAATACCTGGTCTTTGCTCATACAACTTCAAAGCCTTTGTGTATTCCTTATTCTGCATAGCCCTTTCAATGGACTTTTCTAAGGTATTAAGCTTAATATTGTTATGCACTTTATGGGCAACATTTCTGAGATTGTACATTTTTGTAGTCATCTTATCTGATTCTGGATGCAGAACTCTAAAAAGCTTTTTAAATCCCTTTATATCCCTAGCAACATCACCCTCTAAGTTCTTTTGTTTGTCCAATCCATCACATATAAATTTTCTTGTACTTCTTGGCATGCCCTTAAAGTTTTCAGGCAACTCATTAGCCATGAATGACTTAAATGTAACATCCTTTGTTTCCTCATTTACTGTTGCACTTGATACAAATTTAGCTACTCTTAAATAGTCATTTGTAACAAGCTTTGGAAGACATTCTGCTTTATCTCCTTGTAACATTGCAGTTGCATATAACAGACATAATGTATTTCTGTTATTTACAATCAGACATTGATTCAACCACTCATGTCCATTTTTTCTTGATTCATTTATATACTCCATAATGATGTTGCTATAATCATCAGCACTTGGAGTCTCCTTATTTGCCAACATGTTCTGAAATACCTCAGAAGCAATTCTATGTTTTTCACCCTCATCATTTGGAATAGCCATAAGAACTTTTAATGGATGTTCCTCAAGAGAATGAATATTTTCTTTCTCATCTACTCCTTTTGGTCTGTAGCCAAAACAATAATGTGCCATCTGCTCTACAAATAACTGTACTTCACTTGCTTCCATTACTTCTTTTGGAAAATTAGGATAAAAAGGAAGATATGTATGATTCCCCCCTGCAAGTTCATTCAGTTTCTTTGAAGTATCATAATACCAATCTGTAATCTCTTTTTCAGATGCAGTACATAATGCTTTAAAGCCTTCTTCATTGATAGTAAAACCATAATCCGAAAGATTTTTTAATGCTGTTGCAGCAAGATTTGTGTTATCTTCATTTCCTCTTGGAACAACAAGAATCTTTCTTGAATTAAACAATAACTTTTCATATGCCATAAAACATACCCCTTTCTTTTTTTGAATTTATTATAAATTTTTATTTATTTCTATAAAAAAAAGAAAGAATCATGATATACCATCACGATTCTTTACATTATTTATGGATAGTTAAGCAAGAAATAATTTAGCGGAATTATGTTAGAAGTATCTCACTTTCTTTTGGCCATAAATAACTATGTGTGGAAAGTTGATTAAGAAGTCACAATTTGTCAATTTTTTGGCATGATAGAAGTATCTCAATCATAGATAAGCCACACAACTCTTCTGTAAAAAAAATTACAATTACAATATGGTATATTTTTTAAACAAAGTCAAATAATTTTTACAGTCTTATTTTCACACCTTTTGCTCCTCTTGAAGATTGCTTGATTCTTGATGCAGGAACTATATTGTCATGGATAGAAATTTCCTCTGCTCCATTTTTTACTGTGATACAATAATTCACATAATCATTTTCTTGAAGCTTTATACTTGATACTCCCACTGCTAACTTTTTCTTTTGAGGAATAAGTTTTGTATCAAATCTGATAAAATAACCATCCTTTGTTCCTACCACCATTTGTCCATCTTCAAAGTTAAAGACACCTGCTATTGTTTGGGAATCATTCAATTTTGAAGCATCAATGGTTTTTCTTGATACATCAAACTCATTTAAATTAACTCTCTTTACAAAACCATCTGATGATAAGAAGACAAGTTCTCTTTCTTCCTCTGGTGGATAATCTGTAATATATAGAATATTTTCAACTCTACTGTCATAGCCACATATATTATCAAGAGGCTGTCCTTTATCTTTCACTCTTGTATAAGGAATTTCTGTTGCTTTTAATGTATGCACTTTTCCTATATCTGTAAAGATAAGAAGTTTTCGCTTATTTGTTGAGAAAATGACATATTTGAAGTTCTCTTCTATATACTCCTTGTTTTTCTCATATAAGTTTCTATCCACAGCATGAATATATCCAAACCGATCAATAAGAACTGCTGTATTTTCTTCCTTAACCTCTCGTTCTTTGATAACAATAGGTTCTGCTTCAATAATTTCTGTTTTTCTTTCAGTAGAAACTTCCTCTTTTAATGCCAACATTACTTTCTTTATCTCATGCCTCATTACAACTCTGCTACCTAACACCTTTTCACAGAATGCAATCTCTTTCATGATATCTTTTAATTCTTTCTGCAGTTTATTGATTTCCAATCTGTTTAACTGTGAAAGTCTCATGGCAATAATAGAATCTGCATGTTCTTCTGAAAAATCAAAAGTCTTTGCTGTTTCTTCAAAGCCATCAGTGAGGAATTTAATTCCTTTTGTCTCACCTGTCATCAAACAGTTCTTTGCTGTTGCAATATTAGGCGCAAACCTAATAGTTTCAATAATTTCAGCAATTACATCTGTTGCCTTGACTAATCCTTCTAATATGTTCTTTCTCTTAGTAAGTTTGTCAAGCTTATGAGTGTATTTCCTTGTATAAATCTCATACTGAAATTCCATAAAAGCATTAAGGATGTCTTTCAATCCCATAACTTCTGGCTTTCCTTTATTGATTACTACTGTCTGCATTCCAAATGTATCTTCCAACTTTGTCTTTTTATACAGAACATTTTTTATGTAATCAACATCTGCACTCTTCTTTAATTCAATTACAATTCTTACACCATCTTTTGATGTTTCATTTAAAATATCAGCAACTCCATCTAAAGTTTGATCTTCTACCAATGATGCAATACTCTGTAAAAATTTGCTCGTTCCATCCCCAACCATTGTATATGGAATTTCGGTAATTACAAGGTTTTTCTTTCCTTTTCCTATATCTTCAACTTCTATCTTTCCTCTAATCTTTATCTTTCCAATTCCTGACTCATAAAAGGATACAAGATCAGACTTATTGCTTACAATTCCACCAGTAGGAAAATCAGGACCTTTTAAAATACCAACTAACTCCTCTGTTGTGGCATTTGGATTATCTATATAATGAACTGTCGTGTCAATGACATCATTAACATTATGTGGTGGAATATTTGTTGCAACACCAACTGCAATTCCATCACTGCCATTTACCAATAAATTAGGAATTTTAGCCGGGAATACAATTGGTTCTCTTTCTGTTGCATCATAATTATCAATAAAATCAACAGTGTTATTCTTCAAATCATCAAGAAGTACCTTCTCCGTGTATTTTTGAAGCTTACATTCTGTATATCTCATTGCTGCAGCTCCATCTCCCTCAATGGAACCAAAATTACCCTGCCCATCAATCAAAGGCATTCTGTATTTGAAATCTTGAGCCATGATTACTTCTGCACCATAACAAGAAGAATCACCATGTGGATGATATTTACCTAATGTATCACCAACAATTCTTGCACTCTTTCTACATGGCTTATCTGATGTAATTCCAAGTTCATACATGTCATACACAACTCTTCTTTGAACTGGCTTTAATCCATCTCTGACATCAGGCAAAGCTCTTGCTGTAATAACACTCATTGCATAATCAATATATGATTTCTCCATTACATCAGAATAATCAACATTGATGATGTTTTCTTTAATCTGTTCTACTACATCTTTTCCCATAAATTATCTCTACTCCTTTTTCTGCATGACACTTGAAATGTAAATCTGTTCAAATGTTGAACTTTTAAAATCCTTTACATATGTTTTCAGCATTTTTAGAAAGTCTGCAATTGACATTGCACTATTTTCTTCTTTATCAAACCCATAATAATATCCATGAATTCTTATAATTCTATATCTGTCAAAAAGATTATGTTCTCTAAGCAGATTATTTATTACTCCACTGTAATAATTAGATAAAGAACCTCTTTTAACTCCCACTACAAGATTTTCAAGAATTTCTTTGTTTGGCATTTCCTCATCCAAATAACCAACCTGCTCTAACTTATAATTTCCAATTTTATGTTTCTCCATATATTCCAAAACTTCTTTTGCATTATTAGGATTATATCCCTTTGCATTCTTTGTTTTGGTGTTTTTCTTCTTATCTTTATCACTAGGAATCTCATCATCAGGATTGAATTCCTTTGAAATTTCCAAATCTCCATCTGAAAATTCCTCATCATCCTTTATTTCATCAATATTATCTAATTCTTCATCACTGATGCCCATCTCATCTTCCATCTTTTTCACAATAGTATCTATTGCATAATTTTCCCTTGACTTTTCAAGATTCCCAACAACCTTAATTTCCCCAACCCCATCTTCATTTTTTTGGGTGAATACAGTTGTTAAATATTTCAATGTATTCTTTTCATTACTAAAAACCTCTGTCTTCTTGTTATATGAAACAGAAAATTCTTTTGTTGTTGATGATTTTTTCACCACACTAACACTTAAATTTCTGCCATTATATTTTCCATTAAATTTTAACAACGAATTACCATCATTAAAATCATATTTTCTATCTGTTGTATATCTGTTAAGTTTTTTCTGCAAGTCTGTATACATAAACGCCTCCATTATTAGTTGAAAAATTTTAATGTATCTGCACTATAATACTTTCTTTTTGCTACTTTTTTTGTAATTGCAATAAACAAGCTGTCATCTGTAATAGATGTTGCCTGCGCACAGTTGAAACATTCTCCATATTTAGATTCTTCTGACCAATATGGGGTAATAAACTCTGATGTTCCATCTTCATATACCAAAACAATAGACACAATATCATTTGTTGCTCTGATTCTGTCATAAACACTTTTTGTATCAAAGTTGACATTATATTCTATATTTTCTTCATATTTTCTATTTCCACTTGGAAGCAACTGAATACAACATTTCTTAGCCTGTTTAATCTTTTCTATATGATTATCTGCTGTTCTAAGACATGTTTCTTCAATGCCTGAAATTTTAAAATAACCAATATCTTTTTGCTCAAATTCAAAGTATTCAGAGTTTGTAAATCTAAAGCCTATTCTTTCTATACCATTCATAATCTTTATTCTCCTTTACAAGTCAACATTTGCATAATTTGCATTTTTATAAATGAAGTCTTTTCTTGGTGCAACATCAGAACCCATTAACACTCCTGTTACTTCTGTTGCTCTTCTTGCATCTTCAATTTCAACTTTTTTCATACATCTTCTACTTGGATCAAGTGTGGTTTCCCATAACTGTTCAGCACTCATTTCTCCAAGTCCCTTATATCTCTGTAAATGAAAGTCCTTATGATCTTTCTTATATTCTTCCAATGCCCTATCATCATACAAATATGAAACTTCTTTGTTCTTTGAAACAACTTTGTACAATGGTGGCATTGCTATATAAACATGCCCTGTATAAATAAGTTCTGGCATAAATCTGAAGAAAAATGTCAAAAGCAATGTTGCAATATGATATCCATCAATATCGGCATCTGCCATAATAATAATTTTGTTGTATCTCAAATTATCAATATCAAAACTATCTCTGATTCCTGTTCCGAATGCTGTAATCATCGACTTAATTTCTTCATTTGCCAAAATCTTGTCAAATGATGCTTTTTCTACATTCAGAATTTTACCTCTGATTGGCATGATTGCCTGATATTTTCTATTTCTTCCCATCTTGGCAGAACCACCAGCAGAATCTCCCTCAACAATAAAACATTCACATAACTCTGCATCTTTGCTACTGCAGTTAGCAAGCTTTCCTGTTGAATCAAATGAAAACTTTGATTTTGGAAGAAATGAAACTTTTGTTTTTTCCTCTGCTTTTCTAAGCTTGACTGATTTCTCTGCACAAGAAAGAATATCTTTTAGTATAGGAAGATTTTTATCAAAGAACAAAACAATTTGTTCTGATACAATCTTATTTACAATTCTCTGTGCATCTGGATTATCAAGTTTTGTTTTTGTCTGTCCTTCAAATCTTGGATCTGGATGCTTGATAGAAACCACTGCTGTCATACCATTTCTGATATCAGAACCAGTATAATTATCATCCTTCTCCTTTAATATGCCTAACTGTCTTGCATACTGATTCATGACTGTTGTAAATGCATTTTTGAATCCAGTGATATGAGTTCCACCCTCTGAATTAAAAATGTTATTACAAAAACCAAGGATATTTTCATGAAATTCATTTGTATACTGAATAGCTGCTTCTACTTCAATGCCTTCTGATTCTCCCTTAAACCAAATTGGTTCATGAATTGTTTCAATGCCTTTGTTCAAATCAGTAACAAATCCTTTTAATCCTTCTGGCTCAGAAAATACAATATGTTCTGTCTGCTCTTTTCTGTAATCATCATATATGATTGTTAAATTAGGATTTAGGTATGCAGTTTCATGCAGTCTGCTTTTTACATCTTCTTCTTTAAATCTTGTTTTTTCAAAAATTTCCTTGTCTGGAAGAAAAGAAATCTTAGTTCCTGTTGTCTTTGTTTTTCCAATCACTTCTAACAATCCATCTTGCAACTCAACTGTTGGAATCCCTCTTCCATATCTGTCATGATAGATTTTCCCATTTCTTGAAATCTCTACATCCATCCATTCAGATAAGGCATTGACAACAGAAGAACCTACTCCATGAAGACCACCACTTGTTTTATATGCAGCACTGTCAAATTTTCCTCCTGCATGTAGTGTTGTAAAAACCAATCTGGCAGCAGAAACTCCCTTTTCATGCATATCTGTAGGAACACCCCTACCATTATCTGTAACAGTGCATGAACCATCTTTATTTAATTCAACATGAATTTCTGTACAATATCCAGCTAAATGCTCATCAACTGAATTATCCACTATTTCATAAATCAAATGATTTAATCCTTTGGTGCTTGTACTTCCAATGTACATTCCTGGTCTTGTTCTTACAGGTTCTAATCCTTCCAATACTTCTATTGATTTTGCATTGTATGCCATTTATATCTATTCCTTTCTTTTTTTCTTATACCATAACACATTAAACCATTATAATAAATTTGGCAAAAAAAAACATCTGATTTGATTTTTCAGATGTTTTTTTGGTGATTTAATTTAACTCTTCTTCGTCATTGTCAAAGACATCATCAAGATCCTCATCTTGTTCATCAAATGTTTGGCTATCTAATGAATTTTCCTCATATGGAGAAAGAGAACCATTTTCATTAATCATAACCATAACACCCTCGCCTTTGTCTTCAACAACCTTTGAGACTGCATATCCTTGTGAATTATCAGTAAATGAAATAAACCCTTTATTTTCATATTCACTGATTTCTACAAGTCCATCATCAATCAACTGTTTTGTGATGTCATCAAACAATTCCTGTGTTGTCTTGTCTCTTCCAAGTTTAATTGGCTGACCTACAATTTTCATATAGTCCGGATATTTTTCTCCTCCTACTTCATCCATGTAGGAACTTGGATCAATCTTTTTATATTCACTTCCCATGCCTCTCACATCCTTTCTTCCTTGTTTTAATAAAATATGGAAGAATTTCTTCTACTAAATAAACAATCTTATTCTTTATTTTTCTTTTTCAGATTGTTGTACTGCATATCTGTGGTTACAAGCTTCGGACATTCCTGATTTTGATAAAGTCTTTCTGCAATAAGTTCTATACAATTTGTAACAATTCCATTTCCTGCTTGCTTATAAAGTTCTGCATCTGAGAGTCCTACTGCCCTGCATTTTTTTACATCATCATAATCAAGTCCCATAAGTACAAAACATTCTTCTGGAAGCAACTTCCTAATACTGTAATGAACACCCATATCTTCTGTCTCCTTTTCTTCTTTATATATTCTACATATCCCTGTTTCACATGTGACAGTTGGAGATATGTTTCCATATTCACCTTGCACTCTGCCTCTTCTAACCTTGCTTGTGGGATAAGATGTGTCACATACTTGGCCACTTTCCATTTCTATGTATCCCTTTTTTACTGCTTGCCTAATCTTAATTATATTTTTCATAATCCACCAACTTTTTAAAACAGTGAGTTATAATCTATATCATGTATAAATGATAAATCTGAAAAATAACCCTCATATAAATACTTACGTTTTATGAAGTCTTCATACAAACCTACATTTTTTAAATTTTCAATTATTCCATTTTCTGACAACTCATGATATTTATCTGGCTTCATAAATTCTTTTGCATAATATGTCAAGCCTAAATCATAAACCACTTTCTTCCTATAATCTATGTAGCTTTCTTCTTCTCCTTTCTCTATTCCAAACATACTTCCTCTTATTTCGGTGTTTATATTCTGTTTTACAAGAAGCTTCAAAATTTTCTGTTCAATAATCTGCATGATTGTATTTATACATCCTGCTTCACCAAACACAGAAGATAAATACCTTGTGTCTTTAAATATAACAGAAACCTCATCTATTCCTGTGTAAACAAGACTTTCTATTTCATAATTTTCCATGACTGTTTTTGCCGACTGATGCAGAATATATGTAAATCCTTTTTCATCTAAAAGATTATAGAGTTTGTGATTTTTTGTTACATTTTTTCCGTCCAAAAACAAAACATAAATCTTGTCCTTGTCCAAATATGTATAACTGGCTTTCTTTTTGCACCAAAAATCGAAATATTCCTTGTCATACTTATGTGGCTTCATAACACAAGTTTTTTGTAAAGTCATATAACCTAATTCTGAAATTTCTCTTTTTAGGGTTTCAATCATTTTCTTTCCTCACTAAGTAATATCCACTTTCTGTCAGTGTAATTGCACAAGCAATTCCATTGGAATCATATACTCTGTCTCTTTCATGATAATTTCTCGAAAAGTTTTTTCCATTGTCAAGTCTTACGTTATCTGTAATTCCACATAGAAACCTTAACTCACTTTTATATTCCAATATTCAATCCTCTGTTATTACAAGTATATAATTATCTTTTTCTACACTTGTAATTGTATTACATACATCTTCACTCAATGTAAATCTTCTCATATTGCATCTTTTCTCATGCATGATACCTTTTTCATAATATTTTCTTATTGCTTTTGCATATTCAGTTCTTTCATATTTCAATACCTTATATATCTTCATACTTTATCAACACTAAATTATCTTTCTGAATTGTAGTGATGGCATTTGTGATATCCCCTTTTTCACCACTTATTTCAAGTCTTTGTTTTGTTGGCAAGCCAGCGATTCTTAAATTGGGGTTATCTATGTATCTGCCACGCATAGCAACACAATAAAATGTTTTCTTCATTTCTTATACTTTTAACTTCCTTTTTTATTTTGTTTCAGTACTATATATGGAACTTTATGACCACCTTGCATTGTACTTAGTGTAGGTGCAATTCCATAGATAGAGTAAACCCTTCCTGGCTGTGGGTTTTTATTTAATTTTACATTTTTATCATTTTCAAAAATGTTTCCAAGTTGAATAATTTCATTCATAATCTCTTACCAAATAATAATCATTTCCACATATTTATATTCTCTTACTGAAACTAATTGTCTGACATCATATTTTATTATCTCGTTCATCTTTGAACTCCACTAACACAAGATTGAACCCGCTTGAACCAATTCCTTTATAGTCTCTTGCGGTAATACAATTTGCTATGCCTTTGTCCAAATCATCAACATAACCATCTCGAACTGATGAAAAATGTCCATTTTCTGTTGGCTTTACAAATGTACATGGTCTATTTCTCTTCATTATTTATCCTCTTATTGGAACAACTACCGTTGTTCCTTCTTTTGCTCTGTTTGATATTCCATTGTCATATCTTGCAGTAATACAGTTTGCTATTTCCCTTGTAGATGGATGATCTAAACATCCATCACAAGGGATTAAAAGTTTCCCCGTTCTGTTTCCTTTTCAATTTTTCCATCTATAATCAACTGATTGATTAACTCCCTCGATCTAGTAGAATTTAAGAAATACTTTTTATCCACATCATCAAGAAGAACATCTTTCAATCTTATTCCATTATCAAAAGGAATTGGAAATTTGTACATTCCATTATCCAAGTCTTTTCTTATTGAGATAACAAATACTCTTTCTCTGTTTTGTGGAATTCCTGCTTCTTTGGCATTCATTATTGCCCAATAGGAATTGAATTTTAAATCATTTAAAATATCTAATAAACAACAAAAATCTGGATAAAATTGTTTAGATACCAAATTTTTTACATTCTCAAACATAATATATCTTGGTAACTCATTTCTATCATATGCATCTTTTAATAATCTGATATTTTCCCACAGTAAAGATGATCTTGTCCCACTATCAGGAGCAAACCCTTTCATCTTTCCAGCTACAGAAATACTCTGACAATTATGTACTGCTACATTTTGAACTACATAGCTGTTATCTTCTTCTACTTCCAAATTAAAAACATCATCATTATAATGTTTGTCATAAACAGAATGCACTTTTACCCATACATAGTCATCTTCTAAGACAATATTATCCAAAACTTCATCAATTTTATATAATTCTTTTCCATCATTTTGATCTAATCCAACAAAGGTTGTTTTGTACACAGTTTTTCCTTCTTGAATCATTTTATATGATTGGTTATAAATTGCAGTTTTACATTTTTTTATCAGTTTGTTACTTTCAGTGTATTTAGGTTTTCCTGTTTCTTTTTGTAATGGACATCCAACATAATATTCATCATTCAAATCTTTTGCTTTTACCCATTCTGGCTCTTGAAGGTTTTCATTTAGCTTTTTTCTTGCATAAAAAGGATGTTCATCTGTACAACAGATACAATCACTAATTCCTGTTTTTACGATTTTTACATCTGTGGCATATTTAGACATTGTTTGTAATACTTTTCTGTATCTTCCCTTATGTGTCAATACCAATTCATTTTCCTTGATGTCTTCTATATTCTTATATCCATTACTTGTTTTAACAACAGTTCCTCTCACAAAACATGGAAATGAAACTGTCCACAAGTCTGCATATGGAAGAGATTTTATCTTACTGATATCTCCAAGATTATGACTTAAATGTACAGCAAGCCAATATTTCTTTATAAACTTCTGATTATTCTTCTTATATTTATGCCAATTATACTTCTTTCCTTCTGGATGGTTATCTGCTGGCGGGACGTATCCAATGTTTTTATCTTCTAACTCTTTAATCATGTCATCTATTGAAGGATAGTCTGGATAGCTTTCAATTAACTCTGGTGTTAATCCACAATGAATTGCAGCATATGAAAGAATTGCTTCTTTATTGATTTCTGACGTGTTCAAGACTTTTAAATTATATAATCCACTATTTTCAATTCCTCTTTCTTGGCAACCAATACCTGAAAAAAGAATATTTGCTGTTAAATCCACCTTTTTTATTTCTTGCATAGCAAATCCTCAACTTTCTTCCAATTTTGTTTACCTAAAATATGGTAAAAATTGAAGTTTCTGTTATTTGCTTGCAAAAATACATACCATTCTGTGGTATGATATATTATTTATAGTTTCATTAGGAATTAAATTCCTAGCCATAATAATTAGAAAGGTTTTTTTGCTTATGAAGATAATATCGAATAATAAAAAAGCATATCATGATTATTTTGTGTTGGAAAAATATGAATGTGGAATTGCTTTATGTGGAACTGAAGTAAAGTCTATCAGACAAGGAAAATGTAATATCAAAGATTCATTTGCAAAGATTGAAAACAATGAAATATTTGTTTATGGTATGCATGTGTCTCCATATGAGCAAGGCAATATTTTCAATAAAGATGAACTCAGAATAAAGAAGCTTCTTTTGCATAAGAATCAGATTGTAAGACTAAAATCAAATGTGAAAGAAAAAGGATACTCTCTCATTCCACTGTCTGTTTACTTTAATGATAATGGAAAGATAAAACTTGAACTTGGCTTGTGCAAGGGAAAAAAGTTGTATGATAAGAGGGAAACACTAAAGAAAAAAGATATGCAAAGAGACATTGAGAGAGCAAAATAGAAATATTTTTGCAAAAAACACTCTATGGTTGAATATGATATACTCAATTCATAAAATGAAAAACAAACAGAAAGGAATCATAAAAGATGGAATGTAGACCACCACCGCAAAGTTGAATATATTGAAAATATATGGTTTAATGTTTCAAAGAAAATACCATATTTATAAAATGAATATGGGGATGCACTGGTTTCGACAGGGCAGCTTGAAATTGAATAATGTAGGCAGAGCAGTGAAGTAACTCTTAAAACTGTTTTCGTTAAACATAGTCGCAAGATCTATGCAGTGCGCAGCCTAAGCCAAATTAAATTAGGTATCATAGAATCATTCATGGTTTCATTAACATCTGGATTCTATGGTTTATCGGACAAATGGATATTCCAAAGATAATAGGAAGATAAATAAAAGTTATTTAAGGTTGTTTTAGTTGATAAATTTCTACCTTAAAATCAAATAGAAACAATCAGCAAAAGTGTCTATGAATAAATTATTTGATGGAAATGTTTTGGACAGGGGTTCAACTCCCCTCATCTCCACTTGATGTTGTTTCCATACAACATCTTATCCTTATTTTTTGATACAGTAGCTAGGTAATTCCTCCATTTCTTGTATCTCATGATTGCCTAGCTATATGGACTACTAGCTCAGCAGGTTAGAGCATCCGGCTCATAACCGGACGGTCCTTGGTTCAAATCCAAGGTAGTCCACTTCATCTGCTTATGCAGATAATATTTTATATTCAAAGGAGAATAAACATTATGACAAAGACAGAACTTGTAGCAAAGATTGCAGAGAAGACAGGACTTACAAAGGTGGATTCAGATAAGGCACTTAAGGGCTTTACTGATTCTATCACAGAAGCATTGAAGGATGGAGACAAGGTACAGCTTGTTGGATTTGGTACATTTGAGGTTGTTGACAAGCCTGCACGTGAGGGAAGAAATCCAAGAACAGGTGAGACAATGAAGATTGCTGCTTCTAAGTCTCCTAAGTTTAAGCCAGGTAAAGCTCTGAAGGATTCATTGAACTAATGTGATTCGGGTAAAAGCGGGTCTGAAAAAAATTTTTTCGGTCTGAAAGCCAAAAATGTACAAAACTCTAAAAATATGTTAGGAAGTTAAATAAACATAATTTAGTGTTTTTGCACAAAAAGAGTCATGATTCTAAATCATGGCTCTTTTTGTTTTGAAATGAAGTTTAATTATTACTGAATATTATTCTATTCTTTTCACTTTTCTTCACATTCCCCTTATGCTATGTTTGGACAAAAAAAATATATCTCTTTACAAAAAATAAAGAGATATATTGATTTCTATGAATTACTTGCTGAATGACTGCTCTTCATTTGAATTTCTGTTTACTACTACTAATTCAGTAGGTGTGTTCTTAACAACCAACCAATCTTTGCTGCTAAGACCAAATTCTTCCATTAACTTTCTTTGTTCCCTTGTAGGGTTCTTTCCATTCTTCAAATAAATTCCTCCTTTTTTATTCTGTATCTGTGTTTGTTGACATTGTTGGATCATAGATATAGTATTCATTATCCTGCTCAGAATCAGTAACCTCAAAATATAAATCCGTAAAAACATCAATAGTTTCATCTTGGTTGCTGTTTCCTTCCATCACGATTCCTGAATTTGAACCTAGAATCCAACCTAATACTTCATAAGTTGTGTTTCCCTCAGAATTTGTGTAGGAATAATAAATGTAATTTACATTTGCATCTTCACCATATCCAATAATGTTACATTCACTATTAATTGTTTCATAATACTGCTTGTACCATTTCTGAGTTAAAAAGCTACCACTTTGAATGGCATTCCCACTTTCATCCCACACATTTAACACACCATTTTCAGAATCATAACTTATAGTATTTTTCTTGTTATTATTTATGGTGATATGCAATACATCTCCCATATCTGTGGTAACATCCAATACTTGCTTTGTTGATTCATCATTGGAACGAGGAGTATATGTATATACTTCTGTAGTTTCTTCTGTGGTTGTTTCTTTATTTTTCCCACAGCCACTAAGCAAACTCAAAGCTAAGACACATCCTACTCCAAGCATAGTAACATTTCTTTTCATTTTTGTTTCATCCTTTTCTTTTTTATTTATAATAACTCATTTGAAATATGTAAAAATTTTGCACAAAAAAGATCTAGCAACCATTACAGTTGCTAGACCTTTCTTATGTTAATATGGGAGTTGTAAATCATCCTCTGCTGATGAATTTGATTGTGAATCAGACTCAACTATATTTGCAACAATGCTTTCTGCAAGCATAATCTGCTTCTTCACATTCTTGTTGTCATACTTATAAAACTCTGACTTGTATGAACCAACAAGACTTACTTCATCTCCATCCTTCAAATTTGCAAATGTCATAAAGTCAGACATTGCATACTTGACACGTGGATAATCAAACTCCTGAATTCCTTTATTCAGATAGTTCCTTTTTACTTTCAAGTCAAACTCAATATAAATTGCTTCATTAGAGTTCTTCTTGAAGTATGTCTGAACCTCTCCATGGATGGTTCCTCTAAGTAATACTAAGTTGTCTGGATTACTCATTGGATTCCACCCCCTCTCCTGTTTCTCTCTTATACCACTTTCTGTTGAATGGTCTATCATCAACAAAAGTTCCCAGTTCAAGAGATTCAAGAACCTTCTTTCCAATCTCATCCACTTGGATGATACTATCAAGCATCTTCAATGCAAAAGCCTCTCTTGTTGCTGTTGGCTTTCCCTGCCATCTTGAAAGCAGACAGTTCTCAAAGATTTGGAAATCTTCTCTACTGACTCTTTCTGATTCAGCAATTTGATTATTTGCTACAACAAGCTTGTCATGTGCAGCAATATCAAAACCAATCAGAGCAACATCCTTTGTTGGGTGATATTCTGCATCAACCATGTCTACATTTCCAATGTAGTACACAGAAGCGGCTGCGAGCATCAAATCTTTGTTTAATTCCATTGTTTCTGCTGTTGTATTAGCTAGACACATCAGCTTGTAGGTAGCTTCCATTAAACCTGCTACCCTTGAATATGAATCTGATGCTGTCAACGGTGCTGTCTTAAAATCTTTCATATTGTTTGAAAGAGTTTTGCAGCAAAGCTTACACAATGCTGTATCACTGATGGTTCTGATCATAACAATTATTTCCTTCCATACTTCATCAGGATTGATTTCTGCCTTTGGCTTGAAATCCAAGGAATTTAATTCCTTGTTTACATGGAAATCTTTCATGATATATGTCAAACTTCCATTATAATTGCTACACTCAAGTACAGCATCAATAATGTCTAACTCTTTGACATTATTTTTTCCTTTGTTAAAGAAATTTACAGAAATTTTTGTTCCTTCTGTATCTTTCACAGTAATTTTCTGGTAATCATCACCATTTTTTGTTTGGCTGATGGTAGCAGATTCCACCATCAATGAGACATTTCCTCTTGTCCCATCTTTCATTTCTTTTATTAACATGTATATTTATCCTCCACTTAACCTTTATTTATGTTTTAAACATGTCTTTTTTCATTTAGAAAAATAAAAAAATTATAGAGTGCATTTTCATGCACTCTATATTTTTATAGAATATCTGTAATCACCTCTAAATTTGGTGTGATACCAGAGATGACAACATCACAGATATTTTTATTTTTCAATTCTCCATCTAAACAACAGATTCTTTCTGTTGCAGTATCAATAGGAAGTTCCTTTTCAAGAATATTTTTGATGCAGATTGCTTTTGGAGAATCTACAAAGCATTTTAATGTTTTGTAATATCTTGATACTCCCATTGCTCCATTCACATCAAGCATCATGAGTGGAATTTTATTATTGTTTAAAATTCTTTCAATATCCTCATTTACAATTCCATACTTATTTCCAAGATAAGTACTTGTTTCTGAAAAATATCCACTTCTCTGCATTTGTTCAAATGCATCTTTTGATACCTTTTTGTAGATAGCTGCCTTCTTCTTTGCAGTTGTATATGTAGGAACCATCTCAAACTTTGAATCAACTTTTAATAGTTCTTCCATAATTTTTGTCTTACCAGATCCCGGTGGCCCAATCAAAGAACACACTTTATATGATGATGTATCATCAGTTGATAAAATTGTATCTACCAACTGAAGAAACTCTTCATATCCATTCACTGAAAGAATACCTGCGTTTCCATTGGCATTCCATGGACGTTGCATCAGAACAGGATAGGTTACATTTGCCTTTTCCAAATTCAAGATACAATCATCTAACATCATATCTGCAGAAATCATATCTTTTCTTCCGCCAATCATGATGTTGCTGACTTTAATCTCTGGAAAATTCTCAATGATTGATGCCAATCTCTCTGATGCACAATTTGGTTGAACCGCTGTACAAATAAACAGTTCTGCTTTCTCAGAAAGCTTTTTTACAAAATCTTTTGCTCCTTCAATGAGTGGAAGATTTCTGATGAATTTTGGATCATCATAAAACTCCAATCTTTTATCAAGAAGAGTTCCTGTAAGTCCCCATTCTTTGATATCAGACAATTTATATTCAGAACCATATTTCTCATTTAATTTCTTGATTCCTTCATTGTTGCATTCATACAATACATCATCACAATCAAGAACAATTTTTAATTTCTTTTTCATATTTTTTCCTCCTATTAAAAAATAGACTTTCCAAGTGGTCTGTAGTTTCTTATAAGTTCAAGCAGATTCAAAAGAGAATCCATATCCTTATAAACAAACTCACTTTCCAGGTGGCCATTTTCTGTTTTTTCTCCTTTTTCAAACTTTACTACATTGTCTTTGTAGTAAATCTTTACAACTGTGGTTCTAAAGAAAGCCTTTACCTTGTTTTTCCTTATTTCACAGTTGTTAAATCCCTCTCTTCTGAGTTCCTTAAAAATTTCAACAGCTTGACTATCATACTTTGAAAAGTCAAAGTCTGAAAAATTATACTTTTCCAAAAACTTTGTTTTTACTCTACCTTCTGGAAATGCATTGATAATTTCAAAGTTATCTGGTGTTCCCTTTACGATAATTCTTGCCACATTCGATTCTGAAATGATGTATGATTTATTCATACACATTCCAACTGGCTGCTTTGAAACATAATGCAGGACTCCTTCTCTTTCTGAAAAATCAAAACTTTGTGTCTTAACAAAATTTTCCAGTTCTTCCTTCATATTTTTATAAAAGCTTGAACATACTTGTATTTGACGTTCAAACATCATTCTTTCTGCAAGTTCCGCTTTCTGCTTTGCTGTGTGTTTTTCTTCCAAATGTCCCATATTATTTATCCTCCATTTTTTTATCTCCGATATATTATTTATATTTGAAATATGGAAATTGGAATTTAAGAAAATAACCAAAAAAAAAGAAGGCATTATGCCTTCTTTTTTAATCTATTCTGTAATTGGAATTCCATTCATTTTGAATTCCTCGCTTGTTTCTATAACAAGACAAAGCTTCCCATCAATTTTTTTAACTTCCATGTATTTACTCTGCTGTTCATCTGCTTTGATTTTTAATCCATTGATTTCATACACATTTTTCTTATCTGGAAGGATATTATTTACATTGATTTCTTTATCCTGCATTTCATTTTCTTCCATCTTTGACTTCATGATGGATTTAAAAGTCTCTACTTTTTCTTTTTCCATTCCACTTGACTCAAGCATATGTCCAATACCATTTTCTGTGAGACTTTCCTTTGCATTTGACTCAGATAGTTCCTTTACCTTTTCCGTAATATTTTCTACTAAATCGAAAGAACATTTATCATCGTATGTTTCTGAAAGACTTTCTGAAAAAATAGTTTGTTGAGTATTTGCAGAAGTTGGAAGATAACAGCCTAAACATGTATTTACAAATGCATCATCAAACTTCTTTGTATCTTTTGAATAGAAAGCAACACTTTCTCTGTCTTCCATTCTTTCATTGAATGCAGGATATAAAAATCCCATAATTGGAGGCTTAACCATAAAACTTCTTTCTGCATTATGGAATTCATTATCACTTTCAAAATAACTAATGCCGGCTTTTGACAAATCCATTGGACAGATAGAACATAATACATAATGATACACATCATCGGATTCACCAATCTTTGTATTATCTTCTGCCTTACATGGAATATCATACATTTGATCAATTACTAAAATCAGATAATTCCCTACATAATTAACAGATTCAATAACACTATCATAAAATGAATCTATAATTTTATCATCTTTTAATCCAGAATCTCTTAAAGCGATTAAGGATTTTTGCCTAGAAGAATTCCTAAACTTCATATCTAACAGATTCTTTCCAATTTTTCCTGTCAATGTCTTCTTCAAAATTTCCAAATACTTGTGTTGTTCTTCCTCCGGAAGATTCAAGAAAGTGTGGTTGATATATGATACCTTTTCTTTCTTATCATTCACATAGCATCCTCTTAACCTTGAAATATTGCAATTTGTTATCTTGAACTGCTTCTTTACTTCATTGAATTCCTTTGTCTGCATAAATAAATGCCTCCTTATTATTTTTATATAAAATATGGTAAATTTTCTCAATTTATGAAATGAAAAATGGGATTAAGAGTTATTATCTCTTAATCCCAAATTGTTTTTATGAACAAAAATCCTTTGCTAATTTCTTAGCATATTCTTTTGTTAAGATTGGCTCAATCTTAATATTGTACTCACAATTATAACTAAGCCAGTCTTTATCTCCTAAACTAAGCCATTCCCGTGGCTTTGTTTTTACTGATAAAGGTTTTCTGTACTTCTTGATGTATCCCTGATACTCCTTAGATTTTTCTGCATCTGTATCCATCATAATACATCCATCATATTCTTCATATGTAAATGAGGACTCACGGAAGTATTTTTGAATATCCTTGTTTCTGTAAATTTCAATTACATGGTTATTATAAACTGAAACAGAATAATCACGCTTTTCCATTTCCATCTTTACCTCACTTGATAAGTTGTTTTTAAACTCATCAATAAATTCAGAAGTTGTAAGATGTCCCTTCGCTTTTGCAATATCTTCACTGATATTACCTACTATTTTCAAAGCCTCATATCTTTCTGCCTGCAAAGCCTTTATCTTTTCTTCAATCTTCTCGTATCTTTCCTGTGCAGAAACAGCATTTTTTAAAACTCTTAAAACCTTTGGATTTTCTGCATATGATACATTCTGAAATCTTGACTTTGAAACAAGTCCAATTTCAGACATATACTTATCTTTATAAGGTAAAGCATACATCTGCTTTGTTATAATCTTTCCGCTTGTGTCTCTTTCTTCCTTTGTTACTCTCAAAAGTTCTTTTTTCTTAGAAACTTTTAATCCTCTTTCCACGGTTGCTGCTGATCTCTTTGATGGTGACACATCATATACCTTCTTATTCACTCTTGGTTTCTTTTGTTCAGTAAGAATTTCAATGTCCTTTACCTTAACAGTTTCACCTCGTTTTGAGTGAAGCCCATAAACAATATGGCCATCATCTCTCAACTGTGCAAGTGTATATTTTGAAACACAGCACATACCTTGATTTCTTTCATCCAAGATTACATACTTGTCAGAGTCCTTCTTTTCTATGATAATATATTCCATTTTATATTCTCCTTTTTTTATTTTTATATAACGAATATGAAAAACTGAATTAAAAAAAATAAAAGACACTGCGCAAAGCAGTGCCTTCTTTTATTCTTATGGATTGTCACGGAATTCTTCATGGATTCCTGCAATATCCATAAGTTCTTCAAACAACTCATTTCCTTCCTTATCCGAAAAAATTCGGTCATAAGTTATACATGGCTTGTTTGTCAATAGTTCATAATCAAATGTATAATACATTTGATTTTTGACATACATTTTAAGGATATGTGCCTCTTGTTCCATGATTTTTTCAGCCATTTCTTCATTTGCATCTTTTGCTGGAATGCAGACAACTCCCAATGACTTATTTGGAAGCTTATCTGTAAGGTTAAAAGTATAATCTACAAATTTTATGTAGAAATTTCCTTTTAATAACTGCATAGCTTCAGAAACTTTTGAAACTTTGGCTTTGTTCAATTTTTTCAGTAAGGAATTTAATGCCAAAAGGACATTTGGTGTGAGTATGATATCCTTACATTCTTCATGTGGATATGTATACACATCTGATTTTCCGTATTCTACAACATGTACCATGTTGTTTTTTGTATAATATTTCTTCATTTCTTATTTCTCCTTTATTATTTAATTAAATAAAACATGATTTTTTGCACAATAAAAAATAAGCAGATGAAATCTGCTTATTTTTCTATAATCTAAATCATTGGCAACAAATACCATTCTGTATCTGTCTTACTCATTTCTCCATTTATATCACCACATGAGATTTTCATGAAGTAAAAACAGAATCTTGTGAATGACTGCTTCAATGTTCTGTGCATATCTGCTAATTTACAGATAATTAAGCTTGGAATATCTACATTTTTAAATCTCTTGTAATTCCAATCAGTGACTATTTCTGAGAAATCAAAATTGGTTAAATCCTTGTAGGAATCGAATTCCTTTAAATGAGAAATATAATTTCCCTTTTCACATGCAATTTGATTTCTTCCATCAAAGTTGTGGTTTGAAAATGAAACTGCCAAGTATTTCACCCAAGCAGTGATAATACACAGCATATTCTTTCTTGCACATTCATTCCCTGCGATTTCTTCTGCAAGATTTTCATAATCAAAGAAAAAATTGTTTACCATATTGTCAATATTTTTGGCAATGGGAGTAACATCATCTTTGTTTAACTCCTTTGTCATGCTATTTAAAAATTCTCTTTCACATTCTCTCATATATATTTCTCTCCTTTTTATTATTTATAGAAATAATATGTGAATTTATATTTGAGCAAATAAAAAAGGAAGGTTAAACCTCCCTTTTTTTATATTATGCTACTTCCCTCCAATTCTTTTCACCAAGGAATTCCATAGAGATTTCATCAAATAACTCTTCTCCATACTTAGAAGAGTAAAATCCCCAACATGACTCTTCCTCACCTGTAGAAAGATTTTTGTCTACAATTCCATATACCTCTCCTTGTAGGTACATATTGTAGATTTCAACTTCACTAGAAAGAACAAAGTTTGCAGCTTCCTTCCAGTTTTTGTTGTTAGCTAGAATCCACTTGTCTCCCTTTAGAAAGCTTATCTTTTCATCTAAGACTGCTTTCTTAGTTACATAAATGAACCCTGCTGTTCCACTATCAAATCTGCATGGATGTGGATTTGACTTGGTATCTCTTTCAAATGAATAAACACTTAATCCTGAGTGTTCATAAACACCCATCATCAAGAAGTAATATCCACATGTCTCCAAAATATCCATCTTCTCAGATAATGTGAGATAATCAAGAAGCATTTCTTTTAGATATCTTTTACTTTCCTTTTCCTCAATTCCACTTGGCGTTGTAAGTCTGTAAACCTTTTCAGTTCCATCATACACAACTTTGAGTCCATTTTTTGTGTTGGAGTTTCTGATGTACTTCAAAATTTTTTCACTTGGAATATCCTTGAAGAGGGAATCCATTACCTGCATAGGATCTCCTTCTTTCTTATCACCTAATGAATACCTATTCCACCAGATATTCATCTTTCCAATATTGCAATAATCCTGCCTGGGAGAATCGCAATAATCGTCATGACAAATGCTTACCTCATGCATCTCGTTGTTTTCTGTATAATATTTCTTCATAATTATTCTCCTTATTTATTGATTTACCAAAAATATGTTAATTTGGGGTACTACAAATAAATAGAGAATAATATTTCTTGAAAAATTCACTTATGATACTATAATGATAAAGGAGCATGTAAATCCATATTGAGTGTGTCCCCTTTCATTTTGCATATAATAGTGTTACACTCACACTAATATGGTAATGCTCTTACTTGTTTCATTTTTCTATAATTATCTAAACAATTATTCAAAGCCTCAAATATAGTATTTCCGATTCCCTTTATCATAGACAAAATTACATCATCTGATTTTACATACCGTATACACACATATTTCCTTTCCTTTTTTATTTCATATATTTCTTGTCTGTTATCTTTTACTTCCAAACTCTCAATCCACACTTCATAACCTTTCCTTGAAAGTTTCTTTGTTAATAATTTATCTCTATAGAATGTTTGGAAATCTTTTGTGAAATACCATTCTTTGATTATTCCAAAATCAGTTCCACCTATACATATAGGATTTATCATCTCTTGTAAATTCAAATTTATTAGTGTACTAAATTCTGATTGCAAAAATTTACATGTTGCATTTTTTAACTTTTCAAATCTTCTTTTTCCAACCAGGTATATATCTTTTGTATCCTTTTTCATCCATATTAAGAGTTGTCTTATGTTTTTTATTTCGTTTTTTCTTAAAGCTTTTTTAGTTACTTTGTCAATATCAAGGAAATCTACACTTACATTCAATATAACTGATTGTTCTTTTTCTTGTTTGAATTTACTTCTTGATTCATTGACAAATAATATATATTCTGTTGCTTTTTTATATCCATACTTAATAAATATAATGTTATTTTCATAAAGCCATTCTTCTCTGATTACCTTTACTCTTCCAACTAATGATTCTGGACTACATCCATACTCACTGTTTAATTCTTTATATGGAATATAGTTTTTGTAATGATCTATTAAAAGCTTTTTATATCTGCAGTTATCTATCAAATATTCAACACCATCTTTTATCTCTTTTGAAAATGGAAGGAATCCATTCTCTAATAACACCTCATAGCTTTCAGCTTTTGTTACATCCATGATTAAATTAATCGGGTATTTGTATCTACTCCATAACACATTCATTTTAGTCTTTATCCTTTCTGATTTTTTGACACAAAAAAAAGAGTCATTTATAAAATGCTCCCATCAAAAGTCTGCTATGTCCACAAATACATTTCATTCATTTGTTTACACCATTCTTACACCATTTTGCTATCAAGATATATAATGATATGTAAACTTATGTAAAGATTATATTGTGATTTTTCTTATTTATTACCTCAATTCTTGGCTTAAACACTCATTTTCTAAGGTTTTTAATATGAAATTACGATACCTAATTTCATTTTTTCTATTTCCTCCTATAAATCCTTTGATTTCAAGGGATTTCAGCATACTTATTTTTGCAAGTGGGCCATTTAGTGGGCCATTACATTGCCATAAGTGCTTCTGCTACCAAGTCCATTTCTTTTTTCTTTTCTTCCTCGGTAGTATGAACATATAAGTTCATTGTAATTCCAATATTCGAATGGCCCAGTAACATCTGAAGTGTTTTCGGTTTCATTCCTGCTTCAATACATCTGGTAGCAAAAGTATGTCTCAAGATATGCATCGAAAATCTTGGAATTTTTGCTTTGTCACAGATTTTAAACAGCGCTGTATCATATGTACTGTTCTTGACAGGTGTTCCTTTTCGACACAGAAACACAAATTCTTCCCATTCTGTTGAAATTTCTGAAATCCTCTTATTCTTTTCTTTTTGTTTTTTTAGTATAGAAACCGCTTCTTCTGTTAAGGGTATCGTACGGTAACCTGATTTACTCTTTGGTTCTCCGATACGCCACTCCTTTGCACTGTAACGATATTCCATACTTCTGCGAATCTGAATTGTTTTGGATTTAAAATCGACATCTCCCCATTTCAATCCTACCAATTCGCCTGTTCGCAATCCGGTTTGTAGTATAAAACGATA